>Ga0105047_10005037_pt1 | contig 22839 bp, 16 predicted proteins | sample MAT04_FD_78384 | JGI IMG/M metagenome (GOLD analysis project Ga0105047, IMG submission 78384) | Freshwater microbial communities from Lake Fryxell liftoff mats and glacier meltwater in Antarctica - MAT-04 (megahit assembly) | ecosystem: Environmental > Aquatic > Freshwater > Ice > Liftoff... | reverse complement strand
GCGCGGGAATGACAGACCATGCACTCGGCTCGGCTGGGGTAATGCCAAGTCTGATCGCGTTTCCCGCCAGGAGCCGCAGCGTCGGTGATGGTAAACGTGACATCTTTGCCGGCTTTGTCGACGAGAAATGCATCCGTCTGCTCGTCGTTCCACAGATAGCTGTAGCCGACCCATTCCTTTTGCTGCTTGGTCATTAAGCGGGTTTCAATCCGCTTGAGGGACTGCGGATTGCCGGCTTCCATGTCGAGCGAGAAGGTTTTGACCAGCACCGAGCCTTCGGGGAGATCCCAGGTTTTTGAACCGGGAAACGAAATCTGGGCCTCGCCGGGAAGGGCGATGAAGCGTTCTTTCGCGGCACCGTCCGACCAGAGGGGGACATTGACGGAGTAGGGGACTAAGGCGGGATGGACCTGATGATTTTTCACGGATGGGAAGAGACCCGTTTCGCTGAGTTTCGTTGGAAAGACGGGCAGGGGGGTATCGGCCGGTGTCGGCTCCAATTTGTGCAAGCCAGTTGCTTGGTCGATGACGAAGAGTTCACCGTTAATTCCCTGCGTGAATCCGACAATCGCGAACGGTGTGTCGACGAGTTCCTTATGCCAGGTCACCGTTTGGCCTTCCACTTTCGCACCCCAGATTTTACCAGTCGAGTAATCGCCGTAGATGTAGGCTCCCTGCAAATCCGGCAATTCCGAGCCGTAATACACCACGCCGCCGGTGAGTGACCGGGCTTCCGAGTGAGGATGTTCGACGGTTGGCGGCAGAATGGGACCGGGGCCGGTTTTGCGTTCGAGATAGAACGGATGCCCGCCCTCTTGCACGCTCCAACCGTAATTTCCTCCCCGCTGCACGAGGTAGGCTTGCTCCCACAAATCTTGTCCATTTTGGCAGACCCACAGCCCTCCCGTTTTCTGATCGAAGGTCATTCTCCAGGGATTGCGAAAGCCGAACGCCCAGATTTCTGGCCGCGCATCGGGCACGTCGATGAAGGGATTATCCTTGGGTATGGAGTAAGTCTTGCCGGAGTCAGGATAGTCCACATCAATTCGGATCAGCACGGCGAGCAGATCATCCACGCCTTGGCCGGTTTGGAGTGTGTCACTGTCCGAGGTGCCGTCGCCGGTCGGACAGTACAGCATGCCGTCCGGACCGAAGCCCAGTTCACCGCCGTTATGACCGTTCGATTCCCATTCGAGAATGACGAGTTCTGTCGCTGGATCGAGTTTGTGCTCGGGCGTACGGTCGATGGTATAGCGGACGATGCGATTTTTCTTGTGCTCCTTCACCGACATCGGTCCGTTGGCCATCAGATAGATGTAGCCGTTCTCAACGTATTTCGGGTGATAGCAAAAGCCATAGATCAGATAATCGATCCCGACGACCGTTTCGATCTCCGTCACGTCAGGAGAGTTGGAAAAGCGCCGGATTCCGCCGGGACCAGTCCAACTGCCGGCGTGTTCCACGACGAGATAGTGATTCGTGCCGGGTTCTGCACAGGCATAAATCGGCTGGAAAAGTTTGAGTTTTTCAAAGACCGGCTGGGTGCGATACGGGGCCGGTGGTTCCGGCGAGCCGACAACTTTGGAATCGTTCCAAAGAATGCGATCTGCAGGGGTCAACGGAGCCACTGGTTCGGCGGCATTCAAACCAGCAGCGGAGGCCCCCAGTACCAGGGCCATGATAACAAACGACCGGCAGGGCATCGTGATTTTCCCAATGGCGTGGCAGGAGTACGGCTCAATATTCCCGGATGTTATCTTGCGAAGGTTTGCCGAGAGCGTCAAGGGGATGGTCCTCCGCACAATTGTTAGAAGCGATATTCTCACGATAATCGATTCCACGCCGGAATTTCTGGAGAGCGATGTCGCCAAAACGCAACGGATTGTCCGCGCGAACGGCCTTTCCGGTCCATGTTTGCAGCAATGTCGACAATGTGTGGCGAAACGGCAACAACTCCGTCGCCGCGAACGTCAGCGAACTGCCGGTTTTGATACCGGGCCATTTACTTCGAGGGTGTGATTGTGATCCAGACGATTTGGCGACTCATGACGTTTGGCAGTTTGATCTGCTGTTGGGCGATGACGGCCGTTTCTGCCAGCGCGGCTGAAGACGTGCCGCCTGCCGCTGAACACGCGGTCGCGGATGCCGAGCTTGGCGCTGCCGCCGATCATCACGAAGAAGGTCACGGCGACGCGCATGGGAACATGGGGGCCACGCTGCCGTTCTGGACCGTGGTGCCCTTCGCGCTACTTTTGGGCTGTGTCGCCATCTTTCCACTGGCGAACCCTCATTGGTGGGAACACAACACCAACAAGGGGATGATCGCCGCGGCTCTGGCGATTCCCACCGCTGCTTACCTGTTTCTGAACTATGGCCCGGACGGGCTGCACAAATTGGAACATGCCGGGCTGGAATACATTTCGTTCATCGTGCTGCTGGGATCGCTGTTCGTGATCAGCGGCGGCATCTACATCCGCGGCTCATTTGTCGGCACACCGATCGTCAACACGATGTTCTTGACGATTGGGACACTCATCGCGAGCTTTATCGGTACGACCGGCGCATCGATGGTTTTGATCCGTCCGCTACTGCGCGCGAATGCGAAACGCTCGAAAGTCGCCCATGTTGTCGTGTTTTTCATTTTCTGCGTGTCGAACTGCGGTGGGCTGTTGACGCCGCTGGGCGATCCGCCGCTGTTCATGGGGTTCCTCGCGGGGGTGCCGTTTACCTGGACATTCCGCTTGTGGCCGCACTGGGCTGTTGTGAACGGCTTGATTCTCGTCGCGTTTTTCGTCTGGGACACAATCGCTTATGGCAAAGAAGCGAAGGTGGATACGACCGGAGAAGTCCCGGCGGTGGAAAAGTTTGGCATCGAAGGCAAGTTGAATCTGCTGTTCCTCGCGGCCGTCGTCGTCATCATCTATGTCTCGGGGAATGGCATCGGCAACGGTGGCGTCCCTTGGGAATGGTATGCCCGTGATACGCTCATGCTGGCTGCCGCTGGGTTAGCCTTTCTGGGCACACCCAATATCATTCGCGAGAAGAACCGTTTCTCATTCGGACCGATCATTGAAGTCGCCGTGCTGTTCGCAGGCATCTTTGTGACCATGATCCCCGCCTTGGCGATTCTGAATGCCAATGGATCGCAGCTGGGTGTCACTGAACCGTGGCAGTTCTTCTGGGCCACCGGCATTCTGTCCAGCTTCCTGGATAACGCACCCACATATCTCGCCTTTTCCGCCGCGTCATGTGGCATGGAAGGCATTCCGCTGAACGGACCGTACCTTGCCGCCTATCTGGCTTTGCCGGAGGCAAGCAATTCAGCCGCGATTCTCGCCGCCATCTCCTGCGGGGCAGTATTCATGGGGGCGAACACCTACATCGGCAACGGGCCGAACTTCATGGTGAAAGCCATCGCGGAAGAGAACAACATCAAAATGCCGAGCTTCTTCGGTTACATGCTGTATTCGATCGGCATTCTGATTCCAATCTTCATCGTGGTGACATTCGCGTTCTTCGTGTAGTCTTCCGCGGTTTACCAAAAGATTCAGAAGCCCGAGGACCACGTGTCCCTTGGCTTCATTTTTTGGGCAACGGTTGACGCCTTGGACCGAATTTGCCATGATTCGTGATTCGAGGACGTTTCGTGTCTGCGGGGAGAGTGTTTCCCGCTCGGGAGCTACTGGATGGGGCGTTATACGGGTCCGAAGGGTCGAATCAATCGTCGCTTAGGGGCGATGGTGTTTGAGAACGCCGGTGCGGTTCGCGCGCTGGAGAAGCGTCCGTCGCCTCCGGGCATGGCGGAACGCCGCCGCAAGCTCTCGACCTACGGCATGGCCCTCGCTGATAAGCAGAAGATCAAGTACTACTACGGGTTGCGTGAAGCCCAGCTTCGCCGCTACTTCGCCAAGGCGAAGGCCCTCAAAGGAAACACCGGCGAGATTCTGCTGGTGACCTGCGAACGCCGTCTCGACAACGTGATCCGTCGCGCCGGGTTCACAGTCACCCGCATGCAGGCCCGCCAAGGGGTCGTGCATCGCCACTTCCAGTTGAACGGCAAGACTGTGAACAAGCCGTCGATTTCCGTCAAGCCGGGCGATGTCATCACAATCCGCAATCGTCCGAACCTGAAGAAGATGTACGAAGAACTGGCCGAGTCGGGGTCACGTCAGCAGATCGACTGGGTCTCGTTCGACGCGAAGGGCTTGGAAGCCCGGGTCACCGCCTTGCCGACCGCGAAAGATGTCAGCCTGCCGATCGACATTCTCCAGGTCGTCGCCTTCATGTCGCGCTAGGTTTTGTTCACTACAGTGAATCACGACGGCGTCCTCCACAAAAGAGGACGCCGTTTTTTTGTCGCCGTTTTTTTCGAGACAAATCCAATCCGGCGGTTCCCCCTCGATTGAGCGACAGACTGCGGCAGATTAAAATCTTATGAGGGAACTGGTGGGTTCCTGTTGTGATCGCAGGGTAAATTATCATGTCAACTGAGCGCTATCCGGCTATTTTGTTGTTTGGTGCCCCCGGTTCGGGCAAAGGGACGCAAGGGGCCATTCTCGGCCGAATCCCCGGCTATTTTCATCTCGCCTGCGGAGATGTCTTCCGTTCGCTGAATATTCAGTCCCAGGAAGGCCGGGAGATTTACGAGTACAGTTCCAAAGGCCAATTGGTGCCGGACGACTTGACGATCCGCATCTGGAAGAAGGCGCTTCGCGGCCACATCGAATTGTCGCATTACAAACCCCCGTACGAGTTTCTGATCCTCGACGGCATCCCGCGCAGCCCGCGGCAGGTCGAGTTAATTGCCGACTCGATTGAAGTTCTGCAAGTTATTCATCTGGTCTGCGAGAATGAGCAGTCAATGATCGACCGCATCAAACGCCGGGCGATTCGGGAAAACCGCTCCGACGATGCCAATGAGGGAGTCATTCGCACGCGGTTTGAAGTTTACAAGCGGGAATCGGAACCGGTGATCAACTGCTATCCCAAAGAGATCGTCTCGCGGGTGGAAGCGAGTCTCATGCCGATCGAAGTCATGCAGCAGGTGCTCAACATCCTGGTGCCGATTCATAAACGCTGGCAAGCTGCCCTGGCAGCTAAGAAAGTTTGATGCGCATCGCATGGTCGTTCATACAGATGGTGGCGTGCGGACCATTCAACGTGTTTGAACTCGCTGGTGTTGGACTGGATATTTTTCGTAACGATTGCCGTTCTCAGTTCATTTCTCGTTGAGCATTCGCTCGACTCAGATCATGCGGTCTAACCCACTTGCGACACAGGGATAGGCCTCGTGGGTTACGAAGTCTCTTCGCTGCGTTAACGAACGTGGATGGTGGGCCATGCAGTCATATGACTTCGAGGAAAGCGTCGGCTATTGGCTGACGACTGTCACCCAGGCGTATCATCGTTCGTTGAATGAACGACTCGCGCCGCATGGCATCACGTATCGCCAGTCTCACGTCATCGGTTGGTTGATGCTGGAAGGCGAACTAACGCAGGCGGAGTTAGCCCGGCGGATGATGATCGAGCCGCCGACTTTGGTGCGCATTCTCGACCGGATGGAATCGCTGGGGTGGATCAGTCGTCAGGATTGCCCGGCCGATCGTCGTCGAAAATTGATCCGTGTGACCGATGCGGCGGAACCTGTCTGGACTAAAATGGTTGCCTGTGCGAAGCAGGTGCGACAAATCGCCGGGCAGGGCCTCAGCGCGGATGAGCAGTACGTTTTCCGCGATCTGCTCCACCGGGTTCGCGACAATCTGCGTGCCGAAAAGCTGGCGCGTGCCGCACAGTGAATTCTGCGGCGAATTCGGGATTTAATTCACGTCCATCGCAATTACGATTGCCGCTTCGTCCGTTCGCGATACTCGCTGCTGACCCGTTGCAGCAGGCGTTTTTCCGACGGCGTGAGCGACTGAACTCCGTGGTCGTGGACTTTGGCCAGTAGGGAATCGAGTTGGGCTTCGTCGTTTTCCTGCCGCTCGCGTGCTTGTTGTTCGCGGCGTGCTTGTCGTCGATCTCGCCAGCGCTGCCAACTGCTCTGTTGTTTGGATTCCTTATCCGCAGTCCGACCGGAAGTCCGCTCCAGGCTGGTATAGCCTTGGGAAAAATCGTAGCCCATGAACGAATCGTCGCGAAATTCCTGCGAGCCTTCCTGAAACGATTGCATGATGTTGATCGCCAGGACAATCGCACCGAGAACTGCCAGCCAGGCCCAATTCGCGACCAGTCCACCCACCAACAACACTCCGGCCGTCACGAAGCCGCCGACGATCATCCCGCGAAAGACGCGATCCGCCGGCATGCGCATGGACAGCGCCCCGTGCAACATCTGTCCGCCATCGAACGGAAAGACGGGCAACAGATTGATCAGCAGCAGCACCCAACTGATGTGAAACGTCAGCAGGCAAAGCTGGATTCCCAACGTCTCGACCTGCAACAACGCGAACGGGAGTTCCGGCAGCAAGACTCGGGGCAATGTTTCAGGCGCGTAAAGGCCCGGAAATAGCAGGCTACAAATCACAAAATTCACCAGCGGGCCACCGGCCGCCGTGATGATTTGCGCGGGATAACCGGGGCCGGGAATCGCAGCGGCTAATCCCCCCAGCGGCGACAGCACAATTTCCTCGGCGGAACCCCCCGTGCTGCGCGCGGCGATCACATGCCCGAATTCATGAAACAGGACGATGGTGAAGAGCAGGGCACTGTAGGTCAAACCCAGTGCCAGCCCCATCAGGAGAACGGCGACCACCGCGAACGCCGGCAGCATCCACGAGACGCGGATTTCCACACCGGCGATGCGACCGACCGGAATCGACCAGAAGAAGAGAGTCCGATCCATTATGGCATTTCAGTGACAGGTGTTTACAGTGCCAACCGCATCATCTTCCCATCATGGCAGTCTAACCACACCAGACCAACGACGCAAATCGAGGAATTTAACTCACGAGATTCGATTCGTCGCTTTTAATGTCAAGCACTTGCTCCGCAAGTGCAAAAACTGGCACTTGCGGAGCAAGTGCTCTACATTTACAAATGGGACCACGGCTAAAGTTTTCGTGCCACGGCGATGACCAATTCCCAGACCGCATCGTGCGGTTCGATCCGCCACGGCATGGCGACGGCAATCGCACCCACGATTCGATCCTGGGCGAAGATGGGCGTCGCCAGGGACGATGCCGCGACAAACCGCCCCAGCCAGCCGATCGAACCGGCCGCAGTGGTACTGGCATCTGCCGCTCGATGATTAATCACAGTCCCGCGTGCCACAACTGCCTGCACGATCCCGAATTGCGTCTGGGACAGCGGAACGTCGGCGGTCGTTTGTACAAAGGCCTGCTGGACATCGGCCGGCATGTCTTCGACGGCGAGAAACGCGGCGAGTTGCAGACGTTCGTCCGCCAATCGCCAGACCCCCACCGCCCGAGCCGAGGTCGCCGACAAGAGATCCGTCAGCACATCCGACTGAAACATCGGCTTATGTGTGTTCGACAGCAGTCCGCGCAAGCCATCCGCCAGATCGTCGGGCAAGTTAGTCAGCGACTTCGGGACGTGTGGCGTTTGGGGGCTCATCATTCACATCGCGACATTAAAGGTCAGGTTCGACTTCGACCAGAATGCGAGGCATTTTATCCAAACGAGCTTGCGAGCGGAATCAGTCAGACGATGGGAAATCGATGCTGTGTCACTTTGGCATTCATTTGTAGTGACGTAGGGTGTGGTCGAGGCTTTGCGAGGCCCACCGATTGCGGGTGCGATCATCCTGACGGTGGGCCTCGTCAAAGCACTCGACCCACCCTACGGTCCGATACCCGGCATCAGAAGCGGGAAGGCATACTGTTGAAGTCGCCTCGACTTGCGTACAATGGGGCGGGAACTGCGATCAAATGTATTGGTTCATGGAATGGCCATGAAACAGGGAATGTCGCTGGTTGCGAAAGGGTTGACTCCGTGAACGTGTTGCTCTGCGTGGATCATTCGTCGGCATCACAAAAAGCCGTGGCATTTGCCGCGGGTTTGCTGGGAAAATGCACCGTGCCGAATTTGCAGGTCACGCTGTTTCATGTAGCGGAATTGCTGCCGGAATATGTCCTCGCGGATGAAACTTCGCATGGCATGACCTCGCGCAGCCTCGCCGAAGCCTGGGGAACGCGTTCACTGGCCGAGGGAGAGAAACTCTTGCAGGCTCATCAAACGGAGTTGCAAACCGCCGGTGTGCCGGTTGAGAAGATTCAGCGCAAGTTATCGACGATGAACTGCCTGCCTGCGGCGAAGAAAGTCGCCGCGGCGCTGGCCCTCATTCAAGAGATTCAAACCGGCAAGTACGATGTCGTCTGCATCGGCCGGCGGGGTGCGTCGCAGATGGCATCTTCGATCATTGGCGGCGTGGCAGAGAAAGTCATTCGCGAATGCCAGGGGAAAACCGTCTGGCTGGTGGATTGAATCAGCGGATGTTCAGGCAGGCGGTCCCTGCTTGCCTGTCAAAAAATATACGGAACTTGTCTCATCGTGGATTCGTCGGAATTCTGTCGCCTCAATTCTGGTCCTGGGCGGCGCGTGGAATCCGCTGTTGAATACTCCCATCGGCTCTTGAATCTGCGGGTGATGCATGGAATTCGCCGTCTGTCCTTCGTGCAAACAATCGGTCCTGGATGACGACGCCGTCGATTGCCCGTTCTGCGGCTCATCGATGAAGGCCAAACCCGGCGCGGCGAAGTCAGCGGGTCCCGCAGCTGCCGTCGCCGCCACTCCCGCCAAAGCCGCAGTCAGCACTCCTGCTCGACCGGGAACACCAGCCAAACCGGCGGGGAAGTCGAAAGCGGATGACGATTCCGCCTTCGATTTCGGGGACACTCTGCCGTCCAACGCCGTGCCCGCCTCGATCCGCCGCACGAAGTCGCAGTTGTGGGAAGTCAAATGCCCCATGTGCGAGACGGTGGGTTACGTCCCCGCCGCCGCCGCGGGACAAGCGGTGAAATGTGCGAACCCCAAGTGCCTGGTCCCGGTGTTCACCGCCCCGAAACCGGAACCGGTGAAAACGCAGGCCCCGCCCTCGCCGCCCAAACCCAAACGGAGTTTGATGATGGTCGGGGGAATCACCGTGGCGGTGATGGCGGTCGGCGGCGTGGTGGCGTGGATGATCGCCGGCTTACCTGCATCGACCAGTCTGAAAGGGCCGACGCCGGAAGATCTGGAACTGATCAAACAAATGGGCGGACCAGCGCAGAAGAAAACGATTCCGCCATCCGCCAAAATGGCCAGTGACACAGCGTCACCGAATGCGGATGATGTCCCGGCCAAGACAGAACCGGTCGCGGCCGCGCCGTCGGGATCATCCACGGCCGCGTTATTGAAACTGCTCAACGATTCCTCGTTGCAGCCGCGGCAGAATCGCAGTAAGCCGTATTGTCGGCGACTCACGGCGGAAGCGTTTGCCCTCACCGGCGATCTGCTCGGCGCTCGCGGTCAGCTCGATGCGTTGGCGAAAGTCGGTGCCGGCGTCCCGTTCTACCGGATCATGCCGCTGGTGGAAATCGCCTGGCAGCAACTGGCTCAAGGGGATCGCGTCGCGGCCGAGAAATCTGTTGAAGAGGCCTGGACAGCGGCGGCCAGTCTGCCCAAAACCGGTCGTGATCGTCTCGAAACCGTGATCGGTTTGTCGGCCGCCCTGGTGGCCGTCGGCCGTGATGCGGACGCCAAAAAGTTATTGCAGACACATCAGACAGATGAAGCGGCTGCCCAGTTGGCGCAACACCATCGGGCCGTGCTGGCATTTGGAACGTATCAGCTTGCCGAAGTTGAATCGCGACAACCGGCAATCGCGTGGCGTCTTCCGTTGAGCGTCGGGGTGGTTACCGAATTGATTGCCCATGATCAGGACGCTGCGGCGGATAAATGGGCATCCAGCTTTCCATCAGGACCGGCTCAGGCCGAGTTGGTCAGCGCGGTGATTGAAGCCGGCGTTTGGAAACAGATGCTGCGCGGCGAACCGATTGTGCTCGATCCGCTCATCAGCAAAGCGGAATCGCTCGCAGCGCCCGGAAATCTGCTCGTCCTTTCACGTTTGGGAATGGTTTTGCAGCGTGCGGGGCAAAAGGCCGACGCCGAGGCGTGTCTGTTGAAGGCGAAAGAACTCGCCGCGGGGCTGGCGACGCCTCTGGACCTTGCACTGCCGGAAGATTTGCGAGACCTGTCCCGCTTTGAAGCGCCTGACGCGGATGCGGCAATGTTCTCGGCGGCAGCCTTGGCCGAGGCGGCTGGATTGGCCGCGCGGCTGGGCCAGCGGGAAACCGCGGAAAGCCTGCTCTCGTCCGCGTTGGCCTATTGCCGGTCGATGGCACCCAGCCTGATCGATGTCGAGCAGCGTACGGCGGACGTGAAATCGGGTGGCATCACGGCTTTGCGGGAACGTCTCAAGCGGGAGTGGAAACTCAAAACAGAAAACGAAGCCCAGGTGGGGGCGACCACGTTGCAGAAAAATCTGGACGAACTCGCAGATGCGGCCCGACAACGTATCGAACTGCAAAAGGAGTTGCTGACCCGCGCCGTGGACTGGGATCTGTCAGACTTTGTCTGGTCTTACATCCGCCGCGGTCCCGATCTCGCCGATGCCCAGCGGGCCGACTATCTCCTATTCTCCCCGTTGCCGGCACTGCTCGCGGAAAAGTACCAGGCGGCTGGAAACGCGGAACAACTGGAAGTGGTGACATCTGCGTGGAAGCAGTTGACATCCAATCGACCGCTCCCGCCATCCTTCGCCAGCCAGTTGACAACGGCCCTGGCAAGCACGGCACCGCTGGCCGCGAACGGGGCGGTAGAAGTGCTCAAGCAGTTTAATGGCAAACCCGACGAGGTTGATGAGCGCGTGATGCAAGCGGTCTGTCGACTGACAGCCGCAGGCCGCGATCCCGTCGCGTTGAAGTTCGCGGCACTGCTCAACGATGCGGTCTTGCGTGAAGAGTGCTACCTGCTCATCGCGGGGATGGCCGGCCGGCGCGGGGAGACGGTCGCCGTCGAAAAGCATCTGGCGGATCTGTCACAAGCGACCGAGAAAGTCGCGCTGGCGCGCGGTTTGATTGGTGGCCGAGTCGCGGCATCCAAACTGGCGACGAAACCCGCCGAGTGACTTGCGACGGCTGATCGCCCCAACTCACGCGAACCGGCTTCATCCGGCCGAGTCGTCGTAAGGTCTGCGGCCGAAATTGCCGATGATTGTCGCGTTGCCGAGCGTGTCCACGATCGAATTCGCGACCGTTCCCCCGGCGCGGAAGCAGGCCGTCGCGGGCGAGGTCACTTATCTGCAAGTTGAATTACGACAAGTTGTTAGAAACAATCGGCCGATGAAAGTTCCGGGCTTCCCCAGCTTTCCTGTTGTGGATAGAATCCCGGACCGGCAAACTACAGCGTCACAATGCGTGGTTTGCGAGGATTTCTCTGCCGACAAAAGGAGTTTGCCGTGATTGCTGGTCGGATTACTGGATGGTGCGGGATTCTGTTGTGCATGGCAGCAAGCACCGTCTCGGCTCAAGAAATTCGCGTGCGAGTCGTGCAGAACGGGGCCGACAGCCTGATGTCCGATCTCAAGGACATCGTCGATCTCACCCCGAACAAGACGCTCCAGAAACAATGGAAGAACCTCAGCGAAACGCTCGATGGCTTCCTGATGGGCATCGACCGCACGAAACCGATGCGGCTCGATTATCACATCACGAAAGACGCCGCCGGGAATGGCAGCACGAATTATGCCCCGAGTTTTCCCATTGAAAAACTCTCCGGCAAGAAGGGGGACAGCTTCCTCGAGAACCTCGATTCCTTCGGCTACAAAGTGAAGTTGAAATCCCCGAATCTGTACGAAATCACCGAGCCGGGCAATAAAGCCGCCAAGCCCATGTATCTGCGTGCGGCACATGGCTATGCGATTATCGCGGCGTCGGAAAAATCTCTGCCCGCCAATCTGCCGGACCCGATCGACGATGTAAAGCATTTAATCGCTGCCGGCTACGATGTCGCGGCGGAGTTGAAGAATGATGCCGCCGGTGCGGCAGGACGCAAAGCCGATTTCCAGTCGATGCGGAAAGAACTGGAAGCGGCAATCAAATTCAAACGCGACGAAGACAAATCCGAGTTCGAGCTGCGCAAACTCGGTGCGACGCAAATGTTCGATGAAGCCGAACGCTTCGTCGTCGAAGCCGAAGAAATCATGGTCGGCTGGACCACGGCCCCCAAAGCCGCGACCGGCGACGGCGTCCTCAAACTGACCGCGCTGCCGGGGACATCGCTACTGAACAGCATCCAAATGCTGTCCGCGGCTCCCAGCTACTTTGCCAACGTGGAACTGCACGACAAGGAAGTCCTGTCCGCCAAATGGCTCTTCCCGCTGGATCAACTTCGCATCGCCCATACCAAAGCCCGCCATCCGATTTTCCGCGACGCGATGAAGGCCGCGCTGGATCGCCGACCGGGTTTGAATGACGCGGGGAAAGCCGCCGCGAAAGAAGCGGTGGACAAGCTGGTCGACATTTTCGATGCCAGCCTCAATATTGGCTTCGACGGGTTTATCGACATGCATTCCGACGGTGCCGACAAGTACCTGGCCGTCGTGGGGATGCGCTGTGAGAAGTCGAAGAACGCCGACGACATTGTGAGCTTGATGCCGAAAATTCGCGACGACTGGTCGGTGAAAGTGAACGCCGTCGAGCATGGCGGCGTGACCATTCACGAACTGACGATTCCCAAACGTCGTCTGCCGGAATTCGAGTCGTTATTTGGTGGCGAACCAATTCTCTACATCGGCACGAGTGATCAAGCGGTGTGGGCCGCGACCGGGAAGGGTTCGCTCGACGAACTGAAAGCCGCCATCGATCAACAGGCCAAGCCACTGCCCGAGAAACCCGATCCGACATTTGCCTCGGTGACCATGAAGTTCGGCCCGTGGATCAAACTGCTGGATGTGATTCGCGCAGGGGAACCAAAGGCCGCCGAGCAGAAGACCAAACAGGAGATTCAACAGGAGAAGGAACGCGACCGCATGCGGGCGCTTGCCCTCGAAGCCTTCGCCGCCGGCGACGACAAGCTGGTTGGCAAGTTGTCACGCGAAGGTGATGAAGTAAAGGGTGTGATGACAGTCAATGAGGGAATCTTCCGCTTCATCGGCTCGGCCATCGCCAACTTCTCGAAAGAGAATCTGAACTAATTTCGGCTGTCAGTAGTTGGCGGCGGGTGGCCGGGGCTGGAGCGTTTCGCGCAGCCCCGGTGATGACCATCTCCGCGACCGACAGCACAAGAATTTAAGCGGTCGCCGCCGCTGACTTTGGTGGCGACTGCCACCACTGTTTACGCAGTTCGTTCAGCCGCAGCAGTTGGGCTCGCGGCTTCATGCCCGCGAAATGGGTCAGGCGGTAACTGGGGCGGTCCACGGGCAGCCAACCGTCGGTCCAATTGACCGTGCGCGGACCGAACAGGTACGACCCATCGCCGCGCTCCAGTCCATCGAACAGCATTCGGCCGAAGAAGACCGTTTTCGCCGCTTCGTTTCCGGTGTGATGAAAGTTCAAGGCGAGCGGCGTTACAATTTCCCCGGCAACCGTGTTCAAGGCGGCTGCGGCGACGTGACCATTGATTCTCAGCACGCAGATGTCTGAAACATTCGCGCACAACGTCGAGGTATGAACTTCGTTGAGCTTGGCCATCGCCTCGTCGCTCCCGGCAAGCAGTGGCAACGCCGCTTCCAAAAGGCTGCGGGAGCGCGCCGCCTCCCAGGGATCCGATTCCAGGGCACGGGACCGCTCGAATTCCCAAACACCCTGTTGAGAAAGGATTTTCTCCGCGTCGCGCAGGCGGCGGCGAAGCAGGAACTGATCGCCGGTCGACCAGTTGCCGACGGCTATCTCTCGATTGCCTTCCCACACGCGCTGCGTCATGGGTAATCCGGCGAGTCGAAAGGCATTCGCGGTGCGTCCCTGATCGAGACGATCGTCATCGACCCCGCGCAGGTCGAGCAGATCCCAGTCGCGACGCGTCTGGGCGAGATGCTTAAGCGCACCGAACATGGTCGCCGTCGGATCGGAACCGATCGGCCCGAAAAAGGGCCCCCAGCCGTCGAGGGGATACGTGAGCACACGCAGCGATCCCAGTGCGGTTTCCGTGCGTTTGATCACCAGCGGGACGATACCAATCGGCCGGGTGGCGCTGATCACCATCAGCACTCGCAGCTTGCGGTTCGCGCCAACGTGCCGCCAGTAACAGTCGAACCAGTCGCGCGTCTGAAAAAACGACCGCTGCGGCGTGCGGTCCCAGAGTGATTGCCAGACCAGGCTGAAAGACGCCAGTTTGGCGGGATCGTTGATTTCAGCGACATGGAACATTCAAAGCCTGATGGCAAACGAAGCGGGCGGGCGACCATTCGATTTGGATGCAAGCCGCGTGCCGTGATGAGTGCCATACTCAATGATTCGAGAAATGCAGGCGGTTTGCCAGTGAGGAAATCACGCCAAGCGACTTGGCATGCCGCGAATAGACGACAACGCCGGTTCAGATGTTGCCGAAACGCGACATTGTGAAAAGGGTGGCCGGGGCTGGAGCCGCTTCGGCGAAGCCCCGGCAATCGCGCAGAAGACCACGGCGGGCTTACGCCGCGCCGCTCGCCAAGTCAGGGTTTCGCGAGAGGGTCATTCTCCGTGCGAATGCTTCTCGTGCGTTGGGCTGCGGTAGTAGTCGCCGACCATCCAGTCGACGAGCAGGGCGAGTTCCTGCTCGGTCATGGTCGCCTCGAATGCCGGCATGATGTTGTACTCGCTGCCGTAATAATCGACGTGCCCCGGATTCTTGAGGAACCCGGTCAGCCATTCCTTGCCGGCGTAACCGGTGAGCGTTGGCGCGCCGGTGCCGGTCGACCCGAGCAATTCCGTTTCCCCCACGGGCAACATCGCATGGCAGTCGATGCAGGAATCGAGTGAGCCGTTCGCGAGTTTTCCCGTGACAAACACTTCGCGGCCGAGCTTGGCCAGCTTTTCATCGATTGGGGCCTGGACACCCGTGGCATGGCCTGTCCCTGCCGTCAAATTCGTGCGGCCGCTTTGTGCCACGACGAATTCGACCAGAGCCTTGTAACTCTCGGCGTTGGCGGGGTCCTGAAGTTTCGCTTTGTTGCTCTCCGACCAACTCGCCATATCACCACTCAGGAAATGCTGCTTCTTTTCATTGAGCTTGTTAATGCCGTCCTTCAAAACGTCGCTCAGTGTTTCGTCGGGCGTCTGCACAGAATCGGCGACGGGCTGGAATGTTTTGTGATAATCGACCAGGACCGATTCCATCCAATGGCGCGTGCCGAATTGTCCGAGATCCGCGGCGGTCGCCGGTTCCGGTTCCAGCTTTTTGTGATGATCGACCATGACCGTGCGGAGTTTGGGCAGGAACATGCCGTCGTGGCCGTTGTAGCGATGGCAACTTCCGCAGTGCCGGGCGAACAATCGGGGGCCTTGAGTGTAGGCATCCTGCGCCATCAGTTCCCGCGCCCCGCCGGGGGGAATGCCTTCACGCTCGGCGAGTTCCACCACGCGGTGCGCGTCGCGTTCGGCGAATTTCAGTTTCGCCTGGAATTCGACATCTTGTTTGTCTTCCACCATCGCGGCGGCAGTCAACGCGCCGGCACCGGCAATGAGGGCTGCGGTGAAGACCAGATTGAACGCATGGCCGATCTTTGCTTTGCCGAGAATCGGCATGAGCGCGATGATCGCCATCGCCAGGCCGGGGAGATAAATCGCCCCGAACGCCAGGCCGTATTGCTCGATGAACTCGAATCGCAAAAAGCGGAACAGAAACAGGAAGTACCACTCCGGCCGGGCAGGGTACTCTTCCGCCGGATCGGCCGGGGCACTCAGCTCCATGCCGCGATTTTTCAGCACGAAATACATCACCACGGCGAACACGGCGAAGCACGCCACAGCATCTTTCATCACCTGACCCGGCCAGAACGTCGCCGGCGGGGCGGTGGGGTCGGGCGTGGTGATGCCATGTCGACGGAACACATAAACGTGCAACCCGAGGAACAACACCAGACTTGCCGGCAACACGCCGGCATGCAGCGCGAAGAACCGCGTCAATGTGTGATGACCGTAGGTCGGTCCGCCTTGAATCATTTCCTGCAACTGCGCGCCGACCACCGGCGTCGCCCCGGCGATTTTCGTCGCGACTTGAGTGGCGTAATACCCTTTTTGATCCCACGGCAGCAAATAGCCGGTGAGCGCCAGGCCGAGCACGATCTGCATCAGCACGAGGCCGAGCCAGAAGTTGACTTCCCGCGGAGCCGTGTAGGCTTTATCCCAGACGATCTGCACAAAATGGACGACCATCAGCACGACCATCGCCTGTGCGGCGAAGGCATGAATGCCGCGAACCAGCCAGCCGTATTGCATCACATTCTGGATGTAATACACGCTTTCCCACGCCGTGAGCGTGCTGGGGCTGTAGGCCGACCACAGGAAAAACCCAGTGATGACCTGCACCATGAAGACGAAGGTCAGTGTGCTGCCGGGGACATACCGCCAGCGCGCCCCGCCGGGAATCGGCTCGTTGAGCGCTTCGTGGATCAGCAGGCGGTAGCCGGTGCGGTTATCGAGCCAGTTGAGGAAGGCGGTCTTCATGAGAGAATCTTCTCCGCAATCGCGCCACGAAAGTCCAGATACTTCACCCACACGCGTCCTTCGGCATCGACCTTGGCATCCAATCCATCCATGCCACGCGGGGGAATCTTATTCAGCTTGTCACCTTCCAGATCAAACGAACTGGCATGGCAGGGGCAGTAGAACGTTTTGGAAGAGGTCTGGTAATTCACTTTGCAGCCCAGATGCGGGCAGACATCCGTAAATGCGATGACAGGATTCGCGGCCCCGACGATCTGCCGCAGATAGACCGAGCCAATCGTTCGGTCCTTGAACAGATTCCAGGCGTCGACCAGATCGGCCCGAATCGTGAACCGGACCGGGGTGCCATCGGCAGGCAGTTCACTCAACTTCGTGACGGCGAAATAACCCATGGGGTCGGCTCCCAGAAACTTCGAGCGTTTCCGGCGAATCGGATCGAGGGAGAACATCCCCCCCAGGCCGAGCGGCGTCAGCGTGATGATCGTCCCAGCGACAATGGCCACCACGCCCGCGAAAAATCCACGGCGTTCGGGTGGAGTTGTCGGCACATGAGTTGTCGAGGCGTGAGTGATCGGGGCGGGTTGTTCCGTCATGGTGAACTCCCATCGCAAGTGTGGGTCGGCAAAGTCTCAGGGGGTGGGCGTGGTCGTCATAACCAACGGCAGGCAGCAAACTGGGAGGGCGCGTCGGCAGGGCTGTGCAGCGGTCGGAAGCAATCGTCAGGTGTATCAGGAATCATTTCTCTGATACACAGTATCGCAAACCGATCCACGGTTGTCACGTCTGAATTCCGCAGAACGCCTGCCGCATGGCCTCGAGCGCCTGCTTCACGGCCGATTTTAACGGACCGGCCAGCGTCGCGCCGGAGGCCTGCTTATGACCGCCGCCACGAAATTGTTCTGCCACTTGGGCGACATCGATCTCGGTGCGGCTGCGGAAGCTGACTTTGACCTGGCGATTGGCCTGCTCGATGGCGATAAACGCCGCTTTCGTCCCGGCGACTTTCAGACACTCGTTGACTAATTCTTCCGTATCGGCCGGAGTCGCGCCGATTTCGGCAAAATCGGACCACGAGATCTGTGTGTAAGCGAGCAGCCCGTCGCAGTCCAGCGTGATTCGTTCCAGTGCGCGGCCGATGAGATGCATCCGCGCCAGCGTCCCCCGCTCATACAGTTCCCGATAAATCTCATGCGGGCTGGCCCCGAGATCGACCAACCGGCTGACCGTGCGCAGCGTGCCCCCCGTGGTGGCGGAGAAGCGGAACCAGCCGGTATCGGTCGCGATGGCAGCATACAACGCGGTGGCGGCCGGGGCGGTGATGGTCCAGCCCATCGCCTCGGCGAGATCGACAATCAATGCTCCCGTGGCTTCACGCGTGGAATCCTTGAATTGGATCGCCCCCAAATCGTCGGCACTCACATGATGATCAATCACAATCCGCTGCGCGGCCGATGCCTTCATCGCCTGGCCGACATCGGCGAGTTGATTCCACGAACTCGTGTCGACCACGAAGTGGAGTTCCGCCTCAGCGACCGCAGCCGCCGTATCGCCCGTCCCGAACTGATGCACCAGATTTGTCGGGTCCAGAAATCGCAGATGGGCCGGTGTCGGGGACGTGTTAATCACGCGGACCGATTTGCCCAGTTGTTGCAGCAAAAGCCCCAGGCCAACCTCCGAACCGATGGCATCGGCATCGGGCTTGACGTGACTTGAAATCACGATGCGCTGGGGCGTTTCGAGAATCTGCCGCAATGGTTTCCAGTCGATGGTCATCGCGGCATCGTAAATCAACGCGCTTTCCAGACGCAAGCCAGCCACTGTCCGATGCAGGGAGTCGTGGGCCACTTCAAGCAGATATTGCGGTGCCACGCCCACGCGCTTCGCGCGGGCGTGTTTTCACATGGCAATACACACGCCCGCGCGAAGCGCGTGGGCGTGGCACGGTTGCGGGTTCGCCTCGTCACGGTCATCGGCAAACCCAACACAGCCGGTGCCCCATCTTCCATGCGGTGCGGCGGGAAACATCACGTTCATTATGTAGAAAACTTCTTAAATACCGCGGGGAAATGAAGGCCTCTTCACAGTAACTTCCATCTTGTGAAATCATGATGAACTCGCTGGAAAGGCGCTATCGGTTTGGAAATTCCGCCGCTAACATCCCCAGTGTTGAGTCCGGAATCGGTGCCGCTGTGGAAGCTCCGATTCGCCAGTCGCCGGTTTCATGGGCCCATGTGAACCGGCAGCCAGATTCGGACTCACGCGGTGCGGACGCTCAAGGAAGTCGGTCGCACTGGATGTCAATGCAGATACGTTGAGTCACCGAATTTTCACGAGGTTGTTCGTGAAAATTTCTATCCCCTGTCTTAGGAGTTGGTCAATGAAGCGTTCTATGTCCATTGCGAGCCCGTCGCGTCGCGGGTTCACCCTGATTGAATTGCTGGTGGTCATCGCCATCATGGCGGTGCTGATGTCGTTGCTGCTGCCGGCTGTGCAGCAGGCCCGTGAAGCGGCCCGGCGGACCCAGTGCCGCAACAATCTGAAGCAAATCGGCCTGGCTGTCATGAACTTCGAGAGTGCTCAGCAGAAGCTGCCCCATCCGGGTCAGTGCGACAGCACCGGTGCCAACAACACGGTTTACATGGCGGAATCGCCGGCAACCCTGTTGCTGCCGTTCCTCGACCAGGCGAACGTCTTTAATCGCATGAATCATGATGCGACGCGAGCCCAGCTCACCGCTTTCCATTCTACTGCGTCTGCGTTGCATCCGGACTCTCGTGGGGCGATTTACAACGACGCCACGAACTACCCGGAAACTCAAGCCGCTGCCCGGACGAACATTCCGACGTTCATCTGCCCGTCGGTGCCGCTCGATCCGGCCACACGTGCGGCCGGCGAAGGCTACGGCGTGTTCGACTACATGTTCATCACGATTTCGGATGTCGAAGACGGCATCGCACTCAGCCCTGGTGTTGCGACGGTTGGTACCCTTTGGACGCGTCCGACCTCAGCTCGTCGCGCCGAGACTGCCAAGCGTGGTGCGTTGTCCTGTGACGATAACCCGGGGGCTTCGTTCTTCCGGATTATCGACGGCACGTCGAACACGATTCTCTGCCTGGAAGATGCGAGCCGTGCTCATCCCAGCGTGGCCATTTATGGCGCGCAGTCGAGCCGTGCATCTGTCAACACGGCTGACGGTCCGGCTTGGACGGGTGGCACCTCCGGTGGACGCCGCATGTTTGCCTGGGCCGATCCTGACTGCACGACGAACGGCTTTTCTGGTCCCAGCAATCAAACTGGCGGTGCCGGCTTGATCGCCATTAACCAGAACAAGGCCCCCCTGGGCGGGCCGACAACGTGTCCGTGGACGCTGAACAACTGCGGCCCGAACGATGAGCCGTTCGGCTTCCACTCCGGTGGCGTCAACACGGCGATGCTCGATGGTTCGGTCCGCTTCCTTGGCGAGGGCATTGACCCCGCCATTCTCAAGTGGCTGGCCTGCTCGGCCGATGGTCAGGCGATCGACGGAACCGAGTTCTAATCCGTGGATTGAATTGATCGTTGATTGAAGTTCGGCATCCTGCCGGGGGGCTTACAAAGTCTCCGGCAGGGTGCTGCTTTTTCGTTTCAAGTTTCCCCATTCAGATTCTCGTAGCGCTGGTAACCGATTATGAAAAAAATTCTGCCGTGGTTGTTGTGTGGTTTTCTTGGCTGTAATTCCAACCCGGGTTTGAACCCCGATCCTGTTCCACTCACGGGAACCGTGTCCCGTGCCGGTGCCCCGCTGGATGGCGTCGTGCTGAACTTTCTCCCGGCTGGTCCAGGTGCGCAGCAGGTGGGTGTCGAGTTGAAAGACGGCAAATTTGACATGCCCGTCAATCCCGGCGAATACCTGATCATCTTCACCGAAGGGAAAGATGAAGCCGCTTCGAAGAAAGTTCTTGAAACGTTGCCGGAAGCGTATCTCGTTCCGTCGGAAGAGACGAAGATCACGGTGACCGCCGACACGCCCCTGGAACTCGACATCAGCGGCTGACATGCGAAGCGTGCTGTCCTGTCTCTTTCCACGCTGTGACGGACGGTACATTGGGTTGGTCCAAACGATCTGAGCGGAATCCGACTCCCGTCCTGTCGCTCGGAAATCGTCGTTGAGTGCGCGCGTCAGGGCGGCAAGGGGAGAAATCGCGTTGCAGAGTCTGACCAGCGGAGTGACTGGGATGCGAATCAAGAATTGGCTTGGTCCGCTGCTGGGCTGTGCCACGTTGGCTCTGTATCTTCCCGCTTGCCGCAACGATTTCGTCAATTTCGACGACCCGATTTACGTGACGAAGAACGCTCAGGTCGCGGCGGGCTTGACCGCCGACAGTATCACATACGCCTGGACGACATTTGACAGCGCCAATTGGATTCCGTTGACTTGGCTGTCGTACGAACTGGATGCGACGTTGTTTGGCGTGAACGCAACCGCGTTTCACGCCACCAACGTTCTCATTCACGCTTTGAACGTCTGGCTGTTGTTTCTCGTCTTGCGCGGGATGACAGGCCATGACGGTCGCAGCGCGCTGGTCGCGTTGCTATTCGCAATTCATCCACTGCACGTGGAGTCTGTGGCGTGGGTTTCCGAGCGTAAAGATGTCCTCAGCACTCTCGGGCTGTTGTTGACGTTGCTCGCCTATTGCGATTATGCCGCCCGGCCGAACGCGTTTCGCTACGCGTTCGTATGCGCCGCGTTCATCGGCGGGTTGCTGGCGAAATCGATGTTGGTCACGCTGCCGATCTTGCTGCTGCTGGTCGATTATTGGCCCTTGCAGCGAATTCTGTGGAATGAAGAGCGCGACGAGGCTGCCGAAAATTGGGATGACCCGCGGCGGCCAGTGCTGCAATTGATCGCCGAAAAAATTCCGCTGCTGGCCATCGCATTTCTCTGCGGGCTGGTGACCCTGACCGCTCAAACCAGGGCGCTGATGCCCTTGAAGGCCCTCCCCGTTTCTTACCGCATGGCACACACAGTTTCCTCCTACGGTTGGTATCTGGAAAAAACCTTCTGTCCATCCGATTTGTGCGTACTCTATTTCTATTACCAACCCGATCTCTATGCTTCCCTCAGATCACTGGTGTTCGCGCTGCTGAGTCTGGTTGCGATCACCCTGTATGTCGCCTACTGGTCTGCTCGACGCCCGCACCTTGTTTTCGGCTGGCTCTGGTTTTTGATTTCCCTGCTGCCCGTGATTGGACTGGTTCAAGTTGGCTCGCAGGTGTACGCCGACCGGTATGCGTATGTGCCGCACATCGGGCTGTTCGTGATGCTCGTTTGGGAGGGGTTCCACTGGGCAGCGAACTCCGCGGTCCGTCAACGAATTGGCTGGGGAATTACCGTTGCGCTGGTGGCAATGTTTCTGTGGAAGACAACCACGCAAATTTCAACCTGGCGAGACAGCGACGCCCTCTGGACCAATGCTCTCCAGGTCGATCCTTTCAACCCAGTCGCTCATTTATTACTTGGCGACGACTACTTTGACCAGGACCGACTCACTTTGGCCCAAGAGCACTATGAATCGGTGTTTGTACGTCAGCCAGCCGACGCAAGGGCCATCATGCAACTCGCCCGAATCCACGAGCGGTCGCGGGAATGGGACTTGGCGGCGGCGTACTACGCCTGGATGTTGCGAATTCGACCGGATCACGAGTTGGCGGCGGAATCCTTGATCAAACTTCCCAACCGCGATTCCAACGCGAAAAGCCGGCCCACCGGATTGGCCGTCGAGAAGACACGCGAGGGATTGAAAGCCGCGCAGCGCGGCGAGATTGCATTCGCACGCACCCAGTTTCTTGAAGCGACCGTCCTCGATCCCGAGTACGAGCTGGCCTGGACGAGTGCCGCCCTCGCGTGCGAAGAACTCGGGGACTCCCCCGCAGCGCTGCGTTGTTACGAACAGGCGGTGCGGATCAACCCTTTCAACGTGGAGGCGCGGCATGGGCAGGGACGAATCGTCAAACTGACCGCCCCGCACCCTGGAACTCCAGGACGTTGAAGAGCAGTTTGCGGACAGAATCGCTCATGGCGGGTGGCACGTCCCTGAGGTCTTAGCATTACCCACATTTATTTTGGGCTTGGCGTCCGCGGAGGCAGAGAAGGAGTTTGTTGACGCCACGCCAGAGGGTGATCCAGCCGGGTTCGCCGTCTGCTTTGCGGCCGAGATGT
>Ga0105047_10005036_pt1 | contig 22840 bp, 20 predicted proteins | sample MAT04_FD_78384 | JGI IMG/M metagenome (GOLD analysis project Ga0105047, IMG submission 78384) | Freshwater microbial communities from Lake Fryxell liftoff mats and glacier meltwater in Antarctica - MAT-04 (megahit assembly) | ecosystem: Environmental > Aquatic > Freshwater > Ice > Liftoff... | reverse complement strand
GTGTGGCGTGCCGAGCAGGCAGCAGGCCATTGTGGCGGCGTTGCGCGCCTCGGGTGGGCCGCTGCGGGACGGGCTCTCGATGCAGGCGGGCCGGATGGCCGGGCCAAAGGCCAATGCGGCGGATTTAGCCAGGGAAGGCTCTCCGCACCGGGCCCGCCGATTGCGGCGGTGCCTACCGCCGCATTGCGCTCGCCGCCGTAGGCCGCCCGCGCATCATCGCCCTGCGCCAGCATGGTGACCGAACAGAGAGCGAGGAAAGGCGCTCCCGGTTGAGCCAGACGGCATCACGAAGAAGCTGGGGAAGGGCCAGGGCGCCAGCCCTTGCAAAGCTCGGCCAGGCCCGGCGTTGCCCAGGATGGCGTTCGGCAACATCATGCGCAGGAACGAGCGAAGGATTGCGGCCGTCACGCGCCCGGGCGCGCCGCGCCACCACCATGCCGCGTTGAGGACCGTCACAATGGACAGCAGGCTTTTCCACGCGGATTTCAAGGCGCGCCCCTACTGGTGGGACGCCATCGAGATGGACCAGGATGCGCAGGAGGATCTCCCTGCGCGGGCGGATGTGGTCATCATCGGCGGCGGCCTCACCGGCCTGAACTGTGCCATCGAGCTCGGCCGCGGCGGCGCGCATGCGGTGGTGCTGGAGGCCGAGACGCTGGGCTTCGGCGCCTCCACCCGCAACGGAGGCGGCGTTTCGGGCGGCAACGCCGTCGGCAAGGGGCTCTCTGGCGGCAAGGGGCGCTCGGCAGGCGGCGCGGATGCGATCATCAACGCGATGATCAGCGACGCGGTGGAAAGCCTCACCCATGTAGAGGCTGTGGTGGCGCGCGAAAACATCGACTGCTTCTACGAGCGCACCGGCCGCTTCATCGGCGCCTTCACCCCCAAGCACTACGACGGGATGTCCGCCAAATCCGAGCAGCTGAATGCTCTGGCCGAGGCCGATGCACACATGGTCCCGCGCGAGCGGCAGCGCGAGGAGATCGCGTCCGACTACTATTTCGGGGGCATGGTCATCAACCGCACCGGCAAGATCCATCCGGCGCTCTACCATCGTGGGCTGATGCAGGCCGCGCGCCGCCATGGCGCCACGCTGGTCGGTCACACCCGAGCGGGCAAGCTCACCAAGCTCGCCGATGGCTGGAAGGTCGAGACGACGCGCGGCACGATTGAAGCGCGCGAGGTGGTGATCGCGACCAACGGCTACACAGGTGACCTCACGCCGGATCTGAAACGTCGGCTGATTCCCGTCGCTTCGCACATCATCGCGAGCGAACCACTCGACCCTGCCCTGGCCGCGAGCCTGATCCCCAAGCGCCGGACTCTCGCCGACAGCCGCCGCGTCCTTTGCTACTACCGCATGTCGCCCGATGGAACGCGCGTGATCTTCGGTGGCCGTGCGCGCTTCACACAGGTGTCACCGGAGGTTTCCGCGCCACTCCTGCACGCGATGATGCTGGAGCGGTGGCCGCAGCTGAAGGGCACCCGCGTGACCCATGCCTGGACCGGCAACGTCGCCTTCGCGTTCGACTACCTGCCGCACATGGGGCAGACCGAGAAGGGGCTGCACTACGCGCTCGGCTGCAACGGCTCCGGCGTCGCCATCCTCTCCTACCTGGGGGCGGAAATTGGCAAGAAGATCCTGGGCCAGGCCAACCGCGTCCCCGCCTTCGACGGGCGCGATTTCCCGACACGTCCCTTCTACACGGGCACTCCATGGTTCTTGCCCGCCGTAGGCAGCTGGTACCGGTTCCGCGACTGGCTGGACCGGCGCCTTGCCTGACGCCTGTAGCCCTCCAGCGACCAGTTACCTGAGAGACACCTCGGCCACCTTGTCTTCGTTACTGGCTTTGGGATCGATCCCGAGAAGCATCTTGATGCCGGCGATCAGGCTTGATGCATCTTCCCAGATCTCGGCCTTTTCCGCATCGAGGCGAAGCAGGACCAGCTTCGGATCGTCCGCGCCGCCCTCGTACCAAGCGGCGACGTAACGATTCCAAAGGCGGTCAATGACGGCCCTGTCGTGATCGATACTGAGGCTTCCATGAATGGTGGCGAATACGTCGTGCCCCTTGGAAGCGAAGGTGGCGATCGCGCGGCCTGACGAACCCTTCAGCGCCTGCGCCAGCGAATTGTCCGTGGCCGTGAAAAACCAGATTGGTCCGTGGTCGCCTTCAGTCTGGGCAGTCATAGGCCGTGTGTGGCCGTCCTCCGCGCCATCCAGACCCAGCATGACGGTCATGTCGGACTTCAGCGCTTTCCAGAATTTGGCTTCCAGTTCCTTGGGCGTCGGCATTGGTTTCTCTCCGGGGATGAACCCGATTCACGGGAAGAACGACAGCGGCAGGCGATAGTTGCGGGATAACGTGAGCTAGAGCACGACCGCTCGCCCGACACCCCAATTGCCAGGGTTGCGATGATCGCTCCGCGCCAAAATTTGCAGAGAGACCCTCATCCTGTCTGCCGCTTTTGTGACCAGCTATTCCGGCTTCATTGGCGCGCACCTCTTCAGAGCGACGCCGCGTCCAAGAAGCGGTCTGACCACCGGCAGCGCCCGGGGCGCGGTTCATCACCCCGGTAGCGTCGGGAGGCTGGAACGCTCTCGATGCCAGAAGTCAGCCGCGACGCGTTCTTGGCCTGGCAACCCGGCACACAAGGGCGCGTTGCCCAAGTTCGATGCGCCAGCGCAAACTCTCCTGCACCACAATTCTCGCCGTGGCCGCCCTGCTTGGCTGCGATACGGAGCCTCCAGCGCAGTTGCTCGCGGTCGACGCGGACCCGGAGCGGGGGCGGGTGCTGGCGATCGAACGCGGCTGCGGCGCCTGCCATGTCATCCCAGGCCTGCCTCGCGCCGTCTCCTGGGCGGCCCCGCCGCTTAACGAGTGGGCGCGGCGGGGGTGGTTCGCCGGGCGCTTCCCGAACACGCCGGACCGGCTCGCCGCCTGGCTGTACGCCCCCCAGGCGATGTCGCCCGGCACCGCCATGCCCAATCTCGGGCTCACCGAGGAAGAGGCGCGCGACATCGCCGCCTACCTGATGACGCTGGGCGCCGGCCGCGTGGAACCGGTGCCGGCCGGCATGCCGCTCGGCCCCGACGACGGTGGACCGCGCCCGGAGCCGCGCCTGCTGGACCGCAACGGCTAAACGCGGATCAGTGCCCGTTGACGCAGACCGGCAGGATGATCACCGGCATGGCCTGGAAGACCACAGCCGTCGCCGCCATGGCGCAGGCGGCCGCCGTCAACCAGGTGCGGAAATCCGGCTCACCCTCCGGCCAGGGGCCGCGCGCGAAGCTCGGGTGGGCGAGCAGGGCGAGCGCCAGCAGAGCGGCCAGCGTCGCTGCGCCGATCATCCCCGGCACGAAGCCCAGCCCGATCCAGGTGAGCCGCGCGAAATCCCGTTCGCAGGCGACGGCGTGAATCGCGTACAGCGCCCCGAAATGCGCGCCCCAGACCATGAGTCCAGCGATGGGTCGCACCGCGCCCCGGATGCCGCCGCCCGTCACAGAAGCCTCGGGAAGAGGTGCAGCAGCGCCAGCCCGGCCACGCCCTGCGCGCAGGTGTAGAGGAAGAACAGTCGCGTGTTGTCGAACACCACGCGCCGCTCGCCATCCAACATCCCGCACCAGGAGCGCGCCTGGGTGTAGAGCACCATCATGAGGCACACGACGACGTGCGTCGCCTGCAGGCAGACCAGCGTCCAGGAAATGGCGGAATGCGAATGCTCCTCCGGCTGCAGCCCGACCTCCATCAAGGAGAGGAACTCCGCACCCGAGGCGGCCAGCATCAGCGCCAGCGCGGTCAGCAGGAACAGCGCCGGAATCCGCCCATTCCGCGCCAGCCCGCGCGCCGCCAGCCAGAACGATCCGGCCGCCGCCGCGTAGACGAGCAGCGCTGCAAGCCCAAGCGTGGTATCCGGCGCGCCCGCCGCCCAGCGCGCATCGCCATTGACCAGCCAGAGGTAGAGGTAGGAACCCGCCGTGCAGGCCCACATCGCACCCGAGACGACAAGCTGCACCCCCACCGCCCACCAGGAGATGGTAACCGGCCCGCTGGCGTAGGTGGGCAGCACCAGCCCGCCGCCGATCGGCCCCTCGCGCACCTTGTGCGGCCCTGTGTCGGTTCCGGTCCAGAGCCAGTAGAAGAAGCCGCCCAGCGCCAGCGCGCCGAAGGCCGCCGAGATCTCCACCGCCTTCACCGTCAGCGCCAGGAAGAACCCCGCCGTGCCGACGGCGGCGACCAGGTGCCCCACCCCCGCTCCAGGGACGACGGCGACGTATTGCGGCTCGCCCGAGCCGGCATGGACCACCAGCGCCTCGCGCTTGCCGGTGAGCGAGCCGGGGAGGTAGTGGCGCCCCTCCTCCACCTCGCGCGCCAGTTCCGGATTGTCCCAGAGCGGGTAGGCCGAGGTGGGGTAGGGCAGGGAGCGGGGGCCCCAATTGTAGTTCGGCAGCCACTCCATCGTGCCCGCGTCCCACGGGTTCGGCGTGCCGTTCTTGCCCAGGCGGAAATGGCTGAAGATGTCGACAATCAGCACGATGCCGCCCGCCAGCACCACCAGCGCGCCCACGGTGGACATCAGATTCCAGATCTCCAGGCCCAAGCCCGCCGGGTAGGTGTAGATGCGCCGCGGCATGCCGATGAGCCCGGAGATGTGCATCGGGAAGAAGGTCAGGTTCACGCCGAGGAAAAGCAGCCAGAAGGCCCACTTGCCCATGCGCTCGGAGAGCGGCGTGCCGATGGCCGGCGCCCAGTGGTAGAGTGCGCCAAGCAGCGGGAAGACCATGCCGCCGATCAACACGTAGTGCAGGTGCGCCACGATGAAGTAGGTGTCGTGCGCCTGCCAGTCGAAGGGCGTCACGCTCACCATCACGCCCGTCAGCCCGCCCAGCGTGAAGATGAACAGGAAGCCCAGCGCGAACAGCCCCGCCACGTTGAGCCGCACGCGCTGTCCTGAGGCCAATGTGCCGATCCAGGCGAAGACCTGCAGCCCCGAAGGGATCGAGACGGCAAAGCCTGCGGCCGCGAAGAAGGCCAGGCTCATCCCCGGGATGCCGGTGGCGTACATGTGGTGCACCCACAGCCCGAAGGAGAGGAATGCGGTGGAGATCAGCGCCAGCACCACCAGGTTCTGCGCCAGAAGCCGCGCATGGGCCATGACGGGCACGATCATCGAGATCATCCCCGCCGCCGGCAGGAAAATGACGTAGACCTCCGGGTGGCCGAAGAACCAGAACAGGTGCTGCCACAGCAACGGGTCGCCGCCGCGCTCGGGCAGGAAGAAAGGCCAGTTCAGCGCCCGCTCCAATTCCAGCAGGGTGGAGGCGATGATCACCGCGGGGAAGGCGATGATGACCATGCCGGCGAAGACCAGCATCGCCCAGGCGAAGACCGGCATGCGGCCCAGCGTCATGCCCGGCGCGCGGCAACGCAGGATGCCCACGATCAGCTCGATCGCACCCGCTATGGCGCTGATCTCGATGAAGCCGATGCCCAGCAGGTACATGTCGGTGTTGATGCCCGGCGAGTTCTCCAGGCTGGTCAGCGGCGGGTACATGAACCAGCCGCCATCGGGCGCCGCGCCCACGAAGAGCGAGGAGAAGAAGGCCAGGCCGCCGATCAGGTAGATCCAGAAGGCGTAGGCGCCCAGCCGCGGCGTCGGCAATTCGCGCGCGCCCAGCATGGAGGGCAGCAGCACGATCCCCATCGCCTCCACCGCCGGCACGGCGAAGAGGAACATCATCACCGTGCCGTGCATGGTGAAGACCTGATTGTAGGTCGCGGCATCAATGATGTTCACCCCGGGCCAGGCGAGCTGGAGGCGGATCAGCACGCCGAGCAACCCGGCCAGCGTCAGGAACAGGATCGAGGTGGCGAGGAAGAGCGGGCCGATGAAGCTGTTGTTCACCTCGCCGATGCGCTTCCAGCCGGCGGGCTGCACCCAGGCGTCGCGCAGCCGCTCGAACTCGCCCTCGGGGCGGGGGAGGGAGTTGGGGAAGTCGCTCACCGCAACCCGTTCAGCCAGGTGGCGAGCGCCAGCATCTCCTCGCCCGAGAGACTGTGCGCATAGGCCGGCATCGCATTGCCTGGCTTGATGTCCTGCGTCGCTGCGATCCAGCCGGCGAGGGTTCCGATGTTGTTCGGCAGCGCGCCGGCTGCCAGCGTCAGCCGCGAGCCGACGCGCGAGAGGTCAGGCGCGATCCGCCCCTGCCAGGGCGTGCCGCGCACCGCATGGCAGGCGCCGCAGCCCGCCTCGCCGAAGATGCGCATGCCGGCTTCCTCCATTGCATTGGCAGGCGCGGGGATCGGCTCCGCCTGGCGCGCGAGCCACTCCGCAAATTCCGAAGGCTCCTGCACCACCACGGCGAAGGCCATGAGCGCGTGCTGCCGTCCACAATACTCCGCGCACTGCCCGCGCAGCACGCCGGCGCGGTCCGCCCGCAGGCGCAGCACGTTCGCCCGCCCGGGGATCATGTCGAGCTTGCCGTGCAGGTTGGGGATCCAGACCGAGTGGATCACGTCGCCCGAGGTGAGCGTCAGCTCCACGTCGCGCCCACGCGGGATGCGGAGTTCATTGGCGGTGACGGCGCCGTCCGGGTAGCGCATCTCCCACCAGTACTGCCGGCCGACGATCTCGACGCGCAGCGGCACCTCACCGGACAGCAGCGCCAGCGCACGCGAAGTGCCGAGCGTGTACACCAGCAGCGTCGCCAGTGTCACCGCGGGAAAGACGATGCCGCCGCCGATCACGAAGCGCAGCGTGCCGACGCGCCGCCGCCACGTAGGTGGCGCCCACACCGCCAGCGCCGTCAGCGCCACCACCAGCGTCAGGATCAGCCCGCCACCGGTGAACAGCAGGATGGAGAGCTCCGAGATCCGCTCCGCCTGCGGCCCCCAAGGGTCGAGCGCCGATTGTGGGCCGCCGCAGCCCGCCAGCGCGAGCGCGAGCGCAAAACCACCCCGCCTCATGCGGCGGGCCGCGTCTCACGGAGGAGCCGCCCGATGCCTCCCATTGCTACCGCGGCGAAGAGGATGCCGCCCGGCACCCACATCAGCAGGCCGCCCAATTGCTGATCCTCCAGCGCGCTCATGCCCCAGGGCAGCGTCGTCGCCGCATGCGGCCAGAACAGCGCGCGCGGCGCGAAGGTGAGGAAGGCGCCGAGCGCGCCCATCTGCGCCGCCGTCGCGAGGCCGGCGACGAGTGCCGTCTCCACCCTCGCCCGATCCAGCGATTGCCAGAGCCAAATGGAGGCCAGCAGCAAGCTGCCATGCATCACCCACCAGCCGGCATGCGAGGTGAAGGTCCAGCCGTAGGGGCCGGGCAAGTGCCAGGCCCAGAGCGCCCCTGCGAAGAGCGCGGCCGACACGGGCGCGGAGGGTGCCTGCCACCGCAGCGCCATGGCCAACAGCGGCGCGGCGCCCAGGATGATCAGCATGTGCTGCCCGACCCGCGCGGAAAACAAGGCGACCGCGATGGCGCAGATCGGCGAGAGGAGTGCCACGGCCAGCAATGCCATGCCGGCAAGAAGCGCCGGCCGATGCATAGCACCGCGCCAGCCCACGACAAGCAGCAGGGCCAGCGCCGCGATGAGCAGCGGATCGGTATTCCAGGCCAAGCTGCCGGGTTCGGGCGCTATGCCGCAATACGGGACGGCATCCGGATCCATGTGCAGCCTTTCCTCATGCCTTCACGTTGGGGGCAACGCCGCTGCCCCGGCGAAGGATGCATGCCATGATCCGCCAAGAGCTTGTTCTGGTCGGTGCCGGGGCCGCCCACCTGGTGGCGCTCCGCCGCTTCGCCATGCGCCCCCTGCCGGCCGATACCCGGCTCACCCTTGTCGTCCCCGCGGCGGAGCAGCCCTATTCCGGCCTCGTTGGCCACGTCGTTCCGGGCGCGGCGCGGATCCACCTGCAACCGGGCGCGGCCAAGTTGCGTTGCGCCTCGGATGGAACATGTCACGGGCACCCTCCTGCTGATCCAGGAAGGCCGATTCCGGCTCCTGCAGGATGACGGGCGTGGCATGAGTCTGGCGCTCTGCCCCTCCGCGCCCCTGGAGCCGCAGGATCTGCCGCCACTGCTGTACCGCCGCGTGCGGATTTCGTTCCGTCGCCAGAAGGGAATGATTGCCGGCGCCGCCCACGCCATCGACGCCGTCTAGGGAGGACTGCCATGCCCCGCCGAGACATCCGCAAGCGCACCATCGAATTCCTGGACGACTGGTCTCTGCCGCGACAGCTTGCCGGCGAGGATCACCGCCGTAGCGCCGCCGAGGCGGCCATGGCGCGCCGCAACCGTCCACGTACCGAGAAGGCAGATGCCGTCGGTACCTCCATCTGCCCCTATTGCGCCGTCGGCTGCGCACAGCTGATCTACGCGAAGGACCGCCACCCCATTGCCGTCGAAGGTGATCCGTCGAGCCCGATCAACCAGGGCACGCTTTGCCCGAAAGGCGCGGCAACTCTGGGCCTGATGACCAGCCCACTTCGCCTGGACCATGTCCTGCACCGCGCGCCGCACGCGACGGAATGGCGCGCTGTCCCGCTCGACTGGGCGATGGAGCGCATCGCGCATCTGACGAAGGAGACGCGCGACGCGACCTTCGTGGGCGATGCGCCCGACGGCACCCGGCTGAACCACACCATGGCCATCGGCTCCATGGGCGGCGCCACGCTCGACAATGAAGAGAACTACCTGATCAAAAAACTCTTCACCGCCGGGCTCGGCATAATCTTCGTCGAGAACCAGGCTAGAGTTTGACACAACAATTCGGTGCCCAGTCTGGGCACCACCTTCGGCCGCGGTGCGGCGACGATGCCGCAATGGGATCTCGCGCATGCGGACGCCATCCTCGTGATGGGCTCCAACATGGCGGAGAACCACCCGATCGCCTTCAGATTCGCCATGCAGGCCAAGCTGCGCGGTGCGACGCTGATCCACGCCGATCCACGGTTCACCCGCACCTCCGCCATGTGCGACCTCTACGCGCCGCTGCGTGCGGGGACCGACATCGCCTTCCTGGGCGGCATGATCAACTACGTGTTGGAGCGCGACCTGTGGTTCCGCGAGTGGGCCATGGCCTACACCAATATCGCGACGATCATCGAGGCCGGCTACCACGGTCCCGAAGGCACCGGCCTCTTCTCCGGCTGGAACGAGGAGGAAACGCGCTACGACAGCGCGACCTGGCAGTATGAGGGGCTGACCATCCCATCGCCGCTGGCCGAAGCCTGGATGGAAACGGGCGGTGACTTCGCCGAGCGCGTCTCGCATCTGCGCGAAGGTCCGCCGCCGCGCGATGAGACACTTCAGCATCCCAACTGCGTATATCAGATCATGCGCCGGCACTTCGCACGCTACACGCCCACGATGGTCGAGCGGATCACCGGCTGCCCGCAGGATCTCTTCCTCAAGACATGCGAGACCATGGCCCGGAATTCGGGGCGCGAGCGCACCGGGGCCATCTGCTACGCCGTCGGCTGGAATCACCACACGACGGGCGCGCAGATCATCCGCGCCGGCGCCATCCTGATGGCGCTGCTGGGCAATGTCGGGCGGCCGGGCGCCGGCATGCTGGCGCTGCGTGGCCACACTTCGATCCAGGGCTCGACCGACATTCCCACGCTCTTCGATCTGATGCCGGGCTACCTGCCGCAGCCGCACGCCTTCCGCCCCCATTCCACGCTCGAGGATTACCTTCGCGTCGAGACCGCGCCGACCGGCTGGTGGGCCGAGTTCCCCAAATACGCGACGAGCCTGCTGCGCGCCTGGTACGGCGGCGAGGCAAGTGCCGCGAACGGCTGGGGCTTCGACTGGCTGGCCCGCATCACGGGCGACCACTCGCAGCTGCCGATGACGCTCGCGATGGACAACGGCATCATCCGCGGTCTTTTCGTAATGGGCCAGAACCCGGCCGTGGGCGGCAGCAATTCGAAGCTGGTCCAACGCGGCCTGGCGAAGCTGGACTGGCTGGTTGTCCGCGACATCGCCGTGACGGACACGGCCACCTTCTGGCGCGACGGTCACATCATCCGCGACGGCGAGATGCGAACCGAGGAGATCGGTACGGAGGTTTTCCTCATGCCCGCCTCGCTCTCCGGCGAGAAGGCAGGCACCTTCACCAACACGCACCGCTTGATCCAGTGGCACGACAAGGTCGTGGACGCGCCGGGCGACAGCACCTCCGAGCTATGGTTCGTCGATGAACTTGGGCGACGCCTGCGCGCGCTTTACGCCGGCAGCACGCGCGCCGAGGACCGCGCCCTGCTGAACCTCAACTGGGACTACCCGCGCGACGCGGCGGACGAGCCGGATGCCGAGGCCGTGCTGCGCGAGATCAACGGTTACAACATAGCCGACGGCAAGCACCTCGACGGCATCGACGGGGTGAAGGAGGACGGCTCCACCGCCTGTGGCGCCTGGATCTACGCGGGCGTCTTCCCGAGCCCGGGGCGCAACCTCTCCCGCGCGCGGAAGGCAGATGGGCCCGAAGGGCCGGGCACGCATCTCGACTGGGGCTTCGCCTGGCCGGCCAATCGCCGCACGCTCATCAACCGCGCGAGCGCGGATCCGGAGGGAAAGCCCTGGTCCGAGCGCAAGGCGCTGATCCGCTGGGACGAGGCGGCGGGCGAGTGGTCCGGCCCCGACGTGCCCGATTTCCCGAAGACGAAGCGGCCCGACTACCAGCCCGACTGGAGCACCAGGCCGCGCGGCATCGACGCGCATTCCGGTGCCGAGCCCTTCATCATGCTGGCGGACGGCCGCAGCGCCCTGTTCTCGCCCTCGGGCCTGAAGGATGGCCCGCTGCCCGAGCACTACGAGCCCGTCGAGACGCCTGCAAAAAACCCGCTGCATCCGACCATGGACGGCAGCCCGGCCGCCAAGCGCTGGGACCAGGAGGACAACCGCCTCTCCGCCCCCGGTGACGCACGCTTCCCGCACGTGCTGACGACCTTCCGCCTCACCGAGCACCATTCCGGCGGCACGCCCACGCGCATCGTTCCCACCACGGCGGAGCTGCAGCCCGAGATGTTCTGCGAGATCCCGACCGAGCTCGCCGGAAGCCTTGGCATCCGCAGCACGGATTGGGTGGTGCTGGCCACGCCGCGTGGCGAGATCGAGGCGAAGGCGCTCGTCACGCAGCGGCTGCGGCCCTTCGTGCTGTCCGATGGGCGCAGCGTCCATCAGCTCGCCCTGCCCTGGCACTTCGGCTGGGAGGGCTTCGCCACGGGTGATGTGGCGAACGTGCTCACCGCTGTGATCGGCGATGCCAATACCGGCATGCACGAGAACAAGGCCCTGGCCTGCGCGCTCCGGCCTGGCCGTAAGGAGAAGCGATGATGGATGGCGGCCTGATCCAGCCCGGCGGGCAGGAAAGCGAGCGCACCGCTGGGGTGCGCATCGAGCCTGGACGCAGCTACGGCTTCTTCACCGACACGACGCTCTGCATCGGCTGCAAGGCGTGCGAGGTGGCCTGCAAGGAGTGGAACGGCCTACCCGCCGATGGTGAGATGCGCCTCACCGGCCATTCCTACGACAACACCGGGGCACTCGGCGCGGAAACCTGGCGGCATGTCGGCTTCGTGGAGCGCATGGACAAACGCCCGGGCGAGATGAAGCCCTTCCAGTCCGACTGGATCATGTTCAGCGATGTCTGCAAGCATTGCGATCCCGCCCCCTGCCTGGAGGCGTGCCCGACGGGGGCGATCTACCGCAGCGAGTTCGACACGGTGGTGGTGCAGCAGGATATCTGCAACGGCTGCTCCTACTGCGTGCCGGCCTGCCCGTTCGGCGTGGTGGAAGTTTCGAAGGCCGATGGCAAGGCGCATAAATGCACCCTCTGCCATGACCGGATGAAGGGCGGTCTCGAACCCGCCTGCGCCAAATCCTGCCCCACGGATTCCATCCAGTTCGGGGTGGTGGAGGAGCTGATTGAGCGCGCTGAACGCCGGGTCGAGGCGCTGCACGAGGCGGGGCAGGACCAAGCCTATCTCTACGGCGCGCCCGGTACGCCCGGCGCCAATGCCGGCATCGATCGCCTCAACGCCTTCTTCCTCCTGACGGAGCGGCCCGAGGTGCACGGCCTCCCCGCAGCACCCACCCGCCCCGCAGCACGTGCCCGACCCTCGTTCCTCTCGGGGCTCGCGACCGTCGCCGGCCTGGCCGCCGTGGCGCTGATCGTGGGCGTGGGAGGACGGCGATGAAGGACACCCCCACCTATCATGACCGCCCCGCGCTGAAGCCGTCGGGATTCGATGTCCGCGTCGCGGCGTATGTCGCCATCCTCGGCACCGCCGGGGCGGCGCAGCTTCTCGCGCTCCTCGCCGATCGGGAGGATCCTGATGACCGCGAGGGTATTGCGCAGGGCGGCCGAGCGCTCGGCCTCGCCGGTGCGCTGCTCGGATCGGTCGTGTTGATCGGGCATTTGAAGACGCCCAAGCGCTGGTACAACATGCTGCGCATCCTGCGCCCGCAATCGCCCATGTCGTGGGGCTCGTGGCTGCTCACGGGCTTTGGCGGCGCAAGCTTCCTCGCGTGGCTGGCCGACAGTATCGGCTGGAGGCGTGGCGCCAGGATGGCGCAGGTCCCAGCCGGCATCGCGGGCGCGGGCGTCGCCACCTACACCGCGTCGCTGCTGGCGGCGACGAGCAACCCGCTTTGGTCCGCCGCACCCGGCCCGCTGGCCGCACAGTTCGGCGCATCTTCGATGGCGGGCGGCGCCTCCGCACTCGCGCTGCTGCAGCGCCGCGCGGGCCGCGTGCGAAGCGCCCAGCAACTCGAGGATATCGCGCGCCTGGCCTTGATCGCGGAATGGGTGGCGATGCAGGCGACGGAAGGTCGCTGGCGCAAGGAAGGCGTGGCGCAGCCCATACAGGAGGGCACGCCCGCGCTGCTGGAGCAGGGGGGCGGCAAGGCCCTGGGCATGCTTGCGCCGCTCGTGCTGGGCGCGATCGGGCGTCCCGGGCTTGCCTCGGCGGCGATCCTTGCCGGGGGCGCGTTGATGCGCCTCGCCGTGCTGCGCGCCGGCGATGCGAGCGCCCAGCGCCCGCGTGATTCGCTCCACTTCGCACGGCAGCGCCGGCCATGAACGCCGAGGCCGCCCGCGCGGCGCTTGACCGGCTCATCGCCGAGCCGCGCCCCTGCACCATGGACAAGGGGCGCGACGCCTTCCTGACCATCGCCGCCTGGCGCGACGCGCTCATCCTCCGGCGACACGCAGGCGATGCGGTGGAGGCGGAACTACTGCGCGCCAACACCGCGCTTTCGCTCACGTGGTCGGCCGTGCTGCCGGTGGCCGGCTTCCGCCCAGGACGGCTCGAAAAGGCACGCGCGATCCTGGAAGATGCGTGAAATGTCCGAGGCATCGCCGGATGTGAAGCCGCCCCAGAAGATCGCCGAAGCAGCGACGAAGACGGGCGCGAAGAAGGCCGCACTCGACGTTCCGGTGCTGGCGGTTCTGGGTGTTCTGGCGGGGCTTTACATAGGCTTCGGAAGCCTGCTTGCAACGATGGCTCTGGCTGGCGCGCAGGACGCGATACCCTACGGGGTGGGGCGCCTGCTGGCGGGCTTCGTCTTCAGCCTGGGTCTCATTCTCGTGCTGGTGAGCGGCGCGGAACTCTTCACGGGCAACACGCTCCTCGTCGTCGCCTGGGCGGAGGGGCGCGCGCGCATGGGCGACATCGCCGTGGCCTGGATGCTTGCTTGGTGCACGAACCTCGTGGGCGCGCTGCTCGCCGTGGCGTTGGCGCTCGCTGCCGCGCTGCCGATGATGGGCGAGGGCGCCTTCGGTGCCGCTGCCCTCCGCACGGCTCAAGCCAAGGGGGGTCTCGGCTTCGGGACCGCCTTCGCGAGCGGCGTGCTCGCGAATATCCTGGTCTGCCTCGCCGTCTGGATGGCCTGGGGGGCGCGCAGTGCGGCGGACAAGGTGCTGGTCATCATCCCGCCCATCACCGCCTTCGTGGCCCTCAACACCGAACACTCGGTGGCTAACATGTCGCTCATACCGCTCGGCTGGGGCGTGCGTGTATGGGCATCGCCGGAGTTCTGGAGCGTGACGGGCCTCTCGCCAGCGGCTTTCCCGAATGCGGGGATCGAAGGCTTCATCGCCAACCTCGTGCCGGTGACGCTGGGGAACATCCTCGGCGGCGCGCTGGTCGGCGGTGCCTACTGGCTTGCCTACCTGCGCAACGATGATGCGGCGGAGGCGGATGGGAATCGAACCCACCGCCCGCGGTGAGCGGGCCCACGGTTTTGAAGACCGCGTGGGCCACCAGGCTCCTGTCGCCTCCGTCAGGCAGAAGCCTCGCCAAGGGCCGCTGGTTGCGTGGCGAGATGGCGTAAATCGCCGCTGCGTCGCGTGAAGCCCTCCGCGTCCAGCCGCTCGAGCAGCGGCACGCCATGTCGCCGCGTGATGCCGAGGATGCGGTTGCAGTCCGAGACGGTGAGGGCGCGCTGGGCCAGTGCTTCGCCCAGCGCCGTGCGCGCCTGGGCCAACGCGTCACGGTGGAAAAGGTATTCCCGCTTCTGCACGGCATCCGGGGCGCGGACCAGGACGCGCCGCGCGACCAGATGCCGCAGCGCGGCCAGCCGGCGCGGATCGCCGCGCAGCACGAGAGCGGTCTCGGGGGGCGCCATCGCGGCCTGACGGAAGACATCCTCGATCTCATCCAGCAGCGCGCGCTCCGCCTCACCAAGGCTGGTGGCGATGGCTGGTTTCAGATGCCCCGCCTCGAGCCGCAGCGCCCGCCGGGCAACAAGCCTGGCCGCGATGGCCTCGCCGGGCGCATCGGGCAGAGCCTCGCGCAGGAGCGCGCGCGCCCCGGCGCCTGGGCCGAGCGGGTCTTTCCGCATCGCTGCTTCCACGGCGGCGAGCAGCCGGCTCTCCATCCGCGCCAGCAGCACGGCATCGAGCGCGGTGCCGCCGCCGAGCACGACCGCGCCCTCCGGCAGCGCGCCGCCGGCCAGGCGGCGCAGTCGCGCTTCCGGCAGGCCGCGCGGCCCCGCCTCGCGCAGCGCGTGCAGTGCGGCGGCCATCGTATCCAGTCCGGACATGGCGAGCAGCAGCCCCGCTTCCCTCGCGCGGCGGCGCGGCGCTTCAGCATCCAGCACCACGCCACCCGCGACGCTGCGCGGTGGCGAAGGCAGCCGCAGCACAAACCCGGCGCGGACCGGCAGCGCGAGTGGCGCGTCGAGCAGCAACTGCGCGACGGTGGCTTCGCCGGGTGCCAGCGCCGTGCGGTCGAGCAGGCGGAGCCGCACGCCGGTCTCCGCCGTGCCGCAGAGCAGGCGCAGCGCCTCGCCCCGCCGCAATGCCCGCGGCGAGGAGGCCAGCACCGTAACCCGCACATCCAGGATGGCGGATTCCGCCAGCAGACCCGGCGACGCCAGAGCGTCGCCCGGGGCGGCCGTGGCCCCGCGCAGCCCGGCCGCGAGGCGCCGGCCTGGGCCGGTTTCCTCCAGCGCGGCGCCATGCCACTGCAGCGCGCGGATAACGGCGCGCCGCGGGCCAGGCCAGAGCTCGACCGTGTCGCCAGGCGCGAGCCGCCCTTGACGCAGGGCGCCGGTCACGACCAGGCCGGCACCCTTGCGATGAAAGGCGCGATCCAGCGGCATCCAGGCGCGGCCCGCCTCGCCCGATGGTGCCGGCTCGGCCAGGGTGGCGAGCGCCTGCGCCAGTTGCGGAATGCCTTCGGCCGTGGCGGCCGAGCAGCGCACCGCGGGCCACGCGCCCAGGCTCAGTTCCTCCAGCAGCGCTTGCGCCTGATGCTGCGCGCATGCCGACTCCTCCTCCGATGCGCGATCGTTGCGCGCAATGGCGATCAGTCCGCGCCGGACGCCCAGCAGCGCCGCGATCTCGGCGTGCTCGCGCGTCTGCGGGCGCACGCCTTCGCGCGCATCCACAACGAGCAGCACGGCGCGCATGGCGGAGGCGCCGGCGATCATCGCGCGCACGAAGCGCTCGTGGCCGGGCACGTCCACCAGGTCGAGCGTCGCATCCGGCGTCACCAGCCGCGCATAGCCCGCGACGATCGAGATGCCGCGCGCCTTCTCCTCCGCCAGGCGGTCGGTGTCGGTGCCGGTCAGCGCGCGCACCAGCGCGGTCTTGCCGTGATCCACATGGCCGAGAACGGCGATCAGCGCGTGCCGCATGCGAGCGCCCCGGTGATGACCTGCGCGGCCTCCTCCAACTCCGCAGGCGTGAGTGTGCGCGGGTCGAGCAGCAGCCGCCCTCGATCGAGGCGCGCGACCAGGGCCGGGTGGCCCGCGCGCAGCCGCGCCGCCAGCGCTTCAGCGGTGATGCCGGCGGGAGACAGCGCGACGAGCGTGGTCGGCAGGCGCGCCAGCGGAAGCGAGCCGCCGCCGACAAGGGATTCGCCAGGCTCCATGACAGCGCCCGCCGCGGCCGGCAGGCGTGCCGCCAAGTGCGCCGCCGCCTCGGCGAGGTCGTCACGCGTCAGGGATAGCATGCGCAGCGCGGGGATCGCTTGCCGCGCCGCCTGCGGATCGCGATACAGGCGCAGCGTGGCTTCGAGCGCCGCGAGCGTCGCCTTGTCCGGACGCAACGCGCGCATCAGCGGGTGGCGGGCGCAGGCCTCGATCGCGGCGAGGCGTCCAATCAGCAGGCCAGCCTGCGGCCCGCCCAGCAGCTTGTCGCCGCTCGCCGTCACGAGGTCGAAGCCGTCCGCCACCGCTTCGCGTAGCCCGCGCTCGCCGGGTATCCCGGTCAGCGCGCCGCTGCCGAGATCCTCGATGGCGGCCAGGCCATGCTGCCGTGCAAGACCAGCCAGCGCGGCGGGCGAAGGCGCTTCGGTGAAGCCGAGAATGCGATAGTTGCTGGGGTTCACGCGCAGGAGCACGCGCGTTCCGGCCCCAATGGCGCCGGCATAGTCGCCGATCCGCGTGCGGTTGGTGGTCCCCACTTCCACCAGCTTCGCCCCACCCTGCGCCACCACCTCCGGGATCCGAAATCCGCCGCCGATCTCGACGAGTTCCCCGCGCGAGGCGATGGCGTCCCCACCGGCCGCCAAGGCCGAAAGCGCGAGCAGCACGGCTGCCGCGCCATTGTTGACGACGAGCGCCGCCTCGCACCCGGTCAGCTCGCGCAGCAGCGCGGCACAGCCGGCGTAGCGGTCGCCGCGCGCGCCCCTGGCGAGGTCAAACTCCAGGCTGCAATAACCGCGCGCCGCGTCCTGCATCGCGGCCAGCGCCGCCTCGGCCAGGGGTGCGCGGCCGAGATTGGTGTGCAGCACCACGCCCGTCGCGTTGAGCACGCGGCGGAGACTTGGCCCTTGGCCGAGTGCCGCGGCGGCGCCGGCAAACAGCGCATCCGGCGTGAAGTTCCCGCCTTCGGCGCGCAGCGCGTCGAGCCCGGCACGCAGCGCGGCGGCGACAGCGGGACGCGGATGTGCCGCCAGCAGCGAAGCGCCCTCTGGCGAGTTCAGCAGCCGGTGCAGCGCAGGCAAGGCGCGGCGATGGTCCATCGCGCGTCAACGTCGATGCAGCGCGAGCGTTGCCGTCAGACCCGCCGCAGCAGGACGAGCGTGAGGACAACGGCCGGCAGCAGGAGCGCCAAGTCCAGCAGAAGCGAAGTCCCTCCTGGCGCAGCGTCGGGTCGCACCAACCAGATCAGGTCCGCCAGCAGCGCCAGCACCAGCAGCGCGCACACCGCCACGAAGCGCCAGTCGCGCCATTGCGGCAGGATGCCGAGCACGATCGCCCCCAGCACCGCGGGCAGCGCCACGCCCAGCTTCAGCAGCCCCCAGCCACCTTCGGAACGGCGCAGGTACCAGGCCGCCTCGGCCGGAATGTTTCCCGCGTAGACGACGATGTATTGCGTGAACCACAGCCACACCACAGCCAGCGCAAGGCTGAGCAGCGCCCGCGAAAGCCCTGTTCGCGCCGCCACACCCCCTGGGGGGCCGGCCAGCAGCGCCGCGATCGAAAGCGCGCCCGCCACCTGCCCCGTGACCATCGCGACACCCTGCACGCTGCCACTCCAGGCCTGATCGCGCGAGAGCGCCCAGTCATCCATGGCGATGGCCCCCGTGGGCAGCAGGATCAGCAGGACGATGCCGGCCCGCCAACGCGCACCGCCGGCCAGGAGCCACCATCCGAGCCCAGCCCAAAGTGCCGGCAGCAGCAGGCTTCGCGCCGAGACGAAGCCTGGAAAGTACCACGCATTGGGCGTTGCCCCCGGCGCGGCCCAGGGCCAGAGCAGCGGTGCCAGCCAGTACATCGGCAACGCGAGCACCAGCGCCGCCAGCGGCATCCAGCGCCCCATCGCGCCGAGCACGCCCTGCAGGGGCTCGACCCACTCCTCGACGAGAAGGCGCCCCATGGCCAGCGCCGCCACGCTGCCAAGGCCGAGGCCGGAGAAGAGCAGGAAGGCGATCAGCCAGGTCTCGGCCAATGCGTTCACGGGGCCAGCGCCGCGACATAGCGCGCGATGGCCCATCGTTGCCGCGGGTGGATCCGCCCCTCGACGGGGTGCGCGTCGGCAATGTTAAGATTCATCGCCGCCATGGCCCGCGCCGCATCGCGCGGCAGCGGTGCAATGGCCGGATGGCCCCGCGCCACGACAACGCCGTCACCAGCGCCGGTGGCGCCGTGGCAAGGCGCACAGAAGACGCGAAACAGCGACGCCCCTTCCGCAAGCAGGGCAGCGTCAACGGGCGGGCCAGGCGGAGCCAGGGCCGCGAGGCGCGCAATATGGCCCTGCGGCACAGCGCCCGCGGGTGGCACGGCGGGCGGTTGGGGGCGCGGACTCTCGGGCCAGCCGTCGCAGGCGGGCAGCAGCAGCAGCAGGGCCAGCAGGTGCCGCGTCATGCCAGCGGCTCGACCCGCAGCGGTGATTGCGCACGCAGCAGGGCCTCCGCACTGCCGCCGACGTAGAGCGGGTCTTCGGCAGAGAGCAGCAGGAAGAAGCGATCCTCGCTCGCGCGATCGAAGCCTGGCAGGTCGAAGACCGGATGGTGCAGGCGCGGCAGACCGTTGAACCAGAGCATGGCAAACATGGCACCCAGCGCAGCCCACAGCACGGCAACGATGTAGGCGGCCGGCAGGAACGCGGGCCACGCCACCGGCGGCCGCCCCCCGACTTCCAGCGGATAGGCGACACCCGAAAGATACCAAGTCAGTGCCAGGGCCGAGATGCCCGCGAGCACGCCGAAAATCGCCGAACTCCAGCCCACGCGATTGCCGCGGAGTCCCATAGCGGCTGCCGCATCCGGCACGGGATGTGGCGCATAGGCCTCGAAGCACGTCCATCCCGCGGCGAGCGCGGCCCGCACGGCACGGACCAGCGCCTCCGGCTCATCGAATTCGGCAATGAGGGCGCGGCTCATGCCTCCTCCTCCTCCACCTCGCGCTCGCTCTCCTCATGGCGCGTCTCGAACATCGATACGACAGGGAGGAAGCGCGCGAAGACCAGCAGCGCCAGGATGAAAAGGGCTCCGCTGCCAGCCAGCAAAGCCCATTCGTTGAGGCTCGGCGCATAAGCCGGCACCTGGATCGGCAAATAGTCCCGCTTGAGGCCATCGACGATGATCGACATCCGATCCAGCCAGACGCCCGCGGCGGCGAGCACCCCGATCGGCGCCATCACCAGGCCGCCCCGCAGCCGTTCGAACCAAAGAAGCTGCGGCAGGGCGCCGGCGAGCAGGATGCCACCCCACCAGGCAGGCTCCGAGATGCGCATCACGAAAGCGGCGCGCGTGACGGGATCCTCGATCAGGAGTGCGGTCGCGGCTTCATGCGCCCAGGCCACCAGCGCCGCGAGCCCCGCGCAGGCGAGCAGCCGCGCGAGCAGCGACATCTCCTCCGCGTCGATGAAGCCCTGGAGGGAGAGCCCGCGCCGCAGCACGACGGCCAAGGCCAGCACGACGCCGAGGCCGGAGGGAAGACCGGTCGTGACGAAGTGCAGCGGCAGACGCGCCTGGTGCCAAGCCGGGACGATGGTCACCGCGAATTCGAGCGCGACGACCGTCTGCGCCGAGAGCAGCAGCGGCAGGACCAGCGCGGCCACGATGCGATAGGCCACCTGGTGGTTGTGCCAATGCGCGATCGATCCGCGCCAGCCGAGCGCCGCCAGCCCGTAGGCGCGCGCGATGCCGAACCGCCCGCGTCGCGCCGCCCGGTCGCGCAGCGTCGCGAGGTCGGGAATGAGGCCGATGTACCAGAAGGTCGTGGTGACGGTGATATGCGCGAAGATGCCCCAGAAATCCCAGACCAGCGCGCTGCCGAACTGCGGCCAGATCTGCTGCGGCAGGGGATAGGGGAAGGTCCAGTGAAAGAGCCAGGGCCGCCCGAGATGCAGGATCGGATAGAGCGCCGCCGCCAGCACCGCGGCCAGCGCCGCAGCCTCGGCGAAGCGGTTCACCGCCGTGCGAAGCCCGTGCCGGCCCAGCACCAGCGCTGCGGCGAAGAGGCTCGCAGCATTGGCGATACCGATCCACCAGGCATAGGCGATGAGATCGAAGCCCCAGACATGGGGGATGTTGTTCCCCCAGATGCCGATGCCGCGCCACAGCAGAAGCGCGATAGCGACCAGCAGAAGCCCAACGCCCGCCGCCGCAAGCCACAGCGCCACGCGCCCGGATGCCGTTGCGGGACGCAGCGCCGCCCGCGCGATCTCGGCGGTGGGCGGGCTCACGGCACATCCTCGATGCGCGCCAGGTAGAAACTGCGGGGCCGCGTGCCGAGTTCCTCCAGCAACAGATACGCGCGACCGTCACGGCGCGCCTGAGCGACCGCGCTTTGGTCGTCGTTCAGATCGCCGAAGGTGATTGCCCTCGTCGGGCAGGCGCGCTGGCAGGCGGTTTCCAGCGTATCGAGCCGGCCATCGCTGCGGGCCGCAGAAATGCGATGGCTGCAATAGCTGCATTTCTCCATGACGCCGCGCGGGCGCAGCGGCACGTCCGGATTGCGGGCTGGCGTGTCGAGCGCGCGGCGGTGATCTTCCCAGTTGAAGCGCCGCACCTTGTAGGGGCAGTTGTTGGAGCAGGTGCGGGTGCCGATGCAGCGCGCATGCACCATCGCGTTCAGCCCCTCATGGTCATGCACCGTCGCGTTGACGGGGCAGACCGGCTCGCAGGGCGCCTGTTCGCAATGCATGCAGGGCACGGGTTGGAACGCGGCGCGGCCCGAGGGGCGCTCATGCTGGTCGACGCGCAGCCAGTGCAGCCCGCGCCCCTCCAGCATCGCCTCCGGCCCCACCACGGGGACGTTGTTCTCGGCCTGGCACGCGCTCGAGCAGGCATTGCACCCGATGCAGGCGTCGAGGTCGATCGCCATGCCCCAGGCTGCCGCGGGATAGGGCCAGGGTGCATGCATGGAGGGGAGGCGGCGGGGCGGCGGGAGGCTCTGACCTGGCGCGAGGACGCGAAGTGGCGGCCCACCCTCAAGCGCGCGATGTGCCTCCATCAGGGGTAGCCGGACCCGCCGCCCAGTTGCGCGCAACACGAGGCCAGGCGCCTCCCAGGAGGTGGCGGTGGGGCGCAGCGCATTGGCATCGAAGCCGCGCCCCTTCCCCACCGGCCCGCCGCCGCGCCGGCCACCACCGAGCGGCAGGGTGACGCAACCCGGCGCATGTCCCTCCAGCGGGAGAACCGGCACCCGCAGCCGCGCGGCGCCAAGGGAAAGTTCTACCTCGTCGCCCGTCACCAGGCCCAGTTCCGTCGCCGTTGCGGGCGCCAAAAACGCCGCATTGCCCCAGACCAGGCGCGTGATCGGACGGGGCATTTCCTGCAGCCAGGCCTCATGCGCGAATTCGCCGGCGCGCAGATGCGGATCGGGCGCGAAGACCGCCGCCAGCGTGGCCGTTTGTGATGGTGGCACCCGGTCCCAATCCGCTCGCAGCGCCGGCGCAATGGAGGGAGAGGAAGGCCCCGCGACGCCCGCTTCCAGCGCGGCAATCCAGCGCTCCTCGAAGCCACCCTCCCCCCAGGCATCGCGCCAGGTCTGCATCACCGCCTGATGCGCGGGCGTGGCCTCGCCCATCAGCGCCATGACCGCCTCGATGGGGCAGCGCGATGCGGTGCTGGGCTGTGCGATCGCCTGCCGCAGCGAGGGGCTCCCGTCGAAGCTGCGTGAATCGCCCCAGGACTCAAGCGGATGGGCCAGTGGAATGTGCCACTCCGCCAGAAGCGCCGTCTCGTCACGGCGCCCGCCCAGGTGCAGCACTCTCGCGGCCCTCGGAAGTAGCGCGGCCAGGCCCGGCGCGGAATAAACGGGGTTGGAATCGAGGATCACCAACCGATCGACCGCCCCTGCCTCAAGCGCCTCCGCGAGTTCGGAAACGGGCCGTGCCTCGCCCAGGGGCGGCGCGATGAGGCGCTGCGCCTCGCTGCCCAGATGCGCGTTCATCGCCAGCGCGAGCGCATACACGGAAGAGGGCTGGCCCGGACCGGCCAGAACCAGTGCGGCCGGGCCGGCATCACGCAGCCGTGCCGCGATGAGCGATGCCTGCGGATGCTCGCTACGCGCCTGCAGTCCCGGCACCCCCAGCGCCGCCGCAACCGCACGGGCGAAGCTGTCCGCCTCCGCTGGATGCTGGGCGAGGCGCAGGTCGGCGCGGGCGCCGGTCAGGCTTGGTGCCACTTCGGCCACCATCAGATGCGGCCGTGCCTCGCGCCAGCCGCGGGCGAGGGCAAGTTGCGCCGGGCCCGAGCCCAGCGGGTCCGCGCCCAGGCAGAGCACGGCCCGCGTGGCGGCGAGGTCGGGCACCACGGCCACCGCCTCGCCGAAGCACCGCATGGCGCCCTGGCGTGCCGCGTCATCGGCCATCGGGTCCAGCACATGCCAGGCGGAGCCGGGGTTGGCGGAGAGCATTTCGCCGATCAGACGG
>Ga0105047_10005035_pt1 | contig 22847 bp, 18 predicted proteins | sample MAT04_FD_78384 | JGI IMG/M metagenome (GOLD analysis project Ga0105047, IMG submission 78384) | Freshwater microbial communities from Lake Fryxell liftoff mats and glacier meltwater in Antarctica - MAT-04 (megahit assembly) | ecosystem: Environmental > Aquatic > Freshwater > Ice > Liftoff... | reverse complement strand
GCTGGCAAAAAGAACCATTATGTTTTTCTCCCTCCCTTCCCTGCAGGGGAAGGGAGGGCCGGGGAGGGATGGGTTTGTGTCGCTAATCACGAAATTGGCCTTATGTTACCGCCTATGGGGTTGGGTGGATGGGTGGCTTTAATGAAACACGCCGCCGCGAATTATGATACTGTTGGCCAACTCATAAACCCTCCATCCCCCGGCCCCTGTCCTCCCTGAAGGGAGGAAGGGGAGTAGATTTTAAGCCGGTTTTGGCCGGCAAGCCGGCCAAAACCGGCTTAAAAGTAAGCTCCCCCGCCCTTGAGGGCGGGGCCGGGGGGTGGGTGCTGAATTCGCCAACAGTATCAATTATTGAGAAGATACAAAACATGGTACTTTTTGCCCGAAAAACGGGCAAAAAGTACCAAAAGCTGCTTCTTTCTCCCTACCCGCTGGCGGTGATTAACCGATTTTGACAGGCCCGCCCTCGGCTGCACTCTGGTAGAGGGCGTCGAGGATCTGCATGACTTTGAGGCCTTCTTCTCCGGTCGCGAGGTGCGCTTTGCCGGAAAGAATGCAGTCGATGAAGTGAGCCATAGCCGAGCGCACCGGGGGGAAAGGCGGATGAACTTTCATATCAAAGTGATTGCCGCCCTGTTCGAGGAAGAGTTCCGCCTCGAACTTGTAGGTTTCCTCCAGGTTGCGCTGCACCAGGCCGCCTTTGGTGCCGAAGAGGCGGGTTTCCATCAACTCACTTTCCTTAATGTTGGCCGCCCATGAGGCTTCGATGACCAGGGTGGCGCCGTTATCAAATTTTACCAGCCCGGCCGCCAGGTCTTCCACATCGAATTTTGCGCCCTTTTCAGCGGCGATGGCGGAGGCAAGGTGATTGTAAGTGCTGCCCAATGCCCACACCGGTTGGGGGTAGCCCATCAGCCACAACGCCAGGTCGAGGCGGTGCACGCCCAGGTCGATCAGCGGGCCGCCGCCGGAAGATGCTTTTTGGCCAAACCAACCGCCAAAACCGGGCAGCCCGCGCCGGCGATGCCAGACGGTGCGGCCAAAATAGATCTGGCCCAGCACGCCGGAATCGACCTGCTGCTTGAGCATCAGGCTTTGTTCATTGAAACGGTACGAAAAATCGATCATCAGGCGTTTGCCGGCGGCCTGCGCCGCGGCCAGCATCTCGCGGCATTCAGCGGCATTCAGGGCCATCGGTTTCTCGCACAATACATGGCAGCCGGCCTTAAAGGCTGCCAGGGTATGGGGGTGGTGAAAATTGTTGGGGGTGGCAATACTGAGCACATCCAGGGTTTCATGGGCCAGCAGAGCTTCGATTGAGGTATAACGACGTGAGACGGCGTATTTATCGCCAATTTCGTTCAGACGAACTTCATCGATGTCGGCGATGGCGACGACTTCGGCGCCAGGGTGGCTCTGGTATCCGGCGATGTGATTACGGCCCATTCCCAGGCCGATCACGCCCGCGCGCAACTTTTCAGTCATGGCAGCTCCTTGAGAAAGTAGGAATAGAACCCATTATACTCGCAAGAATCGCCCTTATGGCCCACACTGCTCCCTACCCGAAGCGACCGTTGACGTAATCCTGGGTGCGTTTATCCTGAGGGCGCACGAACATGTGTTCAGCGGAACCGAATTCGATCAGCTCGCCCTGCAGAAAGAAAAAAGCTTCATCGGCCATGCGAGCAGCCTGCTGGGTGTTATGCGGGGCCCAGATAATCGTCAGGTGCTGCGCCAGATCGCGCATGGTCGACTCGATTTTCGCGGTGGAAACCGGGTCGAGGGCCGAGGTGGGTTCATCCAGCAAAATCACCTCTGGTTCCAGCGCCAGGGTGCGCGCGATGCACAGGCGCTGCTGCTGCCCGCCCGAAAGGTCAAAGGCCGAATCGTTCAGGCGGTCGTAAACCTCATCCCACAGCACCGCCTGGCGCAGGGCTTTTTCCACCACCCCGTCCAGGTGGGTTTTGCGCCGTTCGCCTGCCACGCGCAAACCGTAGACGATGTTTTCATAAATGGTCAGCGGCAGCAGCGCCGGGCGCGAAAAAACCATGCCAATGCGCCGCCGCAGGGCGATGACGTGGGTGGTCTTTGCCAGAATATCGAAGCCATCCAACAACACCCGCCCGCTCTGCAGGCGCAGGTCGGCCAGATCGTTGAGGCGGTTCAGCGTGCGCAGCAGGGTGGATTTGCCGCCGCCCGCCGGGCCGAACAACACCGATACCTGGCGATCCTGAATTTTGAGATTAATATTTTTCAGGCTCTCGGTACCATCGCTGTATTGCACGTTGAGATTTTCAAGGATGAGCTTATCCACGGAATAGTCCTGGCTCTTGTAGGATGGCAGCCTACCATTTGCGCCGGGCGCGGGCGCGTGAACGAATGACGGCTGCCACCAGGTTCATGGTCAACACGAAGACCAGCAAGACCATCACGGTGGCGTATTGGATCTGCAGGGGCATGCCCGGCACCTGGGTGGAGATGACAAACAGGTGGTAGGGCAGCGCCATGGTGGCATCCATGGGCGAATTGGGCAGGCGCGGCAGGAAGAAGGTGGCTCCGGTAAAGAGGATGGGCGCCGTCTCGCCCGCGGCCCGCTCCAGCCCCAGAATAATGCCGGTCATAATGCCCGGCAAACTTTCGGGCAGCACCACCCGCCAGATGGTCTGCCAGCGCGTGGCCCCCAGCGAAATGCTGACGGTGCGAAACTGGGTGGGCACCGCACGAATGGCCTGTTCGGAGGTGCTGATGATCACCGGCAGGGTCATGATCGAAAGTGTGAGAGAGGCCGCCAGAATGCTGGTGCCGAAGCGCAGAAAAATAACAAACAGGCCCAGGCCAAACAGGCCGTAGACCACCGAAGGGATGCCGGCCAGGTTGGTCATGGCGATGCGGATGGCGCGCGTCCAGGCGTTATCGGGGGCATATTCGGAGAGATAAATGGCCGCGGCCACCCCCGGCGGCACCGAGAAGAGCGCGGTGCCCAGCGTCAGATAGAATGTGCCGAGAATAGCCGGCAGAATGCCACCGGCGCGCATGCCGTCACGCGGCATGGCGGTGAGGAACTCCCACGAGATAGCCGAAATGCCCGCGAAAATGACATAAACAATCAGCACGATAATTGGCAGCACCATCACCAGCGTGGCGGCGCCCAACAGGGTGAAGCCGATCTGCTGCTTGCGGCGGTTGTTGAAGAAAGCGAGCGGTTTGCGCATCATGATAGCAGCCGGTCGTTGTGCTTTAATCGCCGCGAGGTGACCGCGAACACGACGGAGTTGACAATCAGCGAGAAGATAAAGAGGATGATCCCGATCAGGAACAGCACCTGGTAATGGGTGCTGCCCTTGGCCACTTCGCCCATTTCAGAGGCGATGGTGGCGGTCATGGTGCGCACCGGGCTGATAATGGCGTTTAGACCGCTGGGGATGACCGGGGCATTGCCGGTGACCATCATCACCGTCATGGTTTCGCCGATCACGCGCCCCATGCCCAACATCACCGCGGTAATCACACCGCTGCGCGCCGCCGGCAGGGTGACGCCCCACATCGTTTGCCAATGGGTGGCGCCGAGTGCCAGCGAGGCTTCACGGTAGGAACGCGGCACGGAGTGCAGGGCATCTTCCGAGATCGAGACGATGGTGGGAATGGCGGCCCACCCCAGCAGCAGCGCGCCGGTGAGGGCGGTGAGCCCGGTGGGCAGGTTAAATACCTCGCGCAGGGCGGGGGAAAGCGTCAGAATGCCGATAAAACCCAGCACCACAGACGGGAAGCCGGCCAGGATTTCGACCAGGGGTTTGAGGATTTCGTTGAGCCAGTGCGGAGCCACTTCAGACATAAACAGCGCCGCCGCCACCCCAAACGGCAGGGCGATTACCAGCGCGCCGATGGTGATCAGCAGTGAACCCATCAGCAGGGGTAATAGCCCGAAATAACCCTCAATCGGATACCAGGTGATGCCCAAGAGGCTGCCGACCGGCACATTGACCACCGCCGGCAGGCCTTCTTTGAGCAAAAACAGGCAGATCAGGCTGACAAAGAGGATGCTGAGATAGCCGGCGCCCTGAACCAGCCCGGTAATGATGCGCTCGCGCAGCGGGGTGGCGTATTTGTCCTGCTGCAGCAGTTCGTGCCCCACGGCAGGACGGTCTTGCGCCTGACGATCAGGGGCGGGGGGGGCGGGTGGCAGCGAGATGTTCATGGGCTGCGCCTACTTTGTGTCCACAATCGGCACAAAACCGAGTTGAGTGACGATCTGCTGGGCCGGCGCCGAGCGGATCCAATCCAGGTAGGCCAGGATGATGCCCTGCGGCTGGCTGTGGGTATACATATACAAATCACGCGAGATGGAATACGTTTTATCATTGACGGTCGCGGCGGAAGGCAGCACGTAGGGCTGGCCGGGTTTTGGGGCAATCGCCAGGGTTTTCACCGCCGCGGAAAGATAGCCCAGCCCGTCATAACCGATGGCATTGGGGTTGCTGCTCACCTCGGAGATAATGCCCTCAGAAGAGGGCAGCAGCAGCGTATCGGGAGAAAAGAGCGCTTTATCTTTGCTATTGCCCATACGCACCACGGTTTCGAGGAAGTAGACGTGCGTGCCGGAGTTCGTCTCGCGTGAAAGGCGCACGATCGGGCGATTTTCACCACCCAGTTCGCTCCAGTTATTGATTTTTCCGCGATAAATTAACGAAATCTGTTCCAGGGTAAGCTGCTGCACCGGGTTGCGCGGGTTGACGATCACGCCAATCGCGTCGCGCGCCACGATGAACTCCTTCAGATCGAAGCCGTTTGTAACCGCCTGAGCTTTTTCTTCCGCCTTTACCGCGCGCGAAGCATTGGCGATGTTGGTGGTCTGGTTGGCCAACGCCGCCAGGCCAATGCCGCTGCCGCCGCCGGTGACAGAAATACGCAATTCGGGATGTTGTTTCTGATATTCCTCGGCCCAGGCCAGGGCCAGGTTGACCATGGTGTCGGAGCCTTTATTATCAATCGTCACCCCGGGCTGCCCGCCCCCGGCCTGCCCCGCGCTGCCCGATGCGCAGGCGCCCAGCAGCAGGCTGAGGGCGATTAATCCGGCGAAAAATTTATAAAAAGGGGCGGGCATCAAAGTTAATTATAAGTTAAAGAATAATAAGCCGAGGTTAACAATAGATTATCAATTTGTTATCAAGCCAGGAAAGGGGGGGCAGGTGGCTCCGAAGTTAAGTAATACAGCCACTACCAGCTTTTGGTCGCGTCCAGGCCGAGGAAAGCCGCACCCAGCAGGGCCACTTCTGGATGGCGGATGACGTGCACCGGCATGGTGCTTAACAGGCCGGCAAAGCGCCCTTTATTCAGGAAGGCGCGCATGAAACGCTCGGTTTTGAGCAAGGGCAAAATGCGCGGCGGAATGCCGCCCCCCAGGTATACCCCCCCCGTGGCCAGCACCTTGAGCGCCATATTGCCGGTCTCGCTGCCCAGAATGGTGACAAACAGATCAAGGGCGGCCGAGGCGATTTCAACCTTGTGCTCCAGCGCGGCCTGGGCGATCACCGGGGTGGGGTCCGCGGCGGCGGCCAACTGGTGGGCCAGCCAGGCCGGCTCGGCATAGCCGCCGCTGTCCTTCAAAAATGCATACAGGTTGGGAATGCCCAGCCCCGAGCAGACCCGCTCGTAGCTGACGTGCCCGAAGCGGTTCTGCAAATAGGCCAACAGTTGAACCTGCTGCGCGTCGGTGGGACCAAAATCCGTGTGGCCGCCTTCCGAGGGGTAGGCATGGTAACCGCCATCGCTCCAGGTGAGGTAAGCCTCACCCAGGCCGGTGCCCGGGGCCACGACCGCGATGCTGCCGTGCTTGAGCGGCTGCCCCACGCTGAGCGTTTCCAGGTCTGAACCGGAGAGGTGCGGCACGGCCTGGGCAATGGAAACCAGGTCGTTGAAGATGCACACCGGCGCTTTCAAGGCGCGGCTGAGCGAAGCCTCTTCAATCACCCAGGGCAGGTTGGTGATCTGCGCCCGGCCATCCGCCACCGGTCCGGCCACGCCAAAACTGGCCTGGCTCAACCGCCAATCTTTATCCTTCAGAAAATCGGCCACCAACGCTTCCAGCGAAGCATAGTTGCCGCTGGGGAAGGTGGTCTTTTCCAAAAAGACGCGGGGGGGGTTATCGGGGTCGAGCAGCGCCAGGGTGGTCTTGGTCCCGCCAATATCGCCGGCCAGTTGAATCGATTTCATGCAAAACTCTCCTCAGTTTTCGCCTGCTGCCCGGGTGGAGCAGCGCGAGTATATCTGAGCGTATTGTAATCGAAAGCGGCTGCGGAGTGAGACCGAATCGGAGCCATTTCGAAAAGATTGGGGCGGGTGGGGCCCGGCAGGCAAGCCTGAGTCATTTTCGAGCATCCATCTGGTAAATATATGTTACTATTACGCTATCTTATATCCTTGGCGCTAAACCCATGAAACGAGCTGCCTTACAAAAACTGGTCAACATCGTATTCCACCTGATCGCGCGCATCGAGTTCGTCGGCGCCGATAGAATTCCGGCGCAGGGCGGGGTCATTCTGGCTACCAACCATATGAGCCGACTGGATACCCCGCTTTTATTTCTTAACCCCACCCGGCCCGATATCACTGCGCTGGTAACCGACAAGTACCAGCAGTACCGGTTTTTCAACTGGTTTACCAATACCGCGGGTGGGATCTGGATTGACCGCAACAAAGCCGATTTCACCGCCTTCCGACAGGCCGCCGAGGCGCTGAAAGCCGGCAAAGCGCTGGGCATTGCCCCCGAAGGCACGCGCAGCACCACCGGTTCTCTGCTCGAAGGCAAATCGGGCACGGCGCTGCTGGCCATGCGCACGGGCTTTGCGGTGGTGCCGGTGGCGATTACCGGCAGCGAAGTGGCGGTGGCCCAATTCAAGCGCCTGCGCCGCCCGCGGTTGGTGACCTATTTTGGGCAGCCCATCCCACCGCCGCCGCTAACGCGCGACGACCGCGACGCCGCCCTGCAGCGCTATACGGATGAGATTATGTGCCAGATGGCAGCCCTGCTGCCGCCCCAATACCGCGGCTTTTATGCCGAACATCCCCGTCTCAAAGAAATTCTGACCGGCAGATAACCATGCCAGTCCTTTTTTAACGCCGCTTCTTTTTTTGTCCCGAATACTCGGCTGTCTTAAATTGTAGGAGATTGCCATGACCGCTCGCCCACCGTTCGCCCGCATGCTGCTTGCCGTTTTATTTCTTTGCGGTTTGAGCCTGGCTGCGCGGCCAGTGGGGGCTCAAAACCCTGCTCACAACCTGTTTGGCGCAGAACAAACGCTGGCCCCCGCCCCTGCCAACCCGTTGGCGCTGCGCGCGCGCGGCGCCAGCCTGAACCTGGCCGAAGTGGAGCAGGCGCGCCGCGCGTTGGCCGCCGGGCAGGCCCCCGCCGCGCTGAGCCTGAACCTGTTCGCCGACACCCAACTGGTGGCCCATTGGGAACGGGTGGATGCCGCGCTGGGCGGCTACAGCCTGGCCGGTACGATCGCGGGCAGTCCCTATTCCGAGATTCACCTTTCCGTGAGCGGCGGTGCCTTCTTTGCCAGCCTGAACAGCGCACAGGGCCTGTTTGAGATCACTGCGCCGGATGGCAAAACCAGCCAGATTGTGCAGTTGGACCCCTCCCGTTTTCCCAACGAGGATGAGACCGTACCCACCCTGCCGGTAGCGCAAATCGCGGCCCAGCCCGATGTGGCGGTGGGGCCGGGCAGCGTGGATGACGGCACGCGCATCGATGTGTATGTGGGCTACACCACCGCCGCCAAAAACGCCCGCGGCGGCCAGGCCACCCTGCTGAGTATGATTAACACCGCCATTAGCGAAACCAACACCGGCTATGCCAACAGCGGCATCAGCCAGCGGGTGGTGCTGGTGGGGGCAGACGAATATGCCTATGACGACACCGCGCTTAACTGGAATGCAGCCTTATCCAATTGGAGCAACCCGGGCGACCCTGTTTTTTCCCCGGCGCACACCCTGCGCCAGATTAACAAGGCAGATGAAATGGTGCTGCTGGTCTCCGATCCGGTCTACTGTGGCCTGGGCTATCTGATGACGACACCCAGCGTCGGCTTTGCCTCATTCGCTTTTTCTGTGGTGGCCCAGGGCTGCACTACCGGCTATTATTCCTTCGCGCACGAAATGGGCCACAACATGGGCGCCCACCATGACCGCTATTCTGCCGGCGCCAGCCAGGTCGCGTTTCCCTACGCCTACGGTTTCTGGATCAATAACCCCGCCACCGGCCATTTTGATTGGCGCACCATCATGGCCTACAATGTTCCCATCAGTTACGGCTACAACGCCACCCGGGTCAATTATTGGTCGAATCCCAACATCAACTATAACGGCGAGCCCACCGGAAAAATTATTTCCGACCCGGCTTCGGCATATAACGCACTGGTACTCAACAACACCGCCCCCTTTGTGGCCCAATTCCGCGATGGCGCCGCCCCGGCTGCCCCCGGCGGGCTGGTAGCGAGCCTGATCGCGGTCAATTCGGCCCAACTGAACTGGTCCTTCAGCGGCAGCGATGTGTGGCTGTTCCGCATCGAGCGCGCCTCACTGGCCGCGGAAGACTGGGCGCAAATCGGCAGCGTGCCCGCCGCCCAACTCAGCTATAGTGACGCCACCTTCGTCAGCGGCAGCAGTGTGCGCTACCGGGTGCTGGCCGATAACGGCAACGGGCGCAGCGCTTCCAATATTGCGGTTCCCATCTTTCCCATCTTTCCGGCACCCAGCGGGCTGGCAGTGACACCCAGCGCCCCCTATACGGCCAAACTGGATTGGAGCAATAACTCCAGCCTGGCGGATGCGCTTGTGGTGCAGCGCGCGCTCACCGGCAGCGCCAGTTGGGCCAATATCACCTCACTCAGCAGCACCGCCGTGAGCTACACCGACCCGGCGGTTCCCGATGGGCGCAGCTACCAGTATCAGGTGGTCGCCAGCTACAACGCCAGCCCATTCGCCTCCAATGTGGCCACGCTGGTGGCCCTGCCGGCGACCCCGGCAGGGCTAACCCTGACCGGGCTGGGCAGTTCCTCTGTCCAACTGGATTGGAGCCTGGCTTCCGGCGCGCAGGACAGCCTCTTGATCGAGCGCAAACCGCTGAGCGGCACTTTTAGCATGCTGAGCATGGCCGCCGCCAATGCGCTCACCTTCACCGATACCACCCTGCCGGCCAGCGCCGATACCCAGTACCGCGTGGTGGCACACAACGCGCGGGGTGACATGCCCTCCAGCACGGTGACCCTGCCGGCGGCGCCGGCCAACCTGCGCCCGGTCTACCCGGCCGCGGCGCCCCATACCATCGAGCTGGCATGGAGCGATGCCAGTAATGCCGAAACAGGCTATTCCCTGGAGACTTCCAGCAACGGCGGCACGGACTGGGCTCTGGCAGCCAGCCCAAGCGCCAATGCCCACGCCTACAGCCACAATACCGGCAGTTGCAGCCAGACCCGGCAATATCGCCTGCGCGCTGTGGCCGCCGCCAGCCAGTCGGCCGCCGTTACCGCCGCCGCAGTCACCCAGCCCTGTGCGCCGGTACTGACCGTTATCACCAGCAGCAGCAGCGCTTTCCTCTTCTGGCCCGCTGTAGGCGCCGGAGCGACCTACAACGTTTATCAATGGAGTAGCGATTCCTACTACCTGCTGACTCAACCGGCGCTTCCGGCACAGACCACGCTGTATATCCTTCACAATCTCATCCCCAATTCCAGCTACCAATTCTACGTGCAAGCGGTGAATGCTGCCGGAACAGCGCAATCACCCGCGGTGACTATCACCACCAAAACCTGGGATTATTTTGTGCCCCGGGTTCAACGCTGAGCAAGCACTGCTCTTATTATTCTAAAACTTACCCAAATGGCCTCTATACACGCAACCAATCTTTGGTATGATTATTCCATCATTCCGGTTTTATTTTCCCCGGCAGTTTTTTCAACCCTATCCGCCGCTGAATGAAGAAGCTCCTATGGCCCCCTATCCAACCCAACCGACCCGCGCAGCAATAACCTATTTAAAAGCCATTTACGATTGCAGCGACACCCATGGCTTTGTCAGCACCTCACAACTGGCTCAACATCTCACGGTCGCCCCGGCATCCGTGACCGCCATGTCGCAAAAACTGGCCGTGGCCAACCCGCCCCTGGTGGAATATCATAAGCATCATGGCGTGCGCTTGATGCCGGCCGGGGAACAGTTTGCGCTGCGCATCATTCGCCGCCACCGCCTGGTGGAAACTTTCTTGATGCAGGTACTGGGATACACCTGGGATGAGGTGCATGAAGAAGCTGAACTGTTGGAAAACTGCATTTCGGCGCGCCTGGAAGAACGCATGGCCCATTACACCGGAAACCCTGAAGTTGATCCACACGGTTCACCCATTCCCGCGGAGGATTTGTCGGTAGCTGCCATTGCCACCACCCCGCTCAACCGGGTGGAGCCCGGCTGCGGCGGGCGGGTCAACCGCGTGCGCAGCAGCGACTCCGGGTTGCTGCGCTACCTGAGTGAGCTGGGTATCACGCTTGGCGTCAGTCTCACCGTCCTCCAGGTCGTGCCCTACGATGGCACCATTCAGGTGCGCATCAACCCCGGTGGCGAGGTGCGTGCCGTGGGCAGTGCGCTGGCGGCGGTCATCCTGCTGAGTGACGCCGCCCCGTTTTAAGCACAATTGGGCTGTTGCCATGCCAAAAGAGTTCTCCCGGCGGTTGGGGCCGGGAGAACTCTTTGATTCGCGCTTGCCCACCCGGCCCCAAAATTTGCCTATTGACTCTCTAGAAATATTGTTCTATAATTCCATATATAGAACAAATTTTCAATTCCAGTCAGGAAGGAGGCGCTTCATGAATCTCTCAGCCCGTTCATCATTTGGATTTCTCGGTCGCATTCGCGTCAACCCGGGGATAATTTTCGTGACCATCATGCTGGTGGCGCTGATTGCATTTGAAATGTTCAACTACAGCACCACTGACTACGCCCTCAACGATTTGTTGGGCGCGCTCAAATTTCTCGGCATTCCCTGGTCCACCATTCTCTCCATTGCATTTTGCGGCATCGACTTTGCCGGAATCGCGCGCCTGTTTACCCCAGAGCAGGGTTCCGATGAGCCCAAAGAAGTGTGGTACCTGCTGGGGGCCTGGCTGCTGGCAGCCACCATGAATGCCATTCTCACCTGGTGGGGTGTTTCCATGGCCATCGCCAGCCACCCGGTGCGCAGCACCGCCGTGGTAGACCCCAACACCCTCACCAAAGTGGTGCCAATCTTCGTAGCCGCGATGGTATGGGTAATTCGGGTGCTGATTATCGGCACACTGTCGGTCACCGGAGACCGGCTGACGAACACCGACCGGCGCACCAGTTATCCGGCCAACCGCGGGCGCCAGTCTTATCCCAGCGTGCAGGCGCCGTCACCGTCGCTCACCAGCGCGCAGGCCATGGCGGCCCGGCCCTCTCTGGCGCGCGCCGCGGCTGCCGCCCGCCCCGCCTCCATTCCCGAAGGCTCCAGCCGTTCGGTATCGGAACCCACCTATCAAAGTGTCAATGCCAGTCCTTTGCCGCCGCTCGGCTCGCGCCCGGCCGTACGCGCCGCAGACGCGAGCAGCGAACGGCGCATGTAAAACCATTGAGCCCTCCAGCCTGAGCCCCCTCCAAAAGAGGGGGCTCTTTTTTTCTTCTGATTGTAGCAAATGGGCAGATTATGATAATTCCGCCAATATGACAAAAATAAACCCGTAATGGTGACAAAAATCACAACTTTGCCAATGATCGATAAAACAGGCTAAAAAAGTCATATTCCCGATTGACATATATAAAAATATAATTATTATTAATATTAAATTAAACAATTGCTTTTATATTCTTAAGTACCCGAGAGCAGTTATCGGGCATCCGCTTCTCCTCACTTGAAAACAACAACCTGGTGGTTGGGAAAAGGAGTAACACAGTCAAGAAAGAGCCATCAAATATCAGCCCACCTGTTGAGTGCAAATTAATCAGATTTTGTGATGCAAAGCATCGCAATGTTGTTTTGGGAAATTTAGATTTTTATTGGGAGGTCGTAAATGATTTCGAGACGAAAGCTTTTACAGGTGGGTGCGATAGCCGCCAGCCAATGGGTGTTGCCTGTTGGATTGTATGCATCCCAAGCGTCCGGGAAAAACACAGTGAAGGCCAGTGGTCCGGACAAACCATTGACGCCACATCCGCGCCTGGATCCTACGCTGATACCGAAATATCTCGATAATCTGGTCATTCCTCCTGCTATGCCCAGGCATAGCGTGATTATTGGGGCTGGCGGCGAAGAGATTGATTATTATGAAATCGGAATGACGCAGTTTACTCAGCAAATATTGCCGGCCGGCGGGGCCACCCATTTTAACCCGACGACGGTGTGGAGCTATTATGCCATCGGCCATCCCGAGACCATGAATTACCCTGCCTTCACGATAGAGGGTAAGACTAACCGGCCTGTACGCGTCAAGTGGGTCAACCGGTTGGTAGATGCGAACAATAAATATCTGTCGCACATTGTGCCAGTCGATCCAACTTTGCATTGGGCCAACCCTGCCGGACCGCGTGACACTCGCCCCACCTTTACCACCCAGCCGTTTGCTTACTCCGGCCCGGTGCCCATGGTGACCCACGTGCATGGCGCGCATGCCGAAGAAGAAAGTGATGGGTTCGCTGAAGCCTGGTTCCTGCCGGCAGCAGATAATCTCCCGCCCACTTACTTCAAGGAGGGCACACGTTATCAGGAATTCAAGAGCAAATTTGAAACCAAGTACGGCGTGGCTTGGGAACCGGGTTCGGCTGTTTCCCAATATAACAATGACCAACGCGCTTCTGCCCTCTGGTATCACGACCACACGGTGGGTATGACGCGCTGCAATGTTTATGCTGGGCCAGCCGGCTTTTTCATGCTGCGCGGCGGGGGTTCAGACCTGCCCGCGGATGTATTGCCATCCCCGGCGCCGCAGCTTGGCGATTTGGCCGGCAAAAAATATTATGAAATTCCGATTGCCATCCAGGATCGAACGTTTTTTGCCGATGGAACGCTCTGGTTCCCCGATTCGCGCAAGGATTTCGACGGCTTTGCCGGACCCTTTATCCCGGACAGTGATATGTCTCCGATCTGGAACCCCGAGTTCTTTGGCGATGCGATGGTGGTGAATGGCAAGACCTGGCCCGTGCTGCATGTTGAACCACGGCGCTACCGCCTGCGTTTTCTAAACGGCTGCAATGCTCGGTTTCTGATACTAAAGCTCACCAGCGACCAACCGGGTGTCACACCACCGGGAAATTACACCAAGGCGCTGGATTTTGGAGTGATCGGCACCGAGGGTGGTTTTCTGCCGAGTGATAAAAAAATCAAGCTGGAGACCCTGTTGATGTCGCCCGCCGAACGAATGGATACCCTGGTAGATTTTACCGGCCTGACTTCAGGTACTGAAATCTATCTGGTAAACCTCGCTCCGGATGAACCCTATGGTGGTGGAATACCTGAAACCGATTTTCCATTCGCAAACCCGGCGACAACCGGGCAGGTGATGAAGTTTGTGGTGGATGTGGCGCTTTCGGGCCAGGACGACTCCACGCCTTTTCAAGCCCTGAGCCTGCCTGCGTTTACCCCCTTGGGGCCGGCAAAGCGCACCCGGCAAGTAGCGCTGCTCGAATTGGATTCGGAGGCTCTGCCAAATACAGGCCCGATGGAGGCGCGGCTGGGCACAGTTCAGTTTATGAAGGACATGCCGGTAGGTATGCCGATGATGTGGGCCGATCCGATTACTGAAATGCCCATTCTCAATGAAGAAGAAATTTGGGAAATTTATAATTTCACCATGGACGCCCACCCCATGCATTTACACCAGGTGATGTTCGAAGTGATAGACCGCGAGCCTTTTATGGTAGCCGGTGGCAAACGGCCGCCCGAAAGCTGGGAAACCGGATTTAAGGATACCGTTACTGCCTATCCCGGTGAAATTACGCGCCTGAAAGCACGCTTTGATCACACGGGGCTTTTTGTATGGCACTGTCACATCGTAGACCACGAGGATAATGAAATGATGCGGCCGCTGCGGGTTGTGCGGCAGTATCACATTCCCATGATTACGATTCATTGAGCGAAGGTTAATTACCAAAGAAGAACTGTTCGACCCGGCGCAGCCTGGTTCCCTGGTGGAACCAGGCTTTTTCGGGCGGTGGAGCCCAATGTTTGGTATACTATTTTTTACATTCCATAGATTCGCGCGTTCTTGATCCACTCCACTCTACCTGGCAAGTCAGCTAATTAACAGGTCCAATTTGTTGTCGGACTCTCCATTCAAGTTGATCAGCCACGTTAGCATGAAATATGGAGAGGCGAAAAAAGGCCCCCACGGCAATGAAATCACAGCCTTCTGATACGCAAGCATTCATTCAAAGTTATCAGGCATTCATGAAACTGCCGATATGGGATCTGTTTTTCCCTGAGAGACCGGTGTACCGGCAGAAAATGAAGCCGCTGATTTTGATCCTGGCTTTCTTCAGTCTGACAGCACTTTTCTCGATCGCCGGGTTCTTTCTGAAGCCAGAAGGATTCGTCGGTTTCGAATGGCGGTCCTTTTGGGGCGTTGGAAACGTTCCGGGCTTTTATCCCCCATGGGGAAAATGGCTGATTCTACAACTCACCTGGAACAGTCTCCTGGGCATCACACTGGCAGGATTCAGCCTGATGGTATATCTGCGCAGTCGCCATCTATTCAGTGCCGCCGTCAGTTGTTTTAGCTTACCCCTGCTATGGATCCTGTTTTTGGGGCAATTAGACGGGATTGTGACAGCAGCCTTACTCGGATTGCCTTATACGATCCCGATCGTACTGCTGAAACCACATCTCGGGCTTTTTGCAATCCTATCGCGTCGAAACTATGCTTTTTTTCTGGCGGCGTTTCTGCTCATCAGCTTTCTGATTTATGGTTTTTGGCCTGGTTCAACCTACGCCACCGCCCTGCAAACATCCGGCCTTCCCAGCGCGAACCAGAACATCCCCCTGGGCATTGGGTGGATACCCATCGCTTTGATCGGCCTGTGGTTCTCGCGTGGGGATATGGACATGATGATGCTTTCGGGATCCGTCGCGCTCCCTTACGTAATTCCTTACCACTTTTTACCTCTAACCCCATCCATAGCCAGGTTGAGGCCCTGGGCGGCAATCACCGCGGTGGCGCTCTCCTGGTTGCCGCTTTCGGCGAATTGGGTGGGGCCTTGGGGCTGGCGTCTTGGATGGATTTTTATATTTTTTACCTGGTTCAACCTGGCCATTCAACGCTATCCCAATTTCATTGTGTTTCGTAAATTTTCAAAATGGTTTTTATAGAGGGTAGACCCAATAAGTATGCTTCTATAGGGGATAGAAAGGCCTGAATTTATGCATCAAGCCCCCAGCCGGTTCTCACGATGAAAAACCAGGTCTTCGACGCTGAAAAAGATCACCCATCCGGTGGCCTGGCGCTAAGCCTGCTGGCAGAGCGCCTGGCAGTGTGCCGCCTGGAACCCGGCGCACCGCTGCCCGCATGGGCCGGGGGTGCGCTGACCGCCTTCACCCGCACCCCGGATGAGCTTTCGGTAGTGTGCGCAGAAGCAGGCGTCCCGGCGGGAGTGCAGATGGAAGGCGGTTGGCGAGCGCTGAAAGTGGCTGGGCCGCTGGATTTTGGCCTGACCGGGATCCTGGCAGCGCTGGCCGGACCGCTAGCCGCCGCCGGGGTGAGCATTTTTGCCATCTCCACTTACGATACCGATTATGTGCTGATCAAAGAAACCGCCCTGGAACGCGCCGTCGCCGTTTTGCGCGCCGCCGGGCATCCTGTGACCGCCGCCTGAAGGAGACTCCGATGAAATAAATAGGCGCTTCGTGGAAAAAAACAACTAAAATTATTCTATACCCGCATCTTCAGGAAATCATGATGAACGCTAAACAGAATGCTTTTCAAAATGCATTTCAGAATGCCCATCGCCTGCAAAGTTTTACCTACAACGAGATCGGCAACCAGACCTCCACCTGGCTGGTGCTGATGATGGTGCTGATCCTGCTGATCGCGCTGCTGCGCTCCGAAGCGCGCTATCGCGCCCTGTTGGAACGTCTTGCTCATACCGCATAGCCTTTCGGTGTTGATTTTGGATATTTTCCGTGCTACAATTCTGACAGCGCTGACGTTAGCGCTGTCAGAATTGTAAGCGTTTCGTAAAACCCTTTATTCAGAACAAGATTCAGGCAGCTTTTGCCATTGTGATGGTTCGCCAGCCCACCCCCCCCGGGCAGGTTGGAGTTATCACGATCACCTGTGAGGAAATCATGAGCACTCGATCCCAATATCTGGCCTTCATCCAGGAAGCCTACCAACGCGAGCAGGGCCGCGTGGAAGAAGAAGTGGCCAGGTGGCGCACCCAGTTCAGCGATAGCAGCCTGTTCGGCTACTCCGTCACCCGTTTTCCACTGCACATCGGCGTCACGGCCGCCTACCTCTCCGAACAGACCGGCGACGCCGCGCTGGCGCGGCGCGCCGCGGAACTATTTCTGCGCTACCGCGAATTCACCATGGTTTACCCGGAAGCAGCCAAGAATCGCCGCCCCGAATATACCGGGCTGGCGCTGCCGCCGCTGGACTGCGCCTTTGACCCGATCCTGTTCGCCCCGGCGGTCGAGCGCATCCGCCCGCATATCAGCGCCAGCGAAACCGCGCAACTGGCCGAAATCGCCGCGGACAGCCTGGCGCCGATCTGGCGCTTCCCCGAATGGGGCGGGCACAACCGCGCCATGCTGCGCGCCGCCAGTCTGGCGCTGTGCGCGCGGGCCTTCCCGGGTCATCCACGCGCCGCCGATTGGGTGCAGATGTCTGACGAACTGGCCGAAGAAAGCTGGGGGCGCTGGAGCATCGAGGATGCAATGATGTACCAGTCGCACTGGCTGCGCGCCTTCATCCATTACGCCGAAGCGCGCGGCAAAACAGAACTGGCCGATCTGATCCAGCCGCGCATGCACATCAAATCCATGGTGCAACTGCTGTCGCCGCTGGGCATTCTGCCGAATTACGGCGATAGTCACTGGCTGATGCACAGCCCGTGGGAGTGGCTGGCCCTGCTGGAGTGGGGCGCCCACACCTACCGCGACCCGGCCATGAAATGGGCCGCGGGGCGCATTTGGGAAGAGCGCAGCAAAGCCGAAGGCCCCAATATTTATGCCGCGCTGGTGTTGACGGTGGCGCATCGCTGGTGCGACGATAGCATCCAGCCGGCGCAGCCGCATGATGTGCCAGATGCGCTGGACGACCTGGTGCTAAAAAAGCTGGTATTCCGCACCGGGTGGGATCACAATGCCACGTATGCCTGCCTCAACTACCGCGACGAGGGCGATTACGGGCGCGTGGCGCGCGATTATCTGCGCACCAACCTGGCGGTATCGGCCGAGAAAATGCACCACGGTCACTCCGACGAGGGCTCGTTTGCCATGCTGGTGCACGACGGCACGCTGCTGCTGCATGAAAGCGGCTACCGCGAAGCGCCCCCCGATGGCATTTACCGCGCCGACCGTTATCACAACCGCCTGGTGTGGCGCCCAAGCGCCGGCCTGCCCGGGCAAGATGCCTGGGACCTGCTCAACGACAATGGGCACTACCGCGCGTTGCGCACCGACCGGCTTTACCAGAGCCGCCTGCTGGACGCCGATATTCGCCGCGTGCGCATCACAGACGAGACGCAGCAGTTGACCTGGGACCGCTCGATTGCCTTCTTCCCATCCCTGCCGGCCTGGGTGGTGATCGATACTGCCCTGGCGCAGCGCACGCTGCCGCGCAGCTTTAACCTGCTGTGGTGGACCACCCACATCCTTTCGCAGGGTGCCGACTGGTTTGAGACCTGGATCGACCAGATCCACGAGTGGCAGAACGCGCAAAACGCTCACCTGCGCATCATCATCCCGCCGGTGCCGGGGCAAAACAACCGCCTCACCACCCGCACCGAACGGCGCGACTTTCACGACGAGCAGTTGATTGCCTCCAGCTGGCGCGGCGAGCACCGCCTGGGGCGGTCGGTCAGCTTTGTCAGCGTGCTGTGGCCGCACGCGCCTGGGGCGCAGGAGTTCCCCACGGTAGAGGTGATCGCCAGCCAACCCGCCGGGCGCGGCCTGGCAGTGAAGCTGACCTGGCACGGCGAAGAGCGCCTGCTGGCCACCCTGGCCGACCTGACAGCCCCCTACCTGCAGGATGATATCCGTCCGCGCAACACCGCCGACCAGGGCCTGGCCGATTATGGCAGCGCCGCCAGTGACGCGGCCTTTGTTTACGTGCGCCGCTCCGCTGCCCTGCGCCAGGCCGGCTTTTTGAACGGCACCCGCCTGGCGGTGGAGGGCAAAATTCTGCACCAGGCCCCCACCAGCGCAATGTTCCAGGAAGACCGCAGCGACCTGCCCGGCGTGCCGGCCCGTTTCCGCTGGCAGGGAACGTTCTAAGCCACCGGCGGGCGGATTAACCACAGAGCCCTGGCAGCCATCCAGTCCTTTGAGACTGGATGGCGGGTTAATACCGTGTTGAAATCACCCATGGAGAAAAGTATTGAGCTTGACAGACACGCTTAACATACTGTATGAATATCATGCCGCTTTAGAGGAACTTCGCCAGAAAACGCAATGTGTTAATCGCTTGCCTCCGATATCATTCTTTTTATTTGGCATGGGCCCGCGCCGAAAACTGATTTATCAATCAGGGCTGCTCAAGGATGCTCGCACAGGCGAGATCTTGCGCAGTTGGGATGTAGCAGAGGAAAAGATCAATCCGCCAGCATATCGCGTGCAACTACAAACCACAGCGGGGCAGGTGATCGCAATTATTGAAGACGAAACCGGGATTTGGCTGGAAGAGGGCAGCCGGCGCGAGGCAATCTGTCTTAGCCGGCTGCACTTACCCACGTTTGGTGGGCACAAGTATGCGTCTGTTCTGCGTGTCTTGCATCAAGAAATCCTGATCAATATTGTCGATGGCCTGCCGGTTCCGAACTTCTTTGTCTATCGTAAACCCTGGTATCGCGATAGCGCCATCATGGCAATGGTGCTCAAGAAAACTGGCAATTTAGATTTAATTCGAGACTGGATTTTGAATTTGCGGGCCCCTTATGACCGCAATAATGCCGGAGAAACGGAAGCCGACAACCTGGGGCAGGCTCTCTACTTGATTTCATTGGTTTCAGACCGGAGCCACCCCCTTACCGCGGCGGTCCTGGAACAGCTTCCCAAATTTCAATATGGCAACTATATCCAGGGGCGCTCCGATTTTGCCAATCATCCCGTATATCAAACCAAATGGGCAAAGTTTGGATTAACAGCATTAGGGCTCGCCGATCCCTATGAAATTCCGCTGATGCCTGATTCGTATTCGGCTTTGTTTTGGTGGGCCTACAAAGACCGGCATCTGCCAGGTGCGCGGTTTAACGAGACGAATTATCCATACCTCGATTGGGCTGAGAGCCATTTCTACGGCGAAAACTGCGGTCCACTCGGTGATCGGGATTATCCCCTTTCATGGGAAGCTAAGGCCAGTCAGGCCGATTATGACGCCCTCTCACTCCTTTCTCCGCTGTATGTGGAACGGAAATTAAGTGCCCCACACACCTGGCATGCCGCCGAAATGTTTTTGGCACTGTTGGGAGATTAGCACCCTGGCATAAAACGGGGCTGCAAGTTTTATTGATCAAACACCCCACAACCCGCAGAGGTGCTGAGTCTCTGTGGTTAGATTGTTTGAGGAGCCGTTATGTTTAATGTTCGCGATTATGGCGCCGCTGGTGACGCCGAAAGGCTGGATACGCAGGCCATCCAGGCGGCGATCGATGCCTGCGCCGCCGCCGGCGGCGGCACGGTGCTGGCGCCGGGCGGGCATACCTACCTGACCGGGCAGATTAACCTGAAAAGCCATGTCCATTTGCGCCTCGAAGGCGGCGCGCGCCTGATGGCCAGCCTGGACCCGGCCGATTACCCCGGCGGAATTTTGCTGGCGGCGCAGGACGCGGAAAATGTCAGTGTGGGCGGCAGCGGCGAGGTGTGGGGGCGCGGGGTCGAATTTATGCAGGAGGACCGCGGCAGCATTTACTGGCTGGACCGCGCAAACACGTTCCGCCCGCGCCTGGTGCATTGGACAGGCTGCCGCAATATCACCTTCCGCGACGTCACCCTGCGCGATTCGCCCGCCTGGGGCTTGCACCTCACCGGCTGCCAGGATGTGCTCATCCAGGGCGTGCGCATTCTCAACAACCTCAAGGTGCCCAACTGCGATGGGATTGACCCGGACCACTGCCGCAACGTGCGCATCAGCGGCTGCCATATCGAGGCCGGGGATGACTGCATTGTGTTAAAAACTCTCAAAGACTATAACGCCTACGGCCCGTGTGAGAACATCACCGTCACCGGCTGCACCCTGGTCTCCACCTCCTCTGCGCTCAAAATCGGCACCGAATCCGGCGCGGATATTCGCAATGTGATCTTCGACGCCTGCGTCATCCGCGGCTCAAACCGCGGGCTGTCTATTCAATTGCGCGACAACGGCAACGTGGAAAACGTGCTCTTTTCCAATATGATCGTGGAAACCCGCCTGTTTAGCGACGATTGGTGGGGCAAAGCCGAACCGATCTATGTGACGGCTTTACACCGCACCCCGAATGGGGCGTTGGGCCACGTGCGCCACATCCGCTTTTCCAACATCCTGTGCCGCGGCGAAAACGGCGCCGTGCTGTGCGGCAGCCCCAACAGCCCGCTGGAAGACATCGTGCTGGAGAACGTGCGCATCGAGATCGACAAAACCAGCCGCTGGCCGGGCGGGGTGCAGGATCTGCGCCCCCCGGAGATCGAGCATATGCTGCGCGCGCATGCCACCAACGGCGTGTACATCGAACACGCCCGGGGGGTGGCGCTGCGCAACGTCAGCGTGGCCTGGGGCCAGAACCGCCCGGCTTATTTCGGCGCGGCGCTGGAAACGCACGCGGTGGAAGCACTGGAGCTCGACCATTTCAAAGGCGAATCGGCTCACCCGGGCCCATAGCGATGGACGAATCTCATTTTGGATATAGAATCCGACCCTAAAAAATTACAAAGGATCCTGTTATGAAAATCGCAATTGCCTCGTATGCCTTTCACGGCCTCCATGCTCAAGGACAAATAGATCTGTTTGGGTACATGGAGAGCTGCAAGTACCGCTACCAGCTCGCGTCGGCGGACATCTGGAATGGAATGTTTTTGAGCACAGAGGATGATTACCTCAAAAAGGTGAAGGGCGCATTGGACGAGCGCGGATTGGAGCTGGCCAACCTGTGCGTGGACGGCGCCCACATCTGGGAAGACGACCCGGATTTGCGCGAGAAGAATTACCAGAATGCGCTGGCGTACCTGCACGCGGCTGAGGTGCTGGGCGCGCGCACGATTCGCATCGATGCCGGGGTGCGGGAGCCCATGTTCACCAACCAGCAGTTTGACTGGATCGTGCAGCGCTATCAAGAGTATGCCCGGCGCGCCGCCGACAACGGCTACCGGGTTGGCCCCGAAAATCACTGGGGAGCGGAAGTAAACCCATCGAATATGGTGCAAATTTGCGAAGCCGTAGACCGGCCCGCCTTTGGGATACTGCTGCATTTCCGTGGCAATGAGGGGGATGCGCTGATGGCGCCCTGGGCGATGCACACGCACATTTCCATGGAGGTCACGACCACCTGCCTGGAAGATAGCATGGCGATGCTGCGCGCTGCTGGTTACCAGGGTTACTGGAGCGTAGAACATCATTCCGCTAAAAATGAGTATTCCGAGGTTGCCATTCAGGTGGCCAGGGTGCGCGACCAGCTCTCACGCTGGTAAATCGGGGATTGCTTTTTCATTTTATCCGTGCTAAAATACTGACAACGCTGACGACAACGCTGACGTCAGACGGGACATTCCTGATTTTTCCTTATTTTTATTAATTTTACACAGCGGGCAGCCAGCCCAACCCGATCACCGAGTCGTGCATCTTTTATGAAAGGCCTGATTCATGAGCGTCACTTTAAGTGATGTAGCCAAACGAGCCGGGGTTTCGAGCAAAACCGTCTCGCGCGTGGTTAATAACCAGGGAGAAGTCAGCAAAGAAACGCGCGAGCGCATTCTGGCTGTGATTCAAGAAACAGGTTACCACCCCAATCTATTTGCGCGCGGCCTGGTCAATCAGCGCAGCTACACCCTGGCCATTGTCTCGTGGAATCTGGACAAATACTCGCCTTCGCGCTTCGTTATGGGCGTGGAGAAAGAAGCCGATGAACAGGGGTACTCGATTCTTTTAACCCTGTTTCGCCGCTCCAAGCGAGAAAATATCGATGCATTCCTCAACAGCCTGGTGGCGCGCCAGGTAGATGGCATCATCTGGCAAGCCCCGCGCGTGAGCAACAACCTGGATTGGATCATTCCGGAACGGCTGGCGCACCTGCCCCCGATTGTGCTCAACGGCCTGCCCAACCCCTATGTGAATACCGTCTCGATGGACAATCACCACGGCGCGCTGATCGCCACGCGCCACCTGATCGAGCAGGGCTGGAAACGCATCGGCGTGATCACCGGACGCATTGAATACGTGATGTCTTCCGAGCGGCTGCGCGGCTGGCAGGATGCCCTGCGCGAAGCCGGGCGCGAACCCGATTTTGAACTGGTGACCAGCGGCGATTGGTCCGGCGAGAGTGGAGCCCAGGCCATGGAAGAACTGCTGCGGCAGCACCCCGACCTGGATGCGGTGTTTGTCAGCGACGATTCTGCCGCCATTGGCGTTTTACACGCCGCCCGCCAGGCGGGCCGGGTGGTG
>Ga0105047_10005034_pt1 | contig 22851 bp, 15 predicted proteins | sample MAT04_FD_78384 | JGI IMG/M metagenome (GOLD analysis project Ga0105047, IMG submission 78384) | Freshwater microbial communities from Lake Fryxell liftoff mats and glacier meltwater in Antarctica - MAT-04 (megahit assembly) | ecosystem: Environmental > Aquatic > Freshwater > Ice > Liftoff... | reverse complement strand
GCGACCGGCTTGTCGGCGGGGAACTCGGCGTATTTGTCGCTGCTGCCGTAGGCCCGACCGCCTTGAGTTCCTTCGCCCGCCAGTAATGCCGACATGCAACTGGTTCAGTGGTCGCGGCCCGCTCCGCCCACGAATTGGCCCGCCAACCCTCACCGAGGTGAACCATCAACCGGAGAGCCGGATGCGGGAGATCCGCCCGTCCGGTTCGGAGGGAGGGGGGGCTCAAACTAATGAGTCCTACCTACCCCTATTTCTCGAGTGTCCCTGCCGGGACGAAGAGGGGGCAAGAGCACTTCCGAGGAGAGCCACGATCCAATTGGCAAAGTGTGTCTCGCACTCACTCTTGCAAATCATTGGCGACAGCTGTTGACAAACTGGCGGGGGGGGAAGAATGAGTCGCATGCGCTTGTGCCTGATCTGTTCTAATCTTGGCCCGAGGAGAGAAGCATGAGGAAGGCGAAAATGTGCGCCTGTGCCATTTTAACTATGGCGATCACGACGAGTGCGATTCAGGCAAGGCAGAGGTGTGACATGGTGTTCTCGCCCTGCACACTCGTGGCCCCCGCTACTTACGGGGACTATTTCTGTGATAAGAAGGAAACCGGTCCATCCCGAACATCCTTGCCGCAACCGGGACAGACCATTCAAGCGGTGGCTGTTCCCAACCCAGACCTGCCGGGCTCAAATATGTAGTGCGGCAACTTGGCCAGGATGGACATCGACCCTGTTTACGGAAACGGGACTCTAGTCATCATCCAATACAACGCACGTGGTGGTGATCAAGCGACTGGCAATTGTGATCGGCCCGCATCGTAGCTGGGAACTCTCGCATGCGACATTACATTTCGATGCTGGTCTGCCTAGCCGTGACGCTGAGCTGTACGGTGGGCTGGGGGCAGACTTTAGGGAAGCAGGCGTACCTGCAAGGGCGCGATCTGCTGCGCCAGGTGACTGCGTTCGAATGTCGCGGAGAGTATGTGCCGCCGATACCCGAATTTCGTGATCCAAGGCCGATCCGGGTGGTGTTCGACGGTGCGTTCTACCGGACCGAGATAGGAGCCCCGAGTTTCGGCGGAGGAGTCGCATTCATCACGCGGACGTATGATGGAACCAAGTACCAAGCTCACGAAAGTTGCACAAGTCTGAACACGCTGGCGACCGGAATCACCGCGCCAGCGTCCACTCACTACCAGGTTCCGAGTCCGTTCGACTTGCAATATGGCTGGAGCTTACAGTCGTTCTCGTAGTTCAAAGCCGATCCGAAGCTCTGGGGGAGTTTAGCGGAACTGATGCAAGATGATGGAGAAGAGACCGTCCACGGTCTGCGCTGCCACGGAGCCAAAACCGTGCGTGAGAACGGGGCGGTGGTGAAGAGATGGCTGTCGTATGACTACCCAGGGGTTCCCATTCTCACGTTGGCCACTGACCCTCAAGGCCAGGTCTTGAAGCGGGTCGATGTCGAGGAGTTCATGACCGTGGATATCGAGGGGGCTACGTTGCTGTTCCCGCCGCATATCACGGGACATCTCACCTTCCCCTTCGACCTGAAAATCGACAAGGCTTCGGTGCGAGTGAATCAGCCGATTTCCCCTTCGGAGTTTGATCTTGCGACGACCAACGTGGACGAGATCTACGACTGGGATACCGGGGTACGTGTCAATTTGGAGACCGGTCGATCCTTCGATCGAGACATGAACGAGACACTCCCACTCCCCACTCCTGTTGACGCCACGCGGCAACCGATGTCTCCCCGAATGAAGTGGATTCTCGTCGCGAATGTGGTCGCAATCATCGCGTTCGTACTCTTCTCCGCCCGGAGACTATTTTGGTCACCCAATCACCTTGGCTAGAGCGAATCGGTCTGGCCATGTTTGTGGCGGCGAATAATACGACCATTCTCATCGGCCATCGGTAGTGGACCCAAAAGGCTTGAGCCCGCTCATTGGGCACCTAGAAAAGTCTTGTTGGCCACCAAATTGGCCACAGATGGCTTGTCGCAAGTCCTTCGATGCCGCCGACCGTAGCATAAGTCAAATGAAAAGGCCACCTTGCGGCAATCGCAAAGTGGCCAGTAGTGGAGGCGGCGGGAATCGAACCCGCGTCCTGAGAACCTTCAAGTGGGGCCTCTACGTGTGTAGCCGGTCGTTTGTGGTCACTGGGGTCGGCACGGCAGGCAGAGCCTTGCCCAGTCAGGTAGCAACGGGGTTCTCATCCGGAGCGTAGCTCCCACGACGGCAAGCCGTCTTGATTCCGGACCAGCCTGAATTTGTGACAGGTCTTTGGACTCCTCAGGCGGGGATTCCTCGACCTGCGTTACCTATCTCTAGGCAGCGAGGGCAAACTGCTTGTTGGCAGTTATCTTTTGATCTGCTTTTTACGTGGCCAGCTGATCAACCACGACACGCAACCGTCACTCTAGGAGAACCAGTCAATACCGATCGCCCCCGAAGTTTGTGAGAGAAAAAGGTTACGGAACCTTCGAAGCTCACACCCTTATTCTATCCCGGGAAGGACGAACGTCAACTGGCTGTGTTCACTGAGGGGAAGGCAACAGTTGCCGTCATCCCCAAGTCCCGTAGCGGCCAGATGATCGTGCGTTTATAGTTCGGGCAGCGTGGACCAACGGAACTGGGTCCACGAGACCAATTTGTAGTGAGGCTCTCAGGATGACACGGAAGACGCATCGAAGAGGTTTGGCGTTTGTGCTGGGGATGTGTGCCTTGGTGACGGGCTGCCCGTCAGCGGCACCGCCGACTCCGACCGGTCCTGGGACGAGCGGACCTGCCACGAGCGGGGCTGTGACACCAGCGAATCCGGGGGCAGTGGCGACGGCGGCTCTTCCAGCGGCCAGTCAGCCGCCAGTCGCGCTCGCCGAACAGCCACAGCTCGAACCATTTACACCTCCCGCGCTCGATGAACTCGACGCTCGGGCGAAATGGTTCTCTCAGCCGGTAGAGGACGCTCTTGATTTGCTCCGCCAGTACCAAGCCAAGCATCCGTCGCAAACCACGGTCGAAGCCGCCCTCGCACTGGAGAACAGATCTCCCGAGGACAACCAACACATCCTGGAGGGTATGGGCCGTCTCCCACAAAATGACGATGAGGTCGACTGGGACGCCACGCTGAACCAGCACTCCCCCATGAACGTCAACGCCTTGAATCCGCTGTTGGCTTCATCAGTGGGTGACATCGACGTTCTCAGTCTCACCGGTCTCTCTCTGACGACGATCGACTGGACGATGCGATCTTTTGCGGACAAATCCGTCGTCAAGACCTGGCAGACCAGCGAAGATCGGCTGTACGACAAGTTCGTGATCCGCGATGACCTGACGTGGACCGATGGAACACCAGTCACAGCTCATGATTTTGCGTTCAGCTTTCGCACGATTATGAATCCGAAGATTCCCGTGCCCGCAGTCCGCTCCGGCCCGGATCAGCTACGGTGGGTCCATGCCTACGACGACCACACCGTGGTGATTTTCCATAAGGAGTCGTTGGCGACCAACGTGGGAAACATTGGATTCCCGGTGATCCCCCGGCACATCTTCGAGCCATCGATTGCCGAAGATCTGACCCTGACCACCAGTGCCCGCCATGTGGAATTGGAGAAGAGTCCGGTCACTGCGGGGCCCTACCGCATCGCGAAATTCCAGCGGGATAAGGAAGTCGTGATGGAACGCCGGGAAGAGTGGTTCACTCGCAACGGCGAAAAGATTCGTGACAAGCCGTATTTCAAGACGGTGCGGTTGAAGATCATCTCGGACGACAACACGGCCCTGCTCGCTCTCAAGAATGGCGACATCGACACACTGGAGTTGCGTCCCGAACCATGGATGACGCAGACGAACGACGCCAGCTTCTACAAGGCGAACACGAAGTCGTTCGGCACGGAATGGTCCCACGGGTATATCGGCTGGAACATCGGACGACCGTATTTTTCTGATGTCCGCGTTCGCCAGGCGATGAGCTTTGCGATCAACCACGAGGAGATACTCAAGAACATCTGTTACAGCCTCTACGCACCCGGGCAGGGAATATACCACCCGACGGCCTGGATGGCCCCGAAGCCGATGCCGGCTCCTTATCAACAGGATCTCGACAAGGCCGAGCAGTTGCTCGAAGAGGCCGGTTGGACTGACACCGACGACGACGGAATTCTCGACAAGGTCATCAATGGCCAAAAAGTGAAATTCGAATTCGCGTTGCAATATGGCAGCGGCTCCAAGGTGGCTGAACGCATCTGCGGCATGGTGTCGGAGAACCTGAAGCAGATTGGTGTGGGCTGCATCGTGAAGCCGACCGAGTTCACGGTCTTGCAGGCGGACGCCAAGAAGCACAACTTCGATGCGATGTGTGCGGGCTGGGGATCGGGTGCCGACCCGGATGACTCGGACAACTTGTGGACGACCAAGGCCCTGCAGACCGGGGGCCGGAATTATGTCCAGTACTCGAACCCCAAGGTGGACCAGTTGTTCGAGGCCGGTAAGCGGGAGTTCGACCGAGCCAAACGTGCTGAGATCTACCGCCAGATCGCACTGACCTTGTGGGAAGACCAGCCGTATACGTGGCTCTACTACCGCAGCTCGATGTATGCGTTCAACAAGAGCCTGCGGGGGTACATGTACAGTCCACGCGGGCCGTTCCATTACTCGCCGGGAATCGGTTCGATCTGGAAGGCCAAGGGGAAGTAGGACTGGAAGTGGTCGGGCTGTTTGCTGGCTGGCTGGCCCAACATGTCGGTCACACGAATGGACCTAAGGAGCACCCCTGGCATGCTAGATTTTCTGATTCGACGACTGTCGATCGGGTTCCTCACACTCTTGCTGATCACGTGTGGCGTGTACGGGCTGGTGCGCGCGATGCCTGGTTCGCCGATCTCGATGGTCGAGGATCGGGGTGACCTCAAACGCCAGATTTCCGATGCGGATCGCCAGGAGTTACTGCGGCAATATGGTCTGGATCGGCCGTGGTATACCGCCTATGCCCACTGGATGTTCGACATGGCCCGCGGCGAAATGGGGCGGTCATTCGCAAGAAAGCGGCCCGTCAGCGAGGTCATCGGAGAACGCATTGGACCGACTCTGATGCTGTCCTCCACGTCGCTGCTGCTGGCGTATTTAATCTCCATACCGCTCGGACTGTTGTCCGTGGCTCGAGCGGGTAAATGGGATGAGCGCGTCACGGGAATTTCGCTCTATGTCCTCTATTCGTTTCCGAGTTTTGTCGCCGCGCTGATGTTGCAGATGATCGTGGCGGTGAAGTTTGGGTGGCTGCCGCTCTATGGCATGAAGTCGGACGAGTACGACACGTTTTCGTCTGGTGGCAAGGTGTGGGACATCATCCGCCATTCAGTCTTGCCCATCATTGTCTTCACTTATGGCAGTCTGGCGTACTACACCCGCTTCATCCGGGCGAACATGCAGGAAGTCATCCGCCAGGACTACATCCGCACCGCTCAGGCGAAGGGCCTCGGGCCGTTCGCCGTGATCGTCAAGCACGCATTTCGCAATACCCTGATCCCATTCGTCACCAAGATCGGCCTTAGCTTGCCCGCTTTGCTGAGCGGATCGGTGATCATCGAGCGGATCTTCAACTGGCCCGGACTGGGACAGCTCTACTTCTCCGCGATTCTGGAGCGGGACTATCCCGTCATCATGGCACTGACGTTGATCTTCTCGGTCCTGACATTGGCGGGACAGCTACTGGCCGATCTGTTGTATGCCCTCGTCGATCCTCGTGTGAGGATCGAGGACAGCGGAGGGTGAGTGGGGCATGACCCCAATCACTGTTGAACCTCGGAGACACATTTTCGACTCTAATGCACTTCAAAAATCGCACAGAAACTCCTGTTCCATGACCCCACCAGCCCTCAGCACGCGATCTACTCACCAATCCGTTGGTTTCTGGAAGGAGACCTGGAGGCGGTTTCTCCGTCGCAAGGAGGCCGTCGCAGCTCTGGTGATCGTTTCGATCCTGGCGATCATCGCGGTGTTCTCTCCCGCCATCGCCGGAACCAAGCCGATCGTCTGTCAGTACAAGGGCCAACTCTATTTCCCAGCGATGAGCTACTTCAACGAGTCCTGGGAGAATTCGATCTTTCAGAAGGACCGCTTTCGTAAGCGATATCCATTGAACCTGCCCCAGAAGGACCCTCACAGCTGGGCCATCTGGCCGCTGTCGTTTAACGATCCCTATCGACGAGTCGAGGACAAGGAATGGCCCGACCGTCCGGGCAATCCGCGCGGAGATCAGAGTGGGCCGACTGCGATGAACTGGTTCGGCACCGACGAGACGGGGGTCGATGTATTCGCCAAGATGGTCCACGGAACACGGATTGCCCTCCTGGTCGGGTTCGTGTCGATGGGGATTGCGACGGCGATTGGGATGCTGATCGGCGCGGTTGGCGGGTACTTTGGCGGGTGGATCGACACTCTGCTGAGCCGATTCACGGAAGTCGTGATGTGTGTCCCGACTCTAGTTCTGATTCTCGCCCTCTACTCGCTGATTCAGCGGCCCACGATCTGGCACACCATGGTCATCATCGGAGCCACGGGCTGGCCGGGGATCTCCCGGCTGATGCGGGCCGAATTCCTCAAGATTAAGCAAGCCGACTATGTCGCAGCGGCCCGCGTCTCCGGGATCTCGCCGGTTAAAATCATCCTGCGATACATCCTGCCGAACGCACTGGCTCCCGTGCTGGTGCCGGTGACGTTCGGGATTGCGTCGGCGATCTTGCTGGAGAATTCGCTGAGCTTCCTCGGCTTCGGGGCGCCTCCTCCGAACCCCAGTTGGGGCAGCGTTCTCAGCTCGGCACACGGGAATTACCAGCTGTGGTGGCTGACAGTCTATCCGGGGCTGGCAGTGTTCCTGACCGTGCTGGCGTACAATGTGATTGGCGAGGCACTGCAGGAAGCGACCGATCCTCGACTGCGCGAAGGTGGGCGATAGGTGGCTCGTTCTGCGATGAGTGTTGAGCGTAAGCAGTAACTCTTGGCTCGCGTCGATTCTCGACAGACTCACGTCTGTCTCTCGCTAAACCCTCAACGATTCCCTCCCATGACGCCAGAACAACTCCGCGCGATGCAGGCTCCGATCAAGGCTCGGTTTCGAGAGAATCCGGCGTCGGCACAGACAGTCCTGGTGGCGACTGGCGAACTTGATCGGGAGCAGTGCATCTGCCGCATTCCAACGGGGCGCGGGCCAGTCACCGAGGCTGGCTTGCATGAACTGACCGGTGGGGATGGACGCTGGGCCTGTAGCGCACTGATGCTGTTGGAGGCACTCATCGGATGTGCCGGGACCACCGCGTGCGTGGTGTCGACCGCGATGGGGATCGAGTTCACTGGCGGGACAATCCGGGCAGAGGGCGATATCGACTTTCGAGGGACCATGGGCGTCAGCCGCGAGGTGCCAGTCGGCTTTACGGCGATTCGGATCATGGTGGAATTGCAGACCCCCGCGGACGATGCGTCCCTCTCTAAACTGCAAGAGCTGACCGATCGCTACTGCGTCGTCGCCCAAAGCCTGCGGACTCCAGTGACCTGCACGGTGGTACGTTTGATGTAGAGACGGTGGATGTGGGGCACGTTTCCTACGTGCCCCAGAATCGGACCAACCCCGATGACCAACCCATCTCCGGGCTTGCCCCGGTGGTTCCCGCGCGTGTACGCGACGTGGAGCCAGACTACGGAACACGCCGACTGCGGCGAAGACGAACGGCGGATGACATGCACTCCGTGGGATAGGCTTCCAGCCTGTCATTCCATCGGCAGTTGACAGGCTGGAAGCCTACCCCACTGAATTCCATCATCTGCTGATCAGACTAAAACCGCTCCCGTTGTCGCGGGTTGTCTAATGCGTAGAGTGCGGTGGTTTCGGGCCGCCCCAGCATTCTAGCGGCAGAGCTGAGGCAGATTTCGCGGAGAGCCCAGGTGATGGCGATGTACTCCAGGATGGAGCAGGCGACTATCAGACCGGTTTGATCGAACTCACCCGTCTCCACAGCTCCGATCAACATCGCGGGGCTTTGAGCAAACACCAGGTGCATGATGACGGAATCGTGTGCAGGATTAATCCCCGTCAACTCCAACCCGAGGACCGCGAGAAACAACGGGAGGACGCACCACGCGAGCAGAATCCCCAGGGTCACGAAGATCGCCTTGGTCTGCGACTTCACGATCAGCCCGACGAGCATGGATAGCCACGCGATCATACGCGGGTAGATCAGGATCGCGGAGAAGCTGCCGATCGCGTACCAGCCGAGTCCCTGATTATCAAAATTGGCGCTGCCGCTGACTTGAATCCAGATGGCGTGCGACAACGCGACTGTGGCCAACGGGATCGACAAGACCCAAATCAAACGGTTGACGCCGGCGAACTTCTGTTTCACGATCTCGCGAGTCTCGATAGGAGTCGCGAGCAGCACATCAAACGTCTCGCGCAGCCGCTCGCTGGGGAGTACTGTCGCGGCCTTTGAGATCAGGAACAGCAGCGACAAAATCCACAGTAAAAAAGACATTGAAATCATGATATCGCTACGATTCGAGTAACCGCCATGCCCCAGAGACAACGTGAGGAACGTCAGGCAAATCGCCGCCGTGGGGAACTCAATCAAGATCAACATGCGGATGAGATACCGGACCGTGCCAAAGGCCCGCTTCCTCGTCTCGCGCCAAGCGATCGGTCGATAGAGTGGCAGCTCCTCCGAGTCGTTGATCAACACCCGCCCCTTGGTCCACCGGTTCTGGTTGACGCGGTGGAAGAACCGGTCGATGCCACGCAGAGCTTTCATCAGGCGATTGTTGCTGGTGACCGCAGCGCGAGACACCAACCACCTCCGGGCGAGCACCAGACAGATGAGAATGGTGAATGCGATCGGGATGGTGCGAACGAGGATGTGCCAGGCTGCGGGCGTTGTACTTCCCGGATAAAAGGTCACCACATGAATGCCGAGCGGCAGAAAGACAAAATGAAAATCGCTACTGTGAGACGTGATCGGCTTGAATGTCTGAATGTCGGCGATGTCAGCCGGGGAGTACCCCAGAATGGATAAGGCCGGACCAATCACCGCCACAAGATAATAATGACAGGGTGCCACGAGCCCGTTGACTCTCACTGCCAGAGCATCTGCAATCGGCTGGTAGACGTTGATACCGAGGAACTTCAGCCAAATCGGAGGCAAGAGATACAGCCCCGCACCGATCAGATACGCCCAGATGAACGCCGCTGCGGTCGATTGAAAAAACGCCGAACAGGCCATGCAGATGGCACCGACCTGGGCACTGAAGATCAGTAGCGTCCAGATCGCCGACCAGAGTTCCAGCTGGGTCACGCCGCCGAGGCTGTAGGCAATGCCAAACAGTGGGAGCGAGATCAGCAGGTAGCTCGCCATGTTGACGACGCGGGCCAGGTACTTCTCGAACAAGATCGTCCACGGGCCAAGCCGGGTCAGGAACAGCAGCGTGAGCGTGTTCTTCTCCTTCTCGATCGTGATCGCACCGACCGACATCGCGGGCATAAACAGGCAGATTCCCACGCACTGCAAACCGAACGTGATGTTCAGCAGCTCTTCGCCCGTCCCCAGCAGTTGGAACCCGGTCTTGTGAAATGCATCGGTCGTCCCGACGTAAATCAAGAGCGCCGCTGAATAGAGCAACAGCGCGTAGACCACACGCATGACGTAAGTCCGCCGACGGTTGGCCGTCTCGACGAGATCCTTCGCCAGCAGCGGGAGACTGAATCGGCTGATGAGAGCGGAGAGCATGGGCCGGGGGATCGTTGAGGGTTGGGGAGAAGAGTTGTCAGTTGTCAGTTTTCAGTGATCAGTTGTCAGTTGTCAGTGAATCAGCAGTGTCTGACTGACAACTGAAAACTGATCACTGAAAACTCACCTATGCCGTCACTCCCTCCGTCAGCTTCATGAACGCGGTCTCCATGTCCATGGCCTCGGGCTGGAACATGCGGATGCGACCACCGAGGTGGACGATCACTTCGTGCAGGTCTTCGATCGCGGTTTCGTTCTCGCGGACCTGGATCGCCAAGCGGTCGGTTTGCTCATCCACCGATGCGACGCAGGAGGCTTGCCGCAGGGCATCGACCAGACCCGGCGGGACGGTCACGAGTTGCACATGCACCACACGCTGCAGCGCCAGCCGTTGGTAGATCTGCTGGAGGTCTCCTTCGGCGACGAGTTGACCGGCCTCCATGATCCCGATGCGGGTACAGAACTGAGCCAGCTCGTGCAGGATGTGGCTCGAAATGAGGATCGTTTTCCCCATCTGTTGCAGCGCCTTGAGCAACTCTCGCAACTCGATTCTCGCTCGTGGATCGAGTCCCGACGCAGGCTCATCGAGCAACAACAAGTCCGGGTCATGCAACAACACGCGGGCCAATGAGAGCCGCTGCTTCATCCCACGCGACAAGGCGTCGACCGGCGAATCAATCTTGTGCGTCAGATCGGTCAGCTGGAGAACTTCATCCACGAGTCCCGATCGCCGGGCTCGCGGAATCCGATACGCAGCTGCGAAGAAGTGCAGGTATTCGCGGGCACTGAGATCGTCGTAGACGCCAAAGAAGTCGGGGACGTAGCCGATCATTTCGCGAACTCGGTCGGGGTCCTTGCGAACGCTGATGCCGTTGACCCTCACAGTCCCTTCGAACTGCATTTGTAAGGTGGCCAGCACGCGGATCGTGGAAGATTTCCCGGCTCCGTTGGGGCCAATGAAGCCAAACACCTCGCCCTTGGGGATCTCGAACGAGATCCCGCGCACGGCTTCGAACTTGCCGTATTTGACCCGCAAGTCTTTGACATACGCGACGGGGAGCGGCTTCTCAGGTGTGCCAGCGATTGGCTTTGGATCGGTCATCGGGGTCTCGGAAGCCATAGATGTTGAGTCGAGAATGCAGTGCGTAGTCTGGACCCCCAGGTCCGGACGAGCGGTCGTATGAAAATGGACGAGTCAGCCGATGACACTCGTTCGGACCTGGGGGTCCAGACGACGTTCGGTGTCAATCGGTCACACGCACTTTCCAGCGGTAGATGACGAGCGCCCCGGTCGGTTCGCGCACGGCGACGCACAGCACCGTATGCCCCGGCGAGGCGATCACCATGTCGGCCAGGCAGATGTCCGCACTGGGACTGATCTGGTCGAAGAGGCTGAAGACACCCAGCGGGACTTGTCGGCCCATGCCATCCGGACGCTGGCAAGTCAACGCCAGTTGGCGGCACGTTAGAGCGTCTAGGGTCTGGTTCGAGATCAGGACGCTATCGGGCGCAGCGACCCCCTGCCCCGGAAATTGCTCCAGATAGATGGCGTTCGGGAACGCCTTCTGGATTTGTGACAGCAGATCGGCTTTGTACTTTGGCGAGGACCATGCGACTCCCGACTGGGGGAGATTCAGCTTCAGTGGAGCTTGGCGATCTCGCGGGAATGACACGGTTCGATTGAGTTGAGGTCGCCACTGCTCGATCTGTTGAAAGGCTTGAGCCTGTTGAGTCGGAACGCCCTGGATCGCAATGAGCTGGGTGTCGCCCGATTGCATCGAAGAGCCATTCGGTCGCGCGGTCTGGGTGACGTTTTGTTGAGACACAGGCGTGAAGACCATTTGATCGAGCGGAGTGATCTGCTGGCCAGGACTCGACCGAAAATGGAGCTCGAACCGCTGAATGCGAGTCAGCATCCCGTCCCCAGCGACATCTCGGAACTCGACGACATTGATTTGCTGCGACGTGCTGAGATATCCCTGTGCAGTGCCAATCGACAACAGGGATACCGCCAGTGTCATCGCGGGAAAGGTGAACCACGTCCAGCGCCGCCGCTGGAGCTTGCTTAAGACGATGTAATCCCCGAACCCAATCGCGGCGATGTAGACCAGGATGATCGAGCTGAGCAGCCAGATCGGCACCGCCTGGACATCGCGCGGCATCAGCGACTCGATCATGAGATTCGGAAAATTGCTGCGAGGGCTGAGCAGTGTGCGCTCCCAATACCGCAGAAACTCGTCGTCGCCTCCCGATTGGGCGGCGATGGCTTGCTGCATCTGTAATTGATTTTGGTAGGCTTGGGCTTGGTTTTGATACGGCTGGTACGCGTTCCACCCCTGCAGGCTTTCCTGTTTGGCCAGATTCAAGGTCAGCAAGCCGGTTTGCCGGATGGAATCCAACTGCTCTGTCCTGAGCCGCCAGAGGAATCCGAACGCATCTCGCTTGTCGGCTTCTGTCGCGCCGGCCCAGGATCGCTCCGTCGTCAGCCAGACGTGCCCCATACCGGACTCGATCGGAATCGCCTGGGCACCCGCGATGATGGGAATAAGCTGCGTCCCTTCGACCTCATCGCTCAGCAAGTTGGGATTGCGGGATACAAGCCGATCAACAAAGGCTTGCTGTTCGACTGATCGCTCCTCGTTCCCGATTTGCAAGAAAAGACTCCCGCCCCCTCGGACCCAGGCTTCGAGAGCTTGAATCTGCCCGGCGACCATTTGGGTGAATCCACCGGCCTCCATGACCACAATGTCGTGGGCCATGTGTTTCAGCGGATCGCGAGGGAGATCAGCAGCCGAGATGCGATGAGTCTGTGTCAGCATTGGGGAGAGCGTGGCATCAATGGAATGTTTGGGGCAGTGGGATTCGAGCGTCAGCCAAGAGAAGTCATCGCCCTTTTCGTCTGCTTCTCCCGCTCGCACGATGGGCACGACAAACGACCGTCGAGACGGGGGAATCAGCAAGCCATCGCTGACATACACTCCTCCCTGTTTCACGCGAAAGATGCAATTCACCCGCAGTGGGGGCGTTAACGTGTGCGACTGGATGGGCAGCAGGTACTCGACTTCCTGCCGACCTGGAGAATAGATCAGATCGGGGATTTTGATCGAAGCGATCACTCCACCGAAGTTATCGCTGAGCTGGATTTCCAGATCCCCTTCGAGGATCCCCACGCTGGAGCAAATGACCTTGAGCCGGAGCGGCATCGGAGCGCCGGTTCGAACAGCCCAGCGACCTTGGTCGACTTCGAACTCGAGAGGCTGCCTCGCAACTTCTTGCGAAGATACAAACGCTCCCCCGCAGAGCAGGGTCACTAAAAATGTTAAACATCGAATCGGAGACAGACTCCGGTCCGGAAGTTCTCTGCCACGCATGCCCGCGCCCTCAGAATCACGAGATGACAATGTCGAACACGATACGCCAACGAGAGTCCGAAGGGCAATCATGGAAACAAGAACGACTCGAACGTGGATCACCGGAGAGTTTTGGAACGCCGAATTCTCCTGTGCCAGTGAGCGGCAGGGCACTTGCCGCCCAAAGAACAGGGTCAGGCGAGAGCAGATTCAGAATTGGTCTTCAGAAGAAAGGCAGACAGGAATGTCTGCCCCACTGCAAAGTCGCACAGACATTCCTGTCTGTGCCGACTGAAGACCATTTCTGAATCTGCCTTAGTGCCGGGGCAACTCGATAGAGCCTGACCACTGGGAATGCCCTCTAAGCTGACTTCTCCGAAGTCGCCGACACTCGCTGCCCCCTCGAAATCGCCTTCTTGCGTTCCTCACTTGAAAGCAAGTAGACCGTCCGCAGCAGTCGCTCCGCAGCGGGGGAAAACTCACACTGACGCCTGCCCATCGCCGTGCGAGCTGAGGCCAGACTCGGGTCGAGCCCCTCGGGAATCTCCTCGATCGCCCCATGCCAGATACGGCTGAACGACGGGATGTGTTTGGGCAAAAGTCGTCCGCCCGGCAAAATCATGCTCATCACGCCGACCGACGAGCCGGTGTTGAAGAGGCTGCATAACGCGGTTTTCGAGTGGTCGCCGACGAAGCAGCCGACCTTGGTCGAGCCGCTGGGAATTGACTCGCCCCAGAGCGGAACCGAGACTGCGGAGTAGTCATTTTTGAGGTCGCTATTCGTGCTGAGTGCCCCAAAGTTCACCCAGGGGCAAATGTAGCTGTGGCCGAGGAATCCATCGTGGTACTTGTTCGAGTAGCCGTGGAAAATGCTGTCCTCAATCTCTCCGCCGACGCGGCAGACGGGGCCGATTGTCGTTCCGGACTTTACGTTGGCTCGGAACAGCTGGGCGTCCTGCCCGATGTAGGTGGGCCCCTCGATTCGAGTAAATGGCTGAACCTTGACCCCGGCTTCGATCCATACCGAACCGTGACGGGCGTCAATCACCACAAAGGGATCGATCTGTGCAGCAGGGTCGATATGGACATCTTCATCTTTCCCCAAAACGGCCACCTGAGAACCGAGCGTGACCTTCGAGGGACCATGCGGGCGAGTGCGGAAGTCCTGCTCCAGCTGTTGACCGTTATGGTGGACGAGATCCCACGGATACTGAATCAATAGTCCACGCGCCGCGATCTCTCGTCTTGAGCGGGCGAGAGTCGCAGCGCTTCCGGCCATGTCGGCGAGATCGAGCTGAGCGACATCTGCTGGCCCGATGACGAGTCCGACGAGATTCCCACCGAGCCAGAAGGCGTCGCCCGCTTCCGCCTCCTTGAGCTGATTCAAATCGGGCAACCAGCGTCCATTCAGCAGAAGTGTCGGACCGCCACTGAGCCACTCTCGTTGATTAAGATGAGCCGCCGGGTGCTCCGTCTGATAGGCCTCGACCAGCCAGGGCCTGACGAACGCCCCCCACTGCTGGGGATCGAGCCAGCGGTTCACCCGCTCGCGGACTCCCGATTGACCGCACACCAGTTCAAACACAGGCCGCAGCCAGCTCAGCGGTCGGAACTGATCGGCTTGCACATCCTCGAAATACGCCACCTGCATGGCAAGATCCTTCTCCTGCGGGGGAAGCTGTCAGCGATCCGCTGAAAGCCTTCAGCCAGAGTGAATGTCTGGCACATCTTCGCTGTTCTTGGGAGGGTGGACTATACTTGTCGAAGTGCAGAGAGGGGAACAGCGATCGGTGCGAGCGAGTGGCTTCCAGTAGATGGCACCCGCCAGGAGGGGCGCCGCGTTTTTGAAGCGATCTCGTCCTCACCCCCCATTCTCTCAGATTCGCCGAGGTGTTACGTGGCCGGTCATTTGCCTTCGCTGGAGTTGCTGGAAGCGACTCACCAATTTCCGTGTCCGTTCGCCTTTAAGGCGATCGGGGCCTCGACAGACTGTTTCGTCGGCCGAGTCCTGGCCGCTGTGAAACTGGAACTGAGCGAAGACGCGGAGCCGCCGTTTTCGTCCCGCACAACAGCCGGGGGGAAGCATACGAGCGTGACTGTCGAGCCGGAGGTCGACTCGGCGGCTCATGTGATTGCGATCTATTTGCGGATCCATGCGGTCGAGGGGATCGTGATGATGATGTAATGGCGCGCAGTGGAGTGGATGCCCGGACCGTCACACCAATCCGTTGCGTTTGCGGATGAACCACTCCAGCGTCAAGACGCCCACGAAAACCAGCAACAGAGGCCAATTGTCCCACAGATTTAGCATGCGGTTGCGAGTGAGTTCGGTGCTGATGCCGGACTTAAGCAGTTCGTCCAGAAACGAGCCGAGTTTTTCGGGAGGCACAACACTCGCCCCAGTCAGCTCCGCGATTTCGGCCATCAGATCGGGGTCGGCAGCAGGGTTGTCGAGTTCGAGGTCTCGCGCTTCCACAATGAACCGCGTGACCGTGGGTAACCCGACCGACTTGCCATTGACGGTGGCTCGCACGGAGACCCAGTAGTCACCGGGTCTCTCGGTTCCGACGAACTCCGCAGAGGCTCCTTCGGGCTGGCTTTGTGGGATCACTGAGACCGGCTTCACGTTGTCCGGGCCCTGAACCTCGATCTGGAATTCGGCATTTTCCGTGGGTTTCCCGGTCCTGTCGCGCAGGCCCATTTGAATCGGCACTTTGCCTCCGGGGGCAAAGTTACGGGGATCGACTCGCACCCACAGCGGCTGATCTCCATCTTGCTCCTTGTGAGCCAGCCAGAGGAGCATCTGCTGCCAAAACCGCTGGTGGGCAGCGGCGTGCCCGCTCAAATGCCATAGATAAGTTTCGTCGACGGCGAGTGCTGCGACACGCGAGCGGCCCACATCGGTCGCCAGCAGCAGCGGGTCTCCCTCGGCGGACTCCGCGAGAATTTCCACGCCGGGATTCGCGGGGACCAGCTTATTGGCCCCATTTAGAGGAGGCAGTGACCTCCATGCCAGATCATTTTTGTTCGGATCAAGCACCATCAGGAAGTGATTCACGCCGGATTCCGTCGGCAGCATTAGAATTGGTTTTTGGAGTTGCTGGGCGGGATCGACCTGTCCCGGCGGCAGGGATTTCCCCAGGAGTTTGACGGGGAAGAGGTCTCCCAGCTTCGTCCCACCGTAGCCCCCGGTGCTGTAGTTGTGTACTCCGCCGAGCAAGCAGAGCCCCGCTCCCTCGCGAACTTGAACTGCGAAATCGTCGAGTAGATTGCCACCCTTGTGGCGGAAGGCCGATGCCGGAACATCACCCAAGATATAGACATCGTATTTCCCCTTCGCAAAGAGCTTCGAATCTCGTCCGGCATTAAACTGCTTCGGGTCGATCTGTGCGGGACGCCCGGTATTGCTACTCGGGACAATGAACATGTCGAGTTGGATACGCGTCGATTTGTTGATCTGACGAATGAACTTCTGCTCGATGTGGTCCAGCGTGTCGAAGTAGGCCACGCTCATGCCCCCTTTGGTGACGGTGATCAACGTCTCCAGACGATTATTGGTAGTCTTCACCTCGCCGGGGAGCGGTTCCACCACGAGAGCCACCTTGTACTCGCCGGGTAAGAGCGCGATGAATGAGAGCTGGACTGGCAGGACGGTTGCATTCTCCGTTGTCTCCAGATCGATCGAGGTCTTGGTCTCCAGGGAAAAGGGTGCGTCCGTCCAGACGCCCGGCTCGCCCATTTTCTTTCCAGTCCTGTCTTCGATCTGCAGCTTGACCCGCACCTTGCGCCCCGCCGCCCCGACCATGCGGACTTGAGCTTTGACGACTTCGATCTTGCGCTCGTAGGTCGTGGGATTAATCAGCAAGTCTTCTGCGGCGAGGTCCAAACCCACGGTGGTGATCTCGGGAGTTCCAAATGTCGACGTGTGGATAGGGACGGACTTCTGCGTCGCGAAGCGTCGCGCCGCAGCGCGAGGATCGACATCGGCTTCCCCCGTCGCCCGTTGGGCTCCATCACTGAGTAGGAACGTCGCGGCCAGCCGCTTCGCCTGGTCTTCTTTCCGCAGTTCGTCGATCGCCAATCCGATCGCGGTGAAGCGTCCTTCGCTGGCAGGTCCGAGGGTTTCGACCGACTGCGAGGAGTCAGCGAACTCGATGAATCGAATGTCGACTTTCTCCCGCAACGCTTTGAGCGACGGGGCAGACTCCTCCATCGCCTTGAGCAGCTGTTGCCGCCGTGTCGATCCCGCAGGTCCATCGGGAGTGTTCATACTGCGGCTCTGGTCGATTAAAAAGACCAGCTGAGCACCGCGCTCGTCAATTTCGCTGAACTCCAGAGCCGGTCGCAGCATCGCAAACAACAGCACCGTCGCGGCCAGCAGTCGCAGCCCAAGCAACATCCGTCGCTTGCCAGCGGAAAACGCTCGAATGCGAGGCGGGTAAGTCCAGAGTACCAATCCATACAGCAGTCCCGCCGCTAGGATTACCAGCGGCCATGACCAGACAGGACTGAAGACCAGATGAACATCCATGAAGAGCGGGCTCGGCGGCGGCGACACGATGGCTCAGCATACTAATCGAAACAAATCCAATCTGCCGAGGCCACAGCCTACAGAGGCGGCGCAGGATGAAACTGAAACCGCAAGCGTTCATTGGACAGGAAGAGGTCCCAGCGTTGACTCAGCGGTTCATAATGAGCGCCGGATGCTCCCGCCCCCCAGCTGGGCGTGTCCAACTCGTGGAGGACTTTTCCGGTCTGTTTGTCGAGCAATGTGAGATGAATTCGTTGAGTGTTAAAGCCCGCGACTAAGACATCTTCGAGACGCAAAATGGGAAGGCACGGAAACCGGTGGAGCGACTGGATCATCAGAAATCCGTTCTGGGTGACACTCCAGTCGGGCGTCGACCGGTCTCGCGAGTGGGCCGAGAGTCTTCCGTTCACGGACACCGCCGGAAAATCCCAGGACCGGTCTTCGGCCGACACGTCGGCCATCAAATACAGGTGGAATCGATCCCATTGAGCGTTTAGGCGCCACTTCGATTCCCCGATCGGCAGCCCTGTGGCATCTGAGAATTGCATTTTTCCGAGAGGCGTCCGCCGCCCCGTAGACCATTCGATCAACTCGACCTCGCCCGACTTTTCGACACTGACTCCCTGGCCCGGCGGCCCTGCCCCGAGCCAGCTATCGGTACTCCGTGGTTGAGACCATACCGTTTCGACGTTCAGGAGATCCTGCTCGTCCCAGCGATCTCGCTCGACCTGTGTGCCACCCGCGATCGGCTCACCGCGCAGGCGGTGCCCTTCCACCTGCCAAGTCCGACCGTCTCCCGGACGTTCACTCATTGTCGTGAACCCGCTCGGATCCAGCGACAACAGATTCTCGGTGAACCCGGACAGGTCGGGAGCCAATAGCGGACGTCCCGACCGGATCGAGAACACCACGGGCTGGCTGCCGGTTTCTCGAAACAAGTGATCTTCGTCGCACCGGACGGTGCCCGAGGGGCAACGCGGCATCTCCCACAGAACTTGTCCGGTCAGGGCACACAGCACTTCGATTCCGCGGCGTGTGCGAACCACCAACTGACGTGAATTGGCCGCTTCAAAGACGAGTAATCCCGAAGACTCGGAGGAGTCCAGCCGGATGCCGCGCATGGCATCGGGATGTCTTAAGAGTCCAGGAGAATTGTTCATTGTGGACCAATGAGCCTCTTGATCCAGTTGCGGGCTACTGTTTCGCCGCCACAGAAGCCGCTTTTCAGGGATTGAAAAGGCATGTATGACTCCCCGATACATTAAGTAGACATTCAGGCCGCTGCCATATAGCACGGGAGCTGTCTGGGCGAGCGGATTTTCCGAATTCGACGCAAGTGGGAGTTCTCCGTACCGTGATCCATCGGCTCGTTCGATGATCACGTTTTCGAAACTCTCGTCGAAGAAGTAGCTGAAGTTGACGAGTGCCTCGCACGGCTCACCAATCCAGAACAGCGGCCGGCCCATGTCCGAGGGACGAGTCGCATCCGTAGGATGTCGCAGAAGCTCGATTTGGCCCACCCGCCAACTCGGTATCGGCTGCTGATGGATATCGGAGATCTCCGCCAACTTCTGTTTCAACTTCGAGTGGTCATCGCGGAGTTCCTGGGGCCAGCCTTCGCCAGGGGCCAATGCTCCCAACCGCACACGGGCCTCTCCCACCCAATCGGGAGTCGCCAGCTGCTCGATCAGCCGAAGTGCCGCTTGCTGCGCCGTCAAACGATCTCGGGATTTGGCCAGGGCTTGCAATCGTGAGAGGGCTTGAGGTGCATTCGCTGGTGCCAGTGCATCGAGTTCGGCGAGGTCGACGAACGGCGTCTCTGAAAACAGACGCAGCAGGCGTTCCTGTCCAGCCCGATCACCCCCAGCCGCTTTCCAGAGCGATTGAAATTCATCCCGAATGGTCTGCCGCCGAGCTGTACGCTCATCTCGATCCGGGCTCTGCCCCAGGCTCAGGACTCTGTCTGCCAGCCAGACATCTGGGTGCATGATCCGCTGATCGACTTCTACGGGACGTTGCAACGGTTGCCGAATCAACTGACGGATCTGCTCCCAAGCGTTGTCCCACTCTGCGGATTGAATGCACAACTCGATTTCCAACCGCTGTAGGGCTTCACGATCTTCCGGCGCGGTAGCGAGTGACTTCGCCTCATCCAGCCGAGTTCGCCAAGTGGCCACCACCCCAGACCGCTGAGATTCTGATTCCAACCCAAGCAACAGCACGTCCAGCAATGTCTGTCGCAGAGGCGACGCCAACGATGAGTCCGGCATGGCCAGTGGGGCAGCTTCACGCAGAACTTGAGCAGCTTCAGTCCACTGCCCCTTGAGTGCCAGAGACTGGGCCCAGCGGATCGCAGACTCCGCATCGGTCCGAGACTTCGCTTGCCAGAGAGCCTCGTCGGCAGTCCACTCAAACGCCATCATCTCGACGGGAGACACCGACACCAACCGACCTCCCACGGACAGCAAATTGCCCAGTGAGGACTCCCGAGGACCACTCGGGATAAGTCGCTGACTCCCCATCATTTCCTGATTTGAGTCGTTCGAGATCTGCGTGTGACCGATGATCGCTCCGTCCACGGGATTCACGCGAACCAGCGTCCCGGCTTGGGTCGGCACGACAATTCCTGTGTGAGTCAAAAGCGGTCGCCCGGAGACGAATTCCTTGATCGGGCACTTCCAGGCGGGGGTCCCGGTGGCAATCAGGATCGCTCGCACCGACGCGCGGTCAAAGAGATACAGCCACTCTTGCGACGCCCCAATCACACCGACCAGCTGCTCCTTGGGAAGCTCCCACTGCTTCTCGCCCGAAGAGAGGTCAAAACAGAACAGACGAGGCTGGGTGTTGCCCATCTCGTCCGGAAACTCGATGGGGGCCACAATGACCCGGTCGCGTAGCAGGATCGGTTGCAGCGGAGGCCAGCGTTCATCGAGACTCGTTTCTCGATTGGGAATATCAAAGGTCAGGTCGGACTCCTGCGAGTCAGAATCAGCCTTCAGACGCGGCACCATTCGCACCGACCAGAGCAGCTTTCGCGACACTCGATCCACTGCCGTCAGCCAGCCAGTCGTTGTCGGACAGACAATCAGAGATCCCCGAACTGCAACCGGCGCGGCCCATGATCTGCGGATTCCATCCTCAATCAAGCGACGGCCCGCCGCAGCCAGTAGCTGCTCCCACCGCACGAATCCCGTCTCCGCCTCCATACAAAACAACAGGATGTCGCCATCCCGTTCACCGACTGCGAACAACTCATCTCCATCCGCTGTCGGAGGACCGAAGAAAAACACCCCTGCGGCGGGCAACCCCGGAGGCTCTTCCATCACAGAACCGCCTGCTCGCCAGGCAATCCTTCCGGTCTTCAAGTCGCGAGCATACAAGTAAGTCTGTGCCGTCAGAGACTCGTCAAACCCGGAGGGGACCATCCCCTCCAGATATGGCTCCTCTGCTGCGAAGGACGCCAGCGCGAACACGTACCGAGAATTCATGCTGAGCGAACCCAGGCTCCCGCCCATCGTGAGACGATTCCGAATTTGATATCGCAACGAACCTTCGTTCTCGCGTTCGATGTTCGGTTCAAAGAGATGTTGAATCTCGTCGGAACTCTCATCTTCATCGATTGTTGGACGTCCCCATTCACCGGATGTCCAGAGGGTCTTTCCGGTACTCACGTTCACCGCACTTAGGTGTAAAAGCGTCCGAGTGACCAGTATGTCACCAGACCCGACTGTCGAAAGGACCGAGAGGCCGAGCTTTCCCTCGTCCTCGAAATCAAGTCTCTGCTCTTGAAGCAGTCGACGTATCCGTGGATGTGTGATCAGCCGGTTTCGCCAATGCGGAAGCAAAGAAGAGTCTGGCGTGCGAGCGACTCCTTGTCCCGTCGAAGACCCCGAGACGGAAGTCCAATTCTCTAACAGTGCTGGCTTGATCGCAAATCGGTCCAGACTCCACAGGCGAGGCCGGGCTCCCGTTTGAGGAGCCGTGGCCGTGAGTTCGATCAGCTGCGAGGTAAGTCGTTGATACCCCGTTCCGTGAAGCACGGTGGCCAGTTGGTCTCGCCATTCCGTGTCCCGCAACAGGGCGGAGTCAACACGCATCAGATCATGAACCTGCTTGGCGAGAGCGTCGCCATTCCCATGATCGATCGTGGCATCGATCAGTTCGCGACTGGCCCACTGTCCGGCAGACGTGAGAAGGTAGCGTTTCGCGGTCCGAGCCAGCGCTGGCAAATCCCGACCTTGACTCGCTTTCGATCGATCTCGCTCCGCCAGAACACCGAAACGTTCGTCGTAAGCCTGGCGAGCCTGTGCCGGAAACTGACCAATCAGTTCCAACGCAACTTCCGAAGCCGGCCGCCAGGCGTGGTCTTCTCCAAAAACCAACGAGTCTTGATCGTCGTCCAGCACCCTCTGCAGCTGCTGCACTCCGTCATCCCAGCGCTGGCGCTCAAATGACTTCCTCACCAAGGCCAGCTTCTCAGATTTCCCCGCATCTTCGGCGGCCCGCATATCGAAGCGGTCCATGCCGGAGCGTGGGACTCTAAGCTCGCGGAGCTGTCCGGCAGGCGGCTCGGCAACTTGAGCCACGACAGGAATCGAGAGACTGCAGAAGCAGAGCCCACCCACCCCCGCACAGCAAACGACGATCCAGTGCCAAGGTGCGAAGAACGCCCCCAGTCCCTCTGTCCTACAGTTCATCGGTGTAAAAATCACGAAGCACGTCCCCTGGCCATCTGTCCCCCTGCATTGTGGGGGCAAGGATCAGTGAACATCAAGCCCGCATCGAGAGTTAAGCTTTACCACCAAACCCAGCTCTCACCTCTCCAGCAGTTGACATTTCAGCCCAATCCCACAGAATCTCCACCAGCAACGATTCGCAGCCGGAGAGGTGGCAGAGCGGCCGATTGCACCGGTCTTGAAAACCGGAGTACCCGTGAGGGTACCCAGGGTTCGAATCCCTGCCTCTCCGCTTTGTTCCGCTAGGTAAAACACTGGTCTACGCGACGGAAGCCCCAACACGGTGGGGGTTTCCGTTCGGCGTTTCTGGCTCCCGATTCGCCCGTTTTGAGTGCAAACTGATACACCGAGTGACATCTCGCGGAAAGCAGAATGGCACCAGAGTGGGCACCTCTGGGCACCATAGACGGCACCATTGTGATGTGAATGCTTGGGCCAAACCGGGGCGAACAGCCATGCTGTCACCAAGCT
>Ga0105047_10005032_pt1 | contig 22852 bp, 19 predicted proteins | sample MAT04_FD_78384 | JGI IMG/M metagenome (GOLD analysis project Ga0105047, IMG submission 78384) | Freshwater microbial communities from Lake Fryxell liftoff mats and glacier meltwater in Antarctica - MAT-04 (megahit assembly) | ecosystem: Environmental > Aquatic > Freshwater > Ice > Liftoff... | reverse complement strand
GGCTCGGGGGCGGGCACGGCCGACGTCTCGGGCTCCTCGCTCGCCGGGTCCTCGGCAGCGGCCTCATCGCTCGCCGGGTCCTCGGCAGCGGGTTCCTCGACGACGGGTTCCTCGACGGCAGCGGGCTCCTCGACGACGGCCGCCTTCTTGGCGCGCTTGGCCGGAGCCTTGGTGGCGGTCTTGGTCGCGGCCTTCTTCGTGGCCCGCTTGCGGGTGTCCTTCTTCACCGGGGCCTCGTCAGCCTCATCAGCAGGCGCACCCTCGGTGTCGGAGGGGGCCTCGACAGCGGTAGCAGCGGCGCCGGCATCCGGCTCGGCGGCGGGCGCCGCGGCCTTCTTCGTCGCGCGGCGACGCCTGGGCTTCTCGGCCACCTCCGCCGAGGCGACGGCGTCCGCGGTGGTGTCGGGCGCGGTGGTGTCGAGCGGGTGGTCGTTCTCGGAAGCCATGAGGCCCCTTTCGTCACCCACGCGATGACGACCACACCGGCTCCGGCCCCGAGGGGCTGGTTCCTCGTCGATCGCGTGGTGCGATCGGATCGTGCGGGGCGCACCCCGTACGGAAGTCGACTGCTGCCCCGGAGCGGCTCGCGCGGGCGGCGCGGCACCTATCCGGAGCCGGCGGCGTCCTTGTCGGCGGCCAACGGGTCGGCCACCCCAGCACGTGCGTCGAGCAGAGGTCCTTGGGCCAGCCGGGTCACCAAGGGTGGAACCGGTGGCGAGAACCCGGTCACTGCGCGCAGTGCGGTCAGGATGTCGTCGGGGCGCACGGCCGGTGTGGAGTGCCGTGCGACCACTCGCAGTATCGCACACCCCTCGTCGTCGACCCCGGTTACCGCCATCGCCAGCACGGCCCCGCGCGTGTCGAAGGTGCGCGGCCCGGTCTTGAAGGTGCGGGTCGCCTCGGCGACCTCGCAGGCGAGGTAGCCCGCGACGGCATCCGAGACGTCCTGCGGGTCGGCGCCCCGCACGACGATCTGCCACTCGCTGCCCTCGAGCCGGTCGGCGAGCGACCCCGGCCCGGCGGCCTGGACGACCTCGACGACGTCGAGGCCCTCGGGCAGCGCCTCGTCCAGCGCCAGCCGCACCGCCTCGGGGTCGACCCGCTCCGTGACCCGGATCTCGAAGTACTCCGCCTCGCTCGCCGTGCCCGTCGGGGCGGCGTTCGCGTAGGAGATCAGCGGGTGCGGGTGGAAGCCACCGGAGAAGGCCATCGGCACGTCGGCCCGGCGCAGCGCCCGCTCCAGGGCCCGCGCGAAGTCGCGGGTGGAGGAGAAGCGCAGCCGGCCCCGCTTCGCGTAGCGGATGCGGAGCTTCTGCACCGCCGGGGCGGGCGGGGGTCCGTCGGGGGTGCGCTGGGCCATGACGCACCAGCCTAGGCTGGCGGATGCCGTGCCACGGCATCGCTGCGGATCCCGATCCCCTGTGTGGCTCACGGCCACTGATCCGATGGTGGACCCGGGCTGTCGCGCACGGCATCGGTGGCGATAGCGTGCGCCCATGCCGGATCTCGACCGTTCCCGTCTCATCGCGCTCGTCGCGCAGGAGCAGGCCACCTACACCGAGCGGCACCCGCGCAGCCGAGAGCTGTTCGAGCAGGGCAGCAACCTGTTCGGGCGGGTGCCGATGACCTGGATGAACAAGTGGACCGGCGGCTTCCCGCTCTACCTCGACTCCGCGCGGGGCGCGCGCATCTGCGACGTCGACGGGCACACCTACGTCGACTTCGCGCTCGGCGACACCGGCGCGATGGCGGGGCACTCCCCCCGGGCCACGGTCGAGGCCGTCGCCCGCCGCATGGGCGACCTGGGCGGCATCACGACGATGCTGCCGACGCAGGACGCCCAGGAGGTGGGCGCCGAGCTGACCCGCCGGTTCGGGATGCCGCTGTGGAGCTTCACGCTGTCGGCCACCGACGCCAACCGCTGGGCCGTGCGCCTGGCCCGTCTGGCCACCGGAAAGCCGAAGATCCTGGTGTTCGGCTACTGCTACCACGGCTCGGTCGACGAGACGTTCGCCCTTCCGGGCACCGACGGCAAGGCACAGTCGCGGCCGGGCAACGTCGCTCCCCCGGTGCCGCTCGACCTCACGACCCGGGCGGCGACGTGGAACGACCTCGCGTCGGTCGAGCGCGAGCTGGCCCACGGTGACGTCGCGGCGATCCTCACCGAACCGGCGCTGACCAACATCGGCATCGTGCTGCCCGAGCCCGGGTTCCTGGAGGGTCTGCGCGAGCTGGCCACCCGGCACGGCGCCCTGCTGATGATCGACGAGACGCACACCTTCTCGGCCGGCTGGGGCGGCGCGACCACGAAGTGGGGGCTGGAGCCCGACATCTTCGTCATCGGCAAGTCGATCGGCGGCGGCATCCCGTCGGGTGCCTACGGCATCAGCGAGGCGGTCGCGGCCGCCATCACCAGCCACACGGATGCCGGTGACGCCGACATCGTCGACGTCGGCGGGGTGGGCGGCACCCTCGCCGGCAACGCCCTGTCGACGGCGGCCATGCACGCGACCCTGGGCCGGGTGCTCACCCCGGAAGCCTTCGAGCACATGACCGGGCTCGCCACCGTGTTCACCGCCGGTGTGCAGGCCACCCTCGACGAGCTCGACGTGCCGTGGTCGATCTCGCAGCTCGGCGCCCGGGCCGAGTACCGGTTCGCCCGGCCGGCGCCGCGCACCGGCGAGGAGTCGGCGGCCGCGCACGACGACGAGATCGACGCCTACCTGCACCTGGCCATGTGCAACCGCGGCATCCTCATGACCCCGTTCCACAACATGGCGCTGATGTGCCCCGACACCACTCCGGCCGACGTCGACCGGCACACGGCGGCGTTCCGCGAGGTCGTGGGCGCCCTCTACGCCTGAGCCCTGCCCTCCCTCTCCTGCGAACGTGGGTGAAACCGTCGGTATGGCGACGATCATCACCACGTTCGCGGTGTGAGCCCTCCGGGCGGGGGTCAGCTGCGGACGGCGCGGACGAGGCGCCGGATGACGACGGCGGTCGCCACCGACCCCACGACCCAGGGGCCGGCGACCACGAGCGGGTCGAGGGCCTGGTGCACCCGATCCGCGCGCCCTGCTGCGCGCCGGGACGCGATGCCATGGCGCCGCCCCTCGCTGAGGATGCCGGTCTGCGCGACGGGGTTGTCCGGGCGCAGGCTCGCGAACGAGAGCAGGTGGCTCTCCCAGGCGTCGACGCGGTCGGCGGCCAGCAGGATCAGCCAGTGCGCCGCGCGGGCCTCGCTGTGGCGTCGTGGGACCGGCGCAGGGTGCGCAGCGTCTCGACCACGCTCCAGACGAGCACGACGACGACGCCGAGGCCGGTGCTGACGCTGAGGTCACGCTCGGCGTCGGCCCAGCCGCCCTCGACGAGCAGGTCGACGAACGCCTCGTTGAACAGGTCGCCGGCCACCAGCAGCACGAGCAGGGGCAGGGCGAAGGCGAGGTCGCACACCACGTTGGCGACCGCCAGCCCGGTCGACCAGCGGCCGCGTCGGTAGGCGATTCCGGCCACGACGGCTTCGGCCGCGAGCACGACCAGCAGCCAGGGCAGCGCCCCCGACCAGAGGGCCGGGTCGAGCACCGGCACCGACTCGCCCGCACTCGTCACCGGCGAGCTGGTCTGCTGCCAGATGATGGCCAGGCCGACGACGACCAGGAACGCCACGGACGTCACGGTCTCAGCGAGCCCGATGCGGCCCCGCCCGTCATCCTCGGGCAGCTGCTCGGGGCTCCACTCGAGCACCACGTCGCCCAGCCGACCGCGCTCGGCGAGCCCGAACACCACGGTCACCCAGAACACGACGTTGACGGCCACCATGAAACCCACCGTGAGGGCGCTGACGATCGCCGGCCCGACCCCGTCGGTGGCGACGTCGTCGATGAAGAGGCGTACGACGAGGTTCAGCAGGGTCACCAGCGGAACGAGCGCCGAGAGCAGCACCGTGATGACCCGGCGCCACTGGGGGTAGACGGCCGGCCCGATGAGGAACAGGGGCCGCCCGGTGTAACCGGCCGCGAGGCGCACCGGGTCGCCGAGCTCGGCGAGCACGTCCCGCTCGGCGTCGGGGCGCGACGCGGCCCCGGCCTCGAGGCGGCCGTCGATCATGTCCTCGATCGTCGCGCGCAGCTCGCGCTCGACCTCGACGCGCTGGTCGTCGTCGAGGCTGCGCACGGTGGCGGTGACGTAGCGGTCGGTCAGGGTGGAGCTCATCGGTTCGTCCCCTCGGTTCGGTTTCAGGTCTGGTTCCAGGTCTGGTGTCAGGTCAGGTCGCTGATCGCGGCGTCGAGGGCCTGCCAGTCGGCGCGCAGGACGCCGAGCAGCTCGAGCCCGTCGGGGCTGGTCGCGTAGAACTTGCGCGGCCTGGACTCGTCGGTGTTCCACTGCGCCGTCAACAGGCCCTGCTTCTCGAGCCGGCGCAGCAGCGGGTAGAGCGTGTTCGCGTCGACCCCGAAGCCGGCCCGCGCCAGGGTCTCGAGCAACGCGTAGCCGTAGCCGGGGGTGCGCAGCGTCGCCAGACAGGCCACCACGACGGTCCCCCGCCGCAGCTCCTGCAGGTGGCCGGCCAGCACCTCGTCGTCGATCGTCACGCGTGTCACTTTACTGTGTGTCACACACCATCGTCAACCACACAGGCCAGCCCCGGGTCGAGGTGATGTTCTGGCCTTACGCACCAGTGAATCACCTCCAACCGGGCTGGGTCAGTCGCCGAACTGCTCGCGGATGTTGACCAGCTCGACGGCGTGGGCGTCGAGCGCCCGGTCCTCGTCGTTGGCCGGCACCCAGGTGGGGCACGGCACCGCCCGGCGCTCCTGGTCGATCGCCACGAAGATGGTGCGGCAGTAGGTGGTCAGCTCCATCCCGCCCGACCCGTCGGCCGGGTCGCCCGAGCGCACGTGCACCCCGACGTGCATCGAGGTGCGTCCGGTGTGCAGCAGCCGCGCCTCGACCTCGACGACGTGCCCGATCCGCAGCGGCCGGTAGAAGCGCACCCCGCCGGTGAAGATCGCGACGGTGCGGTCGCTGCAGGTCCACTGGGTCGCGAGCACGTGCGCGGCCTCGTCGATCCACCTCATCACGATGCCGCCGTGCACCTTGCCGCCCCAGTTCACGTCGGTCGGGGCGGCGAGGAAACGCATGACGACGCGGGGCGCCGTGCCGGCATCCGTGTACGCCTGCGCGGCCATCGCCGTCTCGACCTGCGCACGCAGGTCGGCCCGGCGCGCCGCCCACCGCTCCTCGAGCTCCTGGCCCTGCGTGCGCGGCACGAACGCCGGCACCGGTGTCGGGCGGCCCTGCTCGTCGACGGCGACGAAGATGATGAGGCACCGCGTCGCCGGCTTCATCTCCCGGGTGCGCGGCTGGCCGGACGCCACGTCGACGGTGACGTGCATCGAGGAGCGACCGGTGTGCACGACCCGGGCGGTGACCTCGACGAGCTCGCCGACCTCCACGGGGCGGGTGAACCGCACGTTCCCCACGTATGCCGTGACCGCGTAGGTGCCGCTCCACCCCGCGGCCGCGGCATACCCCGCCTTGTCGATCCACTCGAGCACCCGCCCGGCCGAGACCGAACCGGACTGGCCGGCATCCGTGGGCGCGGCGAGGAAGCGCAGGGTGATCTCGGCCGCGGAGGCGTCGGCGGGGCTCATGCGCCCATTGTGCTCAGCCCGCGGCCGACGTGCGCAGCGCGCCCACCTGCTCGGGACTGCCGAAGACGATGAGCGTCGAGCCTGCCTCGATCGCGGTGTCCGGCGCGGGGTTCGGCAGGAACGCCCCCTTGCGTGGCTGCCGCACCGCGAGCAGCTGGCACCCCGACAGCGCCGGCACGTCGACCTCCCCCACACTGCGCCCGGCAAGCGGGCTGTGCTCGCCGAGCCGCACCTGCTCGATGCGGAAGTCGAGGTCGTCCTCGTGCATGACCTCGTCGAGGAACTCCGCGACGTCGGCGTACAACGCGAAGGACGCCATCCGGCGACCACCGATCAGCTGGGGGTTGACCGCCCGGGTGGCACCGGCGAGGACGAGCTTCTCCTTGGAGTCCAGGGTGCGCGCCCGGCTGATGATGACCAGGTCGGGCCGCAGCGCGCGGGCCGACAGGGTGGCGTACACCGTCTCGGCGTCGGTGCCGAGCGCACAGATCAGGGCCCGAGCCCGGTCGATGCCGGCTTCGTGCAAGGTGTCGTCGCGCGAGGCGTCACCGAGCACGTGCGGCTCGGTGAGTCCTTCGAGCTTGGCCGGGTCGCTGTCGACGACGACCACCAGGTGACCGGTCTCGACGAGTTGGCGGGTCGCCGAGCGACCCACGCGGCCGTGGCCGCAGACGATGACGTGGTCGCGCAGGTGCGAGATGTCGCGGTCCATGCGGCTCCTCCAGAGGTACTCGCGCAGGTGGCCCTCGGTCACGGCCTCGACGAGCACGCCGAGGTTGTAGAGCACGGTGCCCACCCCGAGGATGATGAGCACCATGGTGAAGACCTGCCCCGCGTGGCTGAGCGGCTGCACCTCGCGGAAGCCGACCGTGGCCACCGTGGTGACGGTCTGGTAGAGGGCGTCGAGGGGGCCGAAGCCGAGCACGATGTACCCCACCGTGCCGACGACGGTGACAATGAACAGGGCCAGCACCGCGATGCTGATGCGCCGGATGGCGTCGCGACCGGAGCTGGTGCCCAGGAGCAACGTGCGGCGGTGACTGCTCGTGCTCGGGCTGGCCACGCCCTCATCCTGTCACCGGCGCGAACGCGGCATCCGAGGTTTGAGGGTGACACCACACCTGGCGGATGCCGTGTGCTCACCGCCGCCGTCAGGCGTGCGTGTGCTCCGCCATCGCGCCACGGCCGGCGCCGAGCACGGTGATAGGCAGGAGCGTCTTGCCCGTGGGGCCGATCTCGATGCCGGTGCCCATCTGAGGGCACACGCCACAGTCGAAGCAGGGGGTCCAACGGCAGTCCTCGACCTCGGTCTCGTCGAGGGCCTCGAGCCAGTCCTGCCAGAGCCACTCCTTGTCGAGCCCGGAGTCGATGTGGTCCCAGGGCAGCACCTCGGACTCCTCGCGCTCGCGGGTGGTGTACCAGCCGACGTCGATGCCGACCGCGCCCAGCTCGCGCTCGGCGGCCGCCATCCACCGGTCGTAGGAGAAGTGCTCCGACCACCCGTCGAAGCGTCCGCCGTCGCGCCAGACCGCCTCGATGACCCGGCCGACCCGGCGGTCACCGCGGGAGAGCAGTCCTTCGACGATGCCGGGCTTGCCGTCGTGGTAGCGGAACCCGATGGCCGAGCCGTAGCGCCGGTCGGAGCGGAGCGCCAGGCGCAGCTTGTCGAGCCGGGCATCGGTCTCCTCGGCACCGAGCTGGGCAGCCCACTGGAACGGGGTGTGCGGCTTGGGAACGAAGCCCCCGATCGAGACGGTGCAGCGGATGTCGCGGCGCCCGCTGACCTCGCGGCCGGTGTCGATGACCCGCTTGGCGAGCTCGGCGATCTGCAGCACGTCCTCGTCGGTCTCGGTGGGCAGGCCACACATGAAGTAGAGCTTCACCTGCCGCCACCCGGCGCCGTACGCCGCCGCCACGGTGCGAATCAGGTCGTCCTCGCTGACCATCTTGTTGATGACCTTGCGGATGCGCTCGGACCCGCCCTCGGGCGCGAACGTGAGCCCGGAGCGGCGCCCGTTGCGGGTCAGCTCGTTGGCGAGGTCGATGTTGAAGGCGTCGACTCGGGTCGAGGGCAGCGAGAGCCCGGTGTTGGTGCCCTCGTAGCGGTCGGCCAGGCCCTTGGCGACGTCGGCGATCTCGGAGTGGTCGGCCGAGCTCAGTGACAGCAGCCCGACCTCCTCGAAACCGGTTGCGGCAAGCCCGCGCTCGACCATCTCGCCGATGCCGGTGATGCTGCGCTCGCGCACCGGCCGGGTGATCATGCCGGCCTGGCAGAACCGGCAGCCGCGGGTGCAGCCACGAAAGATCTCGACCGACATCCGCTCGTGCACCGACTCGGCCAGCGGCACCAGCGGCTGCTTCGGGTAGGGCCACGCGTCGAGGTCCATCACCGTGTGCTTCGCGACCCGCCACGGCACACCCGGGGCGTTGGGGGCGATCCGCTGGATGCGGCCGTCGGGCAGGTAGGTGACATCGTAGAACGCCGGCACGTAGACCCCGCCGGTGCGGGCCAGGCGCATCAGCACCTCGCGGCGGCCACCCGGCATCCCCTCGCGCTTCCAGGCGCCGACGATGTCGGTGATGGCCAGCACGGCCTCCTCACCGTCGCCGACCACCGCGGCGTCGACGAAGTCGGCGATGGTCTCGGGGTTGAACGCGGCGTGTCCACCGGCGACGACGATGGGGTGGCTCTCGTCGCGGTCGACGCAGTGCAGCGGGATGCCGGCCAGGTCGAGAGCGGTGAGCATGTTGGTGTAGCCCAGCTCGGTCGAGAACGACAGGCCGAACAGGTCGAAGTCGCCCACGGCGCGGTGGGCGTCGACGGTGAACTGCGGCACAGCGTGCTCGCGCATGAGGGCCTCGAGGTCGGGCCACACGGCATACGTGCGCTCGGCGAGGGCGTCGGGGCGTTCGTTGAGCACTTCGTACAGGATCATGACGCCCTGGTTGGGCACGCCCACCTCGTAGGCGTCGGGGTACATCAGCGCCCACCGCACGGTGCCGTCCCCGACGAGGTCCCACTCCTTGACGGTGGAGTTCAGCTCGCCGCCGACGTACTGGATCGGCTTGCTGACCTGCTCGAGCAGCGGCTCGAGGAGGCGGAAGACGGACTGTCCGGGCATCCGTCAAGGGTAGGTGGCCGCGGGCGGTGCCCCAAAACGGTGGACGAGGCGCCTCCCGGCGGGGCCGTTCGCGTGCTTGGCTGGGGACATGAGCACCTACACCGCCGTGGATCTCGTCGTCATCGGCCTGGGGCCCGGTGGTGAGCACCTCGCGACCGAGGCCGCCGAGGCCGGGCTGGCGGTTGTCGGCGTCGACGAGCGCCTCGTGGGCGGGGAGTGTCCCTACTGGGGCTGCATCCCGTCGAAGATGGCGGTCCGGGCCGCGAACCTGCTCGCCGACGCCCGCCGGGTGGGTACGCTCGCCGGCGCCGCCGAGGTCACTCCCGACTGGGGCCTCGTGCACGCGCGGATCCGTGACGAGGCCACGGACAACTGGGACGACACGGTCGCCGTCGAGCGTCTCGAGCAGGCCGGGGTGCGCTTCGTGCGCGGGCACGCGCGGCTCGTCGACACCGGCGTGGTCGAGGTCGGCGGCAGACGGTTCGTCGCCTCGCGGGGTGTGGTGCTCAACACCGGCACCTCCCCGTCCGCGCCGCCGGTCGACGGGCTGGCCGACACCCCGTTCTGGACCAACCGCGACGTGCTCGAGGCACCCGACCTGCCGGCGTCGATGGTGGTCATCGGCGGCGGCGCGATCGGTGCCGAGCTCTCGCAGGCCTTCGCGCGGTTCGGCACGAGGGTCTCGCTCGTCGAGGCGGCGCCGCGCATCCTGGCCCTCGAGGAGCCCGAGTCGTCGGAGGTGGTCGCGCGAGCGATGGCAGCCGACGGCATCCAGCTGCTCGCCGGTGCGTCGATCGGTGCGGTGCACTACGCCGACGGCCGGTTCACGGTGTCGCTCACCGACGCCGGGGGCACCGCCCTCGAACTGGGCGCGGACCGGCTGCTCGTGGCCGCGGGCCGTCGACCCAACATCGCCGACGTCGGACTCGAGAGCGTCGGGCTGGACCCCACGGCCCGGTCGGTCGACACCGACGCCAGGATGCGGGCGGGCGAGAGGCTGTGGGCGATCGGCGACATCACCGGCAAGGGCGCCTTCACCCACATGTCGATGTACCAGGCGGCCGTCGCGCTGGCCGACATCACCGGCCGCGAGGGTGACCACGCGCGCGAGGCCGAGTACCACGCCGTGCCGCGGGTGACCTTCACCGACCCGGAGGTCGGGTCGGTCGGCAGTACCGAGCAGCAGGCTCGCGACGCCGGCGTCGACGTCGCCGTCGGGCTGGCTCCGCTCGCCGAGTCGACGCGTGGCTGGATCACCGGGCCGGGCGGGGAGGGGCTCATCAAGCTCGTCGAGGACCGCTCGGCCGGGTACCTGGTCGGCGCCACGTCGGTGGGCCCGATGGGCGGCGAGGTGCTCTCGATGCTCGCGACCGCGGTGCACGCCCGCGTGCCGACCGCCACCCTGGCCCGGATGCCGTTCGCCTACCCGACGTTCCACCGAGCCGTCGAGACGGCGCTCGCGGACCTGCGGGGGTAGCGGTGGACGCCGCGGAGCGGGTTCGGGCCGCCATGGCGGCGCAGCCGCGCGAGCGGTTCCTGCCGGGGGCACAACGGCGGCGGGCCCACTACGACGGCCCGCTCGACATCGGCCACGGCCAGACCAACAGCCAGCCGCGCACCGTGCAGGCCATGCTCGAGCTGCTCGAGGTGCGACCCGGGCACCGGGTGCTCGACGTCGGGTCGGGCTCGGGGTGGACGACCGCCCTCCTCGCGGAGCTGGTCGGACCGACGGGCTCGGTGCTGGGGCTCGAGCGGGTGCCCGAGCTCGTGGTCACCGGCAGCGCCAACGTCGAGGCGGCGCGGATGCCGTGGGCCTGCGTGCGCTCGTCCGTCGCCGGCGTGCTGGGCGCACCGGCGCAGGCGCCCTTCGACCGGGTGCTGGTGTCGGCCATGGCCGCCCGGCTGCCGGAGGAGCTGGTCGCCCAGCTGGAGGAGCACGGCATCCTCGTGGCGCCGGTGTCGGGCCGGATGCTGCGCGTCGTGCGAGACGACCGGGCGCCGGACCGGCGGCGCGTCACCGAGCACGGCCGGTACCTCTTCGTCCCGCTGGTCACCGACTGACCACCGACCGTCGAGAGGCCTTCCGGGACGCGAGGCCTTCCGGGACGCGAGCCTTCCGGGGCGCCTGGCCTGCTGGAGTGGCAGCACCTCCCGGTTGCGCTGCCCCACGACAGCGCGTGTTACCGCGCAGGAGTCGTCGGGATCCCAGCGAGTCCTGCGCGGTAACACGCGCCGACTCCGCCATGCCTTCCCCCGGCGCCGTCCACAGCCGAGCTTCGCCGAGCGGCTTCTCCACAGCCGAGGGCTCGGTGTTCCCGAGCGACCAGGCCCCGGCACAGGCTGACGGCATGCCGAACTTCTCCGATGACCTGCGCGCCCTGTTGGCCAGGCAGGAGGGCGTCGTCACGCGCGCGCAACTGCTCGAGCACGAGGTGTCCTACCCGGCGGTGCGCTGGAACGCGGGGCGGGCGTGGCGGGTGGTCCTGCCGCAGGTGTTCGGCATCTTCCGGGAGCAGCCCTCCACCCGTCAGCGGCAGATCGCCGCCCTGCTGTGGGCGGGTCCGAGGTCCGTGCTCGCCGGCGCCTCGGCCGCGCGGCTTCATGGGGTGACGTCGGCCGATCCACGAGATCGGGTCCACGTGCTGGTGCCCGCACCGCAGCGCACCAGGTCGAGCGGGTTCGCCGAGGTGCGCCGCACCCTCATCCACGACGACGGCGTCGTCATGGAGGGGCCGCTGCGCTTGTCCTCCCCCTCCCGCGCGGTTGTCGATGCCGCGCGAGTCGCGCGCGGCCCCGACGCCCGGGCGGCGATCCTCATCGAGGCGGTGCAACGCGGCATCACCACGCTCGACGACCTGCAGGAATGGGTGCTGCGCCTCCGGCCCCGCGATGCCACGCCGTTGCAGGGGCCGCTCGTGGAGGCCGCGTCGGGGGCCTGGTCCGTGCCGGAGGCGCAGCTGCTCGACCTCGTCGCCACCTCGGCGGTGCTCCCCGCACCGTGGGCGAACCCCCTGCTCCTCGCTCCGACGGGCACCAGGCTGACCACCCCGGATGCCTGGTTCGACGACGTCGCGCTCGCGGTCATGGTGCACTCGCGGCGACACCACAGTGCGGGCGAGCAGTGGGACGACACCGTCGAGAAGGACGGGGACCTCGTCGCCGCGGGTGTGGTGGTGGCGGGTGTCACGCCTCGCCGGCTGCGCCAGAACCCGGCCGGGGTGCTCGCCCGGATCGAGCAGACCTACCTGGCGGCACGGGGGCGCGAGCGTCCCGGTGTCCGGGCCACGCAGCGCCACCGGGTGCGGACGCAGGGCCACTGACCCGTGGCGCCCTGATCCGCCCTCTGGGCGCAGACCCACAGCCCTTGAGCGCGTGTTACCGCGCAGGACTCGTCGGGATCCCAGCGAGTCCTGCGCGGTAACCGGCGTCGTCGAACTTCGACGCCGACGGAACGGGTCAGCCGGTGTAGTGGGCGTCGAGGTGGTGCCTGTACTTGTCCGCGACGACCTTGCGCTTCAGCTTCAGGCTCGGGGTGAGCTCGCCGCTCTCGACGGTGAGGTCGTTCTCGAGGATGGTGAACTTCTTGATGGTCTCCCAGCGGTTCAGCCCCGCGTTGAGCTGGTCGATGTAGCCCTGCACCATCTCGCGGCACGCGTCGGAGCTCGTGATCTCGGAGTAAGGCCTTCCCTCCATGCCGTGGTGCGCGGCCCAGCCGGTGATGGCGTCCGGGTCGAGGGTCACCAGCGCGGACACGAAGTTGCGGTCGGCCCCGTAGACGACGAGCTGGCTGGCGTAGGGGCACAGGCCCTTGAACATCGCCTCGATGTTCGAGGGTGCGACGTACTTGCCGCCGCTGGTCTTGAACATGTCCTTCTTGCGGTCGGTGATGCGCAGGAAGCCCCGCTCGTCGACCTCACCGATGTCACCGGTGTGCAGCCAGCCCTCGGCGTCGATGGTCTCGGTGGTCGCGTCGGGGTTGTTGTGGTAACCCGACATGTTGCCGGGACCGCGCAGCAGCACCTCGCCGTCGTCGGCGATGTGCACCTCGGTGCCGGGCAGCGGCCAGCCCACGGTGCCGTAACGGTAGGCCTTGAGCCGGTTGACGAACGACGCGGCGCTCGTCTCGGTCATGCCGTAGCCCTCGGCGATCTGCATGCCCATGGCGTCGAACCAGCGCGCGACGTCGTTGTTCAGGGCCGCCGAGCCGGAGATGAAGAACCGGATGCGTCCACCGAAGCGCTCGCGGATCTTGGTGCCGATCAGCTTGTCGGAGAGGGCGTACTTCGTGGCGAGCAGCCCCGAGGGGTTCTTGCCCTGCTCCCGCAGCTCGCTGACCTCGCGCCCGACCTCGCTGGCCCAGGTGAACAGCTTGGCCTTGACCCCGCCCTCGTCGGCCATCATCACCTGGATGCGGCCGTAGGCCTTCTCGAAGATGCGCGGCGCGGCGCCCATGAAGGTGGGCTTGACGACGGCGAGGTTCTCGACGATCTTGTCGATCCGCCCGTCGATGGCGGTCGGGAACCCGATCTGGAGCGGCAGGGTGAGCAGCACCTTGCCGAACACATGGGCCAGTGGCAGCCAGAGGTACTGCAGGTCGTCCTCGGAGAGGATGTTGATCGACTCCACGGCCGCACCCTCGTAGGTCCACGCGCTGTGCCGCAGCCGCACCCCCTTGGGCCGGCCCGTGGTGCCCGAGGTGTAGATGATCGTCGCGAGCTGGTCGTGCTGGGTGCCGTCGATCCGCGCGTCGATCGCGCCGGGGTCGCCGAGCAGGTACTCGCGGCCGAGCTGGCGCACCTCGTCGAGCGTGAGGGTCCACGCATCGGAGTCGGCCGCCCCGTCGAACACGATGACCCGGAGCACGGCGGGGGTGTCGGCCCGGATCCCCCGCAGCTTGTCGAGCTGCTCGGCGTTCTCGGCGAAGACCACCTTGGCGCCCGAGTCGGAGAGGATGAAGGCGACGTCGTCGGCCATCGTCGTCGGGTAGATCGTGGTCGTCGCGCCGCTGGCCACCATGGTGGCGAGGTCGGCCAGGGCCCACTCGTAGCGCGTGCTCGACGCGATGCCGACGCGGTCCTCGGGCTCGATGCCCAGGGCCACGAGCCCGGCCCCGATCTCACGCACGACCACGTCGAGCTCGGACCAGGTGACGGTGACCCACTCGTCGCCCGACTCCGAGACGACGGCGTGCAGGTAGGCGGGCCGGTCAGGGCTGGCCCCGACCCGCGAGCGGAACATGTGCCCAACGCTCTGGGCCTCGTTGTCGAGCGCTGACTGGTCGACGGGCTCGTCGGCGGGCGTGTGGATCTGCGGAGAAGCGGAGAGCATCGAGCGTCGTCCTCGTCGTTGGGGAGCGTGATGCGCGCATCCTGTCACAGGACGCGCCCCGAAGGGTACGACTTGTTACCGGCGAGTCGCCATCGACTGTGTCGCATCGAAAGCCCGACGGCCAGCCAGGAGACCACCACTCGAGGACCCGCCGCAGGACACGAACCGCAGCGGAAGGCTGGTGACGGGTAGCAACCCGAGGTTCATCCCCACGTTCTGCACCACCTGGACGGCGAGCCGGGTCGCCACCCCCACGGCCACGAGCCGGCCGAAGCCGTCCGTCGCCCGAGCGGCCACGACGAGCACCCGACCGACGACGAAGGCGAGCAGGAGCAGCAGGCCCGTGGCGCCGACGAACCCCAGCTCCTCACCCGCGACCGAGAAGACGAAGTCGTTGAGCTGGTGGGGCACGGACCCGCCCTGGGTGCGCTCCCCGCGCAGGAAGCCCTGCCCCCACATCCCGCCGGCGCCGATGGCCAGGAGCACCATCCTGGTCTGGTAGCCACTGCCCTGCGGGTCGGCCGAGGGGTCGACGAACGAGGTGAACCGGTCGCGCTGGTAGTCGCTGAGCACGGGCGTGGTGAGGGCGAGCACCGCCGCCGCCAGCCCCAGCAGCACCGCGGCCACGACCCGACGACGCGGCACCCCCTGCGACCGCGACCACGACCGCCCCCACGGCGAGCACGACCGCCGCCGAACCCCAGGTCGGGCTGCGGCAGGATGAGGGCGGTCGGCAGCGCGGTGAGCGCTGCCGCGTGCGCCACCTCGCGACGCCCGGGCGCCAGCCCGCGCTCGGCCTGCCCGGCGAGCAGGGTGGCCAGGGCCAGGCAGGGCCCCACCTTGGCCAGCTCGGCCGGGCTGCACCGTGAACCCGGCGAGCAGCGGGATCCAGAACCGCGACCCGTTGACCGTCCGGCCGACCGGGGTGAGCACCGCGAGCAGCAGGAGCACCGAGCTGGCACAGACCCAGGGAGCCGCCGGGCGCACCCGGTGCTGCCCGACCCGGCTCACGAGCAGCGCGAGCCCCAGCCCGACGGCCGCCGTCACGAGGTGGCGCACGAGGTAGGCCGTGCCGTCCGTGCGCGACGTGGCGGACCAGACGAGCAACGAACCGACCACCGAGGTGCCGGCGGCGGCGACGTAGAGCCCGACGTCGTGGCGGGCCCAGTGGCTCACGGGTCCAGGAGCTCAGGAGCTCAAGGGCTCAAGGGCTCAGGAGTTCAGGGTTCAGGGCTCAGACCGGGACGATCTTCGTGAGCAGCTCGCGGCACCGTGCGACGTCCTGGCCCATCGCGTCGAGCAGCTCCTCGACGGTGTCGAACCGCAGCGTCGCTCGGATGTGGGCCGTGAACTCGACCATCACCCGCTCGTCGTAGAGGTCGAGGTCGTCGCGGTCGAGGACGTAGGCCTCGACCGTGCGCCGGTCGTGGGTCTGGAAGGTCGGGTTGGTGCCGACGCTGATCGCGGCCGGCATCGTGCGGTCGCGCTCGCCCTCGGCGAGGTCGAGCCGGGTGAGCCACCCGGCGTAGACGCCCTCGAGCGGCACCAGGCCGAGCGAGTCGGCGGACAGGTTGGCCGTGGGGTAGCCCAGGCCCTTGCCACGGTGGTTGCCGTGCACCACGGTGCCGACCACCCGATGGGGGCGGCCCAGGATGCGGGCGGCCTCACCGACCTCGCCGGAACGAAGGTGTCGGCGGATGACGGTCGAGGAGAACCGCTCCCCCTCGCCCACGTCGTCGAGCGCGACGACCTCGAAGCCGAACTGCTCACCGAGGTCGGCCAGGGTCGAGACGTCACCCGAGTTGCGGTAGCCGAAGCGGGTGTCCATGCCGACGACGACGCAGCGGGCATCCAGGCCGCGCACGAAGACGGTCCGCACGAAGTCCTCGGGGGTCTGCTCGGCGAACTCGGTGGTGAAGTCGAGCACAAGCAGTCCGTCGATGCCGGAGTCGGCGATGAGTTCGTCGCGGATGCCTCCGGGTGCGATGAGCTCGGGGGCCACCTCGGGCCGCAGCACGGCGACCGGGTGCGGCTCGAAGGTGATCGCGACGGCCGGCAACCCGTGCCGGTGTCCGGCTTCGACGAGGGCGGTCAGCACCGCCCGGTGCCCACGGTGGACGCCGTCGAAGTTGCCGAGCGTGAGGACGCAGGGCCGCAGGGCCGCAGGCGTCTGGGAAGGGGTGGTCCAACGGTGCACGGGCACCACTCTACGAACTCGCCGGGGGGAAGACGACGAGACTGCGCGCCGTAAGATGCGACTCGTCGAGCATCGCCACCAGGGTGCCGTCAGGGGCGATCGCCGCCACGGGCTCGGTGCGCCCCGGCACCTGCGAGGCCAGGCGCTGCCCGAAGCCGAGGGTGCGGGCCTGAGCCTCGTCGACCTCGCGCACCGCGAAGGCGGCGCGCGCTGCGTCGGCGAGGGGCGTCACCGGCATCCGGTCGCCCTGCCTGGCCTCGAGCTCGACGAACGGGTGCGCGTCGGTCAGGCCGAATCCGCCGACGCGGGTGCGGCGCAGGGCGGTCAGGTGCCCGCCGCAGCCCAGCCCGGTGCCGAGGTCGCGGGCCAGCGCCCGCACGTAGGTGCCCGACGACACGGTGACCTCGACGTCGACGTCGAGCACCGGGGTACCGGCGGCGTGGCGCGCGCGCGTCTCGCCCACGACGAACCGTGCGACGGTGACCGGTCGGGCTGGCAGGTCGACCGCCTCGCCACTGCGCACGCGGTGGTAGGCGCGCTCCCCCTTGACCTTGATCGCGCTGACCGCGCTCGGCACCTGCTCGATGTCACCCGTGAGCGGCACCGCGGCCGCCACCACGGCATCGCGCTGGAGGCCGGCTGCGCCCGCGGATGCCGTGACCTCACCCTCGGCGTCGTCGGTGAGGGTCGCCTGCCCGAGCCGGATCGTCGCCGTGTAGTCCTTGTCGCAGCCGACGAGGAACGTCAACAGCCGGGTCGCCCGACCCACACCGAGCACGAGCACCCCGGTCGCCATCGGGTCCAGGGTGCCGGCGTGCCCCACCTTGCGGGTGGCGCACAGCCGCCGGGCCCGGGCCACGACGTCGTGGCTGGTCCAGCCCGCGGGCTTGTCGACGACGAGGATGCCGTCGGGCGTGGGCTGGGGGCCCGAGCCCTCAGGCGTCGGCACCCGCGACCCCGTCGCTCTCGTCCTCGTCGTCCTCGTCGTCCTCGTCGTCCTCGTCGTCCTCGTCGTCCTCGCGGTCCTTCTTGTACGGGTCTGGCTCGCCAGCGTGCACCGCGCCGGCGGCGGCCGCGGCCACCGCGGCGTCGCGCTCGCGGGCCTCGCGCAGGAGGTCCTCGAGGTGGGCGGCGGTCTCGGGGATCGCGTCGGCGATGAACTCCAGGCTCGGCGTGAGCCGGATGCCGAGCTGCTTGCCGACGAAGGAGCGCAGCTTGCCCTTGTTGAGCTCCAGGAGGCGGGCGGTGCGGGCGCGCTGCGCGGCATCCCCGAACACCGTGTAGAACAGCGAGGCGTGCTGGAGGTCCCCGGTGACCCGGACGTCGGTGATGGTGACGAAGCCCAGGTCGGGGTCCTTGACGATCGGCTCGAGGTTCTCGGCGGTCAGCGTCTTGATGCGGTCGGCGATCTTCTGGGCGCGGGCGGTGTCGGCCACGGGTCCTCCTCAAGTCGTCGGAACGGGGCCGCCGACCAGCCTAGTGACCGGTGACGGCGGTGACGGGCGCGGGCGGCACACCCCGAGGGTGTGCCGCCCGCGCCATCAGGACGAGCAGGGCGTCAGTCGCGCGGCTTCTCTCTCATCTCATAGGTGGCGATGAGGTCATCGATCTGCAGGTCGTTGAACGACCCCAGGTTGATGCCGCACTCGAAGCCGTCGCGCACCTCGGTGACGTCGTCCTTGAAACGGCGCAGGCCGGCGATCTGGATGTTCTCGGCCACGACGACCCCGTTGCGGGTGATCCGCGCCCGGGTGCCGCGCTTGATCTCGCCGCTGCGGACGATCGAGCCGGCGATGTTGCCGAACTTGCTGCTGCGGAAGATCTCGCGGATCTGCGCGGTGCCGAGCTCGACCTCCTCGAACTCCGGCTTGAGCATGCCCTTGAGGGCCTGCTCGATCTCGTCGATCGCCTGGTAGATGACCGAGTAGTAGCGGATCTCGACGCCTTCCCGCTCGGCGACCTCGGCGTTCTGGCCCTCGGCCCGTACGTTGAAGCCGATGATGATGGCTTCGGACGCCATCGCGAGGTTGATGTTGTTCAGCGTGATCGCGCCGACTCCACGGTCGATGATCCGCAGGTCGACCTCCTCGCCCACGTCGATCTGGAGCAGGGCGTCCTCGAGCGCCTCGACCGACCCCGACACATCACCCTTGAGGATGAGGTTGAGGGTGTCGACCTTGCCCGCAGCGAGGGCCTCGTTGAGGTCCTCGAGCGAGATGCGCTTTCGGGCCTTGGCCAGGCTCGCCTGACGGTCGGCCGCCTCGCGCTTCTCGGCGATCTGCCGCGCGGTGCGGTCGTCGGGGGCGACGACGAAGGTGTCGCCGGCCCTCGGAACCGAGGACAGGCCCAGCACCTGCACCGGACGGGACGGACCCGCCTCCGGCACCGGGGTGCCGTGCTCGTCGAGCATGGCCCGGACCCGGCCGTGGGAGGAACCCGCGACGATGGCGTCACCGACGTGCAGCGTGCCCGTCTGGATCAGCACGGTCGCCGTGGCGCCACGACCCTTGTCGAGGTTCGCCTCGATCGCGATGCCCCGAGCCTCGCGGTCGGGGTTGGCGCGCAGGTCGAGTGCCGCGTCGGCGGTGAGCAGCACGGCCTCGAGCAGCTGGTCGATGTTCTGTCCCTGCTTCGCGGAGACGTCGACGAACATCGTCTCGCCGCCGTACTCCTCGGCGACGAGGTTGTACTCGGTGAGCTGCTGACGGACCTTGGCCGGGTTGGCGCCCTCGACGTCGATCTTGTTGACCGCGACGACGATCGGCACGTCGGCCGCCTGCATGTGGTTGAGCGCCTCGATGGTCTGCGGCATGACGCCGTCATCGGCCGCCACCACCAGGATCGCGATGTCCGTGACCTTGGCACCACGGGCACGCATGGCGGTGAACGCCTCGTGGCCCGGGGTGTCGATGAAGGTGATCGGACGGTCGAGGCCCTCGTGCTCGCGGTGGACCTGGTAGGCACCGATGTGCTGGGTGATGCCACCGGTCTCGCCGCCCGCGACGTTCTCGTTGCGGATGGCGTCGAGGAGCCGGGTCTTCCCGTGGTCGACGTGACCCACGACCGTGACGACGGGCGGACGGGCCTGAAGGTCCTCGTCGTCCTCACCCTCGATGCCGGTCTCCAGGTCGATGTGGAACGAGTCGAAGAGCTCACGCTCCTCCTCCTCGGGCGACACCATGCGGATGTCGTAGCCGAGCTCGCCACCGAGCAGCCGGAAGGTGTCCTCGTCGAGGCTCTGCGTCGCCGTGGCCATCTCACCGAGGTGGAAGAGCACGGTGACGAGGGCACCCGGGTTCGCGTCGATCTTGTCCGCGAAGTCGGACAGGCTCGCGCCCTGACGGATCTGGATGATGGTCTTGCCGTCACCGCGGGGAACGCTCACGCCACCGATCGACGGCGCCTGCATCTCCTCGAACTCCATGCGCTTCGCGCGCTTGGACTTGCGGGCTCGACCGGGTCGACCGCCACCGCGGCCGAAGGCACCCTGGGTGCCGCCGCGACCACCGGGGCCGCTGCGGAACCCGCTGCCACCACCGCCGGGACGGCCGCCGAAGCCGCCGCCCGCACCGGGGCCGGCGCCACCGGGTCGCGCACCGGCAGCGCCGGGTCGTGCGCCACCGCGCGCCGGACGCTCACCGGGACGAGCCACGGCGGAGCGGTCGGGCATCATGCCCGGGCTCGGACGTGCGCCACCGGGGCGCGGGCCGGCCGCGCCGGCACCGCCGGGTCCGGCGGGGCCGCCGGGACGGGTGCCCGGACGGCTCTGCGGACGCGGCATGCCCTGGCTGGGGGCGAAGGGGTTGTTGCCGGGGCGTGCCGGGGCCTCGCGGGAACGGCCCATGCCCTGGCTGGGGGCGAACGGGTTGTTGCCCGGGCGCGGAGTGCTCTGGCGCGGGGCACCCGGACGCGGAGCGGCCTGGCCGGCGCCACCCTCACGGGCGGCCGGCGCCACAGGGGCGGCCGGAGCGGCTGGTGCCGGAGCCGCGGGGGCGGGGGCCGCCGGGCCGGGGGTCGGCGCGGTGGGAGCCGCGGCGGCCGGAGCTGGAGCGGCCGCAGCAGGAGCGGCCTCCACGGGAGCAGCCGCGGCGGGAGCAGCGGAAGCGGGAGCCGGAGCCGGAGCCGGCGTGCTCGGTGCAGGTGCAGCCGGTGCAGGTGCAGCGGGTGCCGGGGCAGCGGGTGCCGCCTCGGCAGGAGACGCGGTGGGGGCAGCCGGGGCAGCCGGGCCGGTCGGGGCCGCCACGGCTTTCGCCGGCGCGGGCCTGGTGGCCGGGGCCTTCTTGGCCGCAGCCGGCGCAGCGGCCTTGGGGGCCTGGTCGGGGAACTTCTCGTGGTACCTGCGTACCACGGGGGTCTCGATCGTCGAGCTGGCGCTCTTGACGTACTCGCCCATGCCGTTCAGGCGCTCGAGGAGGACCTTGCTGGTCACTCCGAGATCCTTGGCAAGTGCGCTCACACGGACTTTAGACACTTCTCTCCTGTCCAGGTCCGTGCTCTGTTGCGCGGACCGTCGTTACAGCTGGGGGGTGCTCATAGCTGAGTACTCATCGGGTGCTCATCAGCGTCAAACCCGCTTTCGGTTGTTGCTCTCGGACGGTGGCTCCTGCTCGTGGGCCCTGACCCAGTCGGCGACGGCGGTGGTGTCAGGCGACGTGCTGCTGCGCAGCGCGCGCCCGAACGCCCGGCGGCGGACGGCGAGGTCGAAGCACGAGAGGTTCGGGTGCAGCCAAGCGCCACGCCCCGGACGACGTCGCTCGGAATCCGGCAGAACGACACGGATGCCGTCGGAGCCGGGTCCGAGGACCACTCGCAGAAGTGCCGACCGGCTATCCGCCCCACGACACCCGATGCAGGTACGCATCGGGTGGCCGGGCCGGAGTCCAGTCCGGTCGGTCTGCACCAGTCTACCGCCTACGGGTGCCGCGGCGCGTCATCCGTGCTCATAGGGGCCGCGACGGGCGCTTCGGTGTCGGGCCGGATGTCGATCCGCCAGCCGGTGAGCTTGGCCGCCAGCCGGGCGTTCTGCCCCTCGCGGCCGATGGCCAGTGACAGCTGGTAGTCGGGCACGATGACCCGGGCCGAGCGAAGCTGGCGGTCGACGATCTCGACCGAGGAGACCCGCGCCGGCGAGAGCGCGGCAGCGACGAACGTCGCGGGGTCGTCGGACCAGTCGACGATGTCGATCTTCTCGCCGTGCAGCTCGCTCATGACGGCGCGCACGCGGGCCCCCATCGGGCCGATGCACGAGCCCTTGGCGTTCAGCCCGGCAACCGTGGAGTGCACGGCGATCTTGGTGCGGTGCCCCGCCTCACGGGCCAGGGCCTCGATCGAGACGCTGCCGTCGGCGATCTCGGGCACCTCGAGGGCGAAGAGCTTCTTGACCAGGTTCGGGTGGGTGCGCGACAGCCCGATCTGGGGGCCGCGCATGCCGCGCTTGACCGACACGACGAAGCAGCGCAGCCGCTGCCCGTGCACGTAGCTCTCGCCCGGCACCTGCTCGGCGAGCGGCAGGATGCCCTCGACGGCGCCGAAGTCGACGGTCACGAGTCGCGGGTCGGGGCTCTGCTGGATGATGCCGGCGACGATGTCGCCCTCGCGCCCCTTGAAGTCGCCCAGGATCGCGTCGTCCTCGATGTCACGCAGCCGTTGGACGATGACCTGGCGAGCCGTGGCGGCCGCCACCCGGCCGAAGCCGGTGGGGGTGTCGTCGAACTCGGGGCCCAGCTCGCGACGCGGCCTCGCGGGGTTGCCCTCGTCGTCGACCTCACCCTCGGCAGCGGGGATCTCGGTCTCCTCGCGGGCCCAGATGACGACGTGGCCCGTCTTGCGGTCGAGCTCGGCCCGGCAGTGCCGGTGGTGACCGTCGGTGCGCTGGTAGGCGAGGCCGAGGGCCTGCTCGATCGCCGGGATGAGCACGTCGAGGGAGACCGCCCGCTCCCGCTCGAGTGCGCGCAGGGCGGCCAGGTCGATGTCCATGTCAGCTGTCCTTGCTCTCGTCGGGGCGGGCGAACTCGACCTGGACGACAGCCTTCTCGACCTGCGCGTACGGCAGCGTCTCGGTGCGGGCGGGCGCGGCCCTGGTCGCGGGCACCGCCAGGGTGACCTCGGCGGCCGAGGCGCTGGTGACGCGCCCGATGACCTCGCCCCCGGCACGGTGCACGCTCACGAGCCGCCCGACGTTGCGGCGGAAGTGGCGCGGTTGTGTCAGCGGCCGGCCGATGCCGGGCGAGGAGACCTCCAGGGTGTAGGGCTGCTCCCCCATGACGTCGGTGGCGTCGAGGGCATCGCTCACCAGGTGGGTGGAGTCCGCGACCTCGTCGAGGGTGAGGGGAGGGGTGGGCTCGGTGACCGGATCGTCGTCGCCGAGTGCGCGGTCGACGAGCACCTTGACCACGCGGCGGCGGCCGGCCGGGGTGACGACGACGTCCTCGAGCACCAGGGCCCTCGCGCCGAGGGTCTCCTGCAGGATGGGGCGGATGCTGTCCGCTGTGGTCATGCACCCTCCCTCTCTGCAGTTTGTCGGTCGGCGGGTGACCGCCGGAACCCACTCTAGG
>Ga0105047_10005031_pt1 | contig 22854 bp, 21 predicted proteins | sample MAT04_FD_78384 | JGI IMG/M metagenome (GOLD analysis project Ga0105047, IMG submission 78384) | Freshwater microbial communities from Lake Fryxell liftoff mats and glacier meltwater in Antarctica - MAT-04 (megahit assembly) | ecosystem: Environmental > Aquatic > Freshwater > Ice > Liftoff... | reverse complement strand
CTGCGCGAACTGGCGATCCTGCAGATCGGCTGGCTCGCGCGGTCGCCCTATGAGTGGTCGCACCACATCAAGATCGGCCATGATTTCGGCGTGACCGACGCGGATGTCGCAGCCCTCATCTCCGATACCGCGGGCGAGCCCAATGCGCTGGAGCCGCTGGCCAGGTTGGTGCTCAAGGGCGCGCGTGAAGTCTACGCGGGCGGCATGTCAGCCGAGACCTTCGCCGAACTCCAGGCGCATCTCGACAATGAGCAGATGGTGGACCTGACCGTCACCGCCGCCTTCTACTGCGCCGTCGTCCGCACGCTTGCCACGCTCGCGATCGACGTCGAGCCGGAGTACCAGCCCTATCTCAACCGGTTTCCCTTCCCGGCGTAGCGCTCGCCCCGCCACTCACGTGGGCGGCGGGCTGATCTTCGTGAACCAATCGCCGATCTCGCCTGATGTCGCGAAGCCAACCTCGGGATGCGCGGCCAACTCTTCCATCGCGCTCCAGAACGATTCCATCCGATGCGCCACGGCGATGACGTGCGGGTGCAGCGCGATGGTCATGACGCGCGTGCGGCTGAAGCCGTCGCGCGCAAAGAAGGCCATCGTGTCGCGCAGCCGATCGGCGAGCGCCGCCGAGGCGTGCTGGCCGATGACGTAGATCGGCACGTCGTTCAGTTCGACCGTGTAGGGCAGGGAGAGCATGGGGCCCTCATCAGTGCGCATCCACACCGGCACGTCGTCCACCAGCCAGTCGTGCAGGTAGGTGACGCCATGGCGCAGCAGAACTTCGGGCGTGTTCTCCTTCTCGCTCAGCCCGGCGCCGAGCCAGGCGCGCACCTTCTGTCCAGAGAAGCCCCGCATGATGGCGAGTGAGGTGGCGACGATCTCTTCGTCGTTCTCATGCGTGGCCAGCGCGCGCTGGTAGAGGCCGTGGCCCACGAACTCCCAATCGGCCTTGAGCATCGCTTCGGCCAAGCGCGGGTAATGCGTGCAGATCTGAGCATTGGAGAGGGATGAGGCGCGGATGCCTAGTTGCCGGCACATCTCGATCAGCCGCGGCATGCCTACGCGCAGCCCGTACTCCACCCAGGTGTAGTTCGGCACGTCGGGCACGGCGCGGATGCCGTGGGGCGGGGTCAGGAGAGCACGCGGCATGGGCTGGTCGAAAGGCCAGTGTTCCACGTTGATCGCGACGTTCACGATGACGCGCTTGCCGGCGAAGCGCGGCAGGGCCTGCGCGTCGCCCTCCATCGTGAAGGGAATGCGCGGGTTGGATTGCGGCATGGGTCTCAATCCAGGGTTACGTTGGCTTCGCGCGTGAGGCGCCCGACCAGTTCCTGCTGCTCGACCACGTAGCGTGCGAACTCAGCGCGCGGACTGCCAACCGGCAACATGCCGATGGTGGCCAGCCGCTCGCGCACCGCGGGCAGGGCGAGCGCGTGGGCGGCGGCGGCATTGATGCGGTCGAGGATTGGCGCGGGCGTGCCGGCGGGCGCGAAGATGCCGCCCCACTCGATCCATTCGTAGCCGTCCATCCCCGCTTGGCGCAGGGTCGGAGTGTCGGGGAGCTGCGGAATGCGCTCACGCGTCGTGACCGCATAGCCCTTGATGCGGCCGTCCTGGACGAGTGCCGTCGAGGAAGCGGCGGTGCCCATGTGGAACTGCACGGTGCCCGCCAGAAGTGCCTGCACGGCGGGGCCGCCGCCGCGGAAGGGCACGTGCGTCGCCTCCCATCCGGCGCGCTGGAGAAAGAGCACGGCCGCGTAATGGGCGGCCGAGCCGTTGCCGGAGGAAGCGTAGACCAATGGCTGCCCGGCCGCGCCGCGCGCACGCCCGAGTGCCAGGAATTCCTGGACGGTGTTCGCGGGTACGGAGGGGTGCGCGACGAGGATCAGCGGCACCGAGGTCAACTGCGTCACGGGCGCGAAGGCCGTCCGGTAGTCGAAGTTGATGCCGCGAACGAGGTGCATCGCGGAGGAATGCGTCGATGCGTCAAAGAGCAGCGTGTAGCCATCCGCCGGCGCGCTTGCCACCGCGGCGCCGGCGATGGTGCCCGTGGCGCCGGCGCGGTTCTCGGCAATGATGGGCTGGCCCAGCATCTCGCCCATGGCCGGCGCTATGAGGCGAGTGACCGTGTCGATCGCGCCGCCAGGCGGGAAAGAGACAATGGCGCGGATGGGGCGGGTCGGCCAGGCGGGCTGTGCCAGTGCTGGCCGGGACAAGAGGGCCGGGGCCACCAGGAGGGGCGGGGCCAGGATGACTGGAACCTGGGCGGATGCGGCCACGAGCAGGCTGCGGCGTGAAAGTTTGACGGACATGGAATGCCTTCCCATCGCGCCGCGTTGCGCGGCCGCCGCGATGTTACGCAGGCCCGGCGTCTGGCGACCAGAGCGGCGTGCCCGGGAGCGATGAGCGGGCGGCGCGGCTGAACCATGTTGAGGTTGCGGTGTTCTCATAAACGATGAGCATCATGGAGAACCTCATGTCGATCGCTTCCCATTATCGCGCCGGCTGGCCTTCGCCAGCGCCGCCCGAGGTCCCGACGCCCAACCCTCCGGGGCCTGACATCCCGCCGCCGGTGCGCGAGCCGGACATGCCGCCGGTTCCGCAGGAACTTCCGCCAAGACCGCCCGAAACTCCTGTCCCGCCGGCTGGACCGGGCTCACTACGCGATGCTTTCACGCAGATGCATCGCGCTCGCCACTTGCGGCGTTATCGCGCCGTACGGCCGATCACGGCCGCTGGGGAGGGCAGCGCCCGCACCCCGGCGAGGCATCTGAAGGAGAGATCATCATGAACATCATTTCGTGGATCATTGCGTTGGTCCTGATCGCCGTGGTTGCCGGGGCGCTGGGCTTCGGGGGCGTGGCCAGTGTGGCGAGCGGCGGCGCCAGCATCCTGTTCTGGGGGCTGATCATCCTGGTTCTGGCGGCGCTCGTCATGAGCATGATGCGCCGCAACTGAGCTGATTGTCGGGGAACCATCGCCGCAACGAACCAGGGCCCGGTCGCTTTCGCGGCCGGGCCCTTTTTCGCATGCGGCCGATGCAGTTAGCGCGGGAGCGAGCGCTCCGAATAAGGCCGCGGCGTGTGCGTGGTGCCCATGCCCATGCGCGCGCCCAGCACCGCTGCTCCAATTCCAAGCAGCATGGCGGCGAAAGCCCAGAACGCGGCTACCGCCGTACTCTTGGCGGCCGCATCCGCCGCTTGGCGGGCGGTCGCTTCGGCCTGGCTGATGGCCGACTGCACGGCGGCTTCGGCCTGCTGGATACGCTGCGCCGCTTCCTGCTGCGGAATGCCCGCCACGTTGGCAACGAGCGCCTCGAGACGCTGACGGTCCTGGCCCGACCAACTGCCGTCCCGCAGGCGGCGAGCGAAGATCTCCGTGGCCTCGGCGACAGCCTGCTCGCGTGGCGTCTGGGCTGCGTCCGCTTGGCCAAAGAGTCGCCCGGTCAGCCGCTCCAGCGCCTGTTCCGGATCAAGCGCCGAAGCGCCCGCACCAGCCGCTGAGACGGCACCACCGGCCAAGTTGCCCAGTCCGCGCGCACCCGCGGCCAGCCCGCCGGACACCGCCGAACCCACCAGCGTCATCGCGAGGATCATCGAGACGGCCCAGACGGCCAGTCCATGAAGCGCCGCATCCATGGTGTCCCAGCTTCCGGCCAACCGCGCCGCGACCAGTGCGCCGATCAGGATGCCGAGCGCTGTCGTCACCGCAAGCCAGATGCCTGAGCCCACGGCCATCGATTGCGCGGTAGGCGTTTCGCGGCTCACTGTTTCGACCAGGCTGGATGCAGTGGCGAGGCCGAGAAGATTAAGCATCGCGCCAACTGCGACAGCGACCACGGCGCCAGCAATGATCGCGCCCCAACTGACATGTGATGGTGTGGAAGACCCGCCCACATGCACCTCGACCTCGGCCGGCGCGCCGGTGCCGTAATCTCGTGACGTCGTACTCATCTCGCGTTCTCCAGCGGATCCGTCGGCCCTGCGCCGCCGTTCTCTCTCAATGGAACCGCAACGCAGGCCACTGGTTCTGGCTGCATCGGAACGAGGAGGGAGAGTTACCATGAGCGGAACACGCACTGGCGGGCCAAGCGGCACCGGCCATTTGGCACGGGACGAGACGGGCAGCCTGATCTCCTCCGAGAAGGTCGCGGGCACCAGCGTCTACGACAAGGACGGCAACAACCTAGGCACAATCGATAGTGTGATGCTGACCAAGCGGGAAGGCCGGGTGGCCTACGCCGTGCTCTCCTTCGGAGGCTTCCTCGGCCTGGGCACCAGCTACTGCCCCGTGCCCTGGTCGCAGCTGACTTACAGCGAAGATAGCGACGGCTATGTGACGTCGCTTCGCCAGGACCAGTTGACCAACGCGCCGAGGTATGAAACCGCCGAGGAAGCAAGCCGGAATGACCCCAGCTGGAAGGGAGCGGTCGATACCTACTGGGGCGAATATCCCACCAGCGTCGGGCACCTCGGCAGCTGAAGCTTGTTGGCCCAGTTGTGATTACAGCAGCCGCATAGCTGGACTTCAACACAGCCCGGCACGTCGCTTTGTGCGAGCCGGGCGCAGGCGCTAAACACAGGAGCGCGCGCGACAGCGCAACCGCACCTTAAATCTCACGTTCCCACACAGTCTCGGGAGTTGGACTGCGTGAACTTTGAACGTGACCTTCTCGACCTTTTGCCGCATTTGCGCGGGTACGCTCGTCATTTGGTCCACAATTCACACGATGCCGACGATCTCGTTCAGGATGTCGTGGTGCGTGCGCTTGCGGCAAGGGACCGGTTTGAGCCCGGAACAAACATGCGTGCGTGGTTGTTCACGATCCTGCGAAACCGCTTCTACAACAAGTATGCTTCGAAGGGCCGCATCAGCGTGGCCCTTGAGGATGCTCCTGCCTCGGCCTTGGCGCGGGAGCCCCCTCAGGAATGGGCGCTTGCCCAGTCGGACCTGAAGAAGGCGTTGGCCGCACTGGGTCATCTGCAGCGTGAGGTGCTCCTGCTCAGCGTCGGTGCCGAATTGAGTTACGCGGAGATTGGCCAGATCATCGGATGTCCGGTTGGGACAGTTAAAAGCCGCGTGTTTCGTGCGCGCAAGGAACTGGCGGCGCTGCTCGACGGTTCCGTCCAAATCAAGGTTCCAACCACCTCGGAATAGGATGTTGCCGCTTCGCTTTAGAAGCTTTGGGAACTTCTCGGACGGCGCGCGGTTGATTCCCTGTTCGCGGTCGATCCTGCGGATGACAGGCCCAGGGAGAAGTCAATGTCAGGCAACAAGAGCAACCGCGGTTTCGCGTCCATGGATGAGGCAAGGCAGCGGGAGATTGCTTCAAAGGGAGGCCAGAGCGTGCCGGACGAAAAGCGTAGTTTTTCGCAGAACCACGAACTCGCTGCCCAGTCGGGGCGTAAAGGTGGCCAGAATGTCGCCCCAGAGGATCGCTCCTTCTCGAGAGATCGCGGACTGGCCGCAGAAGCCGGCCGCAAGGGCGGGCAGGCCAGCCAGAGTTCCCAGGCGGCGAAATCCGCCCGACAGGCACGAGAGTCCGGCTTTGCCGATCAGCCGAAGGCAGGTGTGGAAGCTGGCGAAAAGGGTGGTGAGGCCGGTTCCCGGGATCACTGATCCCTCCACCTTCCGGGGTGCAAGTGCAACCTCGCTGGGGTTGGCCTTTCACGGTTGCAAACCACCCTGAGGCCCGGCATCGCCTCGAAGGTCTGACCGCGCGCACCGGCTTGGAGTGCAGCCAAGATGGTGCCGTGAGGCGGACGCGATGAGAGTTCCGTTGACCGAGGACGCCTGGCCTGCCGACACAAGCACCGCCCTTTGAGCTTCGGCCGGCAAGAGCAGTTCGCCGGCAAAGCCCATCAGGCAGGTGGTTTTCCAACAAGCGAGAAGGACATCCGGCACACGAGCCCGCTCGGTAGCCATTCATGTTCGATCTCGCCGCCCAGTTTTCTGGTGAAGCTGTGGGTGATCAGTTGCGAGCCAAAGCTGGTGCTCTCGGGCGCTCCCGCCAGCAGTGGTCCGCCGGTTTCGCGCCACGTCATTCGCACTGTGCCCCCTTCGACACTCCAGCAGACTTCGAGATGGCCCTGCGGTTCGGACAGGGCGCCGTACTTGGCCGCGTTCGTCGTCAGTTCGTGGATTGCGATGGAGAGCATTTGCGCGACCTCGGCATCGATCAGGACCTCAGGACCGCACAGCGTCGCGCGCGGTGGATCGCCTGCCTGCTCCGTGATGAAGGGCTGCAGTTCGTGGCGGAACAATTCCCCGATGGTCGTGCCTTTCCAGTTGTGCTGGCCGAGTAGGGAGAGGGTTCCCGCCAGCGCCTGGATGCGTCCGCCCAGCGTTTCAACATACTCCTCGTGCGTCTCCGCGCGTGTCACCCGGACCAGGCCGGAGATGACGGTGAGCATGTTCTTCGCCCGATGCTCCACTTCATGGGCGAGCAGGCGTGCGTGCTCTTCCGCGGCCTTGCGCTCCGTCACGTCGTAGGCGACGCCCACCAATCGCTTCCCCGATCGCGCTTCGCCGGAGATAATGCGGGCCCTTACAACGAGCCACACGGTCTCGGGCTCCAGGCCGGGGCGCGGGCGCAGGATACGCAACTCGGTCCTGAGCAGGCCAGAACGATGTGCCGCCGCCATCTCGCGCCGCAGCCTCCCGCCGTCCAGCGGATGGAGGCGCGCGAGTGCGTCCTTCAACGGCGGCTGTCCTTTCGCTGGATCGAAGCCCCACAGCTCGACCATCTTGCTGGACCACGTCAGCGTCCGCCCCGCCGGGTACCATTCCCATGTGCCGATCCCCACGGCCTCCTGGGCAAGCCGCAACCGTGCATCGCTTTCGGCGAGCGCCATCTGCGTCTCCCGAAGAGGCGTGACGTCGAAATGCGCGCCACGCAGCACCAGCGTCCGGCCGGCCGCATCGCGCTCGACCTCGCCACGTGCGGCGATCCAGCGGATGTCCCCCTGGGGCGTAATGATGCGATAGGTCTGCGCGTAGTCGAGGATACCGCTCGTGTCCGAGATCGCATCGAGCAGATGCTTCTCCGCGCGCACGCGGTCGTCCGGGTGCAGGCGGCTCACCCAGTCCTCATGCCGCTCCGTCTTGGCCGCGGCGGCGTGGCCCGCGACTGACATGTACTCGCCTGAGCGAGTGCTGACACCGGTCCGCAGATCGAACTCGAACGTGCCGACGAGCCCCATCTGCGCAGCGCGGGTCAGCCGCGAGGTGCCATGCTCGACGTCCCGCTCGAGCGCGTCATTCGCGGCAGCCAGGCGCAACTGGTCCCGCCGCACCCGAAGGCTGAGCAGAAGCAGGGCAAGGGTCGCGGGAACGCCGAACACCATGTGCCCGGCAAGCCGCGCCCGCCAGTCCGCCACAATGGCTGCCCGCGGCCGCATCGCAACGGCATAGGCCTTGAAGCCATCGAGGCGGTGCATTGCAACGAGGTTGGGGCTGCCATCGCTGAAGTTGACGGATTCATAGACCGCGCTGCGCTCTTCATTGCTCGCCAGAGTGTGGAAGGGGCTGCTGGGGGGCAAGCGGGGCAGGGGTGCCTCCTGGCCGGCGCTACGGCTCAGAAAATCCCCCTCCTCGCGCAGAAGGCTCAGAATATCGCCAACCGGGATTAAGCGCCGAAGGCCTTCGGCCAGCACATTCGGTTCGATCGAGAGCGCCACAACGCCATCGAACCCTCCATCCGGCGGAGGGCTGTCCCCGCTTCCTGCTCGTGGCCGAGCAACGGTGAAAAGGAGCCTTTGGTCGAACCGGTCCAGGAATTGCGTGCTTACGTAGAAATCTGGCCGTGTTGAACCGGCCAGTTCCTGAAAGTAATCGCGGTCCGCGAGGGACGCGTCCGTGGGCGCCGGGTACATGCTGGTCGAGAGACGCGGCCTTCCCTCCCGATCTAAGACGTAGATGAGTTGGAGCTGGGGATCTTCGGCGACGAGGAGCTGAAGCTCCCGATGCAGCCGCAGCTCCTGCTCGGTGATTGCCTGGTCGGACAGGCCGCGCAGACGTTCATTCAGCCGCCCTGCGGACGCGACGTAGCCCTGCAGGGCGCGGCTGCCATATTCGGCTCCGATTTCGGCTGATCGCCGGAGGTCGCTGGTCGCCTCAGAGAAGGCAGCGCGCCAGGCGAGCCATCCTGCGCCGAAGAGCACGGTCAGCGGCAGGAGCAACGCAAAGGCCGGCAGTAACATGACGAGCGGTGTGCCACGCTGCTGGCGTCGCGGCGCACCGTCGGCCGCATCTTGCCTTTGCCCCTCACGTGTAGGGCCAGAAACGACGTCCGACAGCCGCTGACTGTCGGCCAGCGAGTGAATGGTCTTCACCGTCGGCTCCGTCGTGATCAAAAAGTGAGGTCCAACTTGAGACCCAATATCCATGCGAGAACCGAGTGCTGCCTGTCAAGTGTAGCTGCCTAGCTTAGGCCCTGTTGCAAGCGAAATTCACTTTAATTCAACTATCTTGCGTTAGTGTATAATTGTTGTGCGATTTGGAGCATTTTCTCTGGTGAATATCCGGTCATGACTGCTGCCGCGGTACTGGTGAGGTCGTGGATCTTCCCGCTCTGGGGCATGCCTTCGCCGGGCAGGTCCGTCTCCCCACGACGCCAATTGCCTAACATCTCACCGCAATCGGCAGGGCTGAAGGTGTAGAGGCGGTGGTGGGAACCCTCGCCGAGATTCTTGCAAGCTTCCGGAATGGCGTCGAAATTGATGTTGGGCGTCGGCAGCATCTTCTCGATCTGGGCACCTGTGAGGTTCTTCAGCGCAAACGGGTGGGGATGGGTTCCAGCAGCTCCGCCTGAATATCGGTTCTCCAGGGGTGGCCGAGGAGAACCACGTGCTCGGATGCGGGTTCCCGCAAAGCGATGACCTGCCGGAAGGAAGATCCACGGAAGAGGCCCAGACCTTCCTCTTGGTCGGCCTCAGACGGACGTCGCAAGCCTGCGTATCGCAGCCCGCTGCCCCGCACGCACGAAGCGCTGGCCGCCATCATGTCCGATCGCCCCGCACGGACAGTGGCGATCATTATCCCAACCCGGATAATCCATGATCGGATAGATGCAGACGCCCGTGAGCGGAATTTTCCGCGCCAATACGTCCGCGATCTCATGCCGAATCTGGTCTAGCCATACGTCGCCAAAGGGCTCCTCCGCCCCCGTCTCCGTGATGGCGAGCGGGAGCGGGAAGCGTGCCGATACATCCGCGAGGAGATCCCTGAGCGGCCGGTAGCGCGGGTCGCTCGGGAGCAGCATCACGCCCTCGACCTCCCACTGGTTGTGGGCATAGTAGTTGAGGCCGAGGACGTCGATTCCCTTCGGGTCGCGCTCCAGGATCCATTCGACAGCTTCGAAGGCGCCGTCTACATGTGCGCGCGCCTCGGCCGCCGTCTCCGGCTCTCCGGTGCGTGCCACCACCCAGATGAGGGGCTCGCACAGCACGATCGGCTCGGTCGCGCCCACGCTCCTGAGTGCGTCCACCACCGCCAGATGCCCGCGCAGGAATTGCGTCTTCAACGCGCCGCCCTGGTCGAACATGAACGGGGAGAAGCCGCCCTTCTTCCCACCTGCCCACGCCCAGAATGCCATCTCGTTGATGGGCACCCAGCCGCCGATCCGCACGCCCTCCTCACGCAGCATCCGCGCTGCCGCGGCGGCGAAAGCCGCCAGGCGCGAAACCCAATCCGGGCTCATGATGTCGAGATGGTCCGGCACGCCCCAATGGCAGATGTCCCAGATCACCTCCGTATCGGCGTGCAGCGCGCCCGCGATCTGCGCGCGGGCGGAACTCCAGTCGTATATGCCGCATTGACGCTCGATAAGGTGCCAGCGCAGCGCCTCGCGCGCCGTGCGCACGCCCAGCGAGCGCAATATGGTGTGGTTCAATATCGCCCATGATTCATGGCCGCTCGCCGCGACCGAGTCGACGCGGCGGCCGCCAACGCCGAGTTGGGTGGCTCCTTCGAAGCCACCCCACACAAAACTTCTGAACACGCAGCTACTCCGCGGCGACCGCAGTCTGACGGCTGCCGATCAGGCGGCGCGACGCGGCGAGCGCCTGGCCCACCACCTGATCCATGTTCATGTACCGATACGTCCCGAGCCGCCCCAGGAAGGTCACGTCCGCCTCGGCATCCGCCAGGGCCTCGTACCGCTTGAAGAGAGACTGGTTGGCCGGGTTCGGCACCGGGTAGTAGGGCTCGCCCTCCGCGCTCGAACGCTCGCGGCAGAGGCTGGTCTGGCGATGAACCTGGCCGGTGAGGTGCTTGAACTCGGTGCACCGCGTGTAGGGCGTCTCCAGGCCGGGATAGTTGATGGTCGCCACCGGCTGGGCGAACTCCACCGTACGCGTCTCGTGCTCAAAGACGAGCGAGCGATAGGGCAGCGGGCCGAACCGGTGGCCGAAGAACTGGTCCACAGGCCCCGTAAAGACGGTGTGCCTGAAGCGGCCGCGTGGCACATCCTGGAAGTCGGTGCCGGTCATCACCGTGATGTTGGGATGGTCCAGCATGTTCTCGAACATCCGCGTGTAGCCGTGCAGCGGCATGCACTGGTACCGATCCTGGAAGTAGCGGTCATCATCGGAGATGCGGGTTGGCACGCGCGCCGTCACAGAACGGTCAAGCTCCGTCGGGTCAACGCCCCATTGCTTCAGCGTGTAGCCGCGGAAGAACATCTCATACAGTTCATTGCCGACGGACGAGACCACGAAGTCACGCGCCGAGTTGATTGTGCCGGTGGGTTCGGCCAGCGTCGCGAGATAGGCTTCGGCCTCGGCATCGGTCTGCAGGTTGGTCCGGAACACGCGGTTCAGCGTCGTGCGATTGATGGGCATGGGCACGAGGCCGGCTGGTACCTGCGCGAGAACGCGATGCTCGTAGTCACGCCAGGCGGTGAAGCCCGAGAGGTAGTTCAGCACTTCGGCGCTGTTGGTGTGGAAGATGTGCGGCCCGTAGCGGTGGATGAGCAGTCCGGCGGCGTCATACTCATCAAACGCGTTGCCCGCCACATGCGGCCGGCGGTCGACCACCACAACCCGCTCACCGGACGACGCGAGGCGCTCGGCCATCACAGATCCGGCGAAACCCGCGCCCACGACCAGGTGTTCGGCCATCATGGCGGGCATCGGGCGAACGGTCGGCGCGGCAAGGCGCCGCTTGCGCTCGGCCTCGCCCAGCAGCGTCGCCATCCGGTCATGCGTCATGTCCCATGACATTGTCGCAAGCATGTCATCGACCGCGACGAAGCAGGACACGTCGGCATCAGCCATCGCGGCCTCGGCTGCCGCGATGAAACCGGGAGCGTCGGATGCGATGGTGACGGCGCGGAGCGCCTGGTAGCGGTTCACCACATCCACGATGGGCGTCGAGACCACATGCTTGCCGCCTGCAAGATACTCGGGAGCCTTGGTCGGGCTGATGAACCGTGTCGCCTCATTGATGGCGAACGGCATCAGCGCCACATCCCAGTGCGAGAGATAGCTCGGCAGCGCGTCGTACCGCTTGGGTCCGAGCCAGTGGATGTTCGGCGCCTGCGGCAGCTCCTCGGGCTGAAGCTTCGCGACGGGACCCAACATGGCGAAATGCCAATGCGGGCGCAGTGCAGCCATCTCCGCGAGGAGTGCCATGTCCAGGCGTTCGTCGATCACGCCGTAGTAGCCCAGCAGGGGGCGGGGCAGCGGGAGCTGATCCACCGGCTCGGCCAGGGGGCCACGCGCCGTCATGAAGTGGCCCAGGTCGACGCCGCTCGGGAAGCAGTGGATGTTGCCGTGGCGGTGCGCGCGCGCCTCATGCAGGCTGGCGCCGCCGGTGAAAACCACATCGGCCACGCCCATCAGGCGCTCCTCCAGCTTCTTCAAATCAGCGGGCGCGTTGCGGAAGGCCGACAGCTCGTCCATCACGTCGAACGCGACCGCGCCCCAGCGCACATGCTCCGAGAAAGCGAGCGCCTGAGGGGTGTAGTACCACGCGACAGCGGGACCGGTGGAGGTCAGGAGTTCATCCAGCAGCGTCCGCAACGTCGCCGCGTCGTCCAACTCGGGAAGCACAGGCGTGACTACGTTGACGCCGCTCTCTGGGCAGGCCGTCACCTGCAAGCGGGGCGCATCGCCCTGGATCGGTTCCTCGAAGAAGAACACGTCGCGTTCCTGTGCGAAGCGAGACATCAGTTGTTGGGGCCGTTGAAACACGGAGTTCCACCGCAGATGCGAGAAGCAGATGATCGCCGATGTCGTGGGTAGGCTCAGCTCGCTCGCGCTGTAGGTGTTTCCGTCCATCGCCATCATGATCTTCCTGGAAAGGGGGGTTGCGGCAGGCCAAGCAAAGGCACGATCCGACCGAACATCGGGGTCGGGCGTCCGCGCCGGCGAGCCGCCGCGGGCAATCATCAGAAATGTTGCTAGTCCGCCTTCCATCGCTGGCCGGGCCGACCCGCACGCGGTCGAGAGGTTTGTGTTGGTTCTCTCGGTGCTTGTGTAGAAACGCCGATCCTTGGAGCGGGTTGCACTGCGTCATTTGCGGCCGGACGCACGCCCAACGTGACTCAAGCTCCCGCTTTTTCAGGCGCGTTGCGGCCTGATCAAGCAAGTTGCAACAACCGATGGCGCGATGGGGGGCTGCGTGTTCTTCTCGCCGCCCACAGGTCAAGACTGAGGAACACATGCCGAGCATTGCCCACACATCCCTCATCACGCTCGTCGCAGCGATGCTTGCACGCGTCGGCAGCGGGCCGGAGGAGGCGCGGCAGGTCGCGGCCGATCTGGTCGAGGCAAACCTGCAAGGCCATGACAGCCACGGCGCGCAACTGGTTCCGCGGTACGTCGAAAACACCGAGAAAGGCCTCATCACCCCCAATGCCGTCGTGCAGCAGGTGGGTGGTGCGGGCGCCATGTCGGTCTGGGACGGACAGATGGGCTTTGGGCAGTCCATAGGTCGTCAAGTCACGGCGGCGGCGATCGCTGCCACCCGCGAGCATGGGTTGGCCGCTTTCGGTCTGCGCAACACACATCACCTCGGCCGCATCGGAGCTTACGCGGAGATGACAGTGGGCGAGGGAATGATCGGCCTGTTCTTCGTCAATGCCGTGAGCGGTCCACCGATGGTCGCCCCGCATGGCGGGTTTGACGGACGGATGGGCACCAACCCGATCTGCATCGGCATCCCCCGCGTGCCGGAGCCGATCATTCTCGATTTCGCCACCAGCGCCATCGCCGTCGGCAAGGTGAAGGTGGCCTTCAATGCGGGTCGGGAGGTGCCGGCGGGCGCCCTTGTCACGCATGAGGGCACCCCCTCCCGCGATCCTGCCGTGATGTATGGGCAGGGGCCGCGCGGTGCGCTTCTCTCCTTCGGCGCACATAAGGGATACGGGCTGGCGCTCGTCTGCGAGATCCTTGCCGGGGCGCTCACCGGGGGCGGCACCAACCAGCCCGCGACGCTGAAGGACCGCGGCATCGTGAATGGCATGATGGGCATCCTGCTCGACCCCGCGCGCCTCGCGGACAATCCTGCTTTCGCGGAGGAGGTGCAGGCCATCTGCGCGCACGTCCAGGCAAGCGCGCCGGGCCGCGTGCAAATTCCTGGCGATCCCGAGCGCCGCACCAGGGCGCAGCGCGTGGCGGAGGGCATTCCGCTGGATGACGTCACCTGGGGCGACCTCTCCGCCTGTGCAACGCGCCTCGGCATTGCAGAGGATGAGATCCGATCGGCGATCCTGCGGATAGCCTGACCCGCCGCCCGAGTGGCTCTATTCGATGCGGGCGCCGCTGTCCCGGGCCGCCTGCGCCCAGACGGGCGCATCGAGGCGCAACTGCGTGGCGAACTCCTCGGGGCCGAGGCCGGTTACCAGCAGGCCCATGACCGCGAGGCGCTCACGCCCTTGTGGCGTGCCGATGACGCCCAGCACCGCATCCGCGAAGCGCCGGATGATGGCGGGAGGCGTGCCAGCACGCATCGCCAAGCCGTTGAAGCCCAGGATCTCGAGCCCGCCACCGAAGCCGAGTTCGGTGAAGGTCGGCACGTCGGGCAGTTGCGCGATGCGCCGCGTGCCCGTGACGGCGAGGGCGCGCAGCCGGCCGTCCTGCACCTGGGGCACGCTCACCGCCTCGTCGTTGATCGACATGAAGGCATGTCCGGCGATCACGTCCTGCACGGCTGCCGCGGAGCCGCGATAGGGGACGTGGGACATCTGCACGCCAGCCGCCTTCTCCAGCATCGCACCGTAGAGGTGCGAGGCGGAACCGACGCCGAAGGAGGCGTAGGAAAGCTCGCCAGGCCGAGCCCGCGCGAGCGCCAGGAGTTCCTGGAGGGAGGTGATACCGCGGTCGGGCCGCACGGTCAGCACCAGCGCCGCGGTGCCGAACTGCACCACCGGCGCCATATCCCGGAATGTGTCGTAGGGCGGGCCCGGATGAATGACCGGGTTGATCAGGGTGGTCGAGGCGTTGACATAGAGAACGGAATAACCGTCCGCCGGTGCCGCCAACACCGCCTGCGTGCCGATGATGCCCTGCGCCCCGGCACGGTTCTCGATCACGATCGGTTGCGGCAGGACGCCTCGCAACTGGTCGGCAAGCCAGCGCGCAACCACGTCCGTCTGTCCGCCCGGCGGATAGGGCGCAACGAGGCGGATCGGCCGATCGGGCCATGCGGCGATCTGCGCGGCGGTCATCGGGGTGGTGGTCTGTGCGGCGGCGGGCGCGGCGAGGCCAGCCAGCAACCCCGCGACAGATCTGCGGTGCATCATCATCAAGCGCTTCCTCCAGCGGCCTCTGAAGGGCCGACGAGGCGACGCTATCGCAGGCTGGCCCGTTCTGACCAGTCGAATGCGATGGCAGGGAGAGGGAGGGAGGTTCGCGCGCGGCGTGAAGCGGCTATGCTTGGTCACCTCAACCCGGCTCACCCACGCGAGGCCATCGCCCATGAAGATCGGCAGACCGAAGCGCCTCGGCTTCTTCACCCGCCTTCTCGACGAGGGGGATGCGGCCGAGCGGTATCGCCTTGCCACGGCACAGATCCTTCATGCCGAGGCGCAGGGCTTCGACTCCGCGTGGGTCGCGCAGCACCACTTTCACGAACACGAGGGCGGTCTTCCGGCGCCGCTCGTGTTCCTCAGCCAGGTTGCCGCGCTCACCTCGCGCATCCGGCTCGGCACCGGCATCGTGACCCTGCCGATGGAGCACGCGATCCGTGTCGCGGAGGATGCGGCGGTGCTCGACATCATCTCGGGCGGGAGGCTGGAGCTTGGCGTTGGTTCGGGCGGCAACCTGGCCGCCTTCGCCGCTTTCGGTTTGCAGGATGCGGACCGCCGCGCGCGCTTTGACGAAAATCTGGCGCTGCTGGTCGACGCGCTTGCGGGACGTGTGCTGCCCGGCGGGGACCGGCTCTATCCCGCGCATCCGGCGCTGCTCGGTCGGCTCTGGCTCGCGACCTTTTCGGTGCATGGCGCACGCGCGGCCGGCAGCCTGGGCGCCGGCCTGCTGCTCTCGCGCACGCAGCCGCGCCCGGCCGATGCGCCGGAGATGACACTGGCCGACATTCAGAACCCGATGATCGACGCGTATCTGGAAGCGCTTCCCACCGGCGCTGAGCCGCGCATCCTCGCATCCCGCTCCGTCTTCGTGGCCGACGACGCCGCGGATGCCTGGCGCTTTGCCGATATCGGGCTGCGCCGCTTCCGCGAGCGCCTCATCGCCCTCGGCCGCATCCCGCCCGGCGCCGAGCCGCCACTGGAAGAACTGGTCACCCGCCAGGACGTGCATCTGGGCGATGTGGCGGCAGTCATCGCCTCGGTCCGCCGCGACCCCGTGATCGAGCGTGCGACGGATGTGGCCGTTCAGGTGCATTCGGTGGACCCGCCCCACGCCTTCGTTCTCCGTTCGATCGAGCTGGTGGCGCGGGACGTCGCCCCCGCGCTCGGCTGGCGGCCTGGGGCAGACTTGCCCAGTCGCCGCGTCGCCTGATTTCGTCCGCAAAGGAGAACCCGTCCCATGGCCGCCCCCGAGAATGACCTGATCGACACGCTGGTGGGCATCGCGCCCGGTTCGGCACTCGATGCGATCCGGGCCCGCCGCCCGGCAGCGCGCGAGCACACGCAGCGCAGCTATGAGGTGCTTCTGACGCCGGCTGAACCGGGCGATATGAGCGAAGCCGAGCGTTTCGCTGTTGCCAGTTATGTATCCGGCATCCACGCCTCGGCGGAGATGGCCGCACATTATGACGCCGGCGTCGAGGCACGCGCGCCCGCCCTGGCGGAGCCGATTGCCGCCGCCGTCGCCGCGACGCGGACAAGCGGGCCCTATGGCGCCTTCCCCGCAGGTCCGCTCAGTGCCGAAGACCAGAGCGGCTCGACCTACGCGGTGCCCGCAGAGGTAACGGCCGCCCTCGGCCCTCGCCTCGCGGCCGCGCTTGCGCACGCCCATTTCCTCATCTTCCACCCGCGCGATGCCAGCGCGGATGCCTTCCGCCCGCTTTTCGATGCGGGATGGAGCACAACAGGCATCGTCACGCTCTCGCAGCTGATCTCCTTCCTTGCTTACCAGATCCGTGTCGTGGGCGGGCTTCGCGTGCTCGCTTCCCGGCCAGGAGCCCCCGCATGACTGACGCCATCCTCACCCCCACGGGCCATACGGTGCCGCACGTCTTCACCCGCGCGCAGCTTGATTGGCTGCCCTGGCTGGAGCCGCTCTCGGAAGCCGAGCTGACGCCGCGCCACATCACGGCGCTGGTCGATGCAGCGCGCGCGAAATCGGCGTATTTCCGCCTTCTCGCGCGCGACCCCGACGCGCTGGAATCGCGCACCCGCGCCGACAAGGACATCTTCTACAACACCGAGGCCGGCCTCCCGCGCGCGGAGCGCGAGCTGGCCGCTGCCGCCGCATCACGCCTCAACGGCTGCATCTACTGCGCCTCGGTCCATGCGCGATTCGCCGTCACCTATTCCAAGCGCGATGCCGATGTGGATCGGATGCTGGCCGAGGGCGTGGGCACTGATCTCGGCGAGCGCTGGAATGCGATCGTCGGGTCCGCCATCGCGCTGACGGAAACGCCGCAGCGCTTCGACGCGGGCCATGTGGACCGGTTGCGCGCGGCGGGCCTGGATGACCTCGCCATCTCCGATCTGATCCACGCGGCGTCGTTCTTCAATTGGGCCAATCGGTTGATGCTGTCGCTGGGCGAACCGGCAATCTGAATCGCCCGGTCAGTGTGCGGCCCCGGCCGTGCGCCGGCCGTGATAGGCATCGAGCACGCGATCATCCGTGGCGAGGTCGGCCGAGGCGCCTTCCAGCAGAAGGCGGCCGTTTTCCATGACTTAGGTCCGGACCGTGACGGCGAGCGCGTAGCTCGCCATCTGCTACACGAGCAGGATGGAAAGGCCCTTGCTGTTGAAGTCGATCAGCACCGGGAAGAGCATATCGAGAATCTTGGGCGCGAGCCCCAGCGAAAGCTCGTCGATCACGAGCAGCCGCGGACGCGAGAGAAGGCCGCGCGCGATGGCGAGCATCTGCTGCTCGCCGCCAGAAACCGTGCCCGCTCGCGCAGGCGCGGGAACATGTCGAGGGTTCGTTCCACATCCTCCTCGACGCCGCGCGGGTCCTTCGCGATCCGGGTGTAGGCGCCGAGCACCAAATTGTAGCGGACGGTCTGGTCGGCGAAGACCATGCGGCCCTCCGGCACCATGGCGAGACCTTAGGCCGCCATGCCGTGGCTCGGCTCGCCCGTTGTGTCTCGCGGCGCGCTTGCTACTTGACCGAGGCGGGCCGCGCAGACGCCAATCTTCCGCGGTGCCGCGCTGCGGGCCGGCGCACATGCCGATTATGTTTCGATTACGATCCTGCGCACCGAGACAAGCAGGGAGGCTTGCAGGTGCTCAACCGCGCAGGCGACTGGGTGGACGTGCCGATCGCGCCCGACAGTTACGTCTTCAACATAGGTGAGCTGATGGCGCGATGGACCAACGGGCGCTGGCAGGCGACGCTGCACCGCGTGGTCAACTCGCCGGTGGAGCTCGCCGCCGGCAGCCGCCGCCTTTCACTGGTGTTGTTCCACAACCCGAACTACGACGCCCCTGTCGCTGCACTGCCTGGCACCGTCGCGCCGGGGGAGACGCCGCGCTTTCCGCCCACCACGTCGGGTGAGCACCTTCGCGCACAGTTCATGCGGACCCAGGTGCCCGCTGGTTAGCCGCACAAGCCTTCAGAACCGCTCCGCCCGGTAGGGCTCAGGCGGCAGGAAGGGTGTCTCGCCCAGCATCATCTCGGAGAGCAGGCGGCCTGTTGTGGGGCCGAGCGTGAGGCCCTGATGCGCATGGCCAAAGGCGCACCAGGCACCAGGCTGCCCCGGCAGCCGGCCAATGATGGGCAGCATGTCCGGCGTGCAGGGACGCACGCCCATCCAGGGCACTCCATCGACGCGCTCGGCGAGGGGCAGCAGCTTGCGCGCCAGCGGCTCGGCCCGTTCGAGTTGGACGGGCGTCGGTGGCGCGCCGGGCCGGGCAAACTCAGCGCCGGTCGTCAGGCGGATCCCGGCGCGCATCGGGGCCAGGAGGAAGCCGCTTTCGGTATCGAGAATGGGGTGGTTGAGGGTTGCGTTGCCGCGCATGCCGTAATGCATGTGATAGCCCCGCTTGCCAAACAGCGGAGGCGCATAGCCAAGCGGACGCGTGACGCGGACCGACGCCTCGCCCAGCGCGATCACCACCTCCTGGGCTTCCAGCGGCCCCGCCTCAGTCATCACGCGCCAGCCCGCGCCGGCGCTCCGCAGGCTTGTCGCGTCGCCCCGTGCGAGTTGTCCGCCCGAGTCGGTAAAGAGGCTCGCATAGGCGAGGGTAAGAGCATGCGGATCGCTGACCGAAAGAGGATCCGTCCAATGTATGGCGCCCGAGCGAGGCACCAGCAGATGCGGTTCGGCCGCGGCGAGAGCGGCACCGTCTAAGGCTTCGAAGTTGACGCCGTGCTCGCGCCGCGCGGTCTCGGCGCCAGCCAGGGCGGCTTCGAAGGCCGCAGCGCGGGCGTAGAGCAACATCCAGCCGATCGGCCGCAGCAACGCCATGGCGTCATGCCCCCGCGCAAGCGCCAGGTGCTCGTCGATGCAAGTGGCGATCAGCCGGGAGAACGCGGCGACTGCGTCACGGTAGCGGCCGGGCTCGGAATGCCACCAGTAGCGCAGCAGCGGCGAGGCAAAGCCCGCGAGAGCCGTCGGATGGTAGGCGACATCGACCGCCTGGTTGCCGGCCATCCGCCGCAACTCGGCGAAATTTCGCGGGAACGGGTGCGGATGGACGGCCTCGCGCTGAATGAGGCCACCATTGCCGAAGGATGCGCCTTCCCCAGGTCCGCAGCGGTCGATCAGGGCCACATGGACGCCATTTCGACGCAGGTGCAGCGCGACAGAGACGCCCACCATCCCCGCCCCCAGAACAATCGCCGATCGCGACACCGATTCGGTCCCCACCTCTTCGGTTGCAGGATGGGGAGGTTCCGGCGGTGCGGCAATGCGGGCCGGCCCGAATTTAGAGCAACCCTGAGTTGATGAAATCTTCGCGGTGCGCTTGGGGCGGAGGAGATCGCTATCGCGCGGCTCGTGCATTAACGTGCCAACGACAGCAAAGATTGTCCCAAAAATGCTAGTTTACTGGCATTTTATCTAAATAAGCAGTTCCAACGCAGCAGGCAGGGCCAGCGCTGTTACCGAATAAAGTCGCGGCGCCCAATCTGCTTCTAGTGATGCGTGAATTTCTTCCGCGTACTTGACACGCGCGCTCAACCTGAGTGACTTTAAGGATGTTAACGACCGACCTACCTGTTGAAGCATATTATTTTTGGGCGGTTGCCTGCAAGAAGTGAGGTGGACCGGCTGCAGGATATTTTGCAGTTCGCTTCAGTCTGGGTCATTTAAGCAGCAAAGGATGATGGCTTGACCATCGCGGCCACCACTCCCGAGATCGATCTCGGGAAGTCTTCCCCTCCTGGCGCGTTGCTTCGCAACCCAGAGTTGCGTGGCTGGCGTTCCGCCGTGCCGGCTTCGGTCCCGCATCTCGGTGAGTTCTGTCAGGACTGGATCATCCAGCATCACGACAAGGCCTGGATGGACGCGGCCGTGCTCGGCCCATTGGCACCAGGCCCGGATGCCTCGGGCCTGGTCCTCGAGACGAAGCGGGCCGTCCCGCGCATTCGCATCCTGCAACACCTTGCTTGGCCTGCAGGCTTCGGTCACCGGCACCTCCGGCTTTCCGTCACGGGCCTGCGGGGCTCTGGCCTGGGGGGGGCTGGCCTCTCGCTCGCCTGGGCTGCGCTGCTTTCCGAAAACGAACAGCGCAAATGGGTGATCGAAGATGTGCTGCTGAAGGGGATTTCCATCAGGCCTGATCCTGCATCTTTCACGGTCGAATACCTGAAGGCAACGCGCGGCAACGCCCCGCCGCCGATCCTTGCTCTCGAGTTCACCGGCGACATCGGCTCGGTCAGCCTCGCCGGCCTCGATTTCACGTTGCTTCCGAATCCCGCCAATCTTCCCGGCAATCCGATCGAGGCGCGCATCGTATCTATCGAGGGCGGCCGCGTGATGGGGTGGGCTCGCCATCACGGCGCGCCACCGCGGCTGCGGCTTTCGGTCGATGGTGCCGAAGTGGCCGACATGCTTCCCACAGGCCTTTCGAAGGCCGATGCCAACGGTAACGCCTTGCTGCGTCAGTTCGGCTTTGCACACCAGATTCATGCCCCGGCTGCCAAGGGCACCCAAATCACCCTCGTCCTGCAGGATGGCCTGACGAAGACGCCACTCGTGCTGATGGCGTTCCCAAGCGCGGCAGTGAGCCTCCCCGCGGCGCCCGAGGCAACACTAGCGCCTCTGCCCTCCGCCCCGCCCGAGACGCCGAAGGCCCCGCCCGAGACGCCGCCGGCCACGCCCGTGGCCGAGGCCGAGAAGCCCGCCCCGCCGGTGGTGACGCTGCCGGCAGGCGTTGACCGCATGCAGGGCAATCTCCTGCTTGGCTGGGCCACGCTCGATGATGGTCGCACCCGTGTCATGCTCACCGTCGGCGGCCAGATGGTCGGCGAGGCCGAGGCGAAGGGCCTCCCGCCGGCCCTCAGCGCCGGCAACGAGCGGCTTGCACGGCATGGCTTCTCCTTCGAAATTCCGGAGCTCCTGCTCACTGCCGAGGACCGGCCTGTCGCCTTCTATGACGCGCTGACCGGCCGGCGCCTCAAGGCCGGGATGACGCGAATGCGCTTCCAGGAGCCTGCGCCGCCCGCCTCCGAGGTTGCGCCCGCGCCGGTCGAGCGCGTGGTCACACCGCAGGCAAGGGCAGTGGCGCCGGTATCCGCGACGCTTGCCCCGGCGGGCGCTCCGTTGAAGGTCAGCGTCGTCTCCTGGGACATGGCGCACAACCCCGTGGGGCGCGCGTTCCTGCTGGCCGACATGGCAGCCACCCACCACGATGCCGAACTGGTCGGTGCCACTTTCGCCTTCTATGGCGGCCGGATCTGGCCGCCCATCGCGGACAGCAAGCTCCCGATGCGGACCTTCCCCGCGACCGACATGAAGAGCTTCCTCAAGGGCGCGATCGAACTGGCGCGGAACACCCGCTGCGACGTGGTCCATGTCGGCAAGCCGCGGCTCCCGAGCCTCATCCTCGGCGCCCTGATCCGGCACTTCAACGATTGCCCGATGGTGGTCGACATCGACGATCATGAGCTCGCCTTCACCAAGAATCCAACCCCCGCGCAGATGTCTGAAGTGCGCGAAGGCCTGGCCGCGAATTCGCCCGACATCGACAATCCCTACAGCGACCTCTGGACGCGGTTCGGCGAAACCCTGGTGGCCGAGGCCGATCTTGTCACCGTCTCGAACGTTGCGCTTCGACGGCGCTTCGGCGGGGTCATGGTGCGCCATGGCCGCGACGAGCGTGTGTTCGACCCGGCCCTCTACGACCGCAGTGCGGCCCGCGCGGAGTTCGGCTTCACCGACAAGGACCGCGTGGTGTTGTTCCTCGGCACGCCGCGGCCGCACAAGGGGATCTTCGACATCGCCGACGCGCTGGAGCGGCTGGGCGATGACCGGCTGGTGCTTTGCGTCATCGGAACCATCACCGACAAGCGCACGGCAAACCGCTTTGCGGCCTACAAGAAGGCCAGGATCTCACTCAATCCAGACCAGCCGTGGCAGCGCCTGCCCGAACTCGTGAACCTGGCCGACGGCGTCTGCATCCTGCAGGATCCCCAGCACGCGATCGCCGAGTTCCAGATCCCCGCAAAGCTGACCGACGCCATGGCGATGGATGTACCTGTCCTGGCGCGAAGCGTGCCGCCGCTGGAGGATCTCGCCCTCGGGCATGCTTTCGAGGTGGTGACCGACACGGCCTCCTTCGACGCGGCGCTGCAGCGCCTGGCTGCAAGCCCCGTACGCCAACCCGGCGGCGGGCATGGCGGGCGCACCTACTTCCTCTCCGAGCTCAGCTACCAGGTGAACGCGGCACGCCTTGACCTCGCCTATACCTCCGCTCGGCGGGGGCCGCGTGCCGCTCCCCGTCTGTTCGACGAGGTGTTCCGCCTGATCGAGGCGCGGACCGGCATCGAGTTGCCGAAGCTGCTCCCCAAGCTGCCGCGCGAGGAGCGCCGCGTGCCGCTGGTCAAGCGCGACAGGCCGCGCGATCTCGTCTTCCTCTGGAAGCAAAACGACTCCGACGTTTATGGCCGGCGCTCGGACATGCTCGCCAAGTACATTTTGGAGCCCGGCAAGCTGCGGCGCGTCATCCACTTCGACCGCGCCATCAGCCACTCCGCGCTGGAGGAGCAGGCCGAGCATTCGGCAGGCGAGACGGCGCACCAGGGCCGTCTCATCTATGTGAACACGGTGCGG
>Ga0105047_10005026_pt1 | contig 22882 bp, 22 predicted proteins | sample MAT04_FD_78384 | JGI IMG/M metagenome (GOLD analysis project Ga0105047, IMG submission 78384) | Freshwater microbial communities from Lake Fryxell liftoff mats and glacier meltwater in Antarctica - MAT-04 (megahit assembly) | ecosystem: Environmental > Aquatic > Freshwater > Ice > Liftoff... | reverse complement strand
CTCGACGACGTGCTGCGCGGCGGCTTCGGCACCCCCGAGGGCAACTACGTCATCCGCTGGCACCAGGCCGCCACCACCCGCGCGCAACTCGGCGGCGACTTCGACACGCTCATCGACATCATCCGGGCACACGCGCAGGACGGCGTCCACCTCGACCTCCGGTGAGAATGTCGGGTCTACGCTGCGGGCATGCCCCACCAACCGCTGTCACCGATCTTCGAGTTCGCCGAACGCTTCGTTGACGAGCAATCGGCGCTGGACCCCAACCTGGCCACCGGCCGCGGTGTGCCCGGGTTCGACCACCTGCTCACCGATCTCTCCCCCGTTGGCCACCAGGAACGCAGCGACCACCTGCGGCGAGGGCTGGCCGAGGTGCGCGCGCTGCCGGTGACCAACGACGACGACCGACTGGCAAAGGACTTCATCACCGAGCGCTTCGAAACCTCGCTGGCGGCCACCGATGCCGGCGAATGGATGCGCGCGCTGCGCGCCATCGCTGCGCCGGCAAGCAACCTGCGCAGCACGTTCGACCTGATGCCGCGCAACACCACCGAGGCGTGGGAGAACATTGCGTCGCGCATGCACGCGGTGCCCGCTGCACTCGACGGGCTGCGCGAGACGTATGAACAGGGTCGCGCGAGCGGCATCGTCGCGTCCCGTCGTCAGGCCCACGCCGCCGCCGACCAGGCCGCCACATGGGCCGCGGACCGCTGGTTCGATTCGCTGGCCGACGCGGCCAGCGCGAACGAACAGGTGCCCGCACCGCTGGCCGAGCGCTTTCTCACCGGCGCCGACGCGGCCAACGCCGCCTACGGAGCGTTCGCCGAGTATCTCCGCAGCGTCTACGCGCCAGCCGCCGACCCCGTCGACGGATGCGGTCCGGAACGTTACGCGCTGGGCATCCGCAGCATGCTGGGCGCCGACCTGGACCCCACCGAGATGTACGACTGGGCCTGGGGCGACTTCCACCGCTTGCGCGCCGAGATCGCCACCACCTGCGAGCAGATCAGCCCCGGCGCGAGTTTCGCTGAAGTGATCGAACTCTTGGACACCGACCCGTCGCGCGCGCTGCACTCGGCCGAGGACTACCGGGCATGGCTGCAAGCGATGACCGACGAGGCCCTCGAGCGCAGCAAGGAGCGCTTCGAGATCCCAGCCGTCATCGACCGCTGCGAGGCGCTCATCCCGCCCGCCGGCTCGGCCGCCGCCGCGTACTACACCGGCCCTTCGGAAGACTTCACCCGTCCCGGCCGCACCTGGTACCCCACGCTCGGCCGCACGCTGTTCCCGAAGTGGGGTGACGTCACCACGTGCTACCACGAGTCCGTGCCCGGCCACCACCTACAGATCGGCTACGCGAAGGTGCAGGCCGCCTCGCTCAGCCGCATCCAGCGCGGCTCGTTCATCAGCGGCCACGGCGAGGGCTGGGCGCTCTACGCCGAGCAACTGTGCGACGAGTTCGGCTGGTTCTCAAACCCAGACCACCGGCTGGGCTTCCTCGCTGGTCAAATGCTGCGCAGCGTTCGCGTCATCATCGACATCGGCATGCACCTCGGATTCACCATCCCGGAGGGCACCACGTTGAACGACGGCACCCCGTTCCACGGCGGCGAGGTGTGGAACGCCGACCTCGGCTTCGAGTTCAGCGTCAAGGAGACGGGCAACACCGAGGCGTTCATGCGCAGCGAGATCGACCGCTACCTCGGCTGGCCGGCGCAGGCCATCAGCTACAAGATCGGCCAGCGCGAATGGGAACGTGCCCGCGCCGATGCCGTAGCCCGAGACGGTGAGGCGTTCGACTTGAAGGCATGGCACACCAAGGCGCTCAAGTTGGGCGCAATCGGCCTCGACCAGTTGCGCGCCGAACTCGCTCGCTGATCCACACGCCAACGCGGCGGCACTGCGCCGTTCGGCATACGATCCAAACTGACCGCACGCCGGCCGCACCGGCCTCGGGTTCGAACGGGAGATCAGGCACACATGCGACCGAACGTACTTTTCGTCACGCTCGACCAGTTCCGGGCCGACTCGCTCTCGTGTGCCGGCCACCCACTGGTGCGCACCCCCAACCTCGATGCCATCGCCGCCCAAGGCGTGCGCCTGAGCCGCCACTATGCGCAGGCCGCCCCCTGTGCGCCCGGCCGCGCCGCGTTGTACACCGGCACCTACCAGATGAACAACCGGGTCGTCGCCAATGGCACCCCACTCGACTTCGGGTTCGACAACGTCGCCCGCGCCGGCATCCGCGCCGGGTACCACCCGGTGATGTTCGGGTACACGGACCAGGGCACAGACCCACGGACGCTCACCGATCCGAACGACCCGCGGTTGTCCAACTGGGAAGGCGTGCTGCCGGGCTTCGAGGAACTGCTCTGCCTCGACGAGCGCCACGCACCATGGCTCGAGTGGTTGCGCTCGTTGGGGTATGAGGGCGACGTCGTCACCGACCCGAATCTGGCCCTCGACACCGAGAATGAACGCCCCGCCGAGCACTCCGTCACCCAGTTCCTCACCGACCGCTTCCTGCAGTGGCTGGGCACCCAGGACGGCCCCTGGTTCGCGCACACCTCGTTCATCCGGCCGCACCCGCCGTACGTGGCCGCTGGCGACTTCGCCACGATGTACGACCCCGCCGACAGCCCGCCGCCGCTACCCATCGCCGAGGCGCGTCACCCGCTGCACGACACCCTGCTCAGCGTCAAGTGGGTGAGTGCCCCCACCGACCCGGCCGCCCTCGCGTTCCTGCGTGCGCAGTACTACGGGATGATCAGCGAGGTCGACGCGCACCTGGGCCGCATCTGCGACGCACTCAAGGCTCGCGGCGACTGGGACAACACGCTCATCATCATCATCGCCGACCACGGCGAACAGTTGGGCGACCAGGGCCTGCAGCAGAAGTGCGGCTGGTTCGAGAGCAGCTACCACATCATCGGCATCGTGCGCGATCCGTCCCAGCCGGCAGGCCACGGCACCGTCGTCACCGAGTTCACCGAGAACGTCGACATCATGCCCACGCTCTGCGAGGCGATCGGCGTGCCCGTACCCGTGCAATGCGACGGAGTACCGCTGACCCCGTTCCTACGCGGCGAGCAGCCCGCGCGTTGGCGCACTGCCGCGCACTATGAATGGGACTGGCGCGACGTGTTCATCCCCGCTGGCGGCGACGAGCCGAATTGGGACCGCCGCCTCGAGCGCTTCAACCTTGCCGTCTTGCGCACCAGCAGCCACGCCTACGTGCAGTTCGGCACCGGCGACTGGCTCTGCTACAACCTCGCCGTCGACCCCACATGGCAAACGCTCGAGGCCGACGCTGCCGTGGTGCTGCCACTGGCCCAGGAGATGCTGCTGTGGCGCCAACACCACCTCGACCGCCAGCTCACCGGCATGCTGCTGCGCAACGGCGGCATCGGCCGGATGCCCGACGCGGCAGCCGTGGGCGTTGGCGAACAAGCAGCAGCAACCACACCCGTCGCTAGATGAAGTTGGCCATCACGTTGATGGTGAGGCCGACGATGGCCGCGCCGAACACGTAACTGACGAGCGCGTGGCGCAACACGATTCGACGGGTGACTGCGCTGGTGATCTCGACGTCGCTGGTGGCGAACGACATGCCGACCGTGAACGCCATGTATGCGAAGTCGCGGTAGTCGGGGGCGGCGCCGCCGGGCAGCACGATGCCACCCACCGGCTCGCGGTAGTACTGATGCGCGTAGTGCACCGCGAACATCGTGTGTACCACGCACCACGACAACACCACGGCGAGCAGCGACGCAACGACGAGCGCTATCTCCAGCCCGAACCCCACATCCCGCGACTTGGCGATACCGACCACCACACCACCGATGCTGACCACGCTGGCAATCACCATCACCAGCACCGCCATCGTGCGGCTGCTGTCCTCCGCAGTCGACCGCTGCCGGGTTGCGGCTGCGTCGCACCGACCGATCCCGGCCCAGATCCAGCCGAGCAGACTGCTGGCCACCACGATCCATCCGATCATCACCGCCAACTGCCACGGCCCGAACCGCGCGCCGATGGCCCCAACGACGAGCCCGAGCGCGGCGCACACGTTGACGCGCAGACGGGCAGACACCTGGCGGACCGGGGCAGCGGTCATCGCGGCTCGACGCGTTCGAAGAGCAGATCCGTGGGCTGACGGCCGGCGGCCAGCCCGCGACGCTCGAAGCGGGTCTCGGGCCGCCACTGCGGCCTCGGGATGACGCCGCCGCGCAGGCGAGGCTCGGCCGCGCACACGGCTAGCGTCTGCTTCGCGTAGTCGACGATGTCGGTGGCCACGTGGAAGGTGCCGCCGATGCGAAGCCGGTCCACGAGCGACGAGACGACGTCGGGCCGGGCAAGGCGGCGGTGACGCTGTTTGTTCTTCAGCCACGGGTCGGGGAAGTACAACCGGACCCCCGCGAGCGAGCCGAGTGGGATGCGCGGCAAGAGCTCCAGCACATCCCCCTCCACCACGCGCACGTGCTGCCAGCCGTTGTCGTCGATGGCCTCCACCACGGTGGCGACACCGGGCGTGTGCACGTCGAGACCGATGATCGCCTCGCCGGGTCGCGCCGCAGCGAGATCGACCAGGCCTTCCCCACCACCGAACCCGATGTCGAGCACGACATCGGGCGCCGTACCCGCCTTGTTGCTGGCAGCGTTGCCGGCCATGTCGCTGGCGGTGGGGCTCATCGCAGCGAACAGCTCATCGAAGCGCAACATCTCTCCATCCACAGTCAACGACCAGCGGGCCATCAGCACCTGGTAACGGTCGGCGCGCTTGGGCGGCAGGGCGCGACGGCGCGGCTGAAAGCTGCGGGTGGGCGGATGGACGGTGGTCACGTCACTCATAGCTATCGCCAACGCAGGCGTCAGCGGTGGACCCTACGGTCGGTACTCCCCGATGAACTACCACGGGCGGGGCGACAGGACAGTCGTACCGCTAACGTCCCGCAGGTCATGGAACGCCACCGCCTACCCGTCATCGCCTCGCTGATGGCTATCGGGTCCGGAATCGTTTGGAGCTTCGGCGCTGTCCTGAAGCGCCTCTCGGAAGACGTCGACGCATTCCAATATCTGATCTGGAGATCCGTCGGCATCATCGTGGTCATCGAGATCATGGCGGCATTGCAGCACAAGCCGTTCCCCTCCATCCGCGCCTGGCGAAGCGGCCGTTGGATGAAGCTGGCCAACTTCGGCTTGTTCCTCGCCTCGATCGCCTTCGTCTACGCGGTCGACACCACCACCGCCGCCAACGCCGCATTCCTTGGCTCGCTCACGCCCTTGGTTGCAGTCGTGTTCACCCGCTTCCTGGGCGAGCGGCTCTCCAAGTCCACCATCATCGCGATCGCGGTCGGCATCGTCGGCTTGCTGCTCACCGTCTTCGGCGACATCGAGGCTGGCAACATGCTGGGCAACCTGTCAGCACTGCTGGCCTCGGTGGGCTTTGCGATCTACACCATCAGCGTGCGTTCGGACCCCACCCGCGACTGGTCGCCGGTGCTTCCCGGTTATGGCCTGCTGATGATCGTGGTGTGCAGCGCCGTCACCATCGCCCGCGACAAGCCGCTGGTGCCGGCTGCCGACGACATCATGCGCGCGCTGCTGCACGGCGCGGTGTTCATCGTGGTTGGCACGCTGATGTTCAACGCGGCCTCCAAGCAGGTGCCCGCCGTTCCGATGACCGTGTTCGCGCAAGCCGAAATGGTGTTCGTGCCAATCTGGGGCCTGCTGATCCTCGACGAGACACCTGCGCCGCTGGCCATCCTGGGCGGCGCAATCATCTTTGCCGCAGTGATCGGCAAGGCCGTGTACGACACCCGCGGCGGACGCGACCCGGAACTGGTGACAGCCCCCGATGTGCCGCTGCTGTGAGCAGGGCTGAAGCCACGGCACCCTCGGCGACGTGCCAATCTGTGTTGATGCCTGAGGTGATGCAGTGAGCAACGAGTGCTGGCTGGTCAGCGGCGGCCACGTGCTGGCCAGTGCCGAGGTCGCCGACGACCGTCGTTCGCGTGCCCGCGGACTGCTCGGGCGGTCGGGCGTGAACGGCGCGTTCGTGCTCACCAAGTGCCGCAGTGTGCACAGCATCGGCATGAAGTTCGCGCTCGACGTCGCGTACCTCGACGAGAACGGCATCGTGCTCAAGGTGGCCCACATGCACCGCAACCGCATCGGCATGCCCGTCTGGAAGGCGCGCACCGTGGTCGAGGGCGAGGCCGGTGCGTTCGAACGCTGGGGCCTGCACGTCGGCGACCAACTGGAGCTACGCGAGTGACCGGGCGGCTGGTCCTCGTCAGCACCCCCATCGGCAACCTCGGCGACCTGTCCTCGCGGGCGGTCGAGACCATGCGCGGTTGCGCGCTCATCTGCTGCGAGGACACCCGCCACAGCGGCAAACTGCTCTCACACGCTGGCATCAGCGGCGTCCGCCTGGCCATCGCCAACGAGCACACCGAACTGGCTCGCACCGACGAGGTGCTCGGCCTGCTGGCCGCCGGCAGCGACGTCGCCGTCATCACCGACGCCGGCACACCGGGCATCAGCGACCCGGGTGCTCGTCTGGTGCGCGCGGCCGTCGAGGCCGGCTACGTCGTGTCGGCCGTGCCGGGCCCGGCTGCGCTGGTGATGGCGCTGGTGATCAGCGGTTTCGACAGCACCCGGTTCGTGTTCGAAGGCTTCCTGCCACGCAGCGGCCGCGAGCGCCAGGATCGCGTGGCCGAAGTGGCAGCCGAGCGCCGCACGATCGTGCTCTACGAGGCACCCCACCGAGTCGAGCGCACAGTGGCAGATCTTGCCATCGCGTGCGGCCCCCAGCGCCGAGTCGCGCTCACCCGCGAACTCACCAAGCTGCACGAGGAAGTGTGGCGCGGCACGCTCGCGGAGGCCGCTATCCACCTCGCTGAACGCGCACCGCGTGGCGAATACGTCGTGGTGTTGGAGGGCGCGCCCGCACCCACCGAGGCCGACGACGACGCGGTCCTCGCCCACCTGCGCACCGCTTTGGCAGGTGGCGCCAATCGACGCGCCGCAATCGCTACGGTGATGGCGAGCACCGGTGCCGCCAAGCGCCGGGTCTACGACCTCGCACTCACCATCCCCCGTTGAAAATCGTTGTTCCCATGACCGACCTGCCCATCTTCTCCGCCGGGCCGAGCGCCGCGTTCTTCGACCTCGACCGCACCCTCATCAGTGGCTCGAGCGCGTTCGTGCTGGGCATCGCTGCGTGGCGCGCCAAGCTGATTCCCACCCACCGGTTCGTGCGCGATGCCGCCGGTGCCGTGGCGTTCAAGTTCGCCGGTGCCAGCGACCAGACCTCCGAGGGCGTGCGCGACCGCATCCTCGGCGCGGTCACCGGCGTCAGCCTCGACGATCTGGTCGCGCTCAACGCCGACATCGTGCCCAAGCTGCTGGCGATGGTGCGGCCCGAGGCCATGCGCTTGCTCGAGCAGCACCGTCACGCCGGCCGGGCGACGTACATCGTGTCGGCGTCACCGATCGAACTGGTCGAGCCGTTGGCAAAAGCATTGGGCATGACGGCCGGCATCGGCACACGCAGCGCCATCGTCGACGGGGTCTACTCCGGCGAGCTCGCCGGGCCGTTCTGCTACGGGCAGGGCAAGGTGGAGGCGATCGAGCAGATCGCACGCTGGGAAGGCCTCGACCTCGACCAATGCTGGGCCTACAGCGACAGCGCCAGCGACCTCCCGATGCTCGAGGCCGTCGGCCATCCGGTGGCGGTCAACCCCGACGCCAAGCTGGAACGTATGGCTGGGCGCCGCGGCTGGCCGGTGGTCGTGTTCAGCAAACGCACCAAGGCCGTCATCCGCCGCACCACCCAGGCAGTCAGCGCCATAGGCCTCGCTGCCGGCGGCTTCGCCGGCGGCGTCCAGTGGGCGCGCACCCGCGTCCACTGAGCCACTCAGCGCCGGTCCGGCCAGCTGCGCTCATGGCAACGGGGTGAGGCCAAGCTGACGGGACTGGGCGACGAGCCGACCGGCGGAATCCCACACCTCGCCGTCCTCGTTGAAAAATCCGCCCTGCACGAACTGGCTGCGAAACACGCACTGCACCGGGCCGGGCGCAGGGATACCGCGCACATGCACCGTCAGCTCCAGCGTGGGCACCCAACCCGGCGGCATGTCGAGATGGAAGACAGCCGGCGGGAACGCATCACACACCGTCAGCAACGCCAGCGTGTCCACCGGCCTTCCATCGGCGAAACCGAACCATCCTGCCATCTCGGCGACGCCGTTGCGGTTGTCGTGCACCCAGCCGGCGTGGTCAGGGTGGATGCGGACGTCGAGGCGATCCATCATCGCCACATCGACTGCTCCCTGCCGGCGGCTGCGAGGCACGCAGTCACCCAACGGTGGCAGGTCGGGCGGGCCGGAGAAGAGGTGCTCGTAGTCCGAACCCGGTTGCGACAGGTCGCCGAAGGCGCCGACGAGCTGCAGCATCACCTTCCCGTCGCGGTGCATCTGCCCGCTGACGGTACTGAACCGGCGGCCTTCCTTCACCACAGCCGCGCCGACCTGCACCGGCCCCGAGCGCCCGGGAGACAGGTAGTGCGCGGTCACCGAGATCGGGTCGGGGCGCCCGCTGACCGCACGGAGGTGACGTGTCGCGAGCGACAGCAGGTAGCCGCCGTTCGCGTTGCCGTTGATGTCCCAGCCGTCGTGGATATGGCCGGCACCGTCGGGACCAATGTGCGTTGCGTCATCGAACTCACTCATTGGGACCCATTGTGCGTGACCCGCCACGTCTCAGACGAGTCCGTAGCAAGTGCCATCGGGCGCTACCACCGCATGGGCCCGTCCGTTGGCGAGCAGTCGATCGAGATGCCGCTCGATGGTGTGCTGCTCCACCCCGTCGCCGAACAGCGGCGGGCGCGTGCCCGGGCGGTACACGATCCCGATGTCGTGCAGTTCGGCGAACGTGCGCGGTGTTGCCAGAAGCGCCAACAACGCCTGCTCGCGTCGGTCGATCATCGAGCCGAACGCGACCACCGCAGCAGAGAACTCGTCGTGCCCGTCGACCACACCCTTGTGGTGGAACGTGACGTAGTGGTCTGCACACAACAAGGGCAGCATCGCCAGCGTGGCCTCGAACTCGTCGAGGCTGCTCTGTGCGTCGCCGTAATACGGGCCGAACCCGGAGAGGTCGATGTCGCCGAGCACCACGACGCGGTGCGAGCCATCGTCAGGCTCGACCACGAAGACGCAGTGGCCGCCCGTGTGCCCAGGGGCGTGCACCGCTCGCACCGAGACACCACCCAGGTCCCAGACGTGGCCGGCGGCGAAGCCGGTGGCCTGCGGCCAACCGAGGTAGTGGAAGCGGTTGGTGACCAGTGCGGTCATCTCCGCAATGCCGGCAGGGGCAACGCCATACAGTGCCATCAGGCCATCGATGGATTGCAGCGCCGCGAGGTCGCGCTCGTGCACGCTGATGCGACCGGCGCGCACCGCCGACAGCCCGGCGAAGTGATCTTCGTGGGCGTGGGTGAGCAGCACCTGGTCCACCTCGATCGCCGGCGACGCAGCGTGCACGGACAGCGACGGATCGATCAACAGCGAGCCGCCAGTGCCGCGCACCAGCACGCTGTTGCCGTCGGGGTACTTGCCGTCTTCGGCGCCGAACAGCACGGTGGTGTGGCCCCCGAGGGAGCGCTGTGGTGCGACCATACCGCGACCGTACCGAAACCCCCGACCGCGTCATGCGTCCAACCAGTCCCACGCAGTCAGGCCATGACAAGGACGCGGGCGGGGCGCGGGTGCGGGCGGGGCGCGGGAATGCGGTTGACCGGGGGCAATCGGCCGGGCCTAGGCTGGCGTCCGTGACTCACCAGGCCCTGACTCGTCGAATGTGCACCGGCTCGTAGACCAGCCGTTGTTCGCCATTCCTGGAAGGACCCTCCCATGACTCGCTACTACCTGACCACCCCGATCTATTACGTCACCGCCAAGCCCCACCTGGGCCACGCGTACACCACAATCATCGGCGACGCCCTCGCCCGCTGGCACCGGCTGCTAGGCGAGGAGGTGCACTTCCTCACCGGCACCGACGAGCATGGCCAGAAGGTGCAGGAATACGCCGAGGCCGCCGGCAAGACACCAAAAGAGTTCGTCGACGAGATCGCCCCGCTGTACGAACAGGCCTGGCAGCGGCTGGGTATCACCAACGACGACTTCATCCGCACCACCGAGCAACGCCACAAGGTCGGCGTCGCCGAACTGCTGCAGCGCTGCTACGACGCCGGCGACATCGAGCTCGGCGTGTACAGGGGCAAGTACTGCGTGCCGTGCGAGGAGTACTACACCGACGACGAACTCGACCCCGGCGACCTGTGCAAGATCCACAAGCGCCCCGTCGAGTACTACGAGGAGGAGAACTACTTCTTCCGCCTCAGCCGCTTTCAGGATCGTCTGCTCGCATGGTACGAAGCACACCCCGGCGCCATCCAACCTGAGTTCCGTGGCAACGAGGCCCTCGGCCTCATCCGTGGCGGCTTGCGCGACTTCAGCGTGAGCCGCACCAGCCTCAAGTGGGGCATCCCGCTGCCCTGGGACCCCAAGCACGTCGCGTACGTCTGGTTCGATGCGCTGGCCAACTACATCACCGCCATCGGCTTCGGTAGCGACCAGGCCGAGTTCGACGGGTGGTGGCCGGGCACGCACCTGATCGGCAAGGACATCATCCGCCACCACTGCGTCTACTGGCCGGCGATGCTGATGAGCGCCGGCCTCGAGCCGCCCGCCGGCTGGGCCGTGGGTGGTTGGCTGCTCGTCGGCGGCGAGAAGATGAGCAAGACCAGCGGCAACGTGGTCAACCCATTGGATCTGATCGACGACATCGGGGTCGACGGTTTCCGCTACTACGTGCTCGCCGAGACCGCCTACGGCCAGGACGGCGACTTCACCTACGAGGGCCTCATCGGCCGCTACAACAGCGACCTGGCCAACAACCTGGGCAACCTGCTGTCACGCGTCGCCACCGTCGTGGGCAAGAAGTGCGATGGCGTGGGCCCCGCACCGCTCGCTAATTCGCCGCTGGCCGCAGCCGCCGGCGCCGCGTTGCAGGGCGCAACGGATGGCTGGGCAGCGATGCAGCCGTCACGCGCGCTCGACGCGACGTGGCAGCTGATCCGCGCCACCAACGCGTACCTCGAGAACAACGAGCCGTGGAAGACCGAAGCCGGCCCGGCAGTGGATGCGGTGATGGGCGACGCACTCGAGGCGCTGCGCATCGTGTGCATTCTCGCCAGCCCGGCTGTGCCCGACACCTGCCAGACCATCTGGGAACGCCTCGGGTTGCCCGGCAAGGTCGCCGACCAGCGCGTGCCGACCGGCGCGGTCTGGGGTGGTTACCCCGGTGGCCTGACGGTCACCAAGGGCGAACCGTTGTTCCCACGCCGCTGACCGGCCGGTCGTAGCCTGTTGCCCGTGACGACCGACGGCTACACCGACACCCACTGTCATCTCTACGACACTCGCGGCGCCGACCTGGCCGACGTGCTCGCCGCCGCGCGGACCGCCGGTGTCACCAGAATGATCAGCGTCGGCTGCGATGCCGCCACCACCGCGAGCGCCATCGAGGTCGCTGCGGCGCACGACGGCATTTACGCGACGGCCGGGCTGCACCCCCACGAGGCGAAGTTCGGCGTGGAAACCATCGTTGGTTTTCTGGACAGCCCGCACGTGATCGCCATCGGAGAGTGCGGGCTCGACTACTACTACGACCACTCACCGCGCGAGCTGCAACGGGACGCGTTCGCGGCTCAGATCCAGCTCGCGCATGAGCGCTCGCTCCCGCTGGTGGTGCACACTCGCGATGCGTGGGCGGACACCTTCGACGTGTTCACCGCCGAGGGTGTGCCCGAGCGGACTATCTTCCACTGCTTCACGGGCGGCCCCGACGAAGCCCGCAAGTGCCTGGAAATGGGCGCATTCCTTAGCTTCAGTGGCATCGTCACGTTCAAGACCGCCACCGACCTGCACGCGGCGGCCCGGCTCTGCCCGGCCGACCGCATGCTCGCCGAGACCGACAGCCCGTACCTTGCCCCAGTGCCGCACCGCGGCCGCACCAACCAGCCGTCCTACGTGACACACGTCGTGGCGGCACTGGCAGCCTTGCGCGAGGTGCCCACTGAAAGCGTTCGCCGGGAGACCTCGATGAACGCCCGCCTTGCGTTCCCGGCGCTGGCTCCGTAGCATTTTCGCTGGTGGACGGCCGGGCAACACGCCGGGGTCCTTCCACACGCTCTCTCATGATCACCTCCGACCGCCGTCGCGTAGTTGCCGCCTCCGTCTTCACGTTGGTCGCCCTCCCCGCATTGTGGATGCTGAACCGCGAGTCGGCGGCCACCAGCAATGCCCCCACAGTCGGCGCGGCAGGCGTCGAGGTGGCCATCGACATCTCCGGCAACACGGCTCCTATCACCGAGCCCTACGAACCCGAACAGCCCAGTTTCGTGGGCGGCGACGACGAGCCCGCCACACCCGGCGTGGTCAACGTGGCCGTGCCGCCGCCCCCCGACGCCAACGAGGCACTCGCCAAGGCGAGCTTCAAGCGCTTCTCGGTCGGCAGCCGGCAGTGCACCACGCTGCTCGCGCCAGACGGCGCGCTGCTGACGGTGCTCAACATCGACAATGGGCAGACCACCACCTGCACCAACACATACGGCATGGCAATCCCGGCAGGAGCCGACATCGTGCTGCACACCGACGTGTTCGGCGAGATCGGCGATCTCTCCGACGCGCCGGTGCCGGTACGTGTGAGCTGGTAACCCGTGCACAACCGAGCAACGATCACGGACTTGCTCGCGCGCGGTGGCTTGAGCCCCCGGCGCGATCTCGGCCAGAACTTCGTCGCCGACGCCAACACAGTGCGGCGCATCGCCCGCCTCGCCGAGGTCGGCCCGGGTGACCGCGTCGTCGAGGTCGGTGCAGGCCTCGGGTCGCTCACGCTTGCGCTCGCCGAGACCGGTGCGCAGGTGCTGGCGGTGGAGGTCGACCGCGGGGTCGTGCCCGTGCTGCGCGAGATCACCGCGCCGTACCCCAACATCACCGTGGTCGAGGCCGACGCGATGAAGACCGACTGGTCGGCGTTACTCGGCGACGAACCCGGCTGGGTGCTGGTGGCCAACCTGCCGTACAACGTGGCCACGCCGCTGATCTGCGACCTTCTCGACGACGTGCCGCAAATCGAGCGCATGCTGGTGATGGTGCAGCGCGAGGCAGCGGAACGCTTCTGCGCACAGCCGCGCACGCCGCAGTACGGCGCCGTCACCGTCAAGATCTCCTACTGGGGCACCGCCCGCATCGCCGGGTACGTGCCCGCCAGCGTGTTCGTGCCCCGCCCCAACGTGGAATCCGCGCTCGCCGACATCCGCCGTACCGCGCGACCCGCCACCACCGCGCCCGTCGGCGACGTGTTCCACCTCGTACGCACCGCGTTCGGGCAGCGCCGCAAGATGCTGCGCCGTTCCTTGGCCGACGTGGTCGCACCCGAAGTGTTCGAGGCAGCCGGCATCGACAACCAGCGGCGCCCGGAAGAACTCGACGTGCACGAATGGGGGCGGTTGGCCCTCGCCTGGCGAGCCGCGCAATGAGCGCGGTCACCGTGCTCGCGCCGGCGAAACTGACACTGGAACTACGCGTCACCGGTGTGCGGGCCGACGGCTATCACCTGATCGATGCCGAGATGGTCTCGCTCACCTGGGCCGACACGCTGACCATCACTCCGGGCGGGCACGGCCTCACCGCCGACGGCCCGTATTCGGCCGGCATGCCGCTCGACGACAGCAACCTGGTGGCCAAGGCGCTGCGGTTGGCCGGTCGGCAAGCCGCGGTGCACCTGCACAAGTCGATCCCCCACGGCGGCGGGCTGGGGGGCGGCAGCAGCGACGCGGCCGCGATCCTTCGCTGGGCGGGCTACACCGACGTCGCCGGTGCCTCGGTACTGAGCGCCGACGTCAGCTTCTGCCTCGTCGGCGGTAGGGCCGCCGTGCGCGGCATCGGTGAGCTGGTGGAACCGTTGCCGTTCCAGGCGATGGACATCACCCTGATCGTGCCACCGCTGGCCGTCAGCACCCCTGCGGCGTACCGAGCATGGGATGCGCTCGGCGGCCCACGCGCTGATGGCCCCAACGACCTGGAACCGGCTGCACTGCTGGTGGAACCCCAGCTCGCCCGCTGGCGCGACCGCATCCGCGAAGCGGCCGGCACCACCCCCACGCTGGCTGGGAGCGGTGCGACATGGTTCCTGATGGGTCATCACTACCTCGCTGCGGCGTTGCCGGAAGCGATGGTGGTGCAAACGCGCACCGACCGCCGGTAGCACGCTGCAGGCGGTCGGTGAACAGAACTTGGTTGTGGTTGCAACTCAGAAGCTGAGAGGTCAGCCCTTGCCGCGCTGGCGCGCGTGCCGCGTACGGCGGAGCATTTTCTTGTGCTTCTTCTTGCGCATGCGCTTACGGCGCTTCTTGATAAGTGAACCCATAGCTCGTGGGACGCTATCGGGCGCGAGGGCACCTACCAAACCCCCAACGAACATCGCGTAGGTTCCTGTAACCTCGTGGCCGTTCCTTCCGGGGTCGTTCAATGGTAGGACGGCAGGTTTTGGTCCTGCATATAGGGGTTCGAGCCCTCTCCCCGGAACCATCTCCACGGTGTCCCGCGTCTGTCTCCAGGCGTGGGCCGAGTGTTCTTTCCTCGTTCAGCATCCGTTCGTCGGCGCTACGAGTGTCTGTCACCCGGGTTTCCTATGGTCCGCGCCATCGGCGCAACCGGCGGCGATCGACGACCCGAATGGATCCAGCATGTTCGACACCGACGACTTCCCGTCCAACCCAACTCAGAACCCCCAACTCTCCGACATGATCGAGGCACGCATGAGCAGGCGTGGTCTGCTCGGCGGCGCACTGGCGGCCACGATTTTCGGACTTGTCGCCGCTGACGTCCTGGCCGGGTCGGCCGTTGCAGCACACGGCAACGACGATGATGATGATGATGATGATGATGATGACAGCGACCATGGACCCTGCTCGGTTTCGCGGGCATCGCGCCTAGCAGCGACGACACCGTGCGGGTTCCTGACGGGTACACGTGGGACGTACTCGTCCCGTGGGGCACCCCGCTGTTCGACGGCGTGACGTGGCAAGAAGATGCTTCGAACACCGCTGCGGACCAAGCTCGACAGGTCGGCTTCAACCACGACGGGATGCACTACTTCCCGCTGAGCGAGCGCCGCCGCGGTCGCTCCCGCGGCCTGCTCGTGATCAACCACGAGTACTCCGACGCGAGTCAGATCTACACGGCCGCACAGACGAGCGCGATCACCCCTGACGCGCCCGGTAAGGAAAAGGTGGCCAAGGCGCTTGCGGCACACGGCGTCACGGTCGTCGAAATCGCAGAGCTGGAAGACGGGAGTTGGACGCACGTCGTCGGCTCCCGCTACAACCGCCGTATCACCGGTACGACTCCGATGGCGTTCTCTGGGCCGGTCGCGGCGTCACATCCGATGCTGGCGAGTTCCATCTCGCCGACGCCGCGTGGAACGCTCAACAACTGCGCCAACGGCTACACCCCATGGGGCACGTACCTCACCTGCGAGGAGAACTGGAACGGCTACTTCGGCTCGGATGTCACGACCCTCACGCCGAGCGCCCTCGAGGCCCGCTACGGAGTGAGCCGGACCGGGTTCGGCTACAACTGGCACAGGGCAGAACCCCGGTTCGATCTCGCAGTGAACCGCAACGAGCTCAACCACTTCGGCTGGGTGGTCGAGGTCGACCCGACCAACCCCAACTCGACGCCGGTCAAGCGCACCGCCCTTGGCCGCATCAAGCACGAAGGCGCAACCTGCGTCGAGGCACGAGGCCGCGTTGTCGTCTACACCGGCGATGACGAGAACGGTGACTACCTGTACAAGTTCGTCGGCGATCGGAAGTGGCGCGAGCACCGCGCCCGCCGGCGCAGCCCGCTGGACCATGGAACCTTGTACGTCGCCCAGTTCGACGGCACCGGCGGTGGAACCTGGCTGCCGATCGTGCACGGCAGCGGCCCGCTCACCACCGGCAACGGCTGGGTCGACCAGGCTGACGTGCTGATCCGGACACGCCAGGCCGCTGACGCGCTCGGCGCCACCCGTTGCCATCGGCCGGAATGGGTGGCCGTCAACGAACGGACCTGCGACGTGTACGTGGCGTTCACCAACGGCTCTGGCAACAATGCTCCGGTCAACTCCAACCGCGATCCCAACCCGTACGGCCACATCGTGAGCCTCCACGAAGCCGGCGCCGACAACACTGCGCTCACGTTCACGTGGGACATCTTCATCGTCGCCGGCGACAACGCGTACGACGCCACGGTGCCCGCAACACAGCCAGCGTTCGGCTCCCCCGATGGCCTGTGGGTGGACGGCGATGGCAGGGTGTGGATCCAGACCGACATCTCGAACAGCAGTCAGAACCTCGCCAGCCGCGGCTACAACAACATCGGCAACAACCAGATGCTGGTTGCCGACCCGAACACGGGCGAGATTCGCAGGTTCCTCACGGGGCCTCGCGGGTGCGAGCTCACGGGGATCACCATCACCCCCGACCAGCGGACGATGTTCGTGAACATCCAACACCCCGGTGAGTCGACCACCTATTGGAACAACCTGAACGGTGGCGCCCCGACGACCGGCAATCCCACCACGGTGAGCACCTGGCCGTACCACGGGGGGCAGCGCCCACGCCCCGCGACCGTCGTGATCCGCAAGGCCGATGGCGGCAAGATCGGCAGCTGATCTGGTTTCCCTAGCAGCTCCGCGACCCGGACCCGCACGAAGCAACGCACACGCCCCCGGTGCTCGCGCCGGGGGCGTGTGCGCGTCCGGTACCCGGCGGCGGGCCAGGTGTAGCCTCCGCACGATGGCAACCGACGGCGAGCTCAGCTACTTCGACGCCATCGGCGACGATGGCCGCCGGCATGCGCTGGCCAAACCATTCTCCGATCCGGACCGCGGGGCGCTGCTACGCCAGGTCGGCGCCATCTTCGAGCTGCTGCCCCCTCCCCCGGCCGCGGTGCTCGACTGCGGGTGCGGCACCGGCTGGCTGGCATCATTCCTCCAGCGGTCCGGCTATGCCGCGACCGGCGTCGATGTCGCCCCTGCGGCCATCGCCCTCGCTGGCGACAATCCGCAGTTCGTCGGCACTGACCCGCCGCGCTTCATGGTCGCCGAGGTCGAGCACCTCGGGTTCGACGGCGAATTCGATGCAGTGCTGTTCTTCGACTCCCTGCACCACTCAGTGGACGAAATAGCTGCGTTGGCCGGCGCGCTGCGGGCGCTGAAACCCGGCGGGGTGTGCATCACGTCCGAGCCCGGTGCGGGTCACGCGGCCGTCTCGGCCCACGAGGTGCTGACGTACGGTGTCACCGAACGCGACATGCCGGCGGGCCACATCGTCGAGGTCGGCCTCCGGGTGGGCTTCGCTTCCGCTCGTGTACTGCCCCGCGCCGACGCGCTCGGCACCCAGCTGTACCGGCCCAGGCCTGAGGGCCAGCCACGGTGGAAGGCCGCGTTGCGGCGCAACCTCCTGGCGCGAGCCGCGCTCACCGTGAGAACCACCGAGTGGGCCAAGCGCGACAACGGCATCGTCGTACTGACCGCACCGCGATGATCAACCGACGTGACGCCACATGGCGAGCGCCTGACGGTGCGCTGCTACGTCATGAGCGCGGACGAGGCGCGCGCCGCGTTGCACGCCGGCGAGATGCACGGCCACGCTGCCGGCGACTCGGTCCTCAGCTCGCTCGACCCCCGCGAGTATGCCAATGAAACGCTTGCGCGAGGCGCCGAGCAGCACCGGGTGGCCCAGCGCGACCAGTTCGTCGAGCCGGCGGATCAGCTGGACGTTCTGCTCCACGGTCTTGCCGAAGCCGATGCCAGGGTCGAGGATCACGGTCGTCACCCCGTCGGCGAGCGCGAGCGCCGCCTGGTCGCGCAGGAAGGCCACCACGTCGTCGACGACATCGACGTAGTCGGTGTGCTGCTGCATCACCGCCGGGTCATCCACCGGCATGTGCATCGCGACCGCTGGCACTCCGTGGCGGGCGACGACGGCACGCATCGCTGGGTCGCGCAGGCCCGAGACGTCGTTGACCAGGCATGCACCGGCAGCGACTGCCGCGTCAGCGACGACCGCATGGCGGGTGTCGATACTGACCGCCACGCCAGCACTGCGCAGCGCGCACACAACGGGCAGGACCCGGCGGAGCTCCTCATCCGTTCCCACTGCGGCAGCCCCGGGACGGGTGCTCTCGCCTCCGACGTCGACGATGTCGGCGCCCTCGGCCACCAGCTGCAAGCCGTGCGCGACCGCGGTGCTGGCCTCGTAGAACTCGCCGCCGTCGGAGAACGAGTCGGGCGTGACGTTGACCACGCCCATCAGCAGCACATCGTCGCCGGCGAGCGCGGCGAAGAACTGGTCGGGGTTCATCCCTGCAGTATCTCTGCCGAACGCCGGCCGCGCAGCGAACTGACGACAGCGAACGCCTGGCAGGCGGGCAGCTCGTGCACCAGCAGCACCCGTTCGCGCACCGAGAGGTCGGCGACCAGCGCCTGGCGACCGATGCCTGGCAGGCCTCCGCTGGTGAGTGGCGGCGTACACCACTGACCCTCGAACAGGTACAGCAGGTTGGCGACCGTGGTCTCCACGACCTCGTCGCGCTCGTTCACCAGCAGCACATCGTCGGCTTCTGGGTGAGCGGCGCGAGCCTGGTCGTACACGGCACGGCGGGTGGTCTTGTGGCACAGGAACGGGTCGCTGCTGAGCACGCGGTCGGCGGCCACGGCGAGGTGGACGTGCGATGGCGCCGGGTCGAGCGGAGCTGCCTGCACACGATGGCGACCGCTGCGTTCCAGGGTGATGCGCAGCCGGTGCGGCACTCGCGGTGTGGGCAGGGCTACGACCTCAGCTGCGATGGCCGCCGTGTCGTACGGAAAGCCGAAGTACTCCGCAGAGGACGCCAGACGGCGCAGGTGCGGGGCCAGGCGATGCACGCCGTGGGCATCCAGGCGCAGCGTCTCGAACAGCTCGAACGCGGTACGCGCCGAGCGCAGCACTGCCGTCTTCGATTCCAGTTCGTCGTCCTCGTCGGTGGGCACCGAGTCGTAGGTGATGCCGCCGCCGGCGCCGAACTCGAGGTGGTGGCCGAGCGACGCGGTGTCGGGTGACGTGTCGACCACCGCAGTGCGGATTGCGACGCTCCAGATCGACGGCGGCCGTTCACCGGCCACCGACGGCGAGATCATGCCGATGGCGCCGCAGTAGAGACCGCGCGGCGCCTGCTCGAGGCGACCGATCGCGTGCATCGCCGAAACCTTCGGTGCGCCGGTGATGGAGCCGCACGGGAACGTGGCACGGAACACGTCGGCCAGGCCCACCTCGGGCCGCAGGCGGGCGGCGACCGTCGACGTCAGTTGCCAGACCGTCTCGTACCGTTCCACTTCGAACAGCTCCGGCACACTCACGCCGCCAGGAGACGAGACGCGCGTCAGGTCGTTGCGCAGCAGGTCGACGATCATCACGTTCTCGGCGAGGTCCTTGTTCGAGGCGCGCAGCTCGGCGGCCATTTCGTGATCGCGTTCGGCGCGGCCGTGGCGGCGGCGGGTGCCCTTCATCGGCCGCGCGAGGACCGTGCCGCGATCGATCTGCAGGAACAGCTCCGGCGAGGCGCTGACCACGGCGGCATCGCCGAGGTCGAGGAACGCGTTGAATGCCCCGCCCTGCGTCGCGACCATCGACCGGTACAGGTCGAACGGGTCGGCCGTCAGCCGGCAGCGGATCCGGTCCGTGAGGTTCACCTGGTACACGTCGCCGGTTTCGATCAGGCGCCGCACCTGCTCGACCCCATCGCGGTACCACTCGCTACCACCCAGCCGTTGCACATCGGCCACGAACGAGCCGGTCGCTGGTGACGCGACGGGCGGCTCGGCCAGCGGCACCTCGTCTCGGTCGGAGAACGCAGCGAACCAGGCCAACGGCAGCGTCGCCGAGGGTTCTGCGACGGGGAACGCATCGTCGAAGGCGCGGGCTGCCTCGTAGGTGACGAAGCCGACCACCCAAGCGCCCGCCATCGCCGCCGCTTCCGCAGCCGCAACCACACCGACGACGTCGGCGACCTCGGCTGCGCACCACACGTGATGCGCTCGTCCGAACTCGAACCCGACGCCGCGGCCGACGTCGTCGAGACGAACGCGGCGCGGCCACCACCGGTGCGTCGCTGCGCCAGGCCCGATGGCCACGGCGAGACCGGCGCCGGCGGGCTCAGCGATGAACGGCGTCGACACGGCCGTAGGTGGTGGTGCGCTGCTGCAGGCGCCGGCCCAGCGGAGCCACCAGGTCGACGAAACGATCCTCGGTCATGCCCTGCCCGTGCGCGGCACCGGCTGCACGAGAGATGTTCTCGTCCATCAGCGTGCCACCCAGGTCGTTGCAGCCCGCCTGCAGCAACTGCACCGCGCCCGCGACGCCGATCTTCACCCACGAGAGCTGGATGTTGTCGATCAGGCCGCGGTAGGCCAGCCGGGCAACGGAGTGCATGAGCAGGTTCTCCCGGAACGTGGGGCCGCGCCGGGCTGCGTGCTGCAGATAGATCGGCGAGGCCATGTGCACGAAGGGTAGACCCACGAACTCGGTGAAGCCACCGGTGATCTTCTGAAGGGCACGCGTACGGATCATGTGCTTCGCCCACGACTCGGGGTGCTCGATCGAGCCGAACATGATCGTGATGTTGGAGGCGAGACCGATCTCGTGAGCGGCCGCATGGCAGTCCAGCCACTCGTCGGTGGTGATCTTGTCGGGGCAGAGCACGGCCCGCACGTCGTCGTCGAGGATCTCGGCGGCCGTACCCGGCAGCGACGCGAGACCGGCCTCCTTCAGCCGGCGCAGGTAGGTGTGCAGGTCTTCGCCCAACCGCTTCGCACCTTCGGTGACCTCCAGCGCGGTGAACCCGTGTACGTGCATGTCGGGCACGGCCGACTTCACCGCGTGTGTGACGTCGATGTAGTAGTCGCCATCGAATCTGGGGTGGATGCCACCCTGCAGCGTCACCTCGGTTGCCCCCATCTCCCAGGCCTCAACCGCGCGCTGAGCGATGTCGTCCAGCGTCAGCAGGTACGGCGTGCCGCGCAGGTTCAGGCTGAGCGGCCCCTTCGAGAACCCGCAGAACTTGCACTTGAACGTGCACACGTTGGTGTAGTTGATGTTGCGGTTGTGCACCCAGGTGATGGCGTCGCCGACCGCTTCGCTGCGCAGTTCGTCGGCCAACTGTGCGACCGCGCTGACTTCTGGCCCGCGTGCCCGGAACAACGTGACGATCTCGTCGAAGCCGATCTCCTGGCCGGCGCGCACGCCAGCCAGCACTTCGCCTACCGCACCCACAGCGCGAGCCTGGCTCAGTGCCGGCAGCAGCGCGGGCGGCGGGTTGGTGGCGCCGGAGTACCACTGGGTGCTGCGATGCCCGACGAGCACGACCTCGGCGCCATCCAGGACCACGTCGGCGGCAGTCACTTTCTCCGGCCAGAACGCGCCCGGGTCGTCGCGGCCCAGGCCCTCGGCATCGCTGCGGTCCATCACACGGAAACGCAACGACGGATGCAGCCACTCCTGCGGACGGAGCACGAACTCGGGGTAGATCGTCAACCGCGGGGCCAGCACGTGGCCGGCGGCCTCGGTGACATCGCGCAGGCGGTCGAGGCCGGGCCATGGGCGCTCGGGGTTGACGTGGTCGAGCGTGACGGGCGAGACGCCGCCCCAGTCGTCGATGCCCGCATCCAGCAGCACGCCGAAGTGGTCGCTGAGGTTCGGAGGCGCCTGCAGGTGGATCTCTGGCGGCAGGATCAGACGGGCGACGGCGATGGACCACAGGAATTCGTCCTGCGGGCACGGCGGCTCGTGCTGCATGCCGGTGCCGGGCTTGGGCAGGAAGTTCTGGACGATGACTTCCTGCACATGACCGTGCTTGCGGTGCGAGGCGGCGATTGCGTGCAGCGCCTCGATGCGGTCCGCCCGGGTCTCGCCGATGCCGACGAGGATGCCGGTCGTGAACGGCACACGCGCCCGGCCCGCTGCTTCCAGCGTGGCCAGGCGGCGCTCCGGGGTCTTGTCGGGAGCACCACGGTGGCAGGGCAGGTCGCCGCGCAACGTCTCGAGCATCATCCCCTGACTGGGCGACACCTCCGCCAACAGGCGCAACTGGGCCTCGTCGAGAGCACCTGCGTTGGCGTGTGGCAGCAGGCCGGTCTCGTCGAGCACCAGCTTGGCCATCGCGTGCAAGTAGTGCACAGTGCTGTCGTGGCCGTGCTCGGCAAGCCAGTCGCGCGCGACCGCGTACCTGTCCTCGGGGGCCTCGCCGAGCGTGAACAGCGCTTCGTGACAGCCCATCCGGGCGCCATCCTTGGCGATGCGCAGCACCTGTTCGGGCGTGAGGTACGGGGCCGCTAGACGGGCCGGCGGCTGAGCGAAGGTGCAGTAGCCGCACTTGTCGCGGCACAGCATGGTGAGTGGAATGAACACCTTCGGGGAGAACGTGACGCGCGTGCCGTGTGCGGCGTCACGCGCCGCCCGAGCACGCGCCATCAAGTGGTCGAGTGCCGCCCCCAGCAGTTCCTGCGTCATGCTGCGCACTGTATCCCGAGTGAGTATCGAAACAGAACCCATCTCCCTCCCCAACCTTTACGTAAAGACTGTCGGGCCCTGAGCTGGGCCAACTGGTCCTGGGGTTTGACACAAATCTCGCGTGCCAATTTTGTGTCAAATACCCGAATGCGCCGCCGCAGGTCAGCCACCGACAGCCTTTACGTAAAGATGGCGTGAGTCGGGAGGGCAGGGTCG
>Ga0105047_10005025_pt1 | contig 22882 bp, 18 predicted proteins | sample MAT04_FD_78384 | JGI IMG/M metagenome (GOLD analysis project Ga0105047, IMG submission 78384) | Freshwater microbial communities from Lake Fryxell liftoff mats and glacier meltwater in Antarctica - MAT-04 (megahit assembly) | ecosystem: Environmental > Aquatic > Freshwater > Ice > Liftoff... | reverse complement strand
CGCCGATTTCTCCGAAATCGGTGGGTGGCCGGGTCCGGAGGCTTACGAGTCCGGCGGTGGATTGAGGGGAAAGTGATCGATATCGACCTACTTTCTCGCCGACTCCGAATTTCAAGCGTGTCTCATTTCCCGCCGGATGGAAATTCTTGTCGAAGGGAATCAGGCCTGGGTGGTGACGCCCGAGGATCTGGTGCTCCTGAAGCTCATCGCTGGTCGCCCGCGTGATTTGGGCGATATCCAGGATATCTTGATGGCGCAAGGGCAACTCGATGCGAAGGACCTGTCGCACTGGGCCGAGCGATTGGGCGTCTCCGATCGGCTGGATGAAGCTCTGAAACTCTACGACGAATTGATGCCGGTGGCTATACTCCAGGTGTCTTCCACCCGCTGAGAATCCGCCCATGGTTACCGCCGCCAAATCCCATCCCGAAGAAGCCAGCCTGTTCATTGCCAACAGCGAGCGGGCTCAGTGGCACGACCAGACACTCTGGTTCGTCCGTTCCAAGCGTGACCGCGCGGCGAGTTCCGTCCCCGAGTGGGAGGAGCTGCGCGAGTCGGCCTCGAGGATTAAGCAATTCACGCTCGCGAATCTGGCCGACTTGCTGGAGCAGTTTGAGGCCAACGCTCAACGGCACGGAGTGCAGGTTCACTGGGCCAAGGACGCCGCCGAGCACAACGAAATCGTCCTCTCGATCCTCCAGAAGCACGATGTCAAGAAGCTGGTGAAAGCCAAGTCGATGCTCACTGAGGAATGCCACCTCAATCCCTTCCTGACTCGGCATGGGATCGATGTCGTCGATACCGACCTGGGCGAGTGGATCGTCCAGCTGCGCGATGAGCCGCCCAGCCATATCGTGATGCCAGCGATCCATACGCGGCGCGAGGAGATCGGCGAACTGTTTCATAAGCACATCGGCACCGAGAAGGGGGCGACTGATCCCGATTATCTGGCGGGTGCAGCTCGTGTTGAGCTGCGAAAGAAATTCCTCGGGGCTCAAGCGGGAATCACCGGCGTCAACTTCGCGATCGCCGAAACAGGTGGTGTCGTAGTTTGCACGAACGAAGGGAACGCTGACCTTGGCGTGTCGCTGCCACCCGTGCATATCGCCTGCATGGGGATCGAGAAGCTGATCCCGCGGGCGGCCGATCTCGGCGTGTTCCTGCGTCTGCTGGCGCGATCAGCGACCGGGCAACCGATCACCGCGTACTCCAGCCACTTTCACGGCCCACGTGACGCGAATGCCGAGATGCATATCGTGCTGGTCGATAATGGCCGGAGCAACCTCCTTGGCAGTGACGACTTCCGTCGCTCGCTCAATTGCATCCGCTGCGGAGCCTGCATGAACACCTGCCCGGTCTATCGCCGCAGCGGTGGGCACAGCTACAACAACACGATCCCCGGCCCCATCGGCTCGATCCTCGCCCCAGCCATGGACGCCAGCCAGCATGCGTCGCTCCCGTTCGCATGCTCGCTGTGCGGCAGCTGCACCGATGTTTGTCCCGTAAAGATCGACCTGCATTTGCAGATCTACACTTGGCGGAACAAGATCGCCCTCAAAGGACTGCTGCCGAAGTCGAAACAGCTCATGATGGTCGCTGCAAAGACTGTGCTGTCGAATCTGTGGCTGTATAAGCTGGCCGGAAAGCTGGGTCGGTTTGCCCTGCGTATCACGCCGAAGTTCCTGGTGAACAACCCTCTGGTCAATGCCTGGGGCAAGCAACGCGATTTGCCCGACCCGCCGAAGAAGAGTTTTCGCCAGTTGTGGCGAGCGAGAGAAAAGCAGTAAGAGCGGGAAGCGGCAGGGCCCGGAGAGCTGCGGATTCGCGTTCCGTCACGAACGGAATGCGAGCAAAAAACAACGATCGTTCACTTCGCCGCTGCCGCATGTCGCTTGGCCTTCGGGTCCCCTGCGGCGTGCATGACGCCGGTCGCGGCATCGATGAAGATCATGACCGGATGTGCGGTCGGCGAGGGGGCGATCCCTAACTTGTGGCCACGGTCAGAGAGGGTTTTGATCGCGGCGTCTGAGATCTCCGCGTTGATTCTCAACTCGCCTCGCCCCACGAATGCGGCGTTGCGATCGGGATTCGGATTGAAGGAGTCTTGGTGATGATTCGTGTGGAAGCGGGGGGCTGTCACCGCGTCGGCGGGGAGCAGGCCGAAGTCGATGTGATTCTGCAGTACATTCAGCGTGGTCTGATCCTGCATGTCTCCCCCGGCCACGCTGATGGCCAGCACGGGGAGACCCTCTTTGAGCACCAGTGTCGGCGTCAATGTGACTCGCGGACGCTTCCCCGGCTCCACGCGATTAGGATGTCCGGGCGAGGTGTTCAAGCTCCGCACGCGGTTGCCGGTGTTCACTCCTGATGGACCCGGCTTATTGGTCAGCATGTTGCAGCTGGGTGTCGCCGCCACCATGTTGCCCCAGCGGTCGGCCACGACGCAGGTCGTGGTGTCTTGCTTGGGGAGTGTTTCCGAAGCCGGTCCTGGAACGCCCTCAATTCGCAGGGCTCGCCTGTGGACTGGATCACCGGGTCGACGGTCCATCGACGCCTTCTGAAAATCGATCAGCGGTCGACGCAACTGGGTGTACTCATCGGAGAGCAGTTCGGTCATCGGCACCTTCGAGAAGCGGGGGTCGCCGTAGTATTCGTCGCGGTCGGCATACCCCAGCTTCATGGCCTCGGTCACGACATGGATGTGGTCGGCGGAGAGGTGCCCCATCGATTTCAAATCGTAGCCTTCGAGCAATCGCAAGTTCTGGCACAGCACCGGTCCCTGGGTCCACGGGCCACACTTGTAGACCGTGTAGCCTCGGTAGTTCACCGAGACCGGGTCTTCCACGAGTGTGGTATGAGCTGCCAGATCCGGCTTCCGCAGGAATGCCCCAGTGTCGATGTACCACGCCTCCAACTCATCCGCGACATCGCCCTTGTAGAATCGGTCGCGAGCTGCGGTGAGCTTCTCCTCGCGAGTGCCAGTCGCGGTTCGTTCCGCCTCGACCAGCTTCCTCAATGTGATCGCGAGCGGCGCATGCCATGACTCATGCCCGTTGTCGAGCAGGGCGAGCGTCGGCGTCACGGCCCGCTCAAACGAGATCGTTCCGTGCAGCTTCAGCAGAGTCACCACGAGATCGATTGCACCCGGCACCGGAGCCGCCTTCATGCTCCCCGTCGCCGGGATGCCATTCTCGTAGAACCACGCGATCGCCGCCGGATCGAGCGGAGCCGCTCCGACCCCGCTGAGCGACTTCACCTGCTTCGTCGCCGCGTCATAGACCAGAACCGGCACCTCCCCGCCGACCGAAAACCATCCATAGTCGGTGACCGCGAGTGCCAGAATTGTCGTCGCTGCCGCATCCGCTGCGCGGCCCCCCTCCTCCAATACCCGCACCCCCGCCGCCACAGAATCCGCATGCCCGGCGGCTACGACTCCGAGTTTTCCGGAAGCCTGCCAAGTCATCTCCTCCGCGATGACGATTACCGGAAGGAAGGTCAACACCACCCCAAACCAGAAAAATGCCAATGCGTGTTTCATATCGATCGTCCTCATGTTCTGGCTGTTGGCTGATAGCTTTCCCCTACACCATCACCTCCCGCACCAGCTTCCCGTGGATGTCGGTCAGCCGGAAGTCGCGGCCTTGGAAGCGGTAGGTCAGGCGTTCGTGGTCGAAGCCGAGCAGATGCAGCAGCGTGGCGTGCAGGTCGTGAACGTGGACTTGGCCCTCGGCGGCTCCGAAGCCCATGTCGTCGGTGCTGCCGTGGACGTGGCCAGACTTTACGCCGCCCCCCGCCAGCCACATCGTGAAAGCGTCGACATGATGATCGCGACCAAAGGTGCCGCGCTCTTCACCCATCGGCGTGCGACCAAACTCCCCACCCCAGATCACCAGCGTGTCGTGCAACAGCCCACGACGCTTCAGGTCGAGGATCAGTGCCGCTGAGGCTTGATCGGTTTCGAGCGTGGTCTTCGTTAACGCCTTGTCGAGGTCGGCCCCCTCGCCGCCGTGGTGGTCCCAGTCTGTGTGGTACAGCTGGACGAACCGTACTCCCCGTTCGATCATCCGGCGGGCCAGCAAGCAGTTCATCGCATACGATGGCTTGCCCGGTTCGGCTCCGTAGAGGGCGAAGGTCTCCTCGGTTTCGCCATCCATCGAGATCAGCTCGGGGGCACTCGACTGCATGCGGAACGCCGTTTCGTAGGCGTGGATGCGCGTCTCGATCTCGGGGTCATGAGTCTGCTGCACACGCTGCTCATTCAGCTGCTTGAGAGTGCTGATAAAGTCTCGCTGGGCATCGGGCGTCACTCCCGGTGGGCTATCGAGGTGCAGGATCGGAGCCCCCTGGCCCCGGAAGGGAACGCCCTGGTAAGTCGTCGGAATGAACCCGCTCGACCAGAGGGTGTTCCCGCCGCGCGGCCCGCGCGGCCCCGATTGCAACACCACAAAACCCGGCAGGTTCTCGCACTCGCTGCCGAGTCCATACGTGGCCCACGAACCAAAGCTCGGTCGACCGGGAGCCTGGAACCCGGAGTTCATAAACATCTTTGCTGGGCCATGATTGAAGACATCGGTCTTCACCGCTCGCAACCAGCAGACCTCATCCGCAATCTTCTGGTGATGCGGCAGCAGATCACTCAACTCCATCCCGCACTCACCGTATTTGGTAAACGTACGGTTCGATCCAAGCAGTTTGGCATCCGGTTTCAGGAACGCGAACCGTCGCCCCTTCGTGAAGCTCTCCGGCGGCGGCTGCCCGTTGAATTTTTTCAGCTCCGGCTTATCGCTGAACAACTCCAGCTGGCTCGGTCCGCCGGCCATGAAGAGATAGATGACGTTCTTGGCCTTCGCTGGGAAATGCGGCTCACGCGGGGCCATCGGGTTGGGGGCAGCTTGCACGTCTCGTTGAAACAAGTCCGCCAGCGCGAGCGACCCGAAACCTAACCCGCAGGTTTGGAGAAAATGCCGCCGCTGCTGGGAGGAGATTGAAGAGTGAGATGGCATGTCGGCGTTCCAGAGATCGGGGAACCCTTATTTGAACATCGACACCGGTCATGAAGCAATGCCGTTGCTGCAGGAAGCAGATTCGCCGTAAAGGAGAAGCGGACGATGAAGTACTGCAGGACAGTGGGCGGCACGACTCCGGGTTCCGCCGTCCGTCTGCCGAAATATCACCTCTTGGCCACGAACTTCATGTCATGAGTATAAGGGGCTCGATAGGCACGGTCAGCCATGGCCTGGGCCTCTTCGTCACCCACGATCTTTTCGGTAGCGGGGTCCCACTTCACGCCCCGTCCGAGTCGGGCGACCAGATTTCCGAGGTGGCACACCGTTGCCGATCGATGTCCGATCTCGACATCGCAAATCGGCAGTTGGCGGCTCGCCAGACAATCGAGAAAGTTCCGTGTGTGGTCCAGACTCTTGTACAACTGGTTCAAGCCGGTCGTGTCGAGTGGTTCCTGGAGCAGCTCCTCGGGAGTGGTCTGAAGCTGGCCGCGATTCACGTAGACCTGCCCCTTCGAGCCGATGAACAGAGCCCCCTCTTTGATATCGGGTTGTTCCTGTCCGCAGGTGACCTTGACCCCATTGGCATACGTGTAGGTCAGTCGGCAAGTCTCAGTGACCTCATGGACTTTTTGCGGATGGAACGTCGCGAGCCCCTCCACAGCGACGGGCCCACTGTCGTCCATTCCCAGCCCCCACTGCGCGATGTCGAGGTGGTGTGCCCCGAAGTTCGTCATCTGTCCGCCCGAATAGTCCCACCAGAAGCGGAAGTTGTAGTGAACTCTCCGTTTGTTATAAGTCTTCAGTGCAGCGGGGCCGAGCCACAAGTCATAGTTGAGTTCGGCGGGTGGAGCGGTGTCAGGGCCAAGTGAACCGGGATGGTTCGGGCCAGGGATACCGACATGCACCTCTTGGATGTCGCCGATAAATCCGTTCCGCACCAACATGCACGCGCGCCAGAACTCGGGACTCGATCGCTGTTGTGAACCGGTCTGGACGATCCGCTGATTCTCGCGGGCCGCAGTGACCATGCGGCGTCCCTCGGCGATGGTCAGCGAGAGCGGCTTCTCACAGTAGACATCCTTCCCCGCCTGACAGGCGTGAATCGTCATCAAGGCGTGCCAGTGATCCGGCACCGTCACAACCACGGCATCGACCCCCTTTTGATCTAACAGCTCACTGTAGTCCCCAAACACCATTGGTTTCGGACCTCGTTTCGAAACCAACTCCGCAGCTGTGGCCGCGACTTGTGAATCGACATCGCAGAGAGCCACGATGTCGACGCCCGCGTTGAGAAACGCTTTCAGATTATTGGTGCCCTGGTTCTTCACCCCGATTGAACCAATCGAGATTCGGTCATTCGCCCCGAAGACACGGCTGGGGAGAATCATCGGCGCTGCAAAAGCGGACGCCGCGAGGAAACCAGTCTCACGTAAAAATGAACGACGAGTCGTGGGGGAACGCATGAGGGTGAACTTGGAGAAACGGGATTCCAACATGAGCCGGTTCAGGTTAGCTCCCGCCCTCCACGTCCGCCACCATGGGGTACAGCTGTCAAGAACTGGGTGCGTGCGTCCGGCCAGTGACCGCAAATATGGGCCGCGACTGGTGTCTGTTCTTTCCGTCATCGCCTGGGTTCTCTACCATCCGTCCGTGTCGGGTTGCGAGCCTTTTCCCGCCACCGGTGTCCGTGTCCCCGTCCCTCGGGGACAGCTGGGGGTGGAAGGGGTTCAACTTTCGTGGATGCAGGAATTTCATGGCCAGTCAGGAACGAACCGCTCGGATGGAGAAGATCGTCGCGCTGTGTAAGCGGCGGGGGTTCATTTTTCAAAGCTCTGAAATCTACGGCGGTCAGAACGGGTTCTGGGATTACGGTCCGCTCGGGGTCGAGCTAAAGCGGAACGTCCGACAGGCCTGGTGGCAGGATATGGTGGTCGCCAACGACCCCGTGTTGCCCGATGCGGCGGCTCCCTGCGGTTTCAACATCGTCGGGATTGAGACCTCGATCATTATGCACCCGCAGGTGTGGAAGGTGTCGGGGCATTACGATTTGTTTGCCGACAAGATGGTCGATTGCCGCGAAGCCAAGGGACGGTATCGGCTCGATCACATGAAGGGGCGTTGGATCACCGGGGCACTGACAGCTAAGGCTGCTTCCGAGGGTTCCGAGCCGACTCCACCCGCAGCCGCCAATGACTACTACGTCTCCACCATGTCCGATGGTCCGGAAGCTCCCGACGCACTGGTCAAGCGAGCCTGCAAGCTGTTCGGAGTGAAGAGCAACGAGACCCATAAGCTCGGCTGGAAGTCCGACATGAGCACGCTCACTTCGGTCCCGGTCGACCAGTACGACCGCGTGATTGGCCCCGACGCCACGGCTCCAGGCACTCTCACCGAGCCGCGAGATTTCAACCTGATGATGGAGACCAACACCGGGGCTTTGCAGACCGCTGAGAACAAAGCCTTCCTCCGTCCCGAGACGGCGCAGGGGATGTTCGTCAACTTCAAGAACGTGCTCGACTCGTCGCGTGTCCGCATTCCGTTCGGCATCGCCCAGATCGGCAAGAGCTTTCGCAACGAGATCACCCCGCGTAACTTCACGTTCCGCTCGCGCGAGTTCGAGCAGATGGAGATGGAGTTCTTCTGCCATCCCGCCGAGTCACCGAAGTGGTACTCCTATTGGCGGGATCGCCGCATGAAGTGGTATGCCTCGCTCGGGATCAAAGGTGAAAACCTGCTGCTTCGCGAGCACGAGAAGTCCGAGCTGGCCCACTACTCGGTCGGCACAGCGGACATCGAGTATGCCTTCCCGTTCCTCGACGAGGGGGAGTACGGCGAGCTGGAAGGGGTCGCTCATCGCGGCGACTTCGACCTGCGATCGCACTCGGAAGGGAAGCTCGACAAGAACCTCAACGTGGAACTCGGTCCCGATGGCCAGCCGAAGTACCGGGGCTCGGGCAAGGACTTGTCGTACTTCGACGACCAGACCCGCGAACGCTACGTCCCCCACGTCATCGAACCCGCAGCTGGGTGCGACCGGACAACACTCGCGTTTTTGTGCGAAGCCTATTACGAGGACGAAGCTCCCGACGACAAGGGGGTGATGCAGACCCGCGTGGTCTTGAAGCTGCACCCGCGACTGGCTCCGGTGAAGGTCGCGATCTTCCCGCTGATCAAGAAGGACGGTCACCCGGAGAAGGCACTAGAGATCTACAAGGCCTTCAAGGACGCTGGGATCAACGCCCAATACGATGCTCAAGCTGCGATCGGAAAACGCTATCGCCGCATGGATGAAATCGGCACCCCGTGGTGCATCACCGTCGACGGCGACACGATGAAGGACGGCACCGTCACCCTGCGAGACCGCGATACCTTGGAGCAAGTGCGGGTTCCCGCCAGCGAAGTCGTGGACCTGATTGCGAAACGCCTGCGGGTGTAAGTCGCCCGGCCACGATTGAAAGCGGACGGCAGACATCAATCTGTCGAGTGATGGATTGATGGAACACCCACTCAGTCTCTGTCGACATTCCGGGCCGTCCACGCTACGTTGTAGGGCTTCCATTTGGCCGGGTTTGAGTTGAGGGTTGCGTTGATGTCGAAGCCGCGCGTTCGAGTCGGCATTGTCGGGGCAGGGATGAACACTCGTGTTCGCCATATCCCTGGGTTTCGTGCTGTCGAAGGAGTCGAGATCGCCTCGATCTCTAATCGCACAACCGCCTCAGCTGAGCGGGTGGCCAAAGAGTTTGGCATTCCGAAAGTGGTGGAGCGGTGGCAGGATCTGGTCGAATCGCCCGATATCGATGCCGTCATGATCGGCACCTGGCCGAACATGCACTGCGAGGTCACGTGTGCTGCACTGGCCGCCGGGAAGCACGTCCTCTGCGAGGCCCGCATGGCCCGCGATCTCGCCGAAGCCCGCCAAATGCTGGCGGCGGCGACGGCTCATCCGAAGCTCACCGCACAGATCGTCCCGAGTCCGTTCGGTCTCGAAGTCGGGGCCAAGGTCAAGAAGCTGTTGGCGGACAACTTTATCGGGCAACTGCGAGAGTTTGTGGTTATCGCAGCGGATGACCAGTTCTGGGACTACTCGCGACCGATTCATTGGCGTCAGGATTCCAACCTGAGCGGCAAAAATGTCCTCACGCTGGGGATCATGCATGAGACCCTGACGAGGTGGCTCCCAACTCCGACGCGTGTCTATGCTCAGTCCGCTGTGTTCGAGAGTGAACGCCCCGATCCCGCAGCCAATGGCTACCGGAACTGCACTGTGCCAGATAGCGTGCAGATTCTCACCCAGACGGACGCTGGCGCACGCGGAATCTACCACCTAAGCGGAACAACGCTCTTTGGACCGGGCAAACAGATTCACCTCTATGGCAGCCGCGGCACGATCAAGGTCGTCTTCGGGACCAGGGAACAGCTCTTCACCGGCTACCATAGCCACAGCGAACTCAAAGAACTCGACCTCGCCCCCGAAACACGCGGTGGCTGGCGGGTCGAAGCGGAATTCATCGGCGCGATTCGAGGTGAAGAGCCCGTCCAATTCACAACATTCACTGATGCCGTGAAGTACATGGAATTCACCGAAGCCGTCTCGCAGAGCATTGAGAAACGACAGCCCGTGAGCCTCCCGCTGGCGTGAACCCCTGGAAGTTTTACGTTGTCAGTGATCAGTCGTCAGTTTCCAGAGACTGGGCGATTGACTGGTGTCCTGACCGAAAACTGACCACTGAATACTGAGAACTTTTCCTCCCATGCTCCACATCGTCGACTATGGAATGGGCAATCTCCGCAGCGTCCAGAAGGCGTTTGAGAAGCTGGGGTTCGAGGCTGTAATTACCGCCAGCCCACGCGATCTGGCGACGGCCGATCAAGTGGTATTGCCCGGTGTCGGCGCGTTTCGAGATGCCATCGCGGAGCTGAGACGGCTCGATTTCGTCCCTGCGATACATGATGCCGTGGCGAGTGGAAAACCCTTCCTCGGGATTTGTTTAGGGCTGCAACTGCTGTTCGATGTGAGCTATGAAGACGGTGAGCACGAAGGCTTGGGGATCGTCCCCGGAAAGGTCGTGCGGTTTGCTCCGCAGCCGGGCCTCAAGGTCCCGCACATGGGGTGGAACTCACTAAACATCCAACAGCCGTCGCATCCCATGCTGAGCGGGATCGCGCCCGGCTCACACGTGTACTTCGTCCATAGCTACCATGTCGTTCCAAGCGACCCGAGCCTCATTGCAGCCACCAGCCATCACGGCAGCGAGTTCGTGGCGATGATCGCGAAAGGGAACCTGACCGCGACTCAGTTCCACCCGGAAAAGAGTCAGAAGGTCGGCCTGCAGCTGCTCAAGAACTTTGCCGAGATGGGCCGGTAGCAGAATTCGTGAGAATTCTGGCGGACGGAGCGCTACTGGTGTTTTCCCAAACGTTGCGGCGGAGTGCAAGAATTGGTGACTCAAGTGATCGACTACGGAACAGAGCTAAAGAAGCAAATGCGATTTATTGAGGGATGATCAAAACTCTTCGACGAGGGAAATCCTCACGAAGCAATCCGAATCGCAAACGCTCTTGAACTGATTTTCAACGATGAGGGGCGGTACAAGACACTACCGGAGTGGCCTGCCTTACAGAAAGCTCGAATGATCTCAACTTGCACTAAAGGGATTGAAACCACTGATTACAAGATCAGCAATATGATCCAATTAGAATTAGCGCCTGTAGCTGGGATTATACGATTTCGACCGGCACTTTCGATGGATGAAACCCACTTGCTTGATCTCAAGAATTGGTGGGATGGGGAGGTGATTTTTCGAGCACGCGAATCCAAGATTACCAGAAAGAACCTAACTCTTTGGGCGAGGAATACTGACGGAGGAGCTCATATTCAGGGTAAACACCAAACTTACCAATGGTTGTTCTCTGGAGGTGGATGGTCAATGAGTTTGAAGCCTGATGGACGAGAACCCAGAGAAGTCACGGCCAAAAATGGACATCTTGCTGCACTCAGACAGATTGCATTTGAAGTGATCCATTCCTATTCGGTCAAATCATTGTGGCATCCTGACTGGAGACCGACGCATCGAATTACAACCAAGCCTACTGACAACTCCGTACTTCCAAAATCGTGGGATCTGATGCAATTTGAGGGACATGCCTATTCACGCAATGAATGGGAAAGTCACCTTGATCCACTTTGGCTCATCAAAGAAGACGGTCAATTCCAATTGCTTGGAGAGCCGCCGTTCGATGGAGAAGCGGGAATTCAGAGAATTGAGTCAATGTGTGCGAATGCTTGACGCCTTATCGTTCCTTCGTCGTCAACATGTGCCCCGACCGTAGCGCACAAGCGCTGGCCCACCGGGGCAAGCCCGGTGGCGGGAAAGCGATTTGGACGCGGCTCCCTTACCGCCCGGCTCCACCCGATCTGACGACGGCGGCGGGACGGCGACGGACGAACAGCATCGCGAAGGCTCCGGCAGCTGCGGCCAGCATCATCCAGAGTTTGGATTCCTGGGGAGGCTGGGTCTGTTCCTGGATATCGATTGCCAGAGTTCCGTCCATGACCTCTTCGGGCAAAGTCGGCCCCATGGCTGGCTCTTCGGGAGGGAGCGGGGCGACGAGTAGTGGCGACCGGTTGGTCTCGAAATTATTGATGTCTTGAGTCCGCCATTCCTCAGCACTGGCCTGCAACTCCCCCGCCGGATTTTTGGGAAACGGCAACGGTACAAGCCCATCAATCGTTTCCGCAGACGCCGTCTGTGCGGGGAGATCCTCAATTAAATCGGATTGTCGATTGACCTGGACCACTTCCGGGGACTCGACATTCGGTGTGGTGGTCGTAAGGCTCTTGTCTTCGCTCCCCAGGCACTGCTCAATGAGAGTGGCTCGTTGGCGGAACTTCTCCACTCTTCTTTCCGCATCGGAAACGCCGGATTAATTCGGGATGTGCGGGCGACCGACCCGGGTTTGATCCGAATCGAATGCGGGGCTGTGGTGATCACTTCGCCCCTGGTCCACGGACTGTGGGAGGATGCCGACGAGTCTGAATCGTCTGCCCACTGGGTTGCGGAACCATGCGAGTCGGCGGAGCTCCATCCACCCGGCAGATTCGAATGTGCGGTCGCGGGCCGACTCACGACCTTGGAAGCAGGCGTGTCCCAAGGAGAAGCGGGCTCTTTCACGACTTCCGCCGATTCTTCACGTTCGCTTTCGAGTTCGCTGGCGTCGGCCAACTGACTTTCTTCGAAACGAATCTTCATCAACACCGAACGGACGACATCCGCTGGCTGCACCTCCCCGGCGGTAAAGAACAGTTCCTCGCTATCCGCCACTCGCTGCGCCAATTGAGCGACACGGTATGCCGAACGGAACTCCCCCTTCTTGACCAGAGATTTCGATTGAGTCAGAAGAGCCTCGACACGGGCTTTCGCCTCAAGCTGTTGGGCTTCGTCCAAAGTCGACTGATCGGCGCGACTTGTTTTGCTAGGTTTCAGCTGGAGAGAAGCATTGGCTCGCTCGTCCCCATCTTCGGCGACCAGGCCCTTGTTCGTAGAAGCCGTCTTTGTGGCCGTCTTGGCTTTCCCGACGCGGGTCTGGCTTTCTGCTAGAGAGTTGCTCGCCCAGGGATGCTCGCTGGAGCTCTCAACGCTGGCCGCCTTTGGACGAGGCTTCCCCGTCGTTGAAGCTGTGATCTTTTCGATCGACTTCTGCTTCAAAGCCGGCTTCTTCGCAGAAAGGGACTCTTGTTCATCAAAGAGTTCCGAGGCCACAGCTTCACGCCCTCGCGTTTCCAACAAAGGCTCGGCAATTTCAACGTCGTCCGCTTCTCGCTCCCCAGAGACCGTCTTGACGCTGCGATCCAGGGAATCACCGGACCATTCAGCTGTCTCCAATTCACTATCAACCGAGGCTGCCTTTGATTTTCGAGCTTTGGTCGATGGACGCAACGCTAACTCTGCGGAGTCCACGTTCGATTCCTCGAAATCAAAGGACTTCTTCGAGGTCGGCTTCCCGACTTTGGTCGGAGACCCTTTTCGATCGATCGAAGCGAGAGCCTCTTTCGATTTCGAGGCGCCTGATTCGGTCCGCTTTCGAGCTGCGACACTCCGCTCCGCCTCGATCGCTTCGCGAGCTGCGGAATCTTGAACATTGGAAGACACGTCTCGTGTCCCCCGAGCGCAGCCGCACAGCGCAAACCCCGAGAGGCAAGTCATTGCCACAGCGGAAAACCAACGATTTCGAACACGCATAGCTTTTTGCATCAACACGTCCCCCCAGACGTATAGACTCTCCGTCTCTTTGGGGTATCGTCGCCCGGATTGTCGGGCGTGAAGCGATTATTCCAAGGAAAAGGAATTTCAATGCTCTCCCGAACAAACCAGTCATACTCTTTACCAGAACTCCCCACTTGAGAGAGAAACCGATACAGATCGAAAATGAGCGATGTGAACAACCTGTTGAAGAATGGATGAGTGGTGGGGGTGAAACTGGGGACTGAATGTTGAATTCCACTGGTTTTCTGTGTGAGTCAACGGCTCTCAGCCGGTACCCACGGCCCCTCCATACGTCACCAACACGTTTTCCACACCCATATTCTTCAGTGGTTTGTGACAAACCATTCCCACTGTTACACTTGTGGCCGAATCCTCTTCTCAGTGACTCGCTTTTTGGCGTCTAATACTGATACTGGTGATTCAATCTTCTTTGTTCTTCGGAAAGAACGCCGCTCATGAATCTCGTCTGCTCACGTCAACTCTTAGCCACTGCACTGGCCACAGTCAGTGGAGTTGTTCCGACCCGAACCACCAAAGATATCCTCAAGAACGTCAAACTGATCGTCAACAATGGGGTTGCAACCCTCATTGGAACTGACCAGGAAGTCGGTATTCGTTACCAGTTGCCCGAGATCCAATCGAGCTCCTCGGGCGAGGTGCTTCTCCCGACTCAGCGTGTCACGTCCATTCTGCGAGAACTTCAGGATGCAGAGGTCACGATTGAGGCGAACGAGCGTTCCCTGAAGATTCGTTCTGGCCAAAGTGAGTTCAAGCTCTCAGTCGAAGACCCCGCCGAGTTCCCAGAAGTGACGGCCTTCCAAGAAAAGGACTACCACATCGTGGTCGGTTCGGTGTTGAAGCAGGGGATCCAGCGAACGATTTTTTCGACCGATGTCGAGAGCACACGTTACGCGTTGGGTGGAGTTCTCATGGAGTTGCGGAAAGACAGCGTGACTTTGGCGGCGACTGATAGTCGCCGCTTGGCTGTCTATCACGCAGCGGCCAGTGCTCATGGCCGTGTCTCCGAAGAAGTTGTCGCTCCGGTGGTCCCTGCCAAAGCGATGCAACTGATCGAACGCAGCATCCAGAGTGGCGATCAAGAGGTGCATATCGCCCTGCATGCGAATGATGTCTTGGTGCGGAGTGGGAACTCGACGATCTATGCCCGGCTGGTTGAGGGACGTTTTCCTCGGTATCAAGACGTGATTCCCAATGACTATACGCGAACAGTCTCGTTTGTCGTGGGGCCGTTTCTGTCAGCCGTGCGGCAGGCGATGATCGTCACGAACGAGGACAGTAAGGGAGTTGATTTTGCGTTCGATTCTGGGTCTTTGACTCTGAAGAGTTCCGCGAGCGACGTGGGAACATCCAACATCCAATTACCGATCAGCTTGGAAGGTGACGATGTCTCAGTGACCTTTGACCCGAAGTTTGTGGCCGAGTTCCTGCGGGTTCTCGACTCTTCGAGCCAGGTCACCTTGAAGATGGTCGATGAGAACAGCGCCGCTGTGTTCACAGCGGACGAGAACTACACCTACGTTGTGATGCCGCTGGCTCGGGATTGAGCTGACGTAGGTCATGTCGCACTGCGACTGACACGCCGAATACGCCGCATAGTGTCTCCGTTGAGACAGAGCTGCGATCGAGAGGTTGTTTGAATCTGGGAATGGGAGTCGGGGAGCGACATCGCCGACAGGTTCAACCGATTACAGACGAGGGGAATTGGTATGTGGCCGCGTCGAGTACCCGAGCCCAAGGAACCGCCGCGACCGATCAAGGACGTATCGAAGCTGGGTGATGTCCTGTCGAGGGTCATCGCGATGCGTGGCATTGGCCGGATTCGTGGCGACCAACAAATGGCTGCAGCCTGGAAAAGTGTCGCTGGTCCAGAGGTCGCGGCGGGATCGCGTCCGACGACATTACGTAACGGCGTATTGCAGATTCTGGTGACGAGTTCGACGCTGTTGGGTGAACTTGTCAGCTTCCATAAGGCGACGATTTTGGCTCGGTTAAAAGCTGAACACCCGGGACTCAAGGTCCGCGACCTCAAGTTTAAATTACAGAGTCGCGAATAAGGCTTGGGTCGTGGCCTCGACCGATCATCAAGCAGACATTGTGGCCGCCGAACCCAAAACTGACGTTCATGGCATAGTCGATATCCGCTCGAACCGCTTCACCTGGCAGATAGTTGAGGTCGCAGTCTGGATCGGGATTCATGAGGTTGATCGTGGGTGGCAGATGTCTGTCGACCAGTGCCATGCAGCAGATGGCCATCTCTAGTCCGGCAGCGGCACCGATCAGGTGACCAGACATACTCTTCGTGGAACTGATCCGCAGTCGTTTTGCAGCGTCAGCGAACCCGGTTTTCAAAGCCAGTGTTTCAGCAGCGTCGTTAAACTTCGTGCTCGTTCCGTGAGCGTTAACGTAGATTCGGTCGGCGATCTCCTGGGGATGGAGTCGGCTGTTCTTCAGGCATTCAGTCACTGAGCGACCTGCTTCGTAAGCTCCCGGATCGGGTTGAGTAATGTGAAACGCATCCGATGTCACACCGCGACCGAGGAACTCGGCATAGGCTTTCGCCCCCCGCTGACGAAGGTGAGTTTCCGATTCGAAGATGAGACAGCCAGCCCCTTCGGACATGATAAGGCCATTGCGTTCTCGGTCAAAAGGACGGACAGCCGCAGTCGGGTTGTCGTTGAAGCCCTTGGACATCGCTCGCATGTTGATGAACGAGGCCATGCCTAAGCGGGTCAATGACGCCTCGGTTCCGCCGGTGATGACGACATCCGCTTCGCCGCAGGCGATGAGCCGAGCGGCGTCGATCATGGCGTGTCCGCTGGAAGCACAGGCACTGCTGACGGTGTAGGCGGGGCCCTTAAATCCAGTCGCAATGCAGATGTTGGCCGCCGCCGCATTGGGCATGAGCAGCGGGATGGTCATTGGGCTAACCTTGCGTGGCCCGCCGCGTAGTAGATTCTCGGTTTGCTCCTGAAGTGTAAGCAAACCCGACAGCCCAGCCCCCATCACGACCGCACCTTGCGGACCGAGTGTCTGGTTCGCCAGTCCGGCGTCTTCCAGAGCTTGGAGTGCTGCGGCGACCGCAAATAATGACGCCCGGTCCATTTTCCGGGCAGCAGTCCGTTCATTGACTTCGACAATCTTCGGGTCGAGGCCGCGAACCTCTCCGCCGATCTTCACGTCGAGATCGGAGACATCCAGTTGGGTCAGTTGGGCGATGCCAGATTGGCCTGCCAGCAACTGCCGCCATACGGTTTTGCGGTCGTTACCCAAAGGGCAAACCAATCCGACACCGGAGACAAAAACCCGCTGCATTCGATGATCCGATGCCAGTGTCGACTCAACTGCGAGAGAAGGCGATTCCCGGGAGCCGGAGTCGTGAATGACAGAGTCAGCCACTGTTGGGAGGAGTGAGAGAACTGGGCATGATAGTCGAAGCAGTTCGAGAGAAAAATCGTAATCCCTTGCGAGACCTGAATTTCAGGGAGTCGCGGTCGGACCCCACCACGGTTAGAATACGGCGGAGTGATGCCGCTTGAGGATTGGATTCTTCGGGTGAACAGACTGCACTGACGGATCAAGGGGTCCAACATGCTTGCCGGTGGGGTGCTCCCCTCGCCAGCCGACCTGCGGGCGATGAGGCGTGGAATGAGTTGTACGACATACCGGCATCTGGGGGCTCATCCGACGGTCCAGGAGGGTCGCTCTGGCGTTTATTTCGCTGTTTGGGCTCCGCATGCGATCGAGGTTTGTGTCATCGGGGACTTCAACCGCTGGAGCCACGGGGCGTTCTATTTGAACTCCAGTTCTAATGGAGTGTGGTTCGGTTTCGTGCCGGGGATCGGTGCCGGCGAGCACTACAAATACAGCCTGCGATCCAAGTCCGGCGAACTCATTCAGAAGTCAGACCCGTACGCCTTTGCATCAGAAGCTCCACCCAAAACTGCGAGTATTGTCTGTCAGATTCTCGACCAGTACAGCTGGCGAGATCAGTCCTGGATGGAGCGTCGGTCGCAGACGAATTGGTCTCAAAAACCGGTCTCGATCTACGAGGTCCATCTCGGTTCCTGGCGTCGGCCTTGGGACGGACGAAAATACTGCAGCTACCGCGAACTCGCCGAACAACTGGTCGCGTATGTCCAAGACTTGGGGTTTTCCCACCTGCAATTGATGCCAGTCTCCGAATATCCGTTCGATGGGTCCTGGGGCTATCAGCCGACGGCGTACTACGCCCCGACCTCCCGCTATGGCAGCCCGCAGGATTTCCAGTTCTTCGTCGACTACTGCCATCAGCATGACATCGGCGTTTTGATCGATTGGGTTCCCGGTCACTTCCCCACGGATGGACACGGGCTGGGCCGGTTCGACGGGACCGCGATGTACGAGCATGAGGACCCACGGAAAGGGTTTCATCCCGATTGGAACACCTACATCTTCAACTACGGACGCGAAGAGGTTCGCAATTTCCTGCTCTCGAATGCCCGCTTCTGGTGCGAGGTCTATCACGTCGACGGGCTGCGCGTCGACGCTGTGGCGTCAATGCTGCACCTCGACTATTCCAGACCTGCGGGTCAATGGATCCCCAACGAAAAAGGGGGCCGCGAGAACCTCGAAGCGGTGCAGTTCCTGAAGGATATGAACGTCTCGCTCCATGGAGAATTCCCCGGCATACTGACAATCGCCGAGGAGTCCACCAGTTGGCCGCTCGTCTCCCGCCCGGTCTACGACGGAGGTCTCGGATTCAGCATGAAGTGGGATATGGGCTGGATGAATGACTCGCTGAAGTACTTTGAACGGGAGCCGATCCACCGCACTCATCATCAGAGCGAGTTCACTTTCCGTTCGATGTATGCCTTCACCGAGAACTTCGTACTCCCGCTTTCGCATGACGAGGTCGTGCATTTGAAGTCGTCTTTGATCTCCAAGATGCCCGGCGATCGGTGGCAAAAGTTTGCCAATCTGCGACTCCTGTTTGGTTCGCAGTTTCTCTCTCCTGGCAAGCCGCTCCTGTTCATGGGGGGTGAGTTCGCACAATGGTCTGAATGGAATCACGACACTCAACTCGAATGGCCACTACTTGAGCAGGGCCACCACGCCGGAATCCAGAACTTTGTTCGCGATCTGAACCGCATCAAACGCGAACAGCCTGCGCTCCATGAACTCGACCACGACCCACAGGGGTTCTACTGGATCAATGCCGACGACAACCAGAATTGTGTCCTCAGCTGGGTGCGACGTGGGAAATCGATCGACGAGCAAGTCGTGGTGGTATTCAACATGACTCCGATTCCTCGAGAGAACTACCGGATTGGCGTTCCCCTGGCCGGACTGTGGGAAGAGATCCTGAACAGCGACGCCCGCTACTACGGCGGTCACGATGTCGGCAACGGCGGCGGTGTCGAGACCGATTCGATCCCCAGCCACGGTCATCCCCAAAGCCTGTCGTTGACCGTGCCCCCACTCGGAGTCTTGGTGCTCAAGGTTGTGTCGCATTCCGCCAGGTCATGAGTCTGGATCAAACTCACCGCGTCGACACTCAACCAGCAAGCGACCTCGACATCTCAGGCAGTCACAATCATCGGATGCTGAAAATCATCCGAGGAGAATTCCCATGACACGTCTCTATTCCATTGCTGTTGGCTTTTTTAAGCGGAGTTCTCTGGAGCAGTTCGCGGGTTTATTGCTCATCGCGGTTTGCCTGTGGTCGACCGATTCACGCGGACAAGCGCCGACGCCCGATGTGAGTGAACCTCCCGCCGTTGATCGCAAGCTCCTGCTGATCGGCAGCTTGGCGTCCTCCCACGTGTACACGACCTTCGGTTACATCGGCGTCGTCGCCGACAATGCTCAGAAGGACCTCTATACCCCCCAGCGAGTCGATGATCTGATGCAGGAGATTAATGTGATCTCCGATTCACTGATCTCACAGTTGGAGGCTCTCCCAAAGACCGACCTGACAGTGGATGATGCCGGGGCTCTTCAAGAGATCATCGAAATCTACAAGCTCCTTAAGAAAGAGTCGGACTCACTGCGCGTCTATGCAAAAGACAGAACCGAAGCCCACGGCGGTGAGTTCAACCGTCTGCGAGCCGAGGCCCGGACGCGGGTGTTTCAGCTGATTGGAATTCCGGTCGAATCAGAACCGAAGTAAGGGTGTTCGTCCGCCCGAATCGGGAGGAGTCATCGAGACGTACTTTCCAGTACGGTTCGGGGAGGCATAGAGCCGCTCGGTGGGAAACTCGGGCTGACCTGTTTTCCAGTTTCTGTCACACTTCCGCCCGTTCAGAAGTCGACCAATCGAGAGGCATCCCAGCGCAAGGAGGCAGTGTGTCGAGCGTCCATCGAATCCGCATCTGGCCGTGGATCGTCCCGCTGTGTGTCGGTCTGTTAATGCTGGCTGGACTGGCGGGGATTTCGCGGGGCGATGAATTGGCCGGAGGGAGCCGGTTCCTCCCTCGACAGTTGCTCTGGATCGGTCTCTCCGTTCCGGCCCTCCTCGTTCCGCTGTGTCTGCATTATCGTCGACTCCGCCGAGCGAGCTATGCCCTGTATACCGTGTCATTGGTGCTGCTGTGCGTCGTCTTTTTCTGTCCGCCACGAAACGGGGCACGCGGCTGGATTCCATTGGGTGTCGCCGACTTTCAGCCCTCCGAGATGATGAAGTTGGCGCTGATTGTGACGCTGGCCCGGTACTTGATGTACTGTCGCACGCACCGCACCCTGTGGGGAATCGTCCCGCCGTTCTTACTCACTCTGGTCCCGGTCGGGTTGATCCTCATTGAGCCCGACCTCGGGACGGCGATCCTCTTCTTCCCCGTCCTGTTTGCGATGCTCTTCGCAGCCGGAGCCCGCTGGCCCGCACTTCTACTTGTCGCTCTGCTCGGAATGGCCAGCTTACCCGTCGCGTGGAAGTGCATGACCGCGGAACAACGCTCCCGCGTGACGGTGCTGTTCCAACAAGAGGACGGTCGTTCTCGGAGTGGGGATGATTACCAGCTGCACCAGGCGAAGCAGATGCTGGCGTTTGGAGGAGTCTGGGGCAGTGACCGGACTGGGGCCGCAGTCGCGGATTCGTCGGCGTACCACCTTCCCGCATCGCGGAACGATTTCGTGTTCTGTCTGGTTGGGGAGCGTTGGGGATTAGCGGGTTGCCTCGCAGTGCTGGTGACTTATCTCGTCTTGCTCGCTTGTGGACTCGCGATTGCGGGAGGGACCGAGGAGCCGTTTGGCCGCCTCGTTGCCACGGGTGTGACAGCTCTGCTGGGCACTCAACTCGTCGTGAACACGGGGGTCACTGTTGGCCTGATGCCGATTACGGGAATCACACTGCCCTTGATGAGTTCCGGAGGGTCGAGCCTGCTGACGACGTGCTTTGCGATTGGACTGTTAATCAACATCGGGTTGCGTCCGGACTATGAGTTATCGGGTGAGCCATTCCGTTTCACGGAGCCTGCCGCATCGTGATTGGTTGGGGCCTGAATCTGGTCTACTGCGGGCTGCTGTTGCTGTTCAGTCCGGTCATTCTCTTTCGCGCGATCTGGCAGGGAAGATACCGACAAGGGTGGGGCGAAAAGTTCCTGGGTCGGGGAGAGCCTCGCAGCTCGCCAAATCCGGTGATCTGGCTGCATGCGGTCAGCGTGGGCGAAGTTCTGATCCTGCGGACGCTCTTGCCAGCGATCAAAGAGCAGCTTCCAGGCTGCGAGATCTGGATCTCTACGACGACGCACACGGGTCACGCTGTGGCCTGCGAAAAGTATCCGGATTGCCGGGTCATGTATTTTCCGCTCGATTTCACTTGGGCGGTGAGGAACGCTCTGGCTCGAGTGCGTCCATCGCTCGTTGTTCTCGTGGAACTGGAGCTGTGGCCGAACTTCATTCGCGAAGCGGCAGCCCAGTCGATCCCGCTTGTGCTGATCAATGGAAGAATGAGCGAGCGCAGCTTCCGGGGGTATCGCCGCATTCGCGGATTGATGGCGGGGTTACTGCGAGGTTTTGCGAGGATTGCCGTTCAGACCGACGAGTATCGCCTTCGTCTCCAAGAGCTCGGGGCGCCGGTTGATCGGCTGGTCGTCACTGGATCGACTAAGTACGACGGGTTGGAGACCGACCGGCGGAATGCGCGGACGTTGGAGATCGGTCGGGGGTTCGGTCTCGGAAGGGGTCGCGAGGGGCCGCGTGTTGAGTATCTAGAACGGACGACTACGTCCGTTCTGTCCGGACCCGGGGATCCAGACTATGGTGCCAGTCGCGAGACGGTTCTTTTGGCGGGAAGCACGCAGGCTCCGGAAGAGTCGTACGCGATTGATACTTACTTGTGTTTGCGAAAGCGTCATCCCGGGCTGCGGCTCGTTCTTGTTCCGCGACATCAAGAGCGATTCGAGGAGGTCGTGGCGCTTGTCGAGTCGCGAGGCCTTCCGCTATTGCGACGCAGTGCGATCAAAGCGGGGCGAGTTGGCTCCGGAGCGTGGGACGGCGAGGACCCCGTGCTGCTCCTCGACACGCTTGGTGAACTTGGAGCCGCATGGGGACTGGCTGACATCGCATTCGTCGGTGGCAGCCTCACACCGCGAGGCGGCCAGAACATGATCGAGCCCGCCGCCTACGCCGCAGCTGTTCTCTTCGGGCCGAACACTCAGAACTTTCGGCAAGTGGTTGAGCTGCTGCTCAGCGAGCAAGCCGCACGAGTCGTTCGAACTCCGGAGGAACTGACGCGAGCCGTGGGCGAGTTCCTGGCGGACCCCGCCCTGGCCCGCCAGCTCGGCGAGACGGCCCAACGGTTAGTTTGGAAGCAACAGGGGGCAACCGCACGAACGATGGAACTGATCGTCGCCGCGTTTCGCCGCGAAGAGTCCGGCGGCTAACGCCCAATGGTGCTTGGTTTAGATGCACCACCAAAATGCCTGAGCGATAAAACCCAGAGAACGTCGTCCTTCGCCCGCCCTCGCTGACGCTTCGGGTGAGTCAACCAAGTGCCATGGGGCGAGCGCCTGGCCGCTCACAGGCATGCATGCCAACTCGCAACTCTTGCGGCGCGAAGCCATCACGATCTCGCAGTTGGCATCGGAGTCGGGGCCGGAGCTGGTGTCTCTACCGGGGTCGGCTGAGCCGCTGAAGGAGTCGGAGTCCCGGCGGGAGTCGCCGGTTGTGGAGTCACTTCCGTCTTTGCTGGGCATGTTTCGCAGGGAGTTGGTTCCTCAATCGGACGCTCGCTGATGATCCGCTCACTGATGACCTCTTCGCTGATAATGACTCCCTCGGCATGCTCGCGAATCGGTTGAGGTCCCACATCTTCGATTGGCAGGAGTTCGGTTTTGTACCCGGTTTCGTACTCGGTTTCGTACTCGGTGTAGACGTTCGTGGAACCAGCTGTCCGCGCCTTGGTCACGCAGCTGCACTTGTCCTTGTAGCTGTGAAAACCGGTGTAGCAGTAGCTTTGGTCGAGCGACGAGATCGCACACGCGACATCGGAGAGTTCGCTGTTGACGGCATCGCGTAAACAGGTCAGCCCGGTGACGAGTCCGATGACTCCCACGGTCGAAATCAGCACCAGCTCTGCGGAGACAATGAAGCCCGCTTGATCGTGCCACAGATGTT
>Ga0105047_10005024_pt1 | contig 22883 bp, 13 predicted proteins | sample MAT04_FD_78384 | JGI IMG/M metagenome (GOLD analysis project Ga0105047, IMG submission 78384) | Freshwater microbial communities from Lake Fryxell liftoff mats and glacier meltwater in Antarctica - MAT-04 (megahit assembly) | ecosystem: Environmental > Aquatic > Freshwater > Ice > Liftoff... | reverse complement strand
TCGATGTGGATCCACTGGTGGTCGCCAGTGGCCTCCGCGAACTGATTGACGCGCTCCTGGGTGATCTCCATCCAGTCGCTGTAGCCGAGGTGTTCGCCGATCGCTGCCTTGAGCTCGGTGCTGCCGTTGAGAATGCGAGGTGCCATGGCGTCAGCATGGCAGGCGCGGACGCTCTACGGTGAAGTGAATGAACGAGCCGCAGGAACCGCGCCCGACACTCGGTGATCGTCTCGTGCGTGGGGCGCTGTTTCCGCTTCGGGTCACGAAGAACTCCGCTCGTCTGATACGAAGTGCTCTCATGGGGGACTTTCTCACCGCGTACTCGCTCACTCAGCCCGACAAGGTGGCGACGATCGACGACCGTCCGGACGGCACTGTTCACTCGCTGACGTTCAGCGAACTGAATGCCAAGTCCAACCAGTTGGCCAACGTGCTGCTGGAGATGGGCGTGCGCCCCGGTGACTCGAAGGTGGTGTGGTGCGGTCAGAACAGCATCGGCCTGGTGCTGATGATCAACGCCGCGCGCAAGCTGGGCGTCACCGCCGTACCGCTGAACTATCGCCTCAGCGACGAAGAAGCCACGTACGTCACCGACCACAGTGACGCAACCACGGTCTATGTCGACGCCGAGTTCGCGCCGATGTTCGAACGAGTGCGGGGCGACCTGCCGAAGGTCGAGCACTACCTGGTGTTCGATGCCGAGGCGCAGGGCTACGCGGTGCCCGGCGGAATGACCGACATCGACGCGCTGATCGCCGAGGCGGCCCCGTCCGAGCCGGAGATCCCTGAGGGCACCGAGGCTGGCGCAACCATGATCTACACCAGCGGCACGACGGGGAAGCCCAAGGGTGCGCTGCGCCGTGGCAACTCGGGCGCCGAGCAGGCGGGGGCGTTGATGATGCACATCGGCTACACCCCTGACGACGTCTACATCCCTACCGGCCCGCTTTACCACTCGGGTCCCGGTGGCTTCCTCGGCGCGGCACAGGCGATGGGCCAGACGACCGTGCTGCAACGCAAGTTCAATGCGGAGGACTGGTTGCGACTCATCGAGAAGTACAGGGTCACCTCCACGTTCTGCGCGCCGACGCCGGTGCGTATGGCGTGCAACCTTCCCGCGGAGGTGAAGGCGAAGTACGACGTGTCGTCGATGCGGCGCCTCATCGCCAACGCTGCTCCGTGGAGCTATGCGCTCAAGCTGATGTACCTCGACTACTTCCCTGCGGATTCACTGTTCGAGGTGTACGGCAGCACCGAGCTGGGCGTCAACTGCGTGCTGCGCCCGGAGGACCAACTGCGCAAGCCGGGCTCGTGCGGCAAGCCGGCGCCGATGGTGGAAGTGAAGCTGTTCGACGACGATGGCAACGAGGTGTTGGGTAGCGGGCCGGAGCACGCCGGCGAGCTGTTCGTGAAGAGCCCCAGCGTGTTCGCTGACTACTACAAGCAGCACGACAAGTTCCTGGCCGACAGCAAGCACGGCTATCAGACGGTGGGCGACATCGCCTACCGCGATGACGAGGGCTACATCTACATCTGTGACCGCAAGAAGGACATGATCATCTCCGGTGGCATGAACATCTATCCGGCCGAGATCGAGGCCGCGCTGGAGCACCACGCCGACGTGTTGGAGGTCGCCGTCTTCGGCACGCCCAGCGAGGAGTGGGGTGAGACCGTGCACGCTGTCGTGGTGGTTCGCGAGGGTGGCTCGCTGACCGACCACGACGTGATGGACTTCGCTCGCGAGCACCTGGCTCACTACAAGGTGCCGCGCTCGGTCACGTTCATCGACGAGCTACCCAAGACCGGCAGCGGCAAGGTACTCAAGCGCGAACTCCGTGCCCCCTTCTGGGCCGGCCGCGCCAGCCAGGTCTAGGCCACGCAGCCGCTGGGAGGCTTGCCAACGGAGCTGTAGGGCTGTTCAGCGTTCGCAGCCCATGTACAATTCTGTCGTGTCAGCGCCTACTCCCACTGGTGTGCAGATTGCCTGCGACCTTGCCGAAGCGGCGGCGCAAATGGTCGCCCTTCGGTACCTCCGTGAGCACCCGCGTGCATCTTCTACCGAGGTTGCGTCTCAGGTCGAACAGTGGTGGCGCGGCCGGACAGATGCTGCGCTTTCGGATCTGGACGGGCCGCTGCGTATGCGGTCTGTGGCGCGATGACGGCCCTTGCACAGGCGCTGCAGCTCATCGCAGACACGCTGCAAGCACTTCGGCAACCGTTTGCCAGCCTCGCCGAGGTGGCGAAAGAGCCGGATTGGGTAGAGGCCACCGAGTTGGTGGCGCTCATCGAGCATCGAGGTTTTCAGCGCAGCCGAGGCCTCGCGCAGTCACTCGCTGTGCTTCGGCGAGACGGGGCGTTCTGACACATCGAACGAGTTCAACGCCGGACGCGCTGTGGACGCTTCACGAGGGCAGCGCTGGCTGAGGAGCGACCGCATCGGTGAGCGGACCAGGACGGCCGAGCAGCGCGCCACCGACGGCGCAGGCGGCCAGTGTCACCAACGAGGCGGTCATGATTGCAGCTCCCTCTGCGGCCGAGAGCTGATCCGTGGTCAACCCGATCGAGACAACGGCGGCAGGCACGCCCAGCTGCGCGGAGGCGATCAGCCCGAATGGCAGTGGCAGCCGCCACGCAAATGCCGCAATGACGTGGAGAGTGATCGCAGCGAGTGCCAATGCCGCTGCCAGCTGCAGCGCTGCGGATGAGCGGAACAGCGCACCGAGGTCGAGCTGCGCGCCCAGGTGAACGAAGAACAACGGGATGGCGAATCCTTCGCCGAGACCGACCAACTGTTGGGCGACGCGGCGTGGTTCGCCCAGTGCAGCCACCACGACGCCGATGGTGAAGCCGGCGACGAGGATGGACGTGCCGAAGCGGGTGGCCAGCCAGGCGCAAGTGAACAGTGCAACGAGTGAGATGCGCAGGTCCAAACCCCACCCGCGAGTCGCGGACAGGTTTCGGACCCTGCGTACGGTGGCCCGGTCGCGCATCGAGTTCGCGAGAAAATACAGCCCGGCACCGACGGCGATCACGGCGGCGCCACCGAGTATCACCCGCCCGACGTTCCCTGTCGCAAGCACGACTGGCACCGCCAGCACTGTGGATACGTCAGCAATTGCGATCCAGGCGGTGGCCACCAACGCTGGTCGATGTGGCGCACGGACATCCTGAAGGACCGGCAGGGCAACGGCGCCTGAACTGGAGGCGAATAGCACGGCGAAGATCGCCGGCCGCGCCGGGCCGATGGTCGCCGCCACAGCGAACCCGACGCCGATGGCGGCGGCAACAACGGTCAAGGTCGCTCCTGCACCGGCTGCAAGTGAGGAACGCAGCTGCCGGTCTCGAAGCGGCAGATGTGAGCCGACGACGAACATCAAGAGGGCGAACCCGACGGCAGCAAGTCCAGTCAGCAGTTGATCACTCGGGTCGATCCAGCGCAGGCCGCTGTGCCCGATTGCCACACCAGCGGCGATCTGTCCGACAACGACCGGTGGTGCGAAGCGGTTGGCGGAGGCGAGCAGCGGACCCAGCAAGCCGGCGGCGAGAATCAGAGCGAGCGGACCGAACACCATCGCTGTCACGCTACGACGCTGGAGCCACCGTACGGTCTGAACTCGTCGAGGACAGCACTCAGGGTTGCCTGTCCGATGGCGGGCATCGATGTGGTGTCGTCGCTGGTGAGGTAGGCGAGCGACAGGTTCAGCGCCCAACCCGCAGCTCGCCGCCACGTATCGTCGTCGATTGCCGCGGCAACCCGGAAAAGTTCGCGCTCCGCGGGCGGGAACAGCATCCATGCGACGGCCAGGTCGGTGGCTGGGTCGCCGCTGGTGATGTCGCCGAAATCAATGATTGCGCTGAGTCGACCGTCGAGCGTCAGCATGTTCGAAGGGTGCAGGTCGCCGTGCAGCCACAGTGCAGGGCCGTCCCACGCTCGCGTTGCGCTCAGGTCAGCCCACACCGCAAGTACGGCCGCCCCATCAATCATCGTTGCCAACGTTGCCGCCCGCTGTTCGACGGCGGCCGCTCGCCGATGCAGGGCGACGCCACGGAACTCGTTGAGCGGCGCATCCGCTGGGGCAGGTACATGCAGTGCGGCAACGAAGGAGGCGAGCCTCCGAGCCGCCTCGGCTAGATCTGCCGGTGGCGACACGGCTGCCGACTGACCAGGTAGCCAGCGACAGACGCTCCACGCCCAAGGGAACATGTCGCTCGCCCGGCCGGCGAACCAATGCACGGGAACAACCAACGGCAGCGACGGCGCCAGTAGCGGCAGCCAACGCTGCTCGGACTCGATCAGGGGCGCACTGGCAGCGCGCAGCGGCAGTCGCACCATCCACTCTTCGCCGACGCGGGCGATGGTGTTGTCCCATCCATTGCCGACGATCGCAACCGGCAATGCCGCCAACACTGGCAACTGTTCGGCGAGAAGCGCCGTGACCAGCCGCTCGTCGATCTCGATCTCGGCGGCGGGCGTGGCCATCAGTAACCCAGGCGCTGCACCCTGTCGGGCTTGCGCTGCCAGTCCTTGTCGACCTTCACGAACAACTCGAGGAAGCAGCCCTCAGGTAGCTGTGCGCGGGCCATCTTGCCGACCTCTTTGAGGATCAACCCGCCTTTGCCGATGACCATCCCTTTTTGGCTTTCACGCTCGACGATGATCTCGACGCGAATGCGCGGCCACTCCCACTCAGACACTCGAGTGGCGATGCTGTACGGCAGCTCGTCGTGCGTGACGGCGAGCAGCTGCTCGCGCACGAGTTCGGCGACCCATTGCTCTTCGGGTTGGTCGCTGACGGTCTCGGGCGGGAAATACTGCGGGCCCTCGGGAAGCTTGGTCTGGAGGAACGCGACCAGTTCAGGGATGCCCTTACCGGTGCGAGCGGACACGGGAAAGTACTCGGATGCGCCGAGCGAGGTGAGCACCGTCAACTGGGCGAGCACCGTGTGCTCCTTGGCGGCGTCGATCTTGTTGAGAATGATGACTGCCGTCGACATGTCGAGGTGGCTGGCAACCCACTTGTCGCCACTTCCGAACGGCTTGGTGGCATCGATGACCAAACAGACGACGTCGACGTCGCTGACACTGTCGAGCGCAGTCGCGTTGACCCGCTCGCCGAGTGCGGTGACGGGCTTGTGGAGACCAGGTGTGTCGACGAACACCAGCTGCGAATCGTCGGTGTTCAGCACGCCCATCACGCGGTGACGGGTGGTCTGCGGCTTGTCGCTGACGATGCTGACCTTGCGGCCACACATCGCGTTGACCAGCGTGCTCTTGCCGACGTTGGGCCGACCGACGAGTGTGACAAATCCGCTGAGCATGAGGGTCAGCAGGCTAGCGCCGCCTCACCCGGCCAGGGTTGTGGTGGTGTCCAGGGGCAGCGTGGTCGATCCTGCAGCGGTCGCCGACGAAGCCAGCAGTGTCTGGTAGTCAGCGCGCGACAGCACCTGCCCCTCGGGGATCAGTTCCCCCGCGGGGCCGGAAACCTGGAGATTGAAAGCCACCTGGCCCACGCCGGCGATGTTGCCGAGCAGCGTCATGACGATCTGGGCAACTGCCAACCGCTGATCTCCGACGGAAATGGTGTCGAAGAATCCTTCGGGCAGCACGACCTGTGCGACGCCGGTGCCGTCTTGAGACGCTTCGATCTCGACGTCTGCTGGGAGCGCGTTTCGCAGCCCGATCGTGATCGGGTTGTCGATAGGCCCGGCCTGCAGTAACGCCATCAGCTGTGAGGGCGCATACTGCGACGACAGCGAGCCGACGAACGTGCTCAGCTTGCCGCTGGAGATGTAGTAGAGCAGAACCATGTCGACCTGTACGTCGGTCGTGGTGGTCTCCATGCCGCTGGTGGTGGTGGCTGCCTCGGTGGTGGTGGGGGCGATTGTGGTTGGCGGCAGCGTGTCGGTCAGCTCCGCCGGTGGGCTGACGCGTTCGACGCGGCCGTCGTCGACGATGCTGCACGCAACTGTGGCGAACGTGAGAACTCCGAGAATTGCCCCGAGGCGCAGGTACATCAGATGACCTCCAGGAAGCTGACCATGAAGCGGGCGCCGCCGCCCGCCCTGTCTTCCACCCATGCCTCGCCGCCGTGGGCCTGCGCGTGCTCGGCGACCAAAGCCAGGCCGAGACCGGTACCCACGCGATGCCGCGCCGCGCTGCCGCGGGCAAAGCGCTCGAAGATGCGCGACCGCTCGCCGCGGGCCACGCCTGGGCCAGCGTCGTCGACGCCGAGAACGACCGCGCTGCGGCCCCGCATGTCCATGAACACCCTGATGGGACCGCCGCCGTGCGAGTTGGCGTTCTCCAGGAGGTTGGCGAGGATGCGCTCGAAACGCAGTTTGTCGAGTCGCACGAGGGCCGGCACCTTCTTGTCAATGTCGATCTCGACGTCACCGAAGCCGTAGCGCTGCGCGATGCGAGGTATCAGTTCGCGCGGGTCCACTTCTTCGCGGTGCAGTTCGGTCGAGCCGGCGTCTATGCGGGACAACTCGAGAAGGTCCATCACCATGTTGTCGAAGCGGCGTACCTGGCTGACCACCACGTCGAGCGCCTGCTGGGTGCGCGGCGGAAGATCGGATCGCCTGCCGTCGAGCACCTCCACCGCCGCCGTGAGTGCAGTGATCGGGGAGCGAAGTTCATGGCTGACGTCGCTGGCGAAGCGCGCCTCGCGTTCCAGGCGTGTCTGCACCGCATCGGCCATCTCGTTGAACGAACTGGCCAGTCGGTCGAGATCAGGGTCGGTCTCAGGTGGCATCCGAGCATCGAGACCACCCGTTGCAATCTCGCCGGCCGCGGTAGCCACGCGTGAAAGCGGGCGGAGCAGACGACGGCTGGTCAGCCAGCCGGCGAACCCGGCAACCAGGATCGTGAAGCCGGCACCGAGCAGCAGGGCAGTCGTGATGGCTTTGAGGCTGCTCTCGGTGCCTTCCATGGGGAACGCCTCGAAGTACTCCGCATTCGCGGCGGGCATGCTGATGCCGACGGCGACGTACGGCTTACCCTCGTACTCGAAGCGCTGACGCCCGTTGCCGCCCTGGGTGACGGCCGTCCGTAGCTCCAGCGGGAAAGCCTCGATCGGATATCGGGCGTCGGGGGCGGAGGGGTTGCCGTTCTGGAACAGCAGGGCGAAACCGCCACCTTCGGTTCGAAGATCAGTTGGGTCGAAACGTTGATTGGTCAGGATGAGACCGCGCACAGATTTGGCGTTCGCGTACGTCTGGGTCTCCGCAGTCTGTTGCCGCTGGTCGATCAGGAACGAGCGGGCAACGGCGAACGTGACGACCGTCAGACCGAGACTGGCCAGCAGTGCGGTGAGGGCGAAGAAGAACGTGACCCGCGTGCGCAGGCGCAGTGATCGGCGTCGACGGGGCTCACTCATCGGCAACAGTGTGGCGCATCGGCGGACGCGCGAGTGTGCGCGCCCGCCGACGGCGGTTGATCAGGCCGCGTAGCCCACCAGCGGGAGGGCTTGTTCATCGGCCTGTAGGACAGGGGCGAGCATGTCGAGGTCGCCCAGAATCAGCTCTGCACGCAGGATCAGTTCGCTGCACACGAATGCAACCCGATGGCCGGTAGCAGCCGCAGCCTTCGCCAGCTCACGCAACCCGCGCATTCCTGTTTCGGTGAGGATGGTCACGCCGCTGAGGTTGACCAGCAGGCCGTAACTCGCGGGCAGCGGCAAGCACGCTTCGATGAGGGCGTGTCCGTGGTCGGCGGTGGTGAGTGGCCCACTGACCGACACAGCGACGTGATGTCGCTGGAGATCGGTGTGGGCGGTGAGTGCCGGTGAGAGCATGTCGCAAACCTCCAGAAATCCTAAGACTGAAATTCATGGGTTTCGGCGAGGATTCGCCAGTACGTGCGCCCGCACGTTCACCGCTGCCGGTGAGGCACCAGGGGGAGGAAGGTACCCCACCGGGGCAGCGTGAACAGGTGCAACTCTGGCGGACGTCTGTGACGGGACGACGCTCACTGTGTGCGATTTCTGTAACAGAATTGACGCATTGCGGTGCTTGGCACACTTGCTGCAGGGGTCGCGCTGTGGAGGTCGCTACGTCGGGCAGGATGTGCAGGTGATCTCACTGCTGTTCATCGAGGACGACGACGCGATTCGTGTGGCGCTGACACTGGCTCTGGAGGATGAGGGGTACGAGGTTCGTGAGGCAGCCGATGGCAAGGCCGGCCTCCTCGCGTTCGCTGAGCGCGAGCCGGATCTGGTGTTGCTGGATTTGCGACTTCCCGACCTCTCCGGTTTCGAAGTGTGTCGTGCGATGCGCGCCAACAGCATCGTGCCGATCATCATCGTCACGGCGCAGACCGACACCTACGACCTGGTTGCAGGTCTGGAGGCCGGCGCGGACGATTACGTCACCAAGCCAGTGGTGCCCAAGGAGCTGGCTGCGCGTATACGGGCTGCGTTGCGTCGCGTTCACCTGCACGAATCGACGTCCGCCTCGTCGACGTCGGTCACCCGGTTCGGTGACATCGAACTTCGTCGGGCACAGGGAATTGTGCTCAAGGCAGGGCAGGAGCTGAACCTCACCAAGACCGAGTTTCGTCTGATGTGCGAGTTCGCCGATCACGCCAACATGGTGCTGTCACGCGACCAATTGCTGGAGCGCGTGTGGGGCTACGAGTATCTCGGCGACAGTCGCCTGGTCGACGCCCACGTTCGCCGCCTGCGGGTGAAGGTGGAAGACCAACCCGACGATCCAAAACTGATCGTCACCGCCCGCGGCATCGGCTACCGCCTCCTGGCCTGAACTCGGCGTCGCGGAGTCAGCCTTGCCAGATTCGGCTGCGGAGGTATTCGCCGAGGCCCTTGGCTTGGGTGTCGAAGGCGGTGCTGCTGGCGACCCCTTCACCCAGCAGGCCGACGATGACGAAGTTGAGTGCGTGGATGTTGGGTAGTTCGTAGCGGCGAACTTCCAGGTCGGCGGCTTCCGGGAGCATGGTCTTCACGGTGTCGGCAGTGAGGTGTTCGTCGAGCCATGCGTAGCCGCTTTCGTCGCGGGCCCAGATGCCGACGTTCGCATTCCCACCCTTGTCGCCACTGCGCGCTGCGAAGTACGCGCCCAACGCTTCACCCACGGCGGGGCCGACCGGTTCCGCGCTCGTTTTCTTCGTTCCTGTCGCGGGTGTGACCACCAAAGTGGTAGGCGGGAGCGCGACCGGTAGGCGAGAACCGTTGGGGAGGACGACGGATTGGTGCACTTCGGTGGCGGCGACCAGAGCGGGCCAGTAGACGCCGAAGGGTTGGGCTGCGCTGGGGCCGCCGGTGGCGAAGAAGCCCGGGTAGTTGGCGAGCGCCAGCTCGATGGCGGCACCGCTGAATGCCTTGCCGGCCAGGCGCTCGTCGCTGCTCTTGACGGTGATGTGCAACCGGCCTGACGCCTGCTCCTGGGTGCGAGCGTCGCTGGGTGCCTCGACGAAACGGACATCGACCTCGTCGAACCGGTCGCGACCTCCGATGCGCGCGAACAGCGCGTCGGCCAGCCACTGGGCCTTGCGTTGCTGCTCCAGCCCGGTGAGCACGAAGCTCATCCGATTGCGGTAGCCGCCGTCGAGGTTGATGCACACCTTGGTCGTCGGTGGTGCAGGTTCGCCGACCGTGCCGCTGATTCGCACCCGATCGGCGCCCTCCTGTGCGAGCTGGATCGTGTCGAAGCGGCTGATCACGTCGGGATTTGCGTACGCCGGCGATGCGATCTCGTACAACAACTGGGCGGTCACGGTGCCGATGTTCACGATGCCGCCGGTGCCGGCGTGCTTGGTGATGACGGACGAACCGTCGGCGGCCACCTCGGCAATCGGGAAGCCGAGCGGACGGGTCGGATCGGGAATTTCTTCGAACCACGAGTAGTTGCCGCCGGTTGCCTGTGTGCCGCACTCGATGACGTGCCCGGCCACCACTGCGCCGGCCAGCGCATCCCAGTCGTCGGTCGCCCAGTCGTGCCACCACCCTGCTGGGCCGACGACGATGGCAGCATCGGTCACGCGGCCGCACACGACCACGTCGGCGCCTGCCTTCAGTGCGGCGGCGATGCCCCATCCGCCGAGATATGCGTTGGCTGTGACGGGCTGGCCGGTGAATGGCGCGCCTGTATCAAGGTGGTCGAGCTGCGGTCGAAGGTCGTCGATGCGGTCCATCAGATCGTCGCCATCGACGTAGGCGACTTTGACGTCGAGCCCCAGCTTGGCGGCGATCTCGCGCACCTTGTCGGCGCACCCGGCGGGGTTGAGTCCACCTGCGTTGGTCACCACTTTGATTCCCCGCTCGACACAGGTGGCCAGCACCTGCTCCATCTGCCGCAGGAACGTGCTGGCGTAACCGAGTTCGGGGTTGCGTAGCCGTTGCTTGTGCAGGATCAGCATGGTCAGCTCGGCCAGCCAGTCGCCGGTGAGGACATCGATGTCACCGCCGTTCACCATCTCGCCGGCCGCCGAAAGGCGATCGCCGAAGAATCCGCTGCAGTTCGCGATTCGTACCGGACGCGACGGATCTGGTGACGTCATGTCGGCTCCACGTTCAGCAACGGCTGGCCACCGTCGAGCTGCTGGCCGGGCTGCACAAACACCTCGCTGACGGTACCCGCGTGCGGCGACGTGATCTGGTGCTCCATCTTCATTGCTTCCATGACCAGCAGCGGCTGACCTGCAGCAACCACATCGCCGACTGCCACCAGCACACTGATCGCCCGACCCGGCATCGGGGCGATGGTGCCGCCGGCGCGACCCAGATCGTCGGGTGACACGAATCGCTGTGGCACCGTGAATGCATGCCGACCACCCGCGAGGTAGACGGTGCCGTCGACGATCGCGACAGGGATGCGGGCGATTGCCTCTCGGGTAGCGATGTCCAAGTCGACGGGCTCGCCGTCGACGGAGAGCGTCGTGAGTTGGTTCACCCGGTCGAACGTGTACTGCACGGTGTGGTCGCCGACCAGCTCTGTGTGCGCCTGTGAGGGGTTGTTGCGCCACGAGATCGGGAAGCGGCTGGTGCGAGCATTCACGAGTGCGAGCGCGGCAGCGGCGACGAACTCCGGCGACGGCCCCGGTGCCGCGCCGAGGACTTGTCGATCGAGCCAACCGGTGTCGAATCCGGAGCCGCCCTCACCGTCGACGTCGCAGAGCTGTGCAAGCAACTGCAGCAAAAGTGGCCGGTTGGTCGTTGGCCCGTGCAGCGTTGCGCCGCCGAGCGCCATGATCAGCCGGCGTGCGGCCTCTGCGCGTGTGGCACCGTGGGCGATGACCTTCGCGATCATGCTGTCGTAGAACGGTGAGATCTCGTCGCCAGACTCCAAGGCGCTGTCCACCCGCACACCCGGTACGACGGGGAAGGTGAACGTGTGGAATACCCCTGAGCTGGGCAGATAGCCGCTGAACGGGTCTTCGGCGCAGAGGCGGACTTCGATGGCGTGACCATTCAGCGGCACCTCCACCAAGAGCGGGTCGGGGATGGCATGGCCCTCGGCGATGGACAGTTGCAACGCCACCAGATCGACGCCGCAGACGGCTTCGGTGACCGGGTGCTCGACCTGCAGGCGCGTGTTCATCTCCAGGAACCAGAAGTTACCCTCGCTGTCCAGAAGGAACTCGACGGTGCCCGCGCCCACATAGCCAACGGCACACGCAGCGGCGACGGCAGCGCCTTCCATGCGCACGCGCACGTTGCCGTCGACGGCGGGGGAGGGGGCCTCCTCGAGCACCTTCTGGTGGCGACGCTGCAGTGTGCAATCGCGCTCGTGGAGTGCGATCACGTTGCCGTGCGTGTCGGCCAACACCTGGATCTCCACGTGGCGGGCACCCTCGAGGTAGCGCTCGACGAACACTGTTCCGTCGCCGAATGCTGCCAGTGCCTCGCGCTCGGCGGACGTGATTGCGTCGGCCAACTCGTCGGCACTGCGCACGATGCGCATGCCGCGCCCGCCGCCTCCGGCCGAGGCCTTCACGAGGGCAGGCAGACCGATGTCCTCAAGCGACTCGACGGTGTTGTCGGGCGCGACGGGCACACCGTGCGAGCGCATCAACCGCTTCGCCTCGATCTTCGAACCCATGGCCGAGATGGCTGCAGGTGGTGGGCCGATCCACACCAGCCCCGCGTCGAGTACCTGCTGCGCGAAGGCAGCGTTCTCGGAGAGGAATCCGTATCCAGGGTGCACAGCCGCACCGAAGCGTTGCGCGGCGGCGACGATCAGGTCGCCGCGCAGGTACGTGTCGGCCGACGCGTTGCCAGGCAGGCGCACAGCATCGTCGGCCTCGCGGACGAACGCCGCGCCAGCGTCGGCATCGCTGAACACCGCCACGGTGGAGAGCGCCTGTTCGCGACATGTACGAAACACGCGGCGGGCGATCTCACCGCGGTTGGCGACCAGGACCGTATGAATTGGGGCCATGGCAGTCACATCCGGAACACGCCGTAGCCGCGTGTTCCCTCGATGGGCTGGTTGTCGATCACACTCAGGCAGATGCCCAGCACCGTGCGAGTGTCGCGTGGGTCGATGATGCCGTCGTCGTAGAGCTTGCCGCTCATGAACATGGCCAGCGACTCACGCTCGATCTGGTCTTCTATCATCGCTCGCATGGCTGCGTCCGCTTCCTCGTCGAACGGCCTGCCCATGCTGGCCGCAGACTCGCGACCGACGATGCTCATCACGCCGGCCAACTGAGCCGGGCCCATCACTGCGCTCTTCGCGTTGGGCCAGGCGAACAGGAACCGCGGACCGAAGGCCCGGCCGCACATGCCGTAGTTGCCGGCACCGTACGAGGCGGCCATGTTGATGGTGAGGTGCGGCACACGGCTGTTGGAGACAGCGTTGATCATCTTCGAGCCGTCCTTGATGATGCCGCGCTGCTCGAACTCCTTGCCGACCATGAAGCCGGTGGTGTTCTGCAGGAACACCAGCGGGGTGTCGATCTGGTTGGCCAGCTGGATGAACTGGGCGGCCTTTTCGCTCTCCTCGCTGAACAGCACGCCGTGGTGGTTGGCGAGGATGCCGATGGGGTAGCCGTGCAGCTCGGCGAAACCGGTGACCAGCGACGTTCCGTAGAGCGGCTTGAACTCGTCGAAGTCGCTGTCGTCGACCACGCGGGCGATGACGTCGCGGGGGTCGAAGGGCACCTTCGGATCAGCGCTGGGAATGCCAAGGATCTGGTCGGGGTCGTACTTCGGCGGTCGGCCGGCGCCGCGTGGGCCCGGCCCGCGCTTGCGGTGATTGATGCGCTTGATGATCTGGCGGCCGAGGCGAATCGCGTCCATCTCGTCGATCGCGAAGTAGTCGGCCAGCCCGCTGATACGAGCGTGCATCTCGGCGCCGCCCAGGCTTTCGTCGTCGCTGTCTTCGCCGGTGGCCATCTTCACCAGCGGCGGCCCGCCGAGAAACACCTTCGATCGTTCCTTGATCATGACGACGTAGTCGCTCATGCCTGGTACGTATGCGCCACCGGCGGTGGAGTTGCCGAACACGATCGACACCTGCGGAATCGCCGCCGCCGAGGCATTGGTGATGTCGCGGAAACCGCGGCCACCGGGAATGAAGATCTCGCTCTGCGTCGGAAGGTCGGCGCCACCCGACTCGGTCAAGGCAATGGTGGGCAGTCGGTTCTCGCGGATGATCTCGTTGGTGCGCAGGCTCTTCTTCAGCGTGAACGGGTTGCTGGCACCTCCACGAAGTGTCGGGTCACTGCCGGTGATCATGCACTCGACGCCTTCGACGACGCCGATACCGGCCACGTTTCCGGCGCCGACGGGGAACTGGCTGCCGTAGGCGGCGATGGGGGAGAGCTCGAGGAACGGCGCGCCAGGGTCGAGCAGCGCCTCCATCCGCTCGCGCACCAGCAGCTTGCCGCGCTGGCGATGGCGTGCCACGTACTTCTCGCCGCCGCCCCCATTCACCAGTTGCAGTTGTTCGTCGTGTGCCGCGAGTTGCGCCTGCAGCGCGGCACGGTTGGCGACGTAGGCCTCGCTGGTCGGGTTCACTCGGTCGGGTAGCACCGGCATGTCAGCCCCCGTTCGCCGGATTGACCCACGAAGGCGGCCGCTTCTCGGCGAAGGCGCGCATGCCCTCGGCGGCCTCGTCCGAGCGGAACAGGCTTTCGCTGAGCGCTGTCATCTCGGCCATGGTTGCCGGGGGTTGGCGGAGCAAGCGTTTGGTTGCGGCGACCGCGCCGGGCGCACCGGCCAGAATGCCGGCGGTCAGCCCGGCCACGGTGCCGGCCACATCATCGGTGACGTGCGTGATCAGCCCCATCTCCTTGGCGGCGGCCGCATCGAAGGGTTCGCCCGTGAGGAACGGTGCGGCCAACTTGCTCCACCCGCAGCGGGCCAGGATCGGCACGCTGATGATCGCCGGCGCGACGCCGATGCGGACCTCGGTGAATGCGAAGGTCACGACGCTGTTGACGATGACCAGGTCACACGCGGCCATGAGGCCGATGCCACCCGCCCGTACCGGCCCGTTGACAGCGGCAATCGTGGGAGCGGCGAGCGTGCCCAGCCGTTCGAAAACGTTGGCCATCGGATTGCCGGCGGCCTGGGCGTCTCGTCCACCTGCGGAACGCTCCTTGAGGTCGGCGCCGGAACAGAACACATGCCCGGCGTGGGTCAGCACGACGGCCCGAACGGCCGGTGCGGCCGCCAGATCGAGCGCCTCGTTCAGCTCGGCGAGCAGTTGACGCGAGAGTGCGTTGCGATTCGGCGGCGAATCGAGCGTGATCGTCGCAACGTCGTTGTCGATGGTGCAGTGAACCAGTTCCCCCACATGGCCGACTGTAGCCACGCTGAGCAGCTTGATCGTCCCTGAACGCACGATGCGGACCCCGTCGTTATGCTCGTTGCCGTGTCAATCGAGATCCGGCTGCTCGGTACGTTAGAGGTCAGTACGCCCGCCGGTCTTCTCGCGACGGCCGACTTCCAGACGCGCAAGGCGAAGCAGGTGCTCGAGGTGCTGGCGCTCATGCAGGGCCGCGCCGTGTCCAAGGACGCGCTGATCGACACGCTGTGGCAGCGGAAGTGGCCGAAGAATCCGACCGCGACCGTGGAACTGGCGGTGTCGTTGCTGAGATCGACGCTGGCGAAGGTGACCGACGCCCGCATCGTGGTCACCGAACCGGGCGGATACCGGGTCGATACGTCGCTGGTCACGATCGATGTGGTCACGTTCCAGGATTTGGTCGTGGACGCCGGCCGGCGGTCGGAGACCGAACGGCTGGGCCTGTTGCGCCAGGCGCTCGCGCTCGCGCGCGGCCCGCTGCTGGAGGACGAGGTCGGCGCCGAGTGGCTGCAGCCGTACCGCGATCGGTACCGCCTGCTGGTGGAGTCTGCACGGCTCGGCCTGGCCCGCTCCGCGTTGGCGGCCGGCGACGCGTCGTTGGCTCACTCCGCCGCGGAGCAGGCGTGGACGGAAGCGGAGTTCGTGCACGAGGACGCGTACGTGGTCGGTGTGTCAGCCCTGGTCGAGCTTGGCCGCCGCACGGAGGCGCGGGTGTTGCTCGCCCGCGTCGAGCGGCGGTTGGTCGACGAGGAGGGCCGTCCACCTTCGTCTGGCCTGCTCGGTCTGCACGACCTGCTGCATGACACGACGATTCCGACTGCGCCAGACACCGCGATAGCAGTCGACCCAGCCTTCGTAGGCGCCCCGGCGGTGTTGCCCTTCCTCGGCCGCGCCGAGCAGTTGGAATCGATCGAGCGCTTCGTCGCGCAACACCTCGACGTGCCGGGAAGCAGAGGGTCGCTCACCATCAGCGGCCCTGCCGGTATCGGTAAGTCGCGTCTGCTGGCGGAGGTGGCCCAGCGTGCAGCCGTCGACCGCAGCGTCCACTCCATCCGGTGCATGCCGAGCGATCCCGGCCATCAGCTGCTGGTCGTCGGGCAGCTGATGAGGTCGATTGCGAGAACTGCCCGGTTGCGCAAGCAACTCGTACTCGACCAGGACGTCACCGCGATGTTCGGGCGCTTCGCGCAGATGCTGGATGTTGTCGGGCCCACGCTCGTGCTGGTCGACGACATGCATCTCGCGGATGCCGGATCGGTGGCCGTGCTGCAGGCGCTGGTGGGTGCGGGTGGGGCGACGAACCTGTGCCTGGTGGGCACACACCCGACGAGCAGAGGTGGCCTCGTGGGCGGCGAGAAGATCGTGCTCTCGGCGCTGTCGCAGGCCGAGCTGCAGCCCCTTGGCATCGAGGCTGCTTGGAGCGAGACCGGCGGCCACCCAGGCCTGTTGGCGGCGTGCTGTGCCGCCGGTGCCCATGTGCTTGCCGGCGTGCCCGCCCAGATGGGCGACGACGACTTGCGCGAAGTGCGCTCGTGGCTCGACCGGCCTGGCCGGTTGGCGCGTTCGGTGCTGAGCTCAGCGAGTGTGTTGGCCGGGTCCTTCATGGTGGCTGATGTGGTCCTCGCCTCCGGGATGGGCGCCGAGACGGTGGCCGCCGTGCTCAGCCAGGCCACGCAGGATGGCGTGCTGCGGAAATCTGAAGCCGATCGGGTCGAGTTCTCCGCCCAGCTGCTGCGCCGAGTTCTCAACAAATGACGCTCGCCCTCCGCTAGAGCTTGACACCGTCTTGACAGACGGTCGGCTTTTTCATCAACGGCTCATCAACTGCGTCAACGTTGGCACAACAGCCGCTAACGAATGGCCTAATGAAAGAATAGTGAAGGGACCGAAGGTCTTAATCCTCAGGACGGGCAGGGACCAAGGCAAACGGTTCCTCCCCTTCTCGAAGAGGAGACGGGCAAATGCGGGACGATTCGGCAGTGCGAGGGCAAGACATTCGCAAGGCACGTGGGACGAGGTTCGGGATGATGGCTGCGGTCGTCGGTCTCTTCGTGCCCATGGTGCTCGTCGCCATCACGGCGGTAGAAGCGGCGCCGCCGGGCACATGCGGTGGCACGACGATGGACAGTTTCTGTGTGGAGGATTCGACGAACCTTTCGCCGATCACCGACTACAAGTGGCTGGTCAGCGCCGACGACACAGGCGACCCCTCGCTCAGCCAGGCCAGCGCCGCTGCCTGCCTGCCGAAACGAGCAGCCACCACCAATCCCGACGTGTTCGCGTTCGCCGGCACGCAGCCGTTCAGCAAGTGCGAATGGCCGTCGGTGCGCTCAGTGCCGGGCGGTTCGAACGTCGTCGCCAGCGGCACCACCGCTGACAAGGGTCGGTTGGCTGAGCTGCCTGCTGGCAAGTACCTCATCTCGGTGATCGCCGGTGGCCACAAGATCGACGGCGTCCACTTCGAGGTGGGCACCGGCGGGACACTGCTGACCGTCAACGAAGAGGGTCTCTACCACGCGATTTCCGACCCGGGCGGCGCGGTGTTCGCCGTCCGCATGAACCCCTTCCCCAAGCAGACTGCGACCCTGCGGGTGCACGTCTACAACGACAACGCCAGCACCAACGGTCAGTGGGACGGTCAGACCGAGACCCTCATCACCTGCGCTGACGCAACGCCTCAGCAGCGCCTCGACAACTGCGGCGGCGCCAACGTGAACGACGCCAACCTCGTGGGTGACCCGAGCACCGACATGTCGGGCTTCAGCGTGCACATCAACGACGTGTTGGCGGAAGTGACCACTGACGTGTTCGGCAACCCGCTGTGCACGGAGTACATGCACGGCCCCAACCTGCCCAACGGTGCGCAGGGCCCTGTGATGCTCGACGGTGAGGGTTCGCCCATCGTGTTGAACTTCGGTGGCGCACTTGCCGGTACAGAGTCGACCTGCCTCTCCGACCACTACGGCGACATCTACATCCCCAACCTCGGACCGAACCGCTACGCCGTCAGTGTCGGCGGCCCGGACCCCCGATCGCACGATGGCATCCAGTGGGTGCAGACCACCACGCTCGAGGGCGGTCACGACTGGGACAGCTGGAACCAGGAAGGTGGTTCTGGCTACGACACCGAACTGATTGTCGGCGGCGAGCGCGTCACCCCGGTGGCCCACGGCTTCGTGAAGCTCACCCACAACGATTCCGAGCGCGCCGAGATGTCGGGCGGCGCCTATTACGACGCCTCGCAGGGCTTCGCCGGCCCCGGTGTAGGCCTACCGGGTTCGCTCTCCGGCAGCATTCACGTTGGCCGTGCCTACATCGGCTCGGGCGCCGGTGCCCCCCTTGCTGGCATGAACCTCTCGAATGCCAAAGAGGATGGCATCATCGAAGACGGGCTGATCTCGATCAGCTGCATCGCCACCTGCAACGCCCCCACCGACTCCGCCGTGTGGACCGGCCGTGCGAAGCCGGACGGCACGTTCACCGTGACCGGCTTGCAGTCCGGCGACTACACGGTCTCCATCTGGGACGAGTCGCAGAGCTACATCCTCGCCGTCCTCCAATACTCCATCAACGCGGGCTCAATCACCGACGCCGGTGAGGTGCTGCTCTCTGGATGGTTCACCGACCTGCAAGGCTCGATCTTCTACGACTGCAACGCCGACGGCATCCGCCAGGAAGGCGAGCACAGCAATCCCAACGACCCGTCGTGTATCGAAAAGGGCATTCCCAACTACTTCATGTCAATTCGTACCCGCGGCAACTCATTGCAGGACCAGGGTGCTGCCACCTCGATGACCGGTGAAGACGGCAGCTTCGACTTCGGTCAGGCGTATCCACTCGGCCAGTTCCTGGTCGTCGAGGCGTACAACCCCCGGTACAAGAACACGGGCTTCACATACACCACCGACAACGATCCGAACCCACACACGGTGGAGTCCTCGCAGGTCGACCTCGACTTCTTGCCGATCATCGGTCTCTCTGCCAACCTCGATTGGGGTGTGCAGGCCTACGACCAGTTTGAGAACGGCGGCATCGCCGGCACGGTCACCTATGACGTCACCCGCAACGAGTTCGACCCTGCCTTCTCGGCGCCCGAGGACTATCAGCCCAGCATCCCGAACATCCCCATGCAGCTCTGGAAGACAAAGAAGGATGCCAACGGCAACGTGGTCCACTACGGCGGCCCGGGCGGCGGTGCTGCGGTCCAGATGGGCGTTGGCGGCTGCACCCGCCCTGACGAACTTCGTGGCACTGATGCACTGGCCGAGGGCCAGCCGTGCAAGCCGTTCGACTACTACATGACCGAGACCTGGACCCGGCCCACCGGTTGTGTGGCGCTCGACGTCACCGGCGCTCCGCTCGCCGGTGAGCTGGCCTTGCCAGGTGCCCTCGACGGCAACCCGACCATCGGCGTCGTCAACTGGCATCACGACGATCCCACGGAACCTGACTGCGTGGAGTCGCCGATGAACGGCTTCCAGATCGGTGGCGACGGTTCCGTCAACGGCAACTATGCCCTTTCGAACCTCATCCAGCCTACTGCCCTCAATGGTGTCAGTGACTACCAGGCACTGACCGACCTGTACGCCGACAAGGACGCGGACCACTGGGACACGCTCGTGCCCGAGGACTACGTCGTGGAAGCCGTCAACCCGGCCGACGAACTGGCGACGACTCTGACCACGCCCGACCCGGACCAGGGTGGCTACACCGGCGCCGCGGCCTCGAAGAAGAAGTACCGCTTCACCGACGAGACCTCCATCAACGTGTTCAGCGGTGACGAGTACATACCGCAGGAGGGCGTCTCGGGTGGCGGCACAGGAGCCGCTGGCGACCCGCTGCGGCCCTACGACGCGGCCGTGGTTCGAGAAGATGTCAACACCATCGGCGCTGGAACGGTGGCCAAGTGCGGCGGGACGATGACAACGGTCGCTCCGGACGAAACGTCGTCGTTCGAGAACGACTTCACCGCTGGTGGCGGCAACCCCTACGCCGGCGAGTTCCGCCCCGTCTGCGACGCCAAGGTCGTGAAGGTCGTCAACGGCCGCTCGGTGGCCCCGACGTTCTTCATGTACACCGACGTGCCGATCCCTGCCAAGTTCTACGGGCTTCTCAACGACGACCTCAACGTACAGACCGACCGCCGTAGCACCCTGCTCGGCGAGGTCGCCCCTGTGCCCAACGGGCCGATCGGTATCTACGACGAGAACGGCAACTGGAAGTACACGGCGCACTCCGACTTCAATGGCAACTACGAAGTCCTGCTGCCCTCGATGGACACCTACAACTGCCCGCTGCCTGCCGGTCCGTGCGCCAACGTGTACCGCCTGGTCGGCAACGACCCGGGCACGCTCGATCACCGGAACACCGACTACAACCCGCAGTTCCGCACCATCTCCACCAACTTCCAGGCCTGGACGGGTGTCATCCTCCCGGTTGACCAGGCGCCCACTCATATTGGCATCACCATCGAAGGTCCGGCCGCCCAGTTCGGCGCCCTCAGCCTGTGCCAGGTCAATCAGCCTGACACCCCGGTGAACAAGATCACCCCGGAGATCTACGCCATCAACCAGCCGTACTTCGGTAAGAGCGGTGACTCGAGCTCGACAGTGTTCACACTGAACGGGGTCGGTTTCGGTGCCTCGAAGGGTGCCGGACAGCTGCAGATGGATGGCACCGGTATCGCTACACAGTCGTGGAACGACCGCCAGATCACGTTCCAGGTTCCCCCCAGCCTTGTGGCTGGCGCACATCAGCTGTCGGTGAAGTCCGACAACGGGCTCTCGACGGTGAACGGTCTGACCTTCCACGTCTTGGGCACCGGATACCTCTCCCCGTCGGATGTGTACGAAGTGCGTTCCGACGTAGCAGAGAATCGCAATCAGCGGACCTTCAACCCCAACCATGACGCATGGGACGCGCTCACCAACACACCGGCTGGTTTCTCCGGTCGCGACAAGAGCGGCGCCTTGGTAGATGGCGGTCGAGCGATCCAACGTGCAATCGATGCAGCTCACGGCAATGGCAACAATGGCGGAAACAACGCCAAGCTGATCGTGATCTACCCGAACCTGGCCCCGAACTATGCGCCGCACAACCCCAATGCGGCCTACTTCGAGAACGTCGTCGTGCACGGCAAGGTGACGCTCCAGGGCGTCGGCCCGGGCGGCGCCTACAGCTCCACGAGTGTCGTGCGCGGCACAAACATCGACGCCTCCCTGTTCTGGGCTGCGACGCAAGTGGTGCCTGCGGGTGGGAATCAGCAGACCGCCGACGGCAGCTACTCCGACGACTGGCGCACGTTTGCCAATGGGCTCAACCGGGTCGGCAACGGCCCGGCCGAGCTGCCTGAAGGTGAGGCGATCCTCGCGATCGCCGAAAGGACCGACCAGTACGCCAACTACGAGGTCTCTTTCGGTAGCGGCGGCCAGCAGCAGACCTTCGAGAACCTGAATCTCGCCCAAAACTCGAATCAAGCCAACCGCCAGTGGGGTGTCGACGGCATCCTCATCAGCGGCGGCGACCAGCAGGGCAACCCCGGCGGTATCAACACCGCTCCCGGAGCAGCCGGCGCCGACTTGGCGCTCGGTGGTCTGCCGGGGCCGGCTCAGGGCGGCGCCATCATGCTGGATCAGTACGTTCGTCGTTTCAACATCACGAACAACCTGATCCAGTCGAACGGTGGCACCTACGGCGCCGTCCGGGTCGGCACCCCCGACCTGGCTGACCAGGACAACCACAACGAACGGCTGAAGGTCACCAACAACCGATTCGTTGCCAACGGTGGCACCAACCTGGCCGGTGCATTGGGCCTGTTCGCCGGTTCCGACCTCTACGAGGTCGCAGGGAACGACTTCTGCGGCAACTTCTCGGCGGAGTACGGCGGTGCGATCTCACACTACGGCGCGTCGCCGGGCGGCCTGATCAGCAAGAACCGCATCTACTACAACCAGAGCTACGACGAGGGTGGCGGCATCATGATCGCCGGCAACCTGCCGGCCAACAACAGCGCCCTCTCCAACGGTGCGGGCGGTGCCTACGGCACTGGCTACACGGGCACCAGCTACCCGCGGGCGCAGGCCGTCAGCGATCCGCTGGGCGTGACCATCGATAGCAACACGATGGTCTCGAACCAGTCGAACGACGACGGTGGCGGCATCCGCTTCCTGATGGCTGGGAACTTCCCGATGCTGGTGAAGAACAACATCATCGCCAACAACCTCGCCACCCACGAGGGTGCGGGCATAGCCCTCGATGATGCACCTGACGTGACCATCGTGAACAACACAGTCGTGAAGAACATCACGACCGGTACGGCGGCCACTAATGGTGCAGTCATGAACACGGCGGGCCTCGACGTCAACGCCATCACGCCGGCCGGTGCCAACGTGACGGTGACGACGCTCACTCCTGGCCCCGTTGCGGGCACGGTGCGACCTGCCAACCCGGCCGGTCTCTCCACAGGCGGCAACAGCACGCCACTGCAGAACACACTGCCGGCGGGTTCCCCGAACTGGTCGAAGCCGGTGCTCATCAACAACCTGTTCGCCGATAACCGGGCAGGTTGGGCGGAGCTGCCGTCGACGATCAACTTCAACAGCAACTCCATCAAGGGAATCGGTATTGAGAACGGGTCCACGGCCTCGCAGCGCTGGGACATCGGCGTCAGCTCGACCACCGGTCTGTGCAACGTCACCAACGCTGCACACACATGCGACCCCGGGCCGCAGCCGTTCGGCTTCGACTCGGTGACCACCACGGTCAACACGTCGTCGCTGAGCAACATCCAGCCCGACGCTGGCATCTACCTCAACAGCTCGAACATGGCCGGCGACGGCACTGCCGCCCTCGCCTTCCAGCACGCTGCCGACTTCCTGGTCGACAGCCTCGGCTGGCGAGTGAACACCAACGTGTCGTTCCCGGTGATCGTCGCCCAGATGGTGCCTGTCACCCTCCTGGCCGACTACCACCTGACGACCAGCTCGAGCCTCACCTACGCAGTCAACTCGGGCACCAGCCCGTCGGTGGACGCACGGGTGCCGAACCGGGACATCGATGGTGACGTTCGCCCGCAGGGCTTTGGAGCCGATCGTGGCGCCGACGAGATCGCC
>Ga0105047_10005023_pt1 | contig 22886 bp, 23 predicted proteins | sample MAT04_FD_78384 | JGI IMG/M metagenome (GOLD analysis project Ga0105047, IMG submission 78384) | Freshwater microbial communities from Lake Fryxell liftoff mats and glacier meltwater in Antarctica - MAT-04 (megahit assembly) | ecosystem: Environmental > Aquatic > Freshwater > Ice > Liftoff... | reverse complement strand
GGCCAGAAACAAGGCGCCGCCCCAGCGCGCAAGGCCCAGCAACACATCATTGCCGCGAATCAGCGCACCCGCTCCCGCAATGCCACCCAGGATCAGCAGGGCGTCCGACAACGCACAAAACAGCACAATGGGCAGCACGTGCTCACGCCGCAGACCCGCGCGCAACACAAAGGCGTTTTGCGAACCAATCGCCACAATCAGCGCCAGGCCCGTTGCAAAACCGGCCCAGAAATCTGCGCTCATGCGGCGGGTGTCGAGAGCCGGGTTAGCAGGCCTTGTAAAGCATGGACCACGGTCGCGGCACGCACCGCGGCGCGGTCGCCTTCAAAGTACTGCACTTCGCTGAACACTCCTTCGGGCGTGGCCCAGCCAAACCACACGGTGCCTACCGGCTTGGCGGGGCTGCCGCCCATGGGCCCAGCGACGCCGGTCACGGCGACGGCCACCTGGGCGCGCGAGTGCCGCACGGCGCCTTGCACCATGGCGCGCACAACTGCTTCGCTGACGGCACCCACGCGTTCAATCAGCCCAGCATCCACGCCCAGCAGCTCGGTTTTGGCTTCATTGGAGTAGGTCACAAAGCCGCGTTCAAACCAGTTGCTGGAGCCCGCCAGATCGGTGCAGGCGGCGGCAATGAGGCCGCCGGTGCAGCTTTCGGCAGTCGCCAGCTTGCGTTGCTTTTTCAGCATCAAATCAGCCAGTAGCCCGCACAGGAATTGCGTAGACAGCTCTGAATTTGATAGCGTCTTGTCCGCCTTGGATGGCATTACACAAACCTCCACACGGCCACCACCAGCAGCGTGCAGCCTGCCGCCACCAGGTCATCGAACATGATGCCAAAGCCGGCCTTGCGCCAGGCGGCCGGGTCGGTGGCCGGGTCCATATCGTGGTACAGCGCGTCGGCCCAGCCCACGGGGCCGGGTTTGACCGCATCAAAAAACCGGAACAGGCCAAAGGCCAGTGCCTGTCCCACCAGCCCGGCGGGCATGACCAGCCACAGCACCAGCCAGAAGGCCACCACCTCGTCCCACACGATGCTGCCGGGGTCCAGAACGCCCATGTTGCGGGCGGTGATGCTGCAGGCCCACCAGCCGATGGGCAGGGAGGCGGCAATCAGCATCGCCCAGCGGACATCGTTCATCCAGGGCGAGAGTGCGATGAAGGCAATCCACGCCCACAGCGTGCCCGAGGTGCCAGGCGCAAGGCGTGAGAGGCCTGAACCAAAGCCCAGCGCCAGGAAGTGGGCCGGGTGCGAAAACAGGAAGCGCACCGTAGGGCGCGCAACCGGCACCGGCTGCCCGGGGTCTGCGGGGAACACGGTAACGGGGGAAGAAAACGGGTCGTTCATGCGGGAATTATCGGCGAGGCCTGTGCCGCAGGCTGGGCCATTTCGCTGATCCACTGGGCCCAGTAATCGATGCAGGCGCGGATCTTGGGCAGGCGGTGGCGCTCTTGCAGCATCACGGCATAAATGGGCACGGGCGGGCTGATGAAATGGGTTTGCAGAAGGGGAATCAGACGCCCCTCGCGTACCAGTGGCAGCGCCATCAGGTCGTGCAGCCGTGAAATGCCCACGCCATGCACCACCAGACTCATCAGCAGGGCGGTGTTGTCGGTGCGGGTATGGCCGCCCACTTGCAGGGTATGCGCCCCGCCCCTGTCTTCCAGGGGCCAGCGGTTCAATGCCGGGCTGGCGCTGTTGGCAATCAGGCGGTGGTGTTGCAGGTCGTCGGGGTGGCGGGGTGTGCCCTTTGCAGCCAGGTAGGCGGGCGATGCATACAGGGTACGCCCGTGCGACCCCATCAGGCGGGCCACCAGCGTGTCGTTGCGCGGGGTGCCGGTGCGGATGGCAATGTCGATGCCATCGCGCGCCATGTCGGCCAGACGGTCACTGGCATTGATGTCAATGTGCAACTGCGGGTAGCGCTGGTACAGGCCGCACAGGCTGGGGGCAATGATCCGTTCGGCCAGCAGGGGGCTCACGCTGATGCGCACCCAGCCACTGGGGCCGCTGATCTTGCCGGTCAGCTCGCTGTCCAGCTCGGCGGCAGTGTCGAGCAGGCGTCGGCCATAGGCCAGAAAGGTGTCGCCCTCGTCGGTCAGGCTCAAACCGTGGGTGGTGCGGTGCAGCAGTCGCACGCCACAGGCGGCTTCCAGGCGCGCCAGCGACCGGGTGACCTGGCTGACCGGCACATCGCGCTCGCGGGCCGCGGCCGACAGGGTGCCCAAGTCGGCAATGCGGGCGAACAGGGCGACGTCATCGAGTTGGAGTTGCATGGGTGGATTTTGATTTGGTTTTGCAAATAGTGCAAAACCAATATCGAAATACTGCCATTTCCAGAGTTCGGTGATTTCAATAAAGTTCATTCTAGCCATTCAACCCACCGTCAAGGAGCACCACTATGCAGTACACCCCCAGCGAACTCGATCGCATCCACACCCAGGCCAAAGCACAGGCCCACGCCCTGCGCGAACAGGCCATGGCGGATTTCTGGCGCGGTGCCAACGCCTTGGCGTACCGCTTGGCCCGGCGCGCGCAGCCGCGTGTCCAGGCCACGACACCTGTGTCCATCCCCACCACGCACTGCGAGGGAGTTTGAACATGCCCACATTGCTACTCAAGGTGTCGCCTCTGCAAAACCCGTCGCGCTATGCCGCGCTGGCCAGCGCCCTGACCCGCATCACCGCCGACACGCTGGGCAAGCGCGCCGAGGTGACTGCGGTGGTGATCGACGACATTCCCGCCGCCCGCTGGTACGTGGGCGGCCGCGATGTGCCGCGGCCCACCGCTTTGCTGGAGATCAGCATTACCCAGGGCACCAACACCGCTGAAGAGAAAGCGTCCTTCATTGCCACGGCGTTTGCCGAACTGGAACGCCAGTTGGGTTCAGGGCAGCCGCTGGAGCCCGCCAGCTACGTCATCGTGCGCGAGGTGCCCGCCACCGACTGGGGCTATGGCGGGCAGACGCAGGCGGCGCGGCGGGTGGCACTGGTGGGCACCGCGCCCTAGTCTGCGTTGGCGAGACTACTGACACAGCGTTGTCAGGAGGGCCACGCACCATACAGACTTCTTCACCACAACAGAAGTTCCGCATGAAAAACGCGATTAGCTGGTTTGAAATCCCCAACACGCAACTTGATGCCGCACAGGCTTTTTACGAAGCCGTTTTGGGCCACCCCATGCGCCGCGAGGCCATGGGGCCGAGCCAAGGCGCCGTGTTTGCCTATGACATGGAGGGCGAGGGCGTGGGTGGCACGCTGATCTATCTGGATGCACATCGCCCTCGCTGGATGCAGTGTTGACCCGCGCGGTGGCGCAGGGCGGCAGCGTGGCGCTGCCGCGCACGGCACTGCCACCAGGCATGGGCTTCTTTGCCCACATCACCGATCTGGACGGCAACCGCGTCGGTTTGCACGCCTTGGAATGAAAGAGCAGCTATGCGCAACAATTGGATCGCCGTCGCCAGCGCCGAGCACGTCCCGCAGTGGCTGCGCGCAGCCGGAGCAAGGATTCATGCAGGTCTGTCACGGCAAGTGCGCGCCGCTCCAGCGCGTGGCACCGGGTGATCGGGTGGCCTATTACAGCCCCACGGTCACCATGGGTGGCAAGGACAGGCTGCAAAGCTTTGTGTCGATAGGCACCGTGCAACCCGGTGCGCCGTATGAATTCAACATGGGTGGTGGCTTTGTGCCGTTCCGTCGCTGGACGCGTTCGAGTTTGTGGAGGACCGTGCGCGCTGGGGCTGGCATCTCCACAAATGCCGACGCAATCGCTACTATTTTGATAGCTGCTTGCACAAGTATCATGCGGGCTAGAGCCCTAAATTACACCAAATCCCCATGCGCCGTGCCGACCGCCTGTTCCAGATTGTTCAGCTCATTCGCGGCCGCCGCCTCACCACGGCGGCATTTCTGGCGCAGCGCCTCGAAGTGTCCGAGCGCACCGTGTACCGCGATGTGGCCGACCTGCAGCACCAGGGTGTGCCGATTGAAGGCGAGGCCGGGGTCGGCTATCGGCTGGGGCAGGGCTTCGACTTGCCGCCGCTGATGTTCACGCCCATGGAGGCCCGCGCACTGGTGGCCTCGGTGCGCATGGCGCAGGTCTGGCAGGACCCGGCGCTGGCCCAAGCATCGCAAGTAGCGCTGGGCAAGATTCTGTCGGTGTTGCCTGCGGCGGCGCGGGCAGCGGCGCAAAGTATGGCGATTTACGCGCCGCCTATCGGTCTGGAGCCTGCGGTGCAAGCCACCTTGCAGACCTTGCGTGAGGCCGCCGGGAACGCAGGACCGGCTGACCAGGCAGTAACACTCGAACGCCTGCTCGGTGTTGCCATTGAAATTTAGCGATTTTCCGGCGCGGGTGCAGAGCTGGAGACAGACCTTTGCCGGTTGCACACCGCGTGGCTGATGGCCAGATTCTCCAGGTGGCTGTTGCCGCCCTGGCTGAGCGGCTGCATGTGTTCCAGCGTGGCATCACCCGACGGCACGTGCAGGCCGCACACCCAGCACGGCACCTGGCCGTGCAACTGGCGGGCCACGGTTTTGTAGATTTTGTCGCGGGTATGCGAGAGTTTGCTCATGGGGCAAAGTGATCAAATGACGTGAAGGTGTTCGCCACCGCGGCGCCCTGGGCATCGACCAGGCGCAATCCGGGTGCGCGCTCGATATGGCCAATGCGGGTGACGGGCGTGCCGCTGGCGGCGGCCGCTGCCTGCACTGCGGCGCGCTGGGCCACCGCTGCGGTGAAAACCAGCTCGTAATCATCGCCCCCGGCCAGCACGCACCGCAGTGCCTGGTCTGGGTCAATTTGTAAGCCATTTAGCCCGGTAGCCCCCGCAGATGCTGCGCAAGCAGCTAGCAAATCGATAGCAATATGCGTCTCGATGGTGGCGCCCAGACCCGAGCGCTGGAGGATGTGGCCCAGGTCGCCCAATAACCCGTCGCTCACATCGGCAGCCGCGCTGGCAATGCCACGCAGGGCAAGGCCCAGCGCCACGCGGGGTGTGGGTTGCTCCAGGCGCAGACGGGCTTGCGCCAGCACTTCGGGCGGCAGCGGGTGCGTGCCTTGCAGCGCTTCAAGGGCCAGCCGCGCATCACCCAGCGTGCCGCTGACGTACAGGTCGTCGCCTGCCCGGGCGCCGCTGCGCAGCAGGGCAGCGCCTGCGGGCACCTCGCCAAAAACGGTGATGCAGATGTTCAAAGGCCCCTGGGTGGTGTCGCCGCCGATGAGTTCGCAGCCGTGGGCATCGGCCAGTGCCAGCAAGCCCTGTGAGAAAGGCTCCAGCCACTGGGCCGTAGCGTCGGGCAGCGCCAGCGCCAGCGTGAAGGCCAGCGGCCGCGCACCGCAGGCGGCCAGATCGCTCAGGTTGACCGCCAGCGCCTTGTGGCCCAGGGTGCGGGGGTCTACATCGGGGAAAAAATGACGCCCGGCCACCAGCATATCGGTGGAGATCGCCAGGTGCATGCCGGGGGCTGGCTGCAGCAGGGCGCAGTCGTCTCCAATGCCCAGCACGGCCCGGCGGGTAGGGCGTGTGAAGTAGCGTGCGATCAGCTCAAACTCGCCCATCATTTCGTGTCAGAGAGGCTCGTATGAGCGGGCCAAAAAAAGCTCATGGGCGCTTGCCACAGACGTTGGAAGACCGCGCCACGAATGCGGGCACGGCCCAGACCGGACACGCTGTGGGCTTGCAGGGCGACCCGGAAGGCCAGGTAAAAACTGACACCCAGGTTCAGCGCACCGATCACCGGGATGCTGGCCACCGCCCACCACAGGGCGGGGTTGCGCACGATGTCCCAGCCCAGGCTGGCACAGGCGGCGCCCAGCTGGCCTGAAGACAGGGTGACGTGGCGCGCCTCCATGGCCAGCCCAAAGAATCCGAAGATCGCCGGTAGCAGGCCCAGCATGAAGCCCAGTGAAATATTCGAGGCGAAGCCCGATATGTTGTGGCGCATGAAGTGCGCCCAGCGGTCCGCCCGCACCACCCCCAGGCGCCGGGTGATATGCGGGTTGTAGCGCAAGGCCGAATCCAGCCGGTGCAGCACGAACCAGTTTTCCACCCAGCCCGCGATGATGCTGCTGGAAAACAGCAGCACGCCGGTGAAGGCAGCAAACAGGGCAGAAGGCCCCCACAGGTCCAGCGAATGCAGTACATGCTCGGCCGCAGCCGCATTGATCATGGGTTGCCCGCTGGCATATTGCATGGCAAACGACAGGAGGAGGACGGCTGGAAAAACAACCGCCACATTGCCCAGCACGGCGGCCACCTGCGAGCGCACCAGGTGCGTGACCTCATCCACAAAGGCGCCCAGCTGCTGGGAGTCGCCAATGTCCTTGAGTTTGGCGGCCATGGCCGGTGCCGTCATGGCCGGCTGCTTGGTGGCCAGGGTGAAGTGCAGCAACTGGATGACGACAAAGCTGGCGGCGTACATCACGCCGGACCAGAAGCCGTTCCAGAACGCCGACAAGCCCACGGCCATGACCGCAAATTTCAGCAAGGTGGTCACCGCCGTCAGCGCACCGCCGCCGGCGGCCTGTCCCAGCATGGTGCGGTACTCTTCCCGGTTGCGGGTGATGTAGTGTTCGCCGGTTTCCGAACTGCGCTCGGCCACTTTGGCTGCCAGCAGCGAGGTGCTGGTCGTCACCAGCGCGCCCAGGCTGCGCTGCGTCTGGCCGACAGCGGCCAGGTGGGAGAACAGCCGGGCGCAGTGGGCGTGGGCGGGGTCGTTCAGCAGACAGTCCAGCAGCGCGCGAATGCGCAGTACCCGCGCACGCAATTGACGCAGCCGAAACACCAGATCCAGGGAAATGCCGTGGGCGTCCAGGTGGGTGTAGACCGAGGACGCCGCCTGGCGGCAGGCGTCCAGCTGGGTGCGAAAGCGCTGGGCCGCTTCATCCAGTCCCTGGCCGCTCAGCCAGGCATCCCTTACGGCATCAAAATCCGCCGACAGGGAATGAAACGGACCAGAGGTGCGTGCTGGTGTGCTCATGCGCAGGCGTATTTCGCGGGAAAACCCGGCTGCGCTGATCTGGCTGGTGCAAAACGTGATGGCTTCCAGCAGGGCGCTTTGCCAATAGGTCAGGTGGGACGTATTCAGCGCGGCGTCCTCATTCGACGGCGCCGTCAGCAACCGGGCCAGGCGCTCCAGCGTGGCCGGCGCGAGTGCGGATACCCACTGGGCATCCAGCTTGGTCGGCATTACCAGCGCAAACAGCTCGGACGCATCGGCGGTTTCCGGGGTGGCGGGCAGCAGTTTGTTGTGCAGGCGCTGTACGAACTCGCTGACAAAGGCATTGCGCGAGGCAAAGCCATAGTCGGACAGCAGGGTGGTGCCGTCCACGGTGTCGATCAGCTTGCGCCACCAGCGCTGCAGCCGCGCCTTCGTATGGGGTCGTGCATCCAGAGCGTCCAGAAGGGTGTCGACACGGGCCGCCGCCGCCGGGGCCGATTTGCCGTTGCCGCGAATCCAGTCCAGCAGGGCAACCAGCCACAAGTGCCGCTGCACCAGATCGGTATCGGGATCCAGGGTGTCCAGCAGAACGGCCAGATCCGGGCCAGCTTCAACAGGGGATGTCATCAGTGCAGTGTGCGTCTTTCGCCGGCGCCGGAATCGCCGCTGAGCGCATCAAGAACAAACATGGGGACGTCGGCGTCGAACTTTTCCCCGTCTTCGGCCACGCAAAAAAAGCTGCCGTGCATCGTCCCCGTGGGCGCGCGCAGCCGGGTTCCGCTGGTGTACTCGAAGGCCTGGCCGGGTTTCAGCAGGGGTTGCTGGCCCACCACACCCAGGCCCCGGACCTTTTCGGTGTGGCCGTTGGCGTCGTTGACGTTCCAGGTGCGGGAGATCAGTTGCGCCGGCACCTCACCCGTGTTGGTGATGGTGATGGTGTAGGCAAACACATACAGGCCTTCTTCGGGGTTGGACTGGTCGTGCAGGTACTGGGGCACAACTTCCACGGATAATTGATACTTGGACATGCCGCAATGCTACCTGTGAAAATGCCCCTTCTCCCACCCCTCTCTGGAATGCCCCCTGCCATGACATACCGAATTGCCCCCTCCATCCTGTCTGCCGACTTCGCCCGACTGGGCGAAGAGGTCAAAAATGTCATTGCCGCAGGAGCCGACTGGATTCACTTTGACGTGATGGATAACCACTACGTCCCGAATCTCACTTTCGGCCCGATGGTGTGCCAGGCCCTGAAGTCGCACGCCCAAACCGCCGCGGGCGTCGCGGTGCCGATTGATGTGCACCTGATGATTTCGCCGGTCGATGCGCTGGCGGGTGCTTTTGCCGATGCGGGGGCTGACCTCATCAGCTTTCACCCGGATGCCTCGGGACATGTGCACCGCAGCATCCAGGCCATCAAGGCCAAGGGCTGCCAGGCCGGGCTGGTATTCAACCCCGCAGCGCCGCTGGATGTGCTGGACTGGGTGATTGATGACATTGACCTGATCCTCATCATGAGCGTCAACCCGGGCTTTGGCGGTCAGAGTTTCATTGACTCGGCACTGCGCAAGATCGAAGACGTGCGCAAACGCATTACCGCCAGCGGCAAGGACATTCGCCTGGAGGTGGACGGCGGCATCAAGGTGGACAACATCCGCCGGGTGGCCGATGCCGGGGCCGATACCTTTGTCGCGGGCAGCGCCATATTTGGCAAGCCGGACTACAAGAGCGTGGTCGACGCCATGCGGCTGGCACTGCAGCCCTAGGCCCAACACCACACGGGCGCAGGAATAGCCAGCCATGCCAATCGACCACACGGGCAACATACCGTCGTCGCATGCGGGGCTGGAGGCCTTGTCTTCCCACGAATCAGGGGTGCGACCGAGTCTGTGGCGCCGCATGCTGGCGCGCAGGCAGGGCAATGATGCTTCGCATTGGTGGGTCCGTGGTGCCATGTACGCCATGCTGGGCATGGTGGCTGCGCTGGTGTTGGTTCAGGCGTGGCGCTCCGAGCAGGCGGAGGCGGTGCGGCGCGTCGATGTGGAGATCATTCGGGTCGCAGCAGAGCAGAGTGCCCTGAGCCAGCGCATAGTCACCCTCGCCGTGATGCTGGCCGTTCCGGCCTTTGACCGGGAAGAGCGCCGCAGCGACTTGCGTGACAGTATCGAACTGGCGAAAGCAGAAGCACGGCGGCTGGAGGCGCTGCTCACAGCCCAGGGCGCCTTGCAATCCGATTCGCCCGCCAGCCTGGTGGGTGCCCTGAATGTCTGGAAGGAAAGCCGCGCGCATTTGTGGAGCCGCGCTCAGGACCTTCTGGCGCAGCCAGACAGCGCTGACATGACGGCCCTGACGCCCGAGATTCAGGTTTTGCACAATGACCTGGAGACAACCCTCATCGCGATCGACGTGCTGGTGCTGGAGGTGCAGTCGGCCGCGCAGGCACGCGGCACTACCGCGGCGCGGCAAATCCGCGTGCAGGCGGGCGTTGCGCTGCTGTTCCTGCTGCTGATGGCGCTGGCGGTGGTGGAGCCCACGGCACGCGCGGTACGTCGTCAGCACCTTGCGCTGTCGCGCCAGTCGGTGCGTCTCCAGCGCCTGGCACTGGTGGCCGAGCGCAGTTCGAATGCGGTGGTGCTGGCCGATGCCGAGCGGCGGGTGGTGTGGATCAACGAAGCGTTCACCCAGATGATGGGGTACCCCGAAGGCAAGGCGCTGGGGCAGCGCTTGGGTGACCTTCTGAGGGAAGGGAGTGCAGACCCTTCCACGTTTGCAGCGTTCGGCGAGGCGGTGCAGCAGGGGCATGGCCTCAAGCGCGAAATCAAGATCAGCGCGGCCGGCGGCGAGCGTCGCTGGGCACTGGTGGATGTGCAGCCGATTTTTAGCGATGCGGACGATTTGTCGGGTTGGGTTCTGGTGGCGACCGACCTGACTGACGCGCGTACGCAGCAGCAGGTGCTGGAACTGGCGGTGGAAGGTGCGGGTCTGGGTATCTGGCACTGGGATATTCAGCGCGGCACCATGCAGTGCAATAACCGCATGCTGGAGATCATGGGTTACCAGGCTCGCGAACTGGCCATGACGGCAAAAGACTGGAATGCCCTGGTTCACCCGGATGACTTCGCCCCCTGGATCGCTGCGGTTACGGCGCATCTGCGCGACCCGGCATCGCTCCTTCGGATGTCGGTGCGTCTGCGCCATGGCAGTGGACGATGGGTCTGGATGATGCTGGCCGGAACGGCAGTGGACCGCTCCGCCGATGGCCGGGCGCTGCATATGGCCGGTGTGGCCATGGACGTGCAGGCCCAAAAAGTGATGGAGCACCAGCTGCGCACGGCAGCCCGAACCGACGGCCTCACCCAGTTGCCCAACCGCATGGTGGTTCTGGACGCAATCAACGCCGCCCTTGAGCGCAGTCGGCGGGAGTCTGGCTATAACTTTGCCGTCCTGTTCATGGATTTTGACCGCTTCAAGCAGGTCAATGACACACTGGGTCACAGCGTGGGAGACGAGTTGCTGCGCCAGATTGCCCAGCGTCTGCAGGACAGTTTGCGACCGGGCGACAGCTTCATGCAAACCAGCGATTTTTCGCATATCGCGGCCCGCATCGGGGGGGACGAATTTGTCGTGCTGCTGGACGATATTCGGGGCGGGCTGGAAGCGGAAATTGTCGCCGGACGTCTGCTGGATGTGCTGGCCATGCCCTACACCATCGGTTTGCACAAGGTGAATTCGACCGTCAGCTTGGGTATCGTGACCAGCGACCACGCGGCAGAGGATGCCGACAGCGTGCTGCGCGACGCGGATATTGCCATGTACGAGGCCAAACGCACCGGCCGCGCCCGCTATGCCCTGTTTGACCCGGCCATGCGTCAGCAAGTCAAGGCATCTGCCGCGCTGGAAAACGATTTGCGCCAGGCGCTGGACCAGCACCAGATATTTGTCGTCTACCAGCCGCTGATTGATCTGGCTACCGGCGGGCTCGGGGGCATGGAGGCGCTGATGCGCTGGCGCCATCCCCAGCGCGGGTTGGTGCCGCCGGTGGAGTTCATTCCTGTTGCCGAGAACTGCGGCCTGATCGGCGCGCTGGGACAGTTTGTGCTGCAAACGGCTTGCCATGCGTTTGCGTCCATGCAGGCTGGTCTGGGCATCGCCGCCCCGCCCTCCGTTGCCGTGAATCTCTCTCGGGCCCAGTTGCACCTGCCCGGTCTGGTTACGCAAGTGCAGGATCTGTTGCGCGCCAATGGCATGTCCGCCGGGCAACTGGTTCTGGAAGTGACCGAGAGCCTGGCGGCGCAGGATGAGCGGGTGATCCACACGCTGCATGAACTGCGGGCGCTTGGCGTGGCGCTGTCGCTGGACGACTTTGGTACGGGTTACTCCTCTCTGTCGTGCCTGCATGAATTGCCGGTGGATTTTGTGAAGATCGACCGCTCGTTTGTCAGTCTCGCGCAAAGCAGTGACTACCGGCGCGTACTGATCGAGGCCACGATCCGCATGGCGCAGACCCTGGGGCTGGGAACCGTGGCCGAAGGCATTGAAACAGCCGAGCAGGCCCAGCTCATGGCGACACTGGGTTGCGACAAGGGGCAAGGCTATCTCTACAGCAAACCCCTGGAAGCAGACGCGCTGGTGAACTGGGTGCAGTCGACGGTGTTTACGCCCTGACCGCGTGCAAAGCCGGCTGCGTGCGACGGACTGGATCAATTTTCAAGGTGGGGAGTTGGTAGGCCCGGTCATCAAACAGGTCGATGCCGCAACTCAGGGACTCAATCCAGTCAAAGAATTGGTGAATGGCCACAGGTCCCACAATCGGTGCGCCGTGCTGGGGAACCAGCATGGAAATATCCAGCTGGCGGGCCATGCGCACCCACAGCCGCAGGATCTTGTTGGACACCATGTAACGGCGATGGAAGCCTTCCATCAGGGGAATGTGGGCTTTCAAGTCGGTGACGAATTGCTGGGCCTGCTGCCCGGTGGTCATGGATGCGCCGAGGTCGCCGGTGAACAGGATGCGGCTCACGGGGTCATAGAAATGGAAGTTGCCTTCCGAGTGCATGAAGTGCGCTGGCAGCAACCAGATTTCATGGTGGCCCAAGGCCAGTTTTCCACCCGCATCCGGAACACCAATGACCCGGTCTTCGGTTTTGCCGGCCTTGGTAAAGTGCGGCGCAAAACGCTCCCATATGCGGGAAATCACCAGCTTGGCGGGGGTGGATGTCATCCAGCGATCCAGCGAAGCAATGATGTCGGGGTCGGCGTGCGAAGCGAGCAGGTAGGAGAGTTTGTTGGGAGGGAAGTGCCGCGACATGCCCAAAAACAGCTCGTTGAACGCCAGGTTGCCGCCCGGGTCGATGATGGCACCGGTATCACCATCCAGAATCAGGAACTGGTTGGCCTGTACCGCTTCTCCGTCGCCGGCGATGAGGTCGGTGAACATCAGACACGCATGGGTTTTGTCCCGATACAGTTCAATGGACATAATGGAAAACCCTCAGAGTGTCGTAAAGGGATGCATCCTAATGTCCTGAAGCCAGGCGGTATTGATTTGGGTCAACTACTTCCCATCCCTCTGTTTTTGCCATTGCAGCCCCCTCTCATTTCAACGCCATGACTTTTTCCCCGCTAAATTTCTCCGCCGCCATCATCGACCTGGACGGTACCCTGGTCGACACCCTGGGTGACTTTGTTGTGGCGTTGCAGCGCATGCTGCATGACCTGCCACCGCCATTTGCAGACTTCGGGGTGGAGCGCGACCTCGTGGAGCGCTTGGTGGGCCGGGGCTCCGAGCATCTGATAAAAAGCCTTCTAGCCCACGTAGATGCTGCGCAAGCTGCTACACAATCCATAGCAATTTATGAGAAAGCCTGGCAGAGCTACCAGCTGCACTACCGGGCCATCAACGGTCAGCATGCGCAGGTGTACCCCGGTGTGCTGGAGGGTTTGACACGACTGCAGTCCATGGGATTGCGGTTGGCTTGCGTCACCAACAAACCGACCGCGTTTGCAAAGGACTTGCTGCGGATGAAGGCGCTCGATGGTTTCTTCGAAGTCACCCTGGGGGGAGACGCGGTGCTGCGCAAGAAGCCCGATCCCATGCCCCTGCTGAAAGCCTGTGAATTGCTGGGATCACCGCCAGGGCGCACCTTGATGGTGGGCGACTCGATCAACGATGCGCAGGCCGCGCGCGCTGCAGGGTGCCCGGTGTTGCTGGTCACGTATGGCTATAACCATGGACAGCCGGTGCACACGCTGGATGCCGATGCTTTTGTCGACTCGCTGGCGGAGATCCCGTGGGCTGACGAGGTCGCCCCGGGGTTCTGCCTGCCTATTTGATGCTGAGCAAGGCGTCCTTGAGCTTGAAGTCCGCTGGTACCGAGCCCAGCCAGATGGACATGATGGCCTTGAAAAACTCGGGTTCCTTGAAGGGCTCGCCCTGCACCTTGCCCTTGACTGTGACGACCATTCCGGTGCCGGGAATCCAGTCGATGGTGATCACGTCGCCCGAGACCAGTTGCTTATTGGCTGAAAAGACATCGCTCATGCGGATCAGGCCCGGGACCAGCTTGGATATTTCATTCTTGGGGACGTTGTCTTCAACCCCCCGGGTCATCAACTTGCCAAAGGCAGCGGAGTCAATGTCCCTGACAAACGTCATGGTCAGGCGCTTGGGTCCGGGGGCCGCAGCCAGCTCCTCCAGCGACGCGACTTTCTTGCTCGCATAGAGCTCGGCAACATACACCTTGAACGGACCTTTGTAGCGCGTGCCAGCACCATTGAGCTGGATTTTGGCTCCGCCCACCATGGCGTTGTCTTCCATTTTTACGCCATTGATTTCCATGGGGGCCGCCAGAGCGATACCGCCAAGGGCGAGGGTCAATGCGCCGGTCAGCAGGTGTTTCAGCAAGTGCATGTTGTGTTTCCAGATTAAAAAAAAGAACGGTCGTTCGTTTTTGAGTCGCTATTCTGCACTTTTTCGCCTATTCTGTGTATGCGGGTTTGCGAGCGTTCCGCCAGAAAAACCGTCGCTGGATCGCCTGCAGCGGGTGTCATCAGGTTTGCTACACTGGCACCATGTTTATCCACACCATCAGCATTACAGGTTGCAGCGACCGGGGGGCTTGGCCCTGGCGTACGCATGACTGTCATGCCTGAGCGCACGGCTGCGCGCCACGTCTGATCACAAGACGATAATGCGCAGCTCCTTGGTGAGTTTTGCGCGGCCAAGCGGCACGGATTCTCCTTCCGACATCTTGCGCGCACCCTGTCTTCCCCCATGAGACGCTGGTGGCCCCGATAGCCACCCCGCATTGAGAGGTACATACCCGTGATTTCTGAAGCAGAATTCCTGGCGCTAAGCGCACAAGGCTTTAACCGCATTCCCCTGATGGCCCAGGCGTTTGCCGACCTGGAGACGCCGCTGTCCCTGTATCTGAAGTTGGCCCACATGCCCGGTGCCACCCTCGTGGATGACCTGGATACCGGCAAATACAGTTTCTTGCTGGAGTCGGTGGTGGGCGGCGAACGTTTTGGTCGCTACAGCTTTATAGGTTTGCCCGCCCGCACACTGGTGCGCGCCAGTGGCTTTGGCAAGGATGCGTGCACCGAGGTGGTCACGGACGGGATCGTGGTGGAAACGTCCTGTGCGAACCCGCTCGATTTCATTGCCGACTACCAAAAGCGATTCAAAGTGGCCCTGCGCCCCGGTTTGCCGCGTTTTTGCGGTGGATTGGCTGGCTACTTTGGTTACGACGCGGTGCGCTACATTGAAAAAAAGCTCGAAGCCACCTGCCCGCCCGACGAGCTGGGCTGCCCCGATATTCTGCTGTTGCAATGTGAAGAACTGGCGGTGATCGACAACCTGTCGGGCAAGTTGTACTTGATTGTGTACGCCGACCCCGGTCAGCCGGAAGCCTATTCCCGGGCCAAGCGGCGCCTGCGGGAGCTCAAGGACCGGCTGGCACAGGCCGTCAGTATTCCGGCCGTCAAGCCGACACCAGGCTATCCCGCCCAGCGGGACTTTGCCAAGGCGGATTACATTGCCGCCGTGGAGCGTGCCAAAGAGCTGATTGCCGGTGGCGATTTCATGCAGGTGCAGGTGGGGCAGCGCATCAAGAAGCGCTACACCGAGTCGCCCTTGAGCCTGTACCGCGCCCTGCGTTCGCTCAACCCCAGCCCGTATATGTACTACTACCACTTTGGAGACTTCCATGTGGTGGGCGCCAGCCCGGAGATTCTGGTGCGCCAGGAGCAGGTCAGCGTCGACGGGGCACTGGAAACCAAGGTAACCATTCGCCCATTGGCCGGAACCCGCCCCCGTGGTGCGACGCCCGAGCTCGACAAGGCCGCCGAGGTGGAGTTGGTGAACGACCCCAAGGAGCGCGCCGAGCATGTGATGCTGATTGACCTGGCGCGCAATGACATCGGCCGCATCGCCAAGACTGGCAGCGTCAAGGTGTCGGACGCCTTCTGCGTGGAGCGCTACAGCCATGTGATGCACATCGTGAGCAATGTCGAAGGCACCTTGCTGGACGGCATGACCAGCATGGACGTGCTCAAGGCCACCTTTCCCGCCGGCACCCTCACCGGCGCGCCCAAGGTGCATGCCATGGAGCTGATTGACCAGCTGGAGCCGACCAAACGCGGCCTCTATGGCGGTGCCTGTGGCTACCTGAGTTACGCCGGGGATATGGATGTGGCGATTGCCATCCGCACCGGCATCATCAAGGACCAGACTCTGTATGTGCAGGCGGCAGCTGGTGTCGTTGCCGACAGCGTGCCCGAGCTGGAGTGGAAAGAAACCGAGGCCAAGGCGCGGGCACTGCTACGGGCCGCTGAACTGGTAGAGGAAGGTCTGGAGTGAACCGCTTCCCGGTCCATGGGCGACTCTGGTTGCTGCTGGTTGTTTGCCTGGGCGGCCTGGGCGCTTTGCTGGCCTTCAACCTCTACCGCGAGCATGAGCGCATTGCGGTGGTGGAGCGTGAGCGCCTGACAACGCAGTCCAAGGTGATCGAAGACAACCTGACGCGGCAACTGATCGCCATCGACCTCGAGCTGGAGTCCGTCATGTCCGATCTGTCCTACTGGGCGGCTCAGCCCGATGGCCGCGACCGCGCCCTGCACCAGCTCACGAGCATGGAGGTTTCGATGCCTTCCGTGCACACCTTCGTGGTCCTGGATGTCAAGGGCACCGTGACCCTGTCGAACCGGGGCGAGTTGATCGGGGTCGATGCTTCGCAGCAAGACTACTTTCAGGCGCCTTTGCGCGCAACGAGGCCCGACACCCTGTTTGTCAGCGCGCCGGTCTCGTCGGTGCTCGGCGCCTATGCGGTCAACCTGACGCGCGCCATAATCGGCCCCCACGGCGATTTCGCCGGGGCCGTGTCCGCCGTGGTAGACCCGGTGGAAGTGCAGATTTTGATGAATTCGGTGCGCTATGCCGATGACATGCGCGCCATGCTGGTGCACGGTGACGGCACGATATTCATCAGCCGGCCCGAGTTTCCCGGGATGATCGGCAAGAACGTCGCAGCGCCGGGCTCGTTTTTCAGACAGCACTTGGAAAGCCAGCGCCCGGTCAGCAATTTCGAGGGCATCGCCGTGTCAACCGGAGACAAGCAGTTGTCCGTGCTGCGCACCATCCAGCCGTCGACCCTGATCATGGACAAACCGCTGGTCGTCTCTGTTAGCCGTGAGTGGAAGGCCCTGTTTGCCCCTTGGCAGCGCGATGTCAGAAATACGCTGCTGGCGTATGTGCTGTTGGGTTTGCTGAGTGCAGCGGCTATGTCTTTCTACCTGCGCCAGCGGGTGCAGCAGCGCCTGATCGATCAGCGGCTCAGACTGGCGACGGAGGCCTCGGGTATCGGCATCTGGGAGCTGGATCTGAAAAATCGCCACTACCACTGGGACGCGGCCATGTTTGATCTGTTTGGGCGCGATCCCCAAAAGGCCAGTGCGCTCAACAACGAATGGCAGCAGCTGCTCCTGCCGGGAGAGTTGCAGCGCATGAAGGACGCCACCCGGGTCGCGATCAAGCAAGGCACGCCATTTGACCTGACCTTCCAGATTCGGCGCCCGGACGGCCAGCTGCGCTTTCTGCGCAACCGCGCGGCGCTGCACGATGAAGGCACCGGCACATTGACCCGCCTGATCGGAACAACCGCCGACGTGACCGAGCGCAAAACGCGGGAGGCCGATTTGCGCATTGCCGCGGCCGCGTTTGAGTCGCAGGAAGGCATCGTCATTACCGACGCACAAACGGTGATTCTTCGTGTCAATCAGGCTTTTTCCAGCCTCTTTGGGTACACCGCGGAAGAAGCGCTCGGCAAGACACCCCGGATGTTGCAGTCCGGCCTGCAAGACCGGGCGTTTTACGCGGCCCTGTGGGACGGTTTGAAAAACAACCATGCTTGGCAGGGTGAAATCTGGAACCGGCGCAAAAATGGGGAAGTTTTTCCCAATTGGGTCAGCATCACGGCCGTACGCAACGATGAGGGGGCGGTGACCCATTACGTCGCCAGCCACACGGATATCACCTTGCGCAAGGCCGCAGAGGAAGAGATCAATCTGCTGGCGTATTACGACCCGCTGACCGGCCTGCCCAACCGGCGTTTGCTGCATGACCGGCTGCACCAGGCGATGATCCGCGCCAAGCGAAGCAATGGCCGCCTGGCGTTGATGTTCCTTGATCTGGACGAGTTCAAACCCGTGAACGACGCATTCGGACACCAGTCCGGTGATGCGTTGCTCACGTCGATTGCGCAACGACTACAGGCGTGTGTGCGCGAGTCGGACACGGTGGCACGCCTGGGCGGCGATGAATTCGTGGTTTTGCTGGCCGACATCGAGGCCGCACAGGATGCGCTTCGGGTTGCGGAAAAAATTAATACAGCCCTCAAACAGCCCCTCACCTTGCCTGGAGGGCAACAAGTCAGCATTTCTTCCAGCGCGGGCATTGCCATTTACCCCGAACACGGCCGCGATGAGAGCACGCTGACGAGCCATGCCGATGCGGCGATGTACCAGGCCAAAACGGCGGGCCGCGATCGATTCGTACTGTTTCAGCCGCTGACTGAAGGCCCAATTGGAGAGACCCCATGAAACTCTTGATGATCGACAACTACGACAGCTTCACCTACAACATCGTTCAGTATTTCGGTGAGCTGGGGGCCACGGTTGAGGTGTTTCGCAACGATGAAATCACGGTGGAAGGCATTGCGGCGCGCAATCCTGACCGGCTGGTGGTGTCGCCCGGTCCGTGCTCCCCTGCGGAAGCCGGTATTTCGGTCGCGGCCATCCAGCACTTTATGGGCAAGCTGCCCATTCTGGGCGTGTGCCTGGGGCACCAGAGCATTGGCGCGGCGCTGGGCGGAAAGATCGTGCGGGCACAGCAGCTCATGCACGGCAAGACCAGTGTGATCACCACGACCGGGGAGGGCGTGTTTGCCGGATTGCCAGAAAAGTTCACCGTCAACCGCTACCACTCGCTGGCGATCGAGCGCGCAACCTGCCCCAAAGAGCTGAAAATCACTGCTTGGACCGACGACGGCGAAATCATGGGCGTGCGCCACACCGGTTTGCCCGAAGCGGTGCGCATGGAAGGGGTGCAGTTTCACCCCGAGTCCATCCTCACCGAGCATGGCCATGCCATGCTGAAGAACTTTTTGCTATAAATGTAATAGCTGCTTACGCAGTATCTACGGGGGCTAGAGGCCAATATGACCACAATAGTTGATCTGCGCAGTGACACCGTCACGCAACCCACGCCCGCCATGCGCGCCGCCATGATGGCCGCACCCCTGGGTGATGACGTGTTCGCCGACGACCCCAGCGTGAATGCATTGCAAGACCAGATCGCGCAGATGCTGGGCTTTGAAGCCGCGCTGTTCATGCCCACCGGCACGCAGAGCAACCTGTGCGCCATCATGGCGCACTGCCAGCGCGGTGACGAATACATCGTTGGCCAGATGGCCCACACCTACCGCTGGGAAGGCGGCGGTGCTGCCGTATTGGGTAGCGTGCAGCCGCAGCCCTTGAACCACCAGAGCGACGGTACGCTGGCCCTGGCCGACATTGAAGCCGCCATCAAACCCGACGACGCCCACTTTGCCCGCACCCGCCTGCTGACGCTGGAAAACACGTTGGGCGGCAAGCTGCTGCCTTTTGACTACATTCAGGCCGCTACCGATTTGGCCCTGCACAAGGGTTTGAGTCGCCACCTGGACGGAGCACGGTTGTTCAACGCGGCTACGGCGCAGGCTGCTATCCATATGGAAGCAAGCGCCATCCAGCTCGAAGCCCGGCGCATCGCGCAGTGCTTTGACAGCGTGAGCGTGTGCTTCAGCAAAGGCTTGGGAGCCCCTGTGGGCTCGGCCCTGTGCGGCAGCCGCGACTTCATCGCCCGCGCCCACCGCATCCGCAAGATGGCGGGCGGCGGCATGCGCCAGTCGGGCATGCTGGCGGCGGCGGCCAGCTACGCGCTGGACCACCACATTGCGCGCCTGGCCCATGACCATGCCCTGGCGCGCCGTCTGGCCGATGGTCTGGGGGGGCTGGAAGGCGTGCAGGTAGAGGTGCCGCACACCAACATCGTGTTTGTCGACTTGACCGGGGCCGCCCGTGCGCAGTCCGCCGGCCTGTTGGCGCACCTGGCTGCGCACGGCATTTTGGCCACTGGCCTGTACCGCCTGCGTTTTGTGACGCACCTGGATGTGGATGGGGCCGGGGTTGACCGCGCGGTGGCCGCCGTTCGCGGGTTTATTCAGGCTGCGGCCTGACCATGCCGCTGGACCAGCTGCTATCAATTTGGAAGCTGCTACCGCAGGTAATACGGGGGCTAGCGACCTGAAAGGCGTATTTTTCAGGGGTTTCTGGACGAATGCGCCCAACCCCAAGGTGGCCCTGTCTTTTTCTGCCCTTCGTGCCCCAGTTCATCGGCTTTGGCATCAAGCTGGCCCTGACCGACAATCCAGGTACTTAAGGAATCATCGATATGCCCCAAGCGAGCAAGATAACCCCCCAGGAAGCGCTGTTGCGCACCATCGAGCACCGCGAAATTTTCCATGACGAAATGCTGCACCTCATGCGGCAAATCATGTCGGGCGAGATGTCGCCCGTGATGATGGCGGCACTCATCACCGGTCTGCGCGTCAAGAAAGAAACCATTGGCGAGATCACCGCCGCAGCCCAGGTGATGCGCGAGTTTTCCACCAAGGTGGACGTGGCCGACAAAACCCATCTGGTCGATATTGTGGGCACCGGCGGCGATGGTTCGCACACCTTCAATATCTCCACCTGCTCCATGTTTGTGGCCGCTGCCGCGGGGGCCAAGGTCAGCAAGCACGGCGGGCGCGGCGTCAGCAGCAAAAGCGGCAGCGCCGATGTGCTGGAGGCGCTGGGGCTGAATATCGACCTGTCGCCCGCGGCCATTGCACGCTGCATCGAAACGGTGGGCGTGGGCTTCATGTTTGCGCCCAACCACCATCCCGCCATGAAAAATGTCGGCCCGGTGCGTCGTGAGCTGGGCATCAAGACCATCTTCAACATCCTGGGGCCGCTGACCAATCCGGCCAGTGCCCCCAACATCCTGATGGGCGTTTTTCACGCCGATCTGGTCGGCATTCAGGTACGCGCCCTGCAGCGCCTGGGCGCCGAGCACGCTCTGGTGGTCTACGGCCGCGATGGGTTGGACGAGGTGTCGCTGGGTGCCGCGACCCTGGTAGGGGAGCTGAGAAATGGCGAGATCACCGAATACGAAGTACATCCGGAAGACTTTGGCATGGTGATGTCCAGCAACCGCGCCTTGAAAGTGGAGACGGCGGAAGACTCCAAAGCCATGTTGCTGGGGGTACTGAACAACCAGCCTGGCCCGGCCAAAGACATTGTGCTGCTCAATGCGGGCGCGGCGCTCTACGCTGCCAATGTGGCCCATAGCATGGAAGCCGGTATCCAGCTTGCGCGAGCAGCTATTGAATCAGGAGCGGCAAAGACCAAGCTGGAGCTGTTGATCGCCCAGTCGCACGCACTGGGCGGGGTCTGATATGTCGGGCATCTGGCAAGACCCCGGCACCTGGATTGCACTGGGCGTGTCGGTTATCTTTATCGTCGTGGGGCTGGTCATGCACCGCGTGTTCATCAAAATTTTAAAAAATGGCTCTCAAGAGCCCTCCCATCATGAGTGACATTCTGGACAAAATTGTGGCCGTCAAGCGAGAAGAGGTGGCAGCCGCACTCAAGCGAAAGCCTTTGGCTTTGGTGCGCTCGGATGCCGAGTCGCGGGTGCTGACGCGCGACTTTGTGGGGGCCATGCGCGCCAAAATCGCATCGGGTCGCCCGGCGGTCATTGCTGAAATCAAGAAGGCCAGCCCGAGCAAAGGCGTATTGCGCGCCGATTTCATCCCGGCTGACATTGCGCAGAGCTACGCTGAAAACGGCGCCGCGTGCCTCTCGGTGCTCACCGATGTGCAGTTCTTCCAGGGCGAGATTGACTTTCTCAAGCAGGCCCGCGCCTCGTGCCAGTTGCCGGTGCTGCGCAAAGATTTCATGGTCGACCCGTATCAAATTTACGAGTCCCGCGCCATGGGGGCCGACTGCATCTTGCTGATCGCCGCCTGCCTGGATGACGCGCAAATGAAGGATATGGAAGCCATCGCCCGCAGCCTGGATATGGCGGTCCTGGTGGAGGTGCACGACCAGCCGGAGCTGGAGCGGGCGCTGCAGCTCAAAACCCCGTTAATGGGCATCAACAACCGCAATTTGAAAACCTTTGAGGTGTCGCTGGACACCACGCTGGCTTTGCGTACGCTGGTTCCTGTGGACCGTCTGCTGGTGACGGAAAGCGGCATTCAGACCCGCGAAGACGTACTGCGCATGGGGGCGGCCGGGATCAACGCCTTCCTGGTGGGTGAAGCGTTCATGCGCGCGCCTGATCCGGGCCTGGCGTTGGCGGAGCTGTTTGGCTGAAATCGTGGGTTCGCTTGACCCCTCTGGGGCCCGCTTGACCGAGTGGGAGCCACAACGTTGGAGGGTGGCACCCGACTGGCAGCCGACCGTTGACCGGTTTCTGGAGGGCCCGGCGGGGCAGCAGCTGGATCATTTCATCCGCCGGCGCCTGGCTGCCGGGGCCGTCATCTACCCACCGCAGCCATTGCAGGCATTGACCCTGACGCCGCTCTCCCGTGTCAAGCTGGTCATTCTGGGGCAGGATCCGTACCATGGACCGGGGCAGGCCGAAGGCCTGGCGTTTTCCGTGGCTCCGGGCATTCGATTGCCGCCATCGCTTCGCAATATTTTCAAGGAGCTGGCACGGGAGGCAGCGCAGGCCGATTTCGGCGCGCTGCCAAAGCCTTTTCCCGCCAGTGGGTCTCTCGTTCAATGGGCTGACCAAGGTGTGCTGTTGCTCAATGCCTGTCTGACGGTAGAGCGAGGGCTGCCGGCCAGCCACGCCAATCAAGGCTGGGAGGTGCTCACCAACGCGATGGTTCAGGCCGTTCTGGGCAATGGACGGCCGGTGGTGTTTCTGCTGTGGGGTGCACACGCGCAGAAAATGGCGGGGCAAGTACACGCGGCAGCAGGGAGTCACAAAGTGTTGACGGCCAATCACCCTTCGCCCCTCTCCGCGCTGCGCCCGCCGCACCCTTTTATTGGGTGCGGACATTTTCATGAAGCCAATGAATGGCTGAAACAGGCGGGGGAAGCGCCCGTGGACTGGTAATTGTTTTCCGTCCGGTCGCCAGATCCGCAAAACAGTGGCATAATCCAAGGCTCACCTTAGGAGAGGTGGCCGAGTGGTTAATGGCAGCAGACTGTAAATCTGCCCTCTTACGAGTACGCTGGTTCGAATCCAGCCCTCTCCACCAGTGATGAGTTGACTGTTTTTGGTTGAGCCTATGCGGGGTTCGTATAGTGGTAATACCTTAGCCTTCCAAGCTAAAGCGAGGAGTTCG
>Ga0105047_10005021_pt1 | contig 22887 bp, 15 predicted proteins | sample MAT04_FD_78384 | JGI IMG/M metagenome (GOLD analysis project Ga0105047, IMG submission 78384) | Freshwater microbial communities from Lake Fryxell liftoff mats and glacier meltwater in Antarctica - MAT-04 (megahit assembly) | ecosystem: Environmental > Aquatic > Freshwater > Ice > Liftoff... | reverse complement strand
TCTCTCGGCCTCCTCTCGATGCGACGCCGCGACCGCTCCCCGCTCCCGCCCGACGCCTCGCGGCGGCGTATCGCGCTGATCTCGGCCGCGCTCCTCGCGGCGTGGTCGTCACTCGCCCCCTCAGCGGCACACGCGCAGGTCTCGAGCGCCGAGCGCGCGCACGCTCACTTCGAGGCGGCGCACAGCTACTTCGACGACGGCAATTACGAGGCGGCAGCTCCCGAGTTCCAGAGGGCCTACGACCTGAGCCACGAGCCAGCGATCCTCTACAATCTCGCGCTGGTCCACGAGCGCCTCGGCAACCTGCAGCTCGCGCGCGACAACCTGCGCGCGTTCCTTGACGCCGTGCCGGGGGCGGAGAACCGCGAGTCTCTCGAGGCGAAGCTGCGCAATTTCGAGGCGCGGCTCGCGCGCGTGGGAGGCGGAGCAGCGAGGCCGGCGACGGGCGCCGATAGGCCGGCGACGGGCGCCGATAGGCCGGCGGAGCCGACGGCGAGCACACCGGCGCGCGCCGACGTGACGGCCGACACGACGCCATCGCCGGAGGCCGGCGTGCCTGTCATCGCGATCGCGTCGTTCATCGCCGCCGGCGCGGGCTTGCTCACGCTCGCCGTCTTCGGCCCGCTCGCGCTGTCCGAGTACAACGCGGTCGAGGACCGCTGTGGAGCGCGCGTAGCTTGTTTGGACGGCGACCTCGACACGACTCACACCTTCGCGCTGGTCGCGGATGTGGGGCTCGGTGTCGCGCTGGCCGGCGGCGTGATGGGTGTGTTGTCGCTGCTGCTCTCGGGCGGCGATGCGGAGCGGGCGGCCGCCACTTCTCGCGTCGAAGTGACGCCGGTCTGGCTCCCCGGCGGCGCCGGTCTGTCGGTACGAGGTGTGCTGTGAGGAGCGCGCAGATCGTGGTGCGCACGGCGCTCGCGCTGTGTTGCCTCGGCCTCTTCAGCTGCTCAGTGCTGGTGAGCGGCGATGCGTTCATCGGCGACGCGCCACGCGACTGCCCCGCAGCGACTGAGCTGGTCTCGCCGATCACGGCGACGACGATGCTGCCAGATGTGGTATCCGACCCGCTCTGTCCCGACTACGTCGCGAACCGCAGAGTGGCAGTGATGGCGTCACTGACAATCTCACCAGGAGTGTTCATCGAGTTCGCTCCGCGGACCGGGATCGACGTGGCCGCGAGCGCCGCGCTCATCGCGCGAGGCACGAGCGCTGCGCCGATTTTGCTGCGCGGCGAGGACTGGGACGGGATCGCCGTGCGCAGCGACGACGTGCTCAACGAGCTCGACTACGGACTACGTCACGGTGGCGAGCGCGAGCGGCGACCTCTACGGTGCGGCGGTGTTCGTCGATCGCGGCGCGGCGTTGGCAGTGCGCCACAGCGTCATTCGCGACTCGGGCACCATCGGGCTGTGGCTGCAGAACGCAGAGGCTGAGTTCATCTTCGACGACAGCGCGCGCCTGCTCGGCTTCGCCGAAAATCGCTTCGAGTCGAACGCAGCGGCGCCGCTCCGCCTCTCGTTCAGCCAGGTGCCGATGCTCGACGCGGCGACGGCCTACGGCCACGCGGAGGCAGCCAACGGCGCGAACGAGATCGAAGTGCGCTGGGGCGGGCTGCGTGATGACGCGACCGTGCGCGCGCTGAGCGTGCCGTATCACTTCGTCGGCGATGGAACGCCGCGGCTGTTCTTCACGGGCAACCCCGCTCACGTGACGTTCGCCGCTGGGGTGACGGTGATCGTCGACGCGATGGTGGCGATCGACTTCAATGGCAAGGTCGACCTGATCGGCACCAGCGCGGCGCCGATCGTCTTCCGCGGCGTCACCGCGACAGCTGGCGTTTGGTATCGGATCACGGTCGGTGACATGGGCGGACAGAGCCCTGTAAAGCCCCTCGCCGAGGAAAAAATGCCGTGTTCAGCGCACAGGTGGCGCCGGCCGCTTGAACAGACTGCGCGACGTCGCCGCTCGGCGCTGCGTTGATTGACGTTTTTCTTGCCACACTTTACCTTTAGTCGATGCCTCGCGGAAACGTAAAGTCGCCGCTCGACCGCTTGCTCGCGGCGCGTGGCTCGGTCTCGTCGGGAGAGCTCGCAGACGCGCTCGGTGTGAGCCGACAGGCGGCGCACGCGCAGCTGAAGCGCGCGGTCGCGGCTGGGATCCTTCGCGCGGTCGGCGCTGGGCGCGCGGCTCGCTACGAGCCCGTGGTGCCGACTTTCACCTACGCCATCGCTGGCTCCGCCGAGGATCGCATCTTGGCGGATGTCGAGCAGCGCTTGCCCGCGCTGCGGAAGCTCGGAGACCCGACCCACCGCGCTTTCCACTACGCGTTCTCCGAGATGGTCAACAACGCGCTCGATCACTCGGGCGGGCGGCGCGTCGAGGTGCGCGTTGCGATCGAGCCGAAGCGCGTCGTGTTCGAGGTCGTCGACGATGGCGTTGGCGCGTTCGAGCGGGTGCGCTCGGTGCGCGGGCTCGCGAGCCACGTCGAGGCCGCGGCGGACGTGACCAAGGGCAAGATCACGACGATGCCCGAACAGCACTCTGGCGAGGGCATCTTCTTCACTTCCAAGGTCGCACTGCGCTTCGAGCTGCATGCCAACGGTCATGTGCTCATCGTGGACCAGCCGCGCGACGACGTGGCCATTCTCGCCAAGCCTGACGCCTCCCGCGGCACGCGCGTCCACGTCGAGATCGCGCGTCCCCCCGCCGAGAGGCTGGTCGATGTGTTTGCCGCGCACACGAAGGACCACGAGTTCGTCCGCACGCGCACGGTCGTTCGCCTCTTCGGCCTCGGCACGGACTTCGTCTCCCGGTCCGAGGCGCGTCGCCTGCTCAGCGGCCTCGAGCGCTTCGGCGAGGTGCTCGTCGATTTCCGCGGCGTGCCCGGTATCGGCCAGGGCTTCGCGGATGAGATCTTCCGCGTATGGGCGAACGCTCACCCGGAGGTGGCGCTGCTCTCCGTCGAGATGAACGACGACGTCAGGTTCTTCGTCGAGCGCGCGATTCGGGCGCGCGAGCGAGCGCGATAGATATCAGCACCTGGGGAGACGATGGAGAAAGAACAACAAAGTGCCCGTCTCGCACGCTCGACAAGCCGAGCTGCGCTTTCGCGCGGCGAACGAGTGTGTGAGCGTGAGCGTGAGTGTGATGAGCAACGGCAACGGCGGACACTGCGCCTCATCGAGCGACAGAGCGTCCGGGTGCCTATCGCCTCCATCCGTGGCGGCGGTCGCGTGCCCGATGTCGGCGATGGCGGCAGCGATGGATGGATAGGACAATTGTTGCAGGTGTATCGGATGATGGCGGTCGTCTCGTCGAGCACGAGAGACGCGTAGTCGCTGCAGAAGATCTCTGGCATCGTCAGCACATCGAGCTGCGACAATGGGTTGTAAAGCCCTGCGCCGTTGGCGTCGCCCGTGCTCAGCGCACAGGCGGCGTCGGCCTTTTGAACAGACCGCGCGAGGTCGCAGTGAAGCCCTCCGCCGCGAGCGCTGCGCCGAGCACACCTTCACGCGTCGCTGGGAGTCCGTCGATTGTCGAGAGGATCGCCGCACGCTGCTCGCCGTCGTCGACCGGGCGCGCGAGCGCGGCGGCGAGCGCAGCGGCGAGGTGCGAGCGCGCCGGCTCGTCCTCCGGGAGAAACGTGATCATCGAGTCGTTGCCGCGGCCCAACCACGCCGCGAGCGCTCCGTCGACGAGCACAACGCGCGCACCGGCGGCGCGCTGTGGGCGTGCGCCGGACGCACCTTCGACGACGGCGCGCTCGGGCCAGTGCAGCGCGGCGCCCCACGCGCTCGCCGGATCGGTCGCGGCGAGCACCAACGTCTGTTGCACTTCGGACGACTCGCGCGCTGCACGCAGTCGATCATCTGCGCCCGGCTGCGCGAACTGCGTCGCGCCGAGGCCGGCGACGAAATATCCCCGCCGCACGCGGCCGCTCTCTTCCATCGCTTTGAGCACGCCGTACACCGCGCCAAAGCCGTCTGCGTGACCTTCGGCGTGCACCGCCTCGCGCACCAACACGCCGTGACGCTCGAGCAGCTGCCGCGCGAGCGCGGTGCGACGCTCGGTATCCGTCGGCTTAGTGCCCGCGCCGACGATGATCGTCGGCAGCAGCGACCAACGCCCTTCACTGCCCGGAGGCCCGAGTCGGCGTGAGCGAAACGATGCGGCGCGCTCGCGCTCGCGGGAGCGGCGATCGCTCTTGGTGCCGAGCAGGATCGCGCGCAGCGGCTGCAGTGTGTCGTTGGTCGCCTCGCCGCACCACACGAGATCCCAGAGCGCAGCGAGCAGGTCCGCGGGGAACGCAGCGGTCTCGCGCAGCAGATCCGAATAGAACTGCGCGCCACGCTCGGCGAGGAGCGCGCGCACCTTCGACTGCAACTCTCCGCCGGCGCTCTCTGCGGGCGGCGCGAGCGCACGATAGTGGTCAGTCAGATAGAGCGCGATTCGGCCATCGGCCGGAGCGAGCGGCTCGACGCCGCGCCACACCAGCTCACCTGCGGCTGCGAGCGTGTCGAGCATCGAGGGCGTGTAGCCATCGACGCGCGCCGGGAACACCTCGCGCTCGAGCACGGAGGCGGGGATCGGCGCGCCTTGCAGCTGACCAACGACGTCGAGCAGCGCGTCGAGCCCACGGCGCTTGCGCGACACGCCTTGCCAGTCGAGCAGAAAGCGCGCGTAGGCGTCGGCGGCGACGGGCTCGACGGCGTTGCGCAAGCGCGCGAGCGAGCGGCGCTTGATCGCGCGCAGCACCTCCGCGTCGCAATATTCGCGGCTGCGGCCGCCGGGGAGAAACTCGCCGAGCACGAGCTTTTCGCGCGCGACGAGCGCGTCGAGCGCGGTCGTCACCGGCGCGTGTCCAAGGGCGAAACGACGCGCGGCGGACTCGGCGAGGAACGGTCCGCGCCCGCGGGCAAAGCGCGCGAGCAGGCTCTCGAGCGCGCCGGGTACACGCTCGAGGAACACATCGGGCAGCCCGCGCGGCGGCACCACGCCGAGCGCATCGCGATAGCGCCCAGCGTCTTCCGCGGCAATCAGCCGGCGCTCACCCGCGATACCCACTTCGCACACGCGGCGCTCGCGCAGCAGCGTCGTCAGCGCGGCTTCGAGCACTAGCTCGGGGGAGACCCGCGCGACGAGCTCGTCACGCGTCAGATCGCCAAGCAACAGCAGCAGATCGTGTACCCCGTCCGCGTGTCCGGGCGGGCGCTCGCGGTCGAGCTGCTGCAGCGCGCGCTCGAGCGAGGCGATGGCATCGACGTCGAGCAGCTCGCGCAGCTCCGCCTCGCCGAGCAGCTCGCGCAGCTGCGCGTGATCGACCGATAGCGCTTGCGCGCGACGCTCGGCGAGCGGCGCATCACCGTCGTAGAGAAAGCTACCGACGTAGGAGAAGAGAATCGCAGCGGCGAACGGCGAGGCGCGCGGCGAGTCGACGGTGACGACGCGCAGACGGCGCGAGCGGACCTTGCGCAAGACATCGACGAGGCCGGGCAGATCGAAGATGTCGCGCATCACCTCGCGATAGGTCTCGAGCACGATCGGGAAGCTCGGATAGCGCGACGCGACGACGAGCAGATCCGCCGAGCGCTTGCGCTGCGCCCACAGCGGCGAGCGTTTTCCAGGCGAGCGGCGCGGCAGCAAGAGCGCGCGGCCCGCCGCCTCACGAAAGCGCGCGGCGAACAGCGCGGTGCCGCCGATCGTGCGCACCAGCAGCGCCTCGAGCTCGTCGGGATCGGGGAGAAACTGCTCGACGGCGGGAGGTGCGTCGGACTCCGGCAAACGAAACACCATGCCGTCGTCGGACCAGGTCGTCTCCACCTCGAAGTCGGTGTCGCCGCGCAGGCGCGCCTGCACACACGTCGCCCACGGCGCGTGCAATCGGCCGCCGAACGGCGTCAGCACGCAGACGCGCCAGTCACCGAACTCGTCGCGAAAGCGCTCGACGACGATGGTCTTGTCGCTCGGCACTTCGCCGGTCGCCTCACGCTGCTCGTGCACGTAGGCGACGAGGTTCTGCGCGGCCCAGAGATCGAGGCCATACGACTCGGCGAGCAGCGCCTGACCCGCGGCCGCGCTCTGCGTGGCGAGCGTGCGGGTGAGCTTGCCAATCGCCTCGCCGAGTTCGCGCGAGCGGTCGAGTCCGTCAGCGCGCCAGAATGGCATCTTGCCGGGCTCGCCCGGAGCCGGAGTGACCAGCACGCGATCGTGGGTAATCTCGTCGATGCGCCACGACGACGCGCCAAGCACGATCACCTCGCCCTCGCGCGTCTCGAACACCATCTCTTCGTCGAGCTCGCCGACGCGACGCGAGTGGCGCGGATCGCCGCCGGCGAGAAACACGCCATAGAGGCCGCGGTCGGGGATCGTCCCGGCGTTGACGATGGCGAGGCGCTGCGAGCCTTGGCGCGCGCGCAGCGTGCCGGCGACGCGATCCCACACGATGCGCGCACGCAGCGACGCGAGCTCGTCGGACGGATAGCGCCCCGACAACATGTCGAGCACGCCGAGGAACGCGCTGCGCGGCAGCTCGGCATACGGCGCCGCGCCGCGCACCAGCGCGTAAAGCGCCTCCACCTCGATCGCGCCATCGCTGGTGATCGCGACGATCTGCTGCGCGAGCACGTCGAGCGGGCTGCGCGGATAGGCGGTGGCCTCGACAGCGCCGGCGCGCATGCGCTCGACGACGGCGGCGCAGGCGAGGAGATCGCCGCGATACTTCGGAAAGAAGATGCCGCTCGACGTGCCACCGACGTGATGCGACGCGCGACCGACGCGCTGCAGGCCGGCGGCGACGGTGGGCGGCGCGGAGATCTGCACGACGAGATCGACGGCGCCGAGATCGAGGCCGAGCTCGAGCGACGAGGTCGCGACGATCGCCGGCAGCGTGCCGGCCTTGAGGCGCTCTTCGATGATCGTGCGCTGCTCGCGCGCGATCGAGCCGTGGTGCGCGAGCGCGATCTCTTCGCCAGCGGTCTCGTTGAGCGCCGTCGCGAGCCGCTCGGCGAGGCGGCGCGCGTTGACGAAGATCATCGTCGAGCGGTGTGCACGGACGAGCTCGACGAGGCGCGGATGGATGCTCGGCCAGATGCTGCGCCGCACCGGGCCCTGCGACGCCGGACCGCTCGGCACGATGGTCTCGTCGACGGTGCCGAGCGCGGCCATGTCCTCGACCGGCACCTCGATGCGCACGTCGATCGCGCGACGAATGCCCGCGTCGAGGATCGTCACCGGTCGCGCTTGCCAGTGGCCGTCGTCGACGCCTTCGCTCGCGACGTCGTCAGCGCCGAGCGCATCGCCCGCTTCTGGGTCGGCGCGGGGCGCATCGCGCGCTTCTGCGTCGACGCGGCGCGCGTCGTGAACGATCGTGCCGCCGCCGAGCGCGCGGGCGATCTCTTCGAGAGGCCGCTGCGTGGCGGAGAGGCCGATGCGCTGCAGCGGTCGCGTCCGATCGCGCCGCAGCAGCTCGAGGCGCTCGAGCGAGAGCAACATGTGCACGCCGCGCTTGGTACCGACGACCGCGTGAATCTCGTCGACGATCACCGTCTCAACGTCGCGCAGCGTCTCGCGCGCTTGCGAGGTGAGCAGCAGATAGAGCGACTCGGGCGTGGTGATCAAGATATCCGGCGGCGTCTTGCGCAGGCGCGCGCGCTCTTTCGCGGGCGTGTCCCCGGAGCGAATGGCGATGTCCGGGATGCGATGGGTCGCGCCGGTGCGCATCGCGACGGCGGCAATGCCGGCGATCGGCGCACGCAGGTTGCGCTCGACATCGACGGCGAGCGCCTTCAGCGGCGAGACGTAGAGCACGCGACAGCGGCGCTGCTTCTCTGGCAGAGGCGAGAACATCACGCGCTCGATCGCCGCGAGGAACGCCGCGAGCGTCTTGCCGGAGCCCGTCGGCGCGAGCAGCAGCGTCGACTCTTCGGCGAGGATCGCCGGCCAGGCGAGGCGCTGCGCGTGCGTCGGCTCGGGGAAAGCCTCGGTGAACCAGGTGCGCACCGCAGGGTGAAAGCCTGCGAGCGGATCTTTCGTGCGCGCCGCCATACGTGGCTTGTGGCTAGCGTCGTGCGGCGTCCGCGTCGAGGGCAAAGCGCGTCACTCGATCAAGAGGGCCTTCGCGTCAGGGCGCGACGCCGCGAATCAGCGCGCTGCCTCGCGCGCGCGGATGCGCTCGGCGAAGGCAGGCGTGCGGTAGACGTCGGCGAGCGCAGGCTCGAGCCGCGGGCCGTACCCGGCGAGGTCGTACACCATGCCGTCACCGAGACCCGGCTCCGCGTTGAAGATGAGCAGCCCTTGGATCGACGCGCCGGTGGAGAGGTGCACATCGACCTGCTCGCCGTAAATCCATGCGATGTCGCGCACCCGCACGACGCCCGACGCAGGCACGCGGATCCGCGCAGCGCGCGAGACGAACGGCAGCGACGCGCCGCTCCAGTCGACCTTCGGCTTCGCCGCGTCAGCGATGATGACGATCGACTCTTGATGAAAGCCGGCCGGCACGTCGATGACAAGCTGGTTCGGCGGATCCCAGGTGGTCTCGTAGAACGTCGCTGTCGCGGCGAGCGCGCCCCCGCCTATGCCGAGCAGCGCAGCGAATACCGCGCCGAGCCAGCGATAGCGCGTCTTGCGCAGCGCGAAGTAGCCGAGCGAGCCGAACGTCAGCGCGCCGACGATGAGCATGCACGCCATCGCCAGTGTGATCGCGAGCGCGAGCCCGCCCATGTGATCGCCGCCCATCGGCGCTCAGAGCGTGCCGCGAAAGACGAGCGCTGCGCCGCCAGCGACGGGTCGCACGCCGAGCTCGAGGTGCGCCTCTTCAGCGGCGCTCGGCGCATCGGCGTCGCTCGGCGCGGACGATGGCGGAGGCGACTCACCGCGTCGGGAGGGCGTGGGCGTCTCGGGGTCGTGCGTGAGCACTAGATAGACGCCGAGCGATGCCGCCGCGATGCCCGCGATGATGCCGATGTCGGCGAGCAGCGAGAACGTCCCATCTCGTGACAGCGCGGCGCCAGCGCTGCTCGGGCAGAATGTGCTCTCGCCGACACTACTACAGAGCGCATCGGCGTCGCTGCGCGCGCCGAGCGCGAGCGCGCCGAAGACGATGCCTGTCACAGCGAGCACGCCTCCGCCGATGGTGAGCGTCCAGCCGAGGATCGGCGGCGCAGGTCCGGCCGGCTCAGCGCCCGCGCGGCCATCGCGCACGGCAGCGGTGGCGGCGGCCTCCGCGGCGGTGCGCGCGATGGTCTGCTGATCCGCGCGGCGCTCTTGCTCTTCGCGCTCTTGCCGCGCGACGCGATCTTCGAGCCCGCGAATGCGCCGCTCGATCACGGGTCGCTCGTCGTCGGGCGCGTCCTCGAGGTAATAGCGCAGGTTATCGAGCGCCTCGCGCAGCAGGCCGAGGCGCTCTTGCGCATTCGCGATGTTGTAGAGCAGCAGCGGCCGCGCGCTCAGCCCGTACGCCTGCTCGAACGCGGAGATGGCCTCTTCGTAGCGGCCTTCCTCGTAGGCTGCTTCGCCTTGTTCGAACAGCTCGCGCGCGCGCCGTTCGCGTGGGTCGGCGCGGCGCTGCGCAGACGCGTTGGCAGGTGCGAGCGAGTGCGCGAACGAGCCGAACAGCGACGCGACGATCAGCGCGAGAAAGATCCGCTCGGTCAGTCCCATGGGTTCCGCACGTCCCCGCCGCGGCGCGGGGTCGGGGTCGAGCCGCCCGCTTCTGGATTGCTGATGCGTGTGCCACCGCCGCCGCTGCGGCGCGTCAGCGTGACGGGCACATCACCTTGACCAGCGAACACGACGACGCGCCTCGCGAGATGCCCCGGGGCAGTGATGTCGATCTCCCAAGACTCGCCAGCGGGCACCGGCAGCGGCGCGCCACAGTCCCCGAGATCGACGCTGCCGCGCTGCAGCCGCGCACCCAGCACGTTGCAGACGATTCGTACCGGCACGATCTGCGGCGCCGCGACCTCCGTATCGACGACGGCGATCGGCGTCGCGACGACACCGTCGACCGGTGGCTCGCCGGGCGTGCGCGGCGCGGACGGCGGATCGTTCGAGTGGGTGAGCGCGTAGTAGCCAGCCGCACCGAGCGCGACGAGCGCCAGCGCGAGCAGCACGCCGAGAAAGCCCGCGAGCCCGCCGCGTGCGGAGGATGTGGGCGTCTCGCGGGGCAGCTGAAACGCGGGGCCGGTGGCGGAGATATAGCTGCTCTGCTGCGGATCGTAGAGCGGCGCGCCACTCGGCGGATGCGCGCCGCTCGGTGGCTGCGCGCCGCTCGAATACGCGCCGTTCGGCTGCGAGTGCGGGTGAGTCTGCGCGCCCGACTGCGACACGGCGCCGAGCTGCGCCGGCTCGCTCGGCGGTGCGACGATCACGCTGCTCGGCGCGGCTACTTGCGCGCTCGGCGGCGCGACGGGCGGCGGCGCGACCGGCGGCGGCGCGACGCGGGTCGGCGCGGTCGCGATCGTCGGCGCAGGCGCAGGCGCAGGGCGAGGCATGGCGCGCTGCATCGTCGTCGCCGTCGAGCCGGTCGCGTACGCGAGCGGGTTGGCGCGCATGTCGCGCTCGCAGAGGACCAGCTCGCGCTCCACTTCTTCCATCGTGCGGAAGCGCTGCGACTTCTCCTTCGCGAGGCAGCGCATCACCAGCGCCTCGAGCCTGGCTGGCGCGGAGTAGAGCGGGTACATGTCGCGCAGCGGCACCGGCGGCGTGCTCACGTGCGCGGTAAAGATCTCGAACTTGCTCTCGCCGTCGAACGGCGGCCGACCGGCGAGCGCGTGATAGAGCACGGCGCCGAGCGCGTAGATGTCGCTCTGACCGGTGACCTCGCGGCCGGTGACCTGCTCCGGCGACATGTAGCGCGGCGTCCCCATCATCACGCCGCTCTGCGTCAGCTCGGTGCCCGACTCTTCGTCGCCGAGGACCTTCACCAGGCCGAAGTCGAGCACCTTGACGAAGTCGGGGTCCTGACCGCGGCGCGCGAGCAGCACGTTCGACGGCTTGAGATCGCGATGCACGACGCCGATCGCGTGGGCCTCGCCGAGCGAGCCGCAGATCTGCTTGCCGATGTGCACGACGCGCAGCGGCTCCATCGGGCCGTGCTCCTTGAACGTCTGCGCGAGGGTGCGGCCCTCGACCAGCTCCATCGCGATGAAGTAGACGTCGTCGCCGGCGAGGCCGTAGTCGAAGACGACGATCGTGTTCGGGTGGTTGAGCTTCGCGGCGGTCGCCGCCTCGAGGAAAAAGCGCCGTTGAAAATCGCCGCGCGAGGTCACGACGCCGCGCACGTCGAGCACTTTGAGCGCGACCTGACGGCCGAGCGGCAGCTGGATCGCGCGGAAAACCTTGCCCATTCCGCCGCGGGCGATCGGCGCGACGACCTCGAAGCGCCCGTTGAGCGTCTGCCCGACGAGCTCGTCTTGGTCGGCGTCAGCGGCTTTCGCCGACTTCGTCCGCGCCGTGTCGTCGCGCATCCGAGCGAGCCTCACACCTCGCCGCGAGAGGGTCAAGCGACAGGCGCGGAACCGTCGGGCGTCGACGCGTGACAAAGAGCCGCGAATCCGCCGGGATGCCCGCGCCGCCTGGGGCCCTTCGGCGGGGCGCGTGCAGCGCACGAATGCCACCATTCGAGCTTGACGGACGCGCACCCGGGCCGGTTCAATGCGCGCATGTTCACTGTCGTCATCACGGAGAAGGGCGGCTCGCAGCGCAAGCTCGAGTTCGACAAGCCCGAGGTCACCATCGGACGGGTGCAGGGCAACGACATCATCTTGCCGAAGGGCAACGTGTCGAAGCGGCACTCCCGCATCGTGCTGAAGGACAGTCGCTTCATCGTCGTCGACCTGAAGAGCACCAACGGGACGTACGTCAACGGGCGCAAGATCACGTCGCCGCTGGTCGTGAAGTCGGGTGACAAGATCTACATCGGTGACTTCATCCTCACCGTGGAAGACCCGAGCGGCGTGGCCTATGCAGACGAGGGTGAGGCCGCACCGGCGCCCGCCTCGCAGCCGCCGCCGCCCGCGTCGGAGCGTCGTCCGCCACCGCTGCGCTCGCAGCCGCCGCCCGCGATGGTCGCGCCGCCGATGGCCGCGCCGCCCATGAACCAGGCGCCCGTTGCACGTCCGACCGTGCGCGGCTTCGATGGCCCGCCGAGCGCGCCGCCGCCGCTGCCCTCGCGCGGTGAGCCGCAGCAGGCGCAGCCGCCGCGACCGATGCCGGCTTCGCAGCCGCCCGCCGAGCGGTTCGCGCTCGACGAAGATCCGTCCGACGAGTCGGTGCCGCCGCAGCCGCGCGTCTCCGATCGCGGCGTGCCTGCGATGTTGCGCAGCCCCGAGCCAGCGTCGTCGGACACGCCGACACCAGCGCCGCCGGCGCCGCGTGAGCACGCACCGAGTCAGCAATACGCAGCGCCCGCGCCTTACGCCGCGCCGGCGCAAGCCCCCGCGCCTTACACCGCGCCCGTGCCGGCGCCAGCGCCCTATGCGCCGCCAGCGCAAGGGGCGCCCGCACCGTACACGCCGCCTGCAGCGGTGCCCGCGTACGTCGCGCCACAGCAGCCGTATGCCGCGCCGCCGGTCGCCGCAGGGTACGTCCCGCCGCCGCAATTCGGTGGTCGTCCGATCGCCGCGCGCAGCGTCCCGCAGGTCGCGCTGCGCACGCTGATCGCGCGCGTGGCGCAGTCGTTCGACGTGCGCGTCGTCGATCCGCGCGCGCTCGCCGATGATCAGCGCTGGCGTGACGCGCAGCGCGCGATCGACGCCGGAATTGCAGCGCTCGCGACCGAGGGCGCGCTCGACGGCGCCGATCGCGAATCGCTCGGCAGCGCGGCGCTGCGCGAGGCGGTCGGGCTCGGCGTGCTCGATGCGCTGCTCGGCGACGCCAGCGTGCGCGAGGTGCTCGTCGAAGGTCCGTCGCGGGTGCTCGTCGACAGCGGCGAGGGCCTCGTGCAGACGCCGCTGGTGTTCTCGTCGCACGAAGCGCTGCGCACGACCGCGCGGCGAATCCTCGCGCAGACGGGCGCAGATCTCGACCCATCGCGCCCGGTGTCGGAGGCGCGCATCGGCGATCAGTGGAGCGCGCATCTGGTCGGCGCGCCGATGATCGCGGCTGGCGCCGTGCTGATGCTGACGCGCATCGATCGCCGGGCGAGCCCATCCAGCGCGCTGGTCGAGCGCGGCATGCTGACGGGCGCGGATCTCGAGCGTCTGCGCGCTGCGGTCGCCGGGCGGCGCAACGTCTTGGTGAGCGGCAGCGGCGGCGTCACCGAGCTCCTCGGCGCGCTCGCTGGCCTCATCGACGCGCGTGAGCGCATCGCGATCGTCGAAGACGTCGCTGGGCTCGCCGTCGATCACGCGAACTCGGTGTCGTTCTCCGCGGGCGGCGTCGGCTCGAAGCTCGGTCTTCGCGACGTCCTGCGCGAGGCCGAGCGGCTGCGCACGGACCGCCTCGTCATCGACGACATCCGCGGCGCCGAGGCGTACGACGTGCTCGTCGCGATGGCCGGGCGGCGCGGCGGCGTGCTCGCTGGCGTGCACGCTTCGTCGCCCGACGACGCGCTCCGCCACCTCGAGATGCTCGCCGCGCTCGATGGCCGCGTCTCCGCGCCAGGCGCCCACGCGCTGGTGCACGCGGCAGTGCACGTGATCGTGCAGATCGCGATCGGTCCCGACGGCGTTCGGCGCGTCGTCGCGATCGAAGACGTGCGCTAGGCGCCCGATCGAGCCGTCCGCTAGCGCGCGCTGGGAAATGACCGTGGATGGATCTTGGCGCGCGACGTGGTCGAGCGTGGCGTCCCGCACCGATTGCGCCGGGCAGCGTCAGGGCCAGCGGCCGACCGGGGCGCTGATGCGCTGATTCCGCAGCACCTCGCCCGCGTCGAGCGCGAGCTCGAGTTGGCCGCCGCTGCGGAGCGCCATCAACATGTTCGCGGTCTGCACGGCCATCCGCAGGAACGGCGTGTTGCCGACGATGGCGACCACGGTCTTCAGATAGCCAGGCTCGCGGGCGCGCATCCGTTCCAGGAAGATCTGACGCGCTTCGGTGTCGTAGCGGTGTCGGCGGCGCCAGTCGTGGATGATGGTGATCCCGCCTGCCTCCCGGATCACCTCGCGCCGCTTCGCGAGAATGTGGTCGATGGCGTCATGCAGCCCGTTCACCGCCTCGACCGTACCGCGCGCGGCGTCGAGCTGGTTGATGAACACCGCCGGCTCGGCGAACCAAGCGCGCCCAAAGCGCGCATCCACCAGCTGCGCGGGCCACGAGTCGAACGGCGGGTGCGCAGAACTCATTGCACCCGCGAACGGTCTGCGGCGCCGCTTTTGTAGGCGCGAAGGCGCCGGGCGCGTCTTCGAAGCCTTCGACGGTGGAGAAGGCAACGAGCGCGATGCTCGTCGGCGGGCGCCCCGTAGAAGCGTGCGTACCTCGCGAGCGGAGGCCGCCTATGTGGAAGAAGTGGTACGTACGCGTGCTCCTCGTGCTCGCCGCAGTGTTCGCGTTGATTCAGCTGGTGCCCTACGGGCGTGATCACACCAACCCGAGCACCCGCGTCGAGCCGCAGTGGTCGAGCCCGGAGGTGCGCGCTCTCGCCGTCCGTGCGTGCTTCGACTGCCACAGCAACCAGACCGTGTGGCCGTGGTACTCGCACGTCGCGCCCGTCTCGTGGCTCGCCCAGCGCGACACCATGGAGGGCCGCGAGAAGCTGAATTTTTCCGAGTGGAATCGCCCGCAGGACGAGGCCGACGAAGCCGCCGAAGAGCTGCGATCCGGCGAGATGCCGATGTGGTTCTACAAGCTGCCGCATCCCGAGGCGCGCTTCAGCGACGCGGAGCGCGAGCAGCTCGCGCGCGGCTTCACGCAGATGTTCGGCGAAGAGCACGACGTGGCGAGCGCGGGGCGCGAGTCGGAGTGAGTCGGACGGCGGGCGCGTTCGGCGCAGCGCTAGCAGCTCGTTGATCAAGGCAGACCGAGCAGCCCGTCGCCGAGACGCGGTGCACGCCCGCGCTGCGGCGCGTCGTCGGCTCGAGGTCGAATGCGCTTCGTTCCGGCTGGCCGCACCGGCGGCGCGGCGGCGACGGCAGGCGCGACGACGTTCGGGGCTGGAACCGCGATCGACATCGTCTGGTCGAGCACCTCGTCGAAGGCGACGAGCACTTCACTGCCGCGCCACACCTGCACATGGCGGCTGCGTGGGCTCGGCGCGGTGGCGAGGCGCGTGCCGATCACCGCGAGCCCATCGACCTCGATGCGCGCGCCATCCGGCACGTTCTGGAAGCGCACTTCGATCTGCGCAGGCGCGCTCGGCGCCGCCGTGAGCGCCGGGACGCTCGGCGTCGCCGTGCCACGTGCGAGCCAGACCGCGCCGGCGATGACGCTCGCGATCACGACTGCGCCGCCGGCTGCCGCGACGAGGAGCAGAGGGCGCTGCGCTGGCCTGCGTCCCGCGATCCGGTCGGTGCGTGACAGCGTGGCCGAGCTGCCCGCGCCGGGACTGCCGGAGCCGCCGGCGAGCAGATGCGTAAGCGCGTCGTACGTGCCGACGGGCCCGGTGCCTTCGGGTGGGGCGACGGTCTTCGTGGGAGGCGAGGCGCCAGGACGCGCGAGGGCACGCGTCGCGGCTTCGGCGATCGAGAGTTCGTCGACGCCTTCCTCCGGCGCACTGAGCACGATCGGCTCGGCCTCGAGCTCGCCGCGCGCGTAAGTGGTCGTCGCCCCCGAAGGGTTCGCGCCATAGAGTTCCGCGTCCTCGCGGACGGGCGCGACCTGCTCGATCCACTGCGCGACGATCTGCGCTTCGCTCTGCGCTCCTCGAGCGCGCAGAAAATCGCGCAGAGACGCGGCCATCTCCTCGCACGTGTCGAAGCGTCCCTCCGGCTCGCGCGAGAGCGCGCGCATCGTGATCGCGTCGAGCTCCTTCGGCACGCTCGGCAGCACGCTCGAGGGCGGCGCGACGTTCATCGAGAACAGCGCCTCCATCGTCTGGAAGTGCTCGGCCCGATGGAACAGCCGCTGTCCGGTGAGCGCCTCCCACAGCACCACGCCGAGCGCGAACTCGTCGGCGCGTCCGTCGATCGGCTGTCCTTTCAGGTACTCCGGCGCCATGTACGCGAGCTTGCCCTTGAGCGTGCCCGTCTCGGTGTGCTCGCGCTGACGCGCGCTCTTGGCGATGCCGAAATCGAGCACGCGAACGTGCCCGTCGCGGGTGACGAAGAGATTGTGCGGCGACACATCGCGGTGGACGATGCTCATCGGCCGTCCGCGCTCGTCGCGCTTCTGGTGCGCGTAGTCGAGCCCGCTCGCGGCTTGGGCGATGAGGGCCGCCGCAGCGACTGGCTCGACCGCCGCCTTGCGTGCGGCGAGGCGCTTCAGCAGGAACGCGACGTCACGGCCGCGCAGGAACTCCATGACGATGCATGGGCGCTTGTCGATCACCGCGACGTCGTGGATGTGCACGATGTTCGGGTGCGTGAGCAGAGCCGCGAGGCGGGCCTCGCGCAGGAACATCTGGACGAAGCGCTGGTCCTCGGCGAGCAGCGGCAGGATCGATTTGACGACGACCAGCCGCTCGACGTCGCCCGCCATGCGCTGCACTGCGAGGAAGACCTCCGCCATGCCCCCCGCGCCCAGCTTGCGGACGACTTCGTATGTCCCGAGCGAGCGCAGATTGGCGAGAGCTTCGGACATCAGAGGCGGCATGATAGTCGCGCGCGCGCAACGCAGCGTCAATCGAGCTGCGGGCGTGGACCGCTGTCGACTCGAGTCGACAGGCGTCGGCTCGGGTCGACGCCGCGGGTGCGCGCAGGGGCGTAATTGTGGGCGAAGTCGGTTGGTATGCCTCCTGCTCTAGGGCGAGCTGGAGGCCGTGATGACGCTGCGAACGAGCTCGACGCTGGGATGCATGCTGCCGATGACGGCGATGCTGGGAGTCTCCTCGCGGATGCCTCTCGTGCTCGGCCTCTGCTTCGCGCTGACTGGCTGCGAAGGCAGCATGGGGCCCGCGCCGAGTCCGAGTCGCTTCACCGAGGATCTCGGCGTGCCGGTCATGGCCGACGGCGCAGTCGACTCGGGGCTGCGTCTCGGCGCGTGCGCGGGCCGCACGGACGGCGACTACTGCGATGGCGACACCTTGGTGCGCTGCCGCGGCGCAGTGGACGTCGGTCGCTCGCGCTGTGATGGCGGCTGCTCGGCAGGCAGCGGCGGGCCCGATGCGTGCGCGCTGGCGACGCCGACTCCGACGCCGACTCCAACACCGACGTGCGGTGCGATTCCGCCGACGGCCGAGACCTCACCGCCGAGCGACGCGTGCGCGTACATGGACTGGCGCCTCTCGACCGACGGCTTCTATCTGATCTCGCGCTTCGGCACGACCGAGGACTCGACGACGCTCGGCCACGGCACGACCTGTCGCATTCTGCAGAGCCACTACGACTATCAGGACTGCGTCTACGACAACGCGACCTCGCGCTGCATCGCGAGCGCGCACGACATCCCGTGGGTGCAGGGCCACGTCGACTACGACGCGGCGACGCTGCTCTCCACCGTCGACGCGCGCCTCGGCGGCGATGTGCCTGCTCCCGAGTACTTTTACGTCGCCGGCGCGCAGCGCTTCGGCTGCGGCGCGACGTTGCGCGTCTCGAACCCAGCGACCGGCGCGTGCGTCGTCGCGTATGCGGAAGACGGTGGCCCCGGCACTCGCTACGAGTACGCCGATCGCGGCGGGCGTCGCATCCTCGATTCTTCGCCGGCCGTCGTGCGCTACCTCGGCGTGACGCGCTGGGGCTGGGCGAGCGCCGACCTCGTGCTCGTCGAGTGGGGCGAGCCCGGCGATGTGCCCGGCCACGCGTGCGTGCCCTGCGCCGGAGAGAGCGCCCGCGCTGGCACCGAGCCGCGCCGCGCGATCTACGACCCCGATCACATGATGCCGACGAGCTGTCGCTGAAGAGCTGAAACCGACAATAGGAAACCACCATGCGCACTTTCACGACGCTGACTCTCTCGCTCCTCGCCGTGTGCCTCACTTCCGGATGCGCGACCGGCGACGGGCTCGACCTGATGACCACGCGCACGCCCGCCGCGTCTGAGGGCGACGGCGGCGCCACGGCAGCCGATGGCGGCGCGCCTCGCGGTGGCGACGCGTCGACGGCGGTCGACAGCGGCGCCGTCGTCGCGACGCCCGACGCCGGTACGATCGGTGGCCCGGTGCCGCTCCTCTGCGGACGTACCTACGATCAGCAGACCGAGTTCTTCACGCGCAGCGGCGATGTGTCCGTCGTCACGTTGCGCCACCGTGATGGCACGGCGCTCCCCGCCGACGAGGGCGGCGCGTCGTGCGGCAGCACCTGCACCGAACAGGTCACGCGCCTCGCGAACGGCGCGTCGATCTCCGGCCTGTTCACCGGCATGTCCACCTTCAACATCCAAGGCGCATCGAGCGCCGAAGACGGCGTCGGCTCGGTCATCGTCGAGGTCTGCGGTACGCGCCTCCCGCCGTTCGACCTCGCTGCGCCAGGCACCGGCACGCCTGGCTTCAACAACCTGCCGAGCCCGGGCTTCGCGGTGCCCGTCGAGGCGACCTGCACCTTCACGATCACGGCGACCGGCGGCTACGTGGACGTGCGCGCGGTGACGACCTCGTGCCCCAGCGGTCCGACGCAGCCGTTCGGATGAACGGCGTGCTGACCCAATGTTCAACGGGCTCTCAGCGCTCGAGCAGCGCGCTGACGATGCCCGGCGGAACATTGCCTTCGACCGGATCCAGGCGTTGGGTCGGCCAGAGCGCGATGAGCAGCACCGTCGTGAGCACGGCGACCCCGGAGATCCCCGCCCAGAACCACCAGCGGCTGGTCACCGAGGGCGTCTCCTCGGGCTCGAGCTGCGTGAGCAGATCGAGCGTCTGCTGCTCGCGAATCTGGACCGAGGCTCGGTAGAGCTGAAAGTCGTTCGCGCTCGCCTCGATGACGTGGCCGCCGGCCGTCACGCGCCGCTCGACCGGCGCCGCGCCGACCTCGAGGCCGTCGATGCGCACGCGCGCATGCAGCGGCGAGCTGCGGACTCGCAGCGTGCCTGCCGTCTCCTGGCGCGCCAGGCGCACCCGGATCGTACGCGCGCGCCGCGCGATCACTGCGATCTCCTCGCGTACCGTCACGTGGCCATCGAGGACGACCTCGAGCACGCGTCTCCCCGCCGTGAGCTGGAGCGGGGCAGCGAGCGGCGCCGTGCCCATCGTGCGGCCGTCGACGCGCACCTCGGCGCCGGCAGGCTCGACCGACAGCGTGATCGGCGCGATCAAGCTGCGCAGCTCCGCGATCGTCGCCCGTACGGCCGCGCGGCGCTCGGCAGGCACACTCTGCGAGTCGGTGAGGTAGCGCGTGTACTCGTCGGCGGCCTCGGCGTAGCGGTACAGCCCCTTCAAGCACTGCGCGATGTTGAAACGCACGACCGGCAGCGGCTCGAGCGCGTAGCTCGCCTCGAACTCCACGACCGCCCCGTCGAGGTTGCCCTGCTCGTAGAGGACGCTCGCGTCGTAGAAGTGCTCGCGTGCCTCCGTATGCGCGGTCCGAGCTCGCTGCGCTGTCGCGCCGCGCCGCTGGGCGCTCGCCCCGGTCGACATGCAGAGCGTGAGCGCGACGACGATGAGCGGCGCGGCGAGGCGCGTGCACTCCGCGCGGCGGATCGAACGCGCGTTCATCGCTTCAGCCCGTAGCGCGCGACCAGCTTGCCGAGATGTCCGCGATCGACGTCGGAGCGGCGCGCGGCCTCGGACACGTTGCCGCCGGTCTCGGCGAGCAGGCGCTCCAGATAGCGGCGCTCGAAGATCTCGATCCAGCGCTGCTTCGCCTCGGCCATCGGTAGGTCCACGCGCGGCGGCTCCGGCGTGTCACCCGGCGCATCGGGCGACGCGACGATCGGCAGACCATCCGCTTCGCCGAGCGCGACGATGCGTCGCACCAGATTGCGCAGCTCACGCACGTTGCCAGACCAGCGATGGCGCGCGCGCTCCGCGAGGGCGCGCTCGACGGTGGCGGCGAGCTCCGCGTCATTGGGCGCGAGCTCCGCGAGAATCGCACGCGCGATGAGCGGCACATCGGCGAGCCGATCGCGCAGCGGCGGCACGCGCAGCTCGACCACCGCGAGACGATGGTAGAGGTCCTCGCGGAACGTGCCTTCGTTCATCATCCGCTCGAGCGGGCGGTGCGTGGCAGCGACGACGCGCACCTCGACGTGCTTGCGCGCCGACTCGCCGAGGCGCTGCACGGTGCCCTCCTCGAGAAAGCGCAGCAGCGTCGGCTGCAGTTCGAGCGGCAGCTCGCCGATCTCGTCGATGAAGAGCGTCCCGCCGTGCGCGCGCTCGAGCGCACCGGCGCGCGCCGTGGCGGCACCGGTGAAGGCGCCGCGGGCGTGGCCGAACAGCTCGGCCTCGGCGAGCGTTCGCGACAGCGCGCCGCCATCGACGATCACGAAGGGCCCATCGGGACGCGGTCCGCGCTCGTGCAGAGCGCGCGCGACGAGCTCTTTGCCGGTGCCCGATTCGCCGCGCACGAGCACCGGCTCGCGGCTCGCGGCCAGGCGCTCGAGCATCAGGTAGAGCCGATGCATCGCCGGAGAAGCGCCGAACAGCGAGCCGTAATGATCGCCGCCCTGCCACACGGCCTTGCGCGTCGGGCGCTTCTCGACGCCGAGCACGAGCGTCGTCTCGCCCACGCGCACCTGTGTTCCAGCGGCGACGTCGGCCTCGTAGATGCGGCACTTGCCGACCCAGGTGCCGTTCTTGCTGCCGAGGTCGCGCAATCTCAGCGTCGCGCCGTCGATCGTGAGCTCGCAGTGCAGCCGCGAGACCGCGCGATCGGTGAGGCGCACATCGGCCTGATCGCCCGAGCCGATGCGCACCACGGCTTTGTCGAGCTCGAACGATCGACCGCGGTCGGGGCCTGCCTCGACCGAGAGCAGCCCGATGTCGTCGACGACTTGCCGCACGACCCAGGTCGCTGTGCTGCTGGCGTTCACCACCGCGGTCGAGGCTAACACGCGCGCTGCGGGGACTGTCGACTCCCGTCGACCACGCAGTGCGGGGACTGTCGACTCCCGTCGACTGTCGAGTCGAGTCGACAGCTGGCGGCTGGGTGCTCCAGGCGTGGGGCGCAGCCCCCGTGAATTGCAGCGGAAAGCTCGTGGCAGGCGCGGCAGAGGCCTGGCACGCGTCGTGCGATGCAGCGCCATGAAGGAGACGTCATGAGCCACCGAGATCGAATCCGTATTCTGCCGCTCGCCTTCGCCATGGCGGGGCTCGCCGCCTGCGCGACCGAGGCCGATGCCATTGGGCAAGGTGGCACGGCGGCTCTCGAGCAGACGCAGCGCGTGCTCGGTCGCAGCGCCGCGGGCGAGCTGCTCGTCACCGGCATCGAGTGGACCGCGCCGCCTGGCGCCGACGGCGCGGACCATCTGGCGCTCGCGTGGCGCGACCGCTTCGGCCTGCTGCAGCCGCTGACTTTTCCAGCAGGCGCCATCGACGCGCGGGTCTGGCGTGGTGAGCCCGTGGTGCTCGGTAGCGACGGTCGTCTCGTGCGCGTCGCTGGGCGGCGTGTCGAGGAGCTCGCGATGGGCGTCGTCGGCGAGCTCGCAGTCTCGGACGACGGCGCTGCGCTCGTCTACGCGACCAAGAACGACGAGCTCGGCGAGCTGCACGTCGCGACCGCTGCGGGCGACACCGTCGTGGCGCGCGGGCTGCAGTCGGCGGGGCGCGCTCGCTTCACGCCGGATGGCAGCGGGCTCGTCTTCGTGGGTGCGCAGCGCGGGGGCGTCGCGGGGGTGCTGTTCGCGCCGCTCGATGGCTCGCTCGCGGTGCGCGCGCTGACGAACGGTACGCTGCGCTCCGGGAGGCCGTGGGGCGACGCGTTCGTGCCTCCGCCTGGCAGCGCCGAGAGCTTCTCGTTCGACGGAGACCTGGTGCAGTGGGCAGCAGAGGGTGTGACCGTGCAGCGCACGTGGAGGCAGCCGTGATGAACCGAGCGATCATCGGACTGGCGCTCGTCGCCCTCGTGTCGGGCGCTGCGAGCCAGGCGAGCGCGCAGCCCCTATTCCGCAGCCCCGTCGCCTGCACGGACTGCATCGGCAACTACTACTACTACGATCACATCCTCGATCCGGGGGCGGGCACCGAGAAAGAGGACTGGAACTGCGGCAGCAGCACCTACGACGATCACCGCGGCAGCGACTTCAGCCTGATCGGCGGCAATGGCGCGATCGACCGCGGCTACGGCGTCGTCTCGCCGGCGGCGGGCACCGTCATCGTCTCGCACGACGGCGAAGAGGACCACTGCACTGCGTGCGGCGGCGCGGGCTGCGGCACGAGCTCGGGCTACGGCTACGGCAACTACGTGACGATCAACTTCGGCGACCGCAAGACGACGTTCGCGCACATGCGTCGCGGGAGCGTGCGCGTCGCGGTGGGCGACACCGTCACCTGCGGCCAAGAGCTCGGCCAGATCGGCAGCGCGGGCTGCAGCACCGGTGCGCACCTGCACGTCGAGCTGCGCACGCTCGGCGGGACCTCGGCCACGGCCTACGATCCGTTCCATGGCGCGTGCTCGAGTCGGCCGTCCGCCTGGGTCGACCCGCGCTCGTACCGCACCCTGCCGGGGCCGATGTGCGAAGACGGCTCGACGACACCGCCGACGGATCCGCCGCCGACGACAACGACGTGCCCGTCGGGGACCTACGCGATCTGGACCTGTCTCGGGGACCTGTCTGCACGGCGGCGCTGCATCGCCGGCGTGGTCGAGACCCAGGCGTGCTCGGAGGGCTGTCTGTCGCGGCCGGTCGGCACGGACGATGTGTGCGCACCGGGCTCGACGCCCCCGCCGATGGATCCGCCGCCGATGGATCCGCCGCCGA
>Ga0105047_10005020_pt1 | contig 22889 bp, 21 predicted proteins | sample MAT04_FD_78384 | JGI IMG/M metagenome (GOLD analysis project Ga0105047, IMG submission 78384) | Freshwater microbial communities from Lake Fryxell liftoff mats and glacier meltwater in Antarctica - MAT-04 (megahit assembly) | ecosystem: Environmental > Aquatic > Freshwater > Ice > Liftoff... | reverse complement strand
TGGACGCTTTACTGCAGCCCGGCCTGCTGCAGTCAGTCGCGGCCAACCTGGCACCGCTGCTGCCACGGTCGGCCGTCCAATGCGCCCCCGCCAACGCCAGGACATTCGCCGCTGGTTCCAGCCGCGGTGGACTGGCCGGTCGTTGACGGCGGGGCGCCGCCCGCGGCCCTGTTGGGGCAGGTCAGGGCGCTGTAAAAAGCTTGGCTGAGTGTGCGTCGGGGCACTGTTGGCCGTGGCAGACCATGCTACGGTAGGGTGCGCGCAAACATGCCGACGTTGTCGGCCATGCCTCGGGCTATCACGGAACGCCAGCTGGCTGCCGTGCAACCACTTTCGCAGGGAGGCCCGAATCGATGTCCGTCGCAGTCGCTGATCACGTCACCATCCCGCCAGCGCTGTCCCGGCTGAAAGCGGCGACGCGCTCAGAGCATGTAGCCCTCGACACTGCGCTTGACTTGATGTCCCCGGCGCTCGATCTGGCTGGTTACCGTCGACGGCTCGAACTCTTTTTCGGCTACTACGCGCCGCTGGAAAGTGCGCTGGCCGCTTCGACCGACTGGGCCCGGCACGGCATCGACTGGCCGGCACGCCGCAAAACCGGCTTGCTGCAAACGGACTTGCAATCGCTCGGCGTAGACCCCGCTGGCCTGCCGCATTGCGCCCAGCTTCCCGCGCTCGACAGCGTGGCGGCCAGCTTCGGTTGCCTGTACGTGGTCGAGGGCGCCACCCTCGGCGGCCAGCTCATCAGTCGCCACCTTTTGCAGCAATTCGGTTACAACCGACAGCACGGTGCCGTGTTCTTTAACGGCTACCAGCAAAGGACAGCAGAAATGAGGAAATCTTTTCGCAGCGCCTTTTCCGCGCACGTCGATGAGGCCGCAGAAGCGCAGGCCGAAGCCGCGGCCATCGCCACCTTTACCGGCCTGCGCGGGTGGTGCGAACAGGACAGTTTGCGATGATCCTGGCGAGCGTCCTGCCACCACCGGCCTGGCAAGGCCAGGCTTACAGCACCAAACGCTTCGGTGTCAGCATCACCGACTGCGACAGCGAGCCGGTGCAGACCCCCGGCTGCATCCAAGCCCATGGCGCGCTGCTGGTGCTGCGTCCAGCCGACCTGAGCATCGCCCAGGTCAGCGAGAACAGCGCTGAGGTGCTGGGCACTGCGCCCGCCGCGTGTCTTGGCCGACCGCTGCAGGAACTGGTGGGCCCTGCCCACGCGGCGCGTGTGCAGACCTTGTTGCAGCAGCCCGAGATCGAACGCAACCCGACTTATGCGTTCACCCACACGGCGGTGCATACGGGCCTGGCGCTTGACGCCAGCATGCACACCATCGATGGCGTCGTGGTGCTCGAGTTCGAGGCCACCGGCCGCGTCGCCAACGAGCAGCGCGACTTCTACGCGCTGATCCGCCGCAGCGTCGCGCAGCTGCAGCGCGCGACGACGCTTTCCGCGCTCGGCGACATCGCCTGCACCGAGATCCGCGCGCTGACCGGTCTGGACCGTGTGATGGTCTACCGCTTTCACGACGACGGCCATGGCGAGGTCGTCTGCGAAAGCCGGCGCGACGACTTGCCGTCGTGGCTCGGCCAGCACTATCCTGCGCAGGACATTCCCGAGCCGGCGCGCGAGGTCTTCCGGCAGACCTGGATCCGGCCGCTGCGCGACGTTGACGGCGGCCTGGCCGAGCTGGTGCCGCTGACTCACCCTGACACCGGCCGGCCGCTGGCCATGACGCACTGTGCCTTGCGCGGGCAATCGGTGATGTACACCGAGTACTTGCGCAACATGGGGGTCGCGGCCACGCTGACGCTGTCGATCCGCCGTGACGACAAGCTCTGGGGGCTGATTGCCGGCCACCACTACAGCGCCCCTTTCGAGATGCCGTACGACCTGCGCGCAGCCTGCGAACTGCTGGCGCAGATCGTCTCGCTGCAACACGCCGCGGCCGAAGAACGCGAACATGCGGCCTACCGCCAGCGCATCGACAGCGTGCAGCAGCAACTGGTGACGCAAGCGGCGCAGGAAGGCGGTTTGGCGGCACTGCTGGACGGCCCGCCCACGTTGCTGGACGGCCTGGACACCGGCGGCACGGCGCTGTACCACCGCGACCGCTGGTGGTGCGCCGGCAACACGCCAGCCTTGAAGGAGCTTGACGCACTGCGCGAGTGGCTGGCAGCGCGCCCTGAGATGCTGCTGCGCGACCGGCCGCTGTTTGCCACCGACCAGTTGTCGCTGCATTACCCGCCGGGCGAGGACTTCGCCAACGTGGCCAGCGGTCTGCTGGCGATTGCCCTGTCGCGCAGCGCGAAGAACCTGGTGCTGTGGTTCAGGCCCGAGACCACACAGACGGTGAACTGGGGCGGCAACCCGCACGACAAGCCCAGCGTCGTCGGACCGCACGGCTCTCGTTTGACGCCGCGTGCCAGCTTCGAGCTGTTCGTCGAATCGGTGCGCGGCCGCAGCAAGCCTTGGTTGTCGGTCGAAGTCGAAGCAGCACTGCGCTTTCGCATGCTGATGATGGAGCTGATCGTCGCCCGCTCCGACCAGTTGTCCGGCCTGAACGCCGACCTCGCGCGCAGCAATGACGAGTTGGACGCCTTCGCGTACGTCGCCAGTCATGACTTGAAGGAGCCCTTGCGCGGCATCCACAAATACGCCCACCAGTTGACTGAAAACGCCGGCCAGTTCGACGACGCCAACCACCAGCGCCTGGCCGGCCTGACGCGGCTGACGCTGCGCATGGACAGCCTGCTTGATTCACTGCTGCATTTTTCGCGCGTCGGCCGCGTCGAGCTGCAACTCGAAGAATGTGACGTGGGCGAAGTCGTCGAAGAGGCGCTGGACATGGTCGCCGCCCGGCGCGGCGAAAAGCCCACGCGCATTCAGCTGCCACGCCCGCTGCCCACCGTGCGCGCCGACCGCGTGCGCCTGCGCGAGGTCTACACCAACTTGCTGTCGAACGCGCTGAAGTACAACCAGCAACCGATCACGACCATCGAGCTGGGCTGGCTCGACCCGACTGAGGCTGCCACGCAAGCCGCAGACCGGGGCTGGCCGACGGTGGCGCGCGAGCAGACCGTGTTCTACGTCCGCGACAACGGCATCGGCATCGAGCCGCGCCACATCGACCAGGTGTTCAAGATGTTCCGCCGCCTGCATGGCCGCGACGACTTTGGTGGCGGCACCGGGGCGGGCTTGACCATCGTGAGAAAGCTGGTCGAACGCCACAGTGGCGAGGTGTGGCTGGAGTCCACGCCCGGCCAAGGCAGCTGCTTCTACTTTTCGATGCCTGCCGGCAACGGCTTCGTGGGCTCGCGATGACGGAATTGCCCGAGGTCATCCTCGTCGAGGATTCCGACGAAGACGCTGACACCGTGCAGCAGGCGGCTTTGCGCTGCAGCACACCCGTGCTCGTGCGCCGTGTGCCGACGGGCGATGCCTGCCTGGCGTTGTTGCAGCAGCCGCGGGCCGCGTTGCCGGCCCTCGTGCTGATGGACCTCAACACACCTGGCATGGACGGGCGTGAGACCTTGCGGATCATCAAGAGCGACCCGAGCCTTAGCTCGATCCCGGTCGTCGTTATCAGTACCTCGGCCGACCCGCGCGACGTGGGCCATTGCTACCGCGCCGGGGCCAACGCCTACCACCTGAAGCCGGTGCGCTATACCGAGCACTTGGAGGCGATGGTGGTGGTGCTGAGCTACTGGCTGGACCGTGTCGTCGCCCACCCGGGCCGGGCTGTGAAGCCATGAGCCCGCCTGACCGCTTGAATGACGAATGCCGGGGTGCGCGCAGCACGGAGGTACACCCGTGAGCACCACGCCCGCTCCCGCGACCACCACGCTGCTGCAGCCGCCGCAGCCGCAGCCGCAGCCGCAGCAGCGGAGATTGCGCGTGCTGATCGTCGACGACAACGCCGATGACCGCAGCGAGCAGCGGGGCCTGCTGCTGACCGGCTCGGAGCTGCGCTTTGTCTTCAACGAAGCGGAGCTCGGTGCAGCCGCAGTCACCGCAGTCCTGCAGTCACCCGACGGCCCACCCGATTGCCTGTTGCTCGACTACTACCTGCCCGACATGAACGCACAGGAAGTTCTGGCGGCCATCTGCGACAGCGACGGGGCCGTGGTGTGCCCGGTGGTCGTGCTCACCGGGTCGAGCGACCGGCAGCTCGGGCAGCAGGTCTTGCGCTGCGGCGCGCAAGACCACCTGCCCAAGGCGCAGCTGACGGCCGCGGCGCTGGTCCGCGCGGTGACCCACGCCGTCGAGCGCTGGAAGATGGCGCGCGAGTTGCGCAACAGCACCCGCCTGCTGGCCCAGCGCGAGCGCGAATTCCGCGCGCTGGCCGACAACTCGCCTGACGTGCTGACACGCTTCGACCGGCAGTTGCGCCATGTCTTCGTCAACCAGGCCATCACGCGCATCACCGGCCGAGCAGTGGCCGAGTTGGTCGGCAAGACAAACCGCGAACTCGACATGCTGCCGGCGCTGGTGGACCAGTGGGAAGAAGCCTTGCAGTCGGTGTTCGACACCGGCCAGCCGCGGGCGTTTGCCTTCGGCTGGGACAGTCTGGCGCGGCGCCAGCATTTTTCGTCGCGCCTGGTGCCTGAATTTGGCGCCGACGGCAGCGTCGAGCATGTGCTTGGCGTGACGCACGATGTGACCGCGCAACACGATCTTGAACAGCAGCTGCGCGAAGTCGACCACCGCAAGGACGAGTTCATCGCCATGCTCAGCCACGAGTTGCGTGGGCCACTGGCGCCCATCCGCAACGGCTTGATGCTGTTGTCAAAGATGCCGGCGGACGGCCATGCGGCTGAACGCACCCGCGCCATGATGGAGCGGCAATTGCACCACCTGGTGCGGCTGGTGGATGACCTGCTGGACGTGTCGCGCATTGGCACTGGCAAGCTGGACCTGCACCGTTCGCGCATCGACCTGCAGACCGTTGTCGAGCATGCGGTCGAAGCGACACAGCCGCTGTTCGTCGCCGCCAAACACCGGCTTGAGTTGCAGGTGGCCCAGCAGCCGGTGTGGCTCGACGGTGACCTGACCCGGCTGGCGCAGGTGCTCGGCAATCTGCTGACGAACGCCGCCCGGTACACAACGGCCGGTGGGCACATCGTGCTGTTTGCCGGCGTCGAGGGCCCCCGGGTGGTGATGCGCGTCAGCGACAACGGCCGGGGCATCGCGCCCGACATGCAGCAGGGCATCTTCGACCTGTTCTCGCAGATCAACCGGCGGCACGACAACACCGGCCTGGGCATCGGGCTTGCGCTGGTCAGGCAGCTGTTGCAGATGCACGGCGGGGATGTGGAATGCCACAGCGCCGGCATTGGCCATGGCAGCAGCTTCACGGCCTGGTTGCCTTCGGACCCGCAGCTTGCGTCCTCTGGGGACTGACTGGGGCTGCCGCACCGGCACGTTGTTTCGCTGGGGCGCTGGGGCGCTCGGGCGTTAGGGCGCTCGGGCGCTCGGGCGCCTGGTGAGGCCCCGTGGGCATGCGACTTGCCGTGCTGGGGTGCGGCACGACCAGCAAAGCCCATGTCCCTCAACGCGTCAATTTCCCCGCCACTGCCTCCAGCTGCAGTCGACCCTGACGTTCGCGCGCACGCCAAGACATGACTTGGGCCGCAGTTTCTGCCAGGAAATCTGTTGGCGTCGCCGTTGCGATGTTGGGCGTTCTGCTGCTGGGTTTTGCAGCGGGCGAAGCCACCGGTTGGCAGTTTTTGCAAACCCCGCTGGCGCGCCAGCTCGAACAGCGGCTGCAAGTGCCCGTGCGCATGGAAGGCGACTTCAAATTGCACTTGCTGCCACCGGCCCGATTGCGCGTCGGCGGGTTGCAGGTTGGCGCTGGCGGTGGGTTGGCAGACGCCACAAAAACGCCGCACCTGCTCAAAGCCCGCGACATCGAGATCGGCTGGACGTGGGGCGATGTCTGGCGCGGTTGGCGCGGCCAAGGCTGGCGGCTGGAAAGTTTGGTGGCCGCTGAGCTCGATGCCAGGCTGCGGCGCGACGCACAAGGCCTCGCCAGTTGGCAATTGGGGTCGCAGGCTGGCCTGCAGGGGCAAGTGCCGCAGGGCCAAGACAGAACAGCGGAGCTGACTGACCTGCCCAGGGTCGGCCGCATCGAGGTAGGCGCAGGGCACGTCGCCTGGTCCGATGCGTTGACCGACACCGACCTGCAGGTCGAAATCCAGGGTGCCGAAGGCGCGCCGGCCGACACCGCGACTGCCGACGCCGCGACCGCCAACCCCGGTTACCGCGCCACCGTGAACGGCCGCTGGCGCGCGCTGCCGCTGCGTTTGAGCTTGAAGACCGGTGGTGTGCTGCCGCTGGTGCTGGAGCTTGAAGACGACGCCCCGAACGCAGCGAGCGCGAATGCCCCGCTGTTTGTCGAAGGCCAGGCGGGTGCGGCGCGTGTGCGTTTTGACGGCCAGGCCGGCGCGTTGCTGGGCGGCCGTCGGCTCGATGGTGATCTTCTGCTCGCCGGCCCGTCATTGGCGAAGGTGGGCGAACCGTTGAATCTGACCTTGCCGCAGACCGCGCCCTTCGAACTTAGAGGCCGTCTGGCGCACGACGCGGGCGTGTGGCGGCTGTCTGCTGCGCGGGCGTCCATCGGGCGCAGCCAGCTTGGTGGCGACTTCAGTTACGACAGCCGCAGCGCGCCAGGCAAGCTGAGCGGGCGATTGCTGGGCACGCGGCTGGCGCTGGCCGACCTGGGCCCGGCGATCGGTGCTGAGGGAAAGCCGGGCGAACGCGACAGCGCCGGCCGGCGCGGCCGCGTGCTGCCGCAGCGCGAGTTTGACTTGCCTTCGCTGCGCGCCATGGATGCCGATCTGCAAGTGGCCATCGACGAGTTGCGCTTTGGCAGCCCCAACGTAGAGCCCTTGCGAGCACTTCGTGCGCGGCTGCTGTTGCAAGCCGGCGTGCTGCGTGTCGAAGGGCTGCAGGCGAACGCTGGCGGCGGCCGATTCAAAGCCACGACCAGCCTGGACGGCAATGCCACCCCCGCGCGCTGGACACTGGACCTGGGCTTCGAGGCCGTGGACCTGGCGACCTGGCTGACTGGCTTGCGCACCGCTGACGCACCCGCCGCGCCAAAGGGGACCGTGGCGCAAGCGAGTGACCGCCGTGTCGCGCGCCAGGCGGACGCGGCGCCTCGCGCCTGGGTCACGGGTCTGCTGTCAGGGCAGGCGCAGCTGCGCGGGCAGGGCCAGTCCACGGCGCAAATCCTGGGCACGCTGACTGGCCGCGCACGCGCGACGCTGCGTGATGGCACGCTGTCGCACCTGGCCACCGAAGCTGCTGGTCTGGATGTCGCGCAAGCCCTGGGTGTGCTGCTGCGCGGCGATCGGCCGTTGCCGCTGCGCTGTGCCGAGTTCGACCTCGACATTCAGCAGGGCACCGCCCGTCCGCGGGTGGCGGTTGTGGACAGCGGCGACAGCACGATCCGCGTGGCCGGGCAGGTCAGCCTGCTGGATGAAACGCTGGACCTGAGGGCGGTGGTGAAGCCACATGACTTCAGCCCGCTGTCACTGCGCGCGCCCATCACCATCACCGGCAGTTTGGGACAGCCGCGGGTGGGCGTCGAGGGCGGCAAGTTGGCCGGGAAAGTGCTGGGCGCCGCGGCATTGGGCGCCATTGCCGGCCCGCTTGCAGCGCTGCTGCCGCTGATCGACCGCGGCGAACCTGCCGGCGACGCTTGCGCCATGGCGCCCGTGTTGAAGCCGCGGACTGAAGGCGCGGCACCGGCACCGCGGCAGGCCAGGCCTTCCGCGCCGCTTGCACCAGCACCGCGGCAGGCCAAGCCTCCCGCGCCGGTTGCACCAGCGCCGCAACGCTGATCTGACTGATCGCCTTTCGCCCCCTCCCCGCTGCGCCTCTGCGTTGCTGCTCCTCCGCATCGCTGCACCGCTGCACCGCAGACGGTCAAGGCTTGTTGCGGCGGCGCAGATGGTCAAGTCGCAGCCGCGGTGTCGAGCTTCTACAAGAGCATCGGTCGCTGCCTCAGTCTTCGGGCAGGCGTGCTATCTCGCTGTCAATCGCATCGCATTGCGTCCGCAGTAACGCAACCACGGAGCTGTCCTCTCCAACCTGCAGAGTTTGGAGCGCCTTCTTGTATTCATCGGCAAGCGCTTCCTCCCCGTTTCGCACAGCTGGGAGCACGTCGCGGTCCAGGTTCGACACCCAGTCGCGCAGCATGACAACAGCCTTGTTCACCGTGCCTTGCAACGATGAGTCGTCCCGGTCAGCTCCGCGCAATCGCAGCAGTGCAGCCTGTTGTTCGGAAGCGTGCCGCTCGTGCATTTCCGTGAGTCTTCGAATCACCGTCTGAATCTCCGGTTCTGCCCGGGCTGCCATTTCGCGGTAGCCCTTCAAAACGTCGTTGGTGGCCGTGTGAACGTCATGCAATGCGTCGATGGATAGAGAACTCATGGTCATCTCCTCGGATCAGCCAGCGGCGTGCCCTGGCTGGGGGTGTTGAAAAAGTGGCTTTCATTGATGGCAAATCCCATACCTGCGCTGTCAACCGCTGAAAGCCTCGAACTGACCCCGACTGGCCGTGCAACTGCGGGTCATCCCGGTGTGGGCTGGCCTCAGACTGCGCGCATCACTCGTAGCAGGTCAAAACCATGCGCCACCTTCGAAGCAGCGGATTCCGCCACTATCTCTTCGGTTTCGTCTGCCTTCTTGTGGGCGCGGGTCTCAGTGGTGAGTTCGACTCGATGCTGCCGTTGGCGATGGGCAGCGCAGCGGCCTTGATGGGCACCGCCTCGCTGGTACGGGACATTCGCGCTGCAGGCCGGGCGCGCAGAGCACGCAGACCGTAGACAGCTCGCCGCCGACCGCCGGGCGGATGGCGGATGGCACCCCTCAGCCTGGCCGAGCCTGCGGGGAAGGCTGTGGCCGGACAGAGCGCAGCTTCATGCCCAGGACGCCCTGCCACAGGCCGTTCAGCGATGTGATCCAGAGCCGCAGCAGGCCCAACCTGTCCTGCGGCCCAGCGAACTTCGCCACCCAGGGCAGCGCAACCAAAAGGGTGGCCGCAGCGCCGCCTGGGGTCGTGCGCCGCTTGAGCTGGGTCGGCAAGATGGGCCAGAGCAGTTGCAACACTGGCATCCACGGCACCAGGTTCAGCAGCCCCACTGCAGTGGCAACCCGAGCACGGAAGTGGGACGCCCGCGTACGTGGCTCAGGTCGCTCATGTCGCTCACGTCGGTCATGTCGGTCATGTCGCTTATGTCGCTCATGTCGCTCAGCTCGTTCATGTCCGCGCGATGCCATCACGCGGGCCCGCCGGCTGGTGCGCCGCAACACCCACCACGCTCCGGCAGCGGCCACGCACACCCCGCCCGCCATCGCCAAGGGTTTGAGCAGGCGCTGCGGCTGAAAGACTTCGTGCACCTGGCCACGCACGCGCTCACGCAAGGCGATCCCGCCAGTCCACAACCGCTCTTCGCGAGCGATCAGGCGCAACTCGACGCGCTTGATGCGCTCTTCCAATGACAAGGTTGCAGCTTCAGTGCGCGGGCTGGGGGTCATGCGGCGTGCCTGTGATGGGGTTGGGCGGGGGCTGGGCGCGCTGCGAATCAGGCATGGAAGCACGGGGCGACGGACTGAATGACAAATGGCGGCGTGTCGCTGGCAGATCCAGTTGCGGCCAGCGCAGCGTCGCTTGCCAAGCCAGCACAGCGGCGGCGCCAAGGTTGGCCGCGAGCGCAACCAGCAGCGCGCCCCACTGAGGCAGTCCGAACTGGACCATCAGGCTCACCAACAGAGCCCACAACAGCGCCCAGGCGGTCATGACCATCAGCGCGGCGGCCACGCTGAGCACCAGCATGATCACCAGTGCACGAGCGGCCCGCTTGACCTCTAGCCCCATCAGTTCCAGGCGGTCGCGAACCAAACCCGGTAAATCGTCCAGGAGCGCCAACGCCTGCTGCCTCAAAGGCAGCCTTGCTGTCTGGGCTTTTTCGGCGGCAGGCGGGGCGCTCACTGCGCGGTCTAGCGTGTGATGCGTGCGACCAGCAGGCCCACGGCCAACGCTGCGGCGACGGCAGCCAGGGGGTTTTCACGCACGGTCGAGCGCAAACTTTCGGCCCACTCTTCGCTGACGTCGCGAGCCTGTCCGGCGCGCTCGCTGACGGTGTCGCCAGCCGAGCTCATGCCGTCTTGCAGCTTTTGAACGTGGGGTGCGGCGGTGTCGGCCAGACGGTCAATCGTCTGGTGCGCGCTCTGCACAACCCGGGACAACAAATCGCTGCCGTCACGGTGGGTGCTTGCGCCCGGCGCCATCGGCATTGCCGAGGTGCTTTGGTTTCGCATGTCGTCCTGGGTGCCGTCGCGGATGCTGTCAAAAGCGCTCGGCAGTGGCACTGTCTGGGAGGGTGTTTCAGGGGGCATGGTGAAGTCCTTTTGATCGAGTTGCAATTCAACGTTCATGATTCAAGCCGTTGTCGCTTTTGGCTCAACGCGCAGTGCCGCGCCGAACCAGGTTGACCACGGCCAGCAGAATCACAGCGCCAAGCAGAGAAACGGCGAGTGCGCCCAGGCTGAAGGCGTTCTGGTTGATGGTGGCCACGCCGACCATCGGCGAGATGAGCCAGCCGCCAATCATTGCGCCAACAACGCCAACGACCACGTTCAGGATGATTCCCTGTTGGCCATCGGTACGCATGAGCATGCTGGCGACCCAACCGATAAGGCCACCGACAACGAGCCAGATGATGATGTTCATATTCGAAATTCCTTTTGATGCGGGCGCCGACGGCCCCCTGTCAGCGTCATAGGGCAAATGGAGTGCCACGCTGCACCATCCGCGCAGGTGACGGTGCAAGCCGCGCAATGGCATCAGGGCCGCGGGTCAGAGTCATCGGAAAACGCGGTTGAAGCTTTTGCCGCAATACCTGCCACCGCCCTGAACACAAGAAGTGGTCATCTCAGTCCTTTGCCGGAGAGGCCCTCGGGCGCGAGACTGCGGTCAATGCGCATGCGCAAGGGACTCTTTCAATGACATGAGTGAACGACGCACCCAACTCTTGACGGTGCCCAAGGGTCGATCCATCTGGAGTGCCACTTCTTCGTGCGTCAAGCCCTCATAAAACGCAAGCGTCAGACACTGCCGCTGCTCCGCCGGCAAGTTTTGCAAACACCGACGGACCGCAGCGGCGTATTGCTGTTGGGCAAGCGTCTCAAACGGGCCGGCGGCCTGGCTGGGAAAATCGTCCATCGGGTTATCGGCTTCGTCGTCTGTGTGCACCTTGAGGGCTGGCCGCGCACGCTTGCGCTTCAAACTGTCGATCGCACCGTTTCGCGCAATGCCCGTCAGCCAATGGCTGGCTTGTCCCCGACTCGGGTCAAACTGCTTGCAGGAATGCCAGACCTTCACAAAGGTTTCCTGCAGCACCTCCTCAGCCTCCGCCCTGTCGCTGTTGACGCGAAGAATGACTGCAAACAAGCGCGGACTCATTCGCTGGTAAATAACCTCGAATGACTTGACGCAACCCCCGCTGACAAGCAACAAAAGTGTTGCGACTTCATCAATCGGCGCAAGCGCTTCGGTGACGACTGAATGCACGCCGAGGCTGGGCGCTGTCAAATTGAGAGATGTCGGGTCCATCTTCGAAGTCCCGGTCTTTGTCTCACTGCGCGTCACGGCAGGCGCAAACCGATCAACCGACAAACAGCGCGATCAAGATGATGATGGGAATGGGAATGCCCAGGAATAGCAGCAGCAGTGAGCGCATGGCGAACTTTCGTGATGGTTGGTGAGTGGCGGCGGTGTCGTCGATCAGAGATCTCGACGTTTGCCACCGTAGGTCGCCGCCAGGCTGGCCACGAAAGCGCCAATCAGCAACGAGACAAAGAGCCACAGTGAGGCGTAAGCCGATGCCTTGCGCGCCTTGTCGGCGGCGTCGCGCGCCGCAGCTTCGGATTCGCGTGCCCTGGTTTGTGCGCGCACGTGAAGCGTGGTCACCCGCTGCTCTGCATTCAGTTGTGACAGCCCCGTGCGCTGGGCGACGATCTGCCCCACGTAGCGTGTGTCCTCAGGCGGCAGGGGTTCAGCACGCGTGACGTTCATGAAGATGCGGCTGACTTCAGCGCTGTCGCGACTGGAAGATCGCTCTGCGGCTTCACTGCTGCCCGCCTCAGGGGAGGAAGCGGCGGGCGCGGCTCCTGCTTCACGACGGAACAGCGAATCGACAAAGTAGCCCATTGTTCCGCCGTCGTTGCTTTGTGACATGGGCGACGACGCCACCGCTCCTGTCGCCCTGGCCGCAGCGGTGCTGCCTGCACCGCCGGCCATGGCCGCACCGGCTTGCGCGCCCCCGCTGAGGATCGAGCCGATGACCGAGGTCAACAAGGCCGCTGTCGCCAGCGTTGCCACGGCCCAGGCCAGAAAACCGTGCGCGGTGTCGCGGAAGTAAACCTCGTCGCCGTGCACCCCTGTCCACTTGGTCCGCAGCCGGCCGGCCAGGTAGCCACCCATGGCTGACGCGAGCAGTTGCGTCAAGGTCAGCCACAGGATGGTGGAGACACCAAAGGTGGCAGCGGTGATGCCATCGCTGGCCCACGGTGAGACCGACGACAGGCCCAGGCCGACCCCAAGGATGAGCATGATCAGCGACAGCGACGCCGCAGCCGCAGCGCCTGCGGCGATGGCGCCCCAGGAGACGGCGCTGGCCAAGGTTCCTGGGTGTGCAGCCGCAGGCTCTAAGGCAAACCCCGGGCGATCAAGATTCTCGGAATAGGAGTTGGGTGACAGGTTGGGTGACAGGCTGGATGACAGGCTGGATGACAGGGACACTTGCAATTCCTCAAGACGAGAACAGCCTGGCGACGCAAAGGCTTTGATTGGGTCCACCATGCAGCGGTTGATGACGATGGTGTGAACGAACGCAGGCAGTGAAGGCGAGACAAGAACCCGACGAACGTACCAACGAACGTACCGACGAACGTACGCTGCCTTGATGCCGCGCAGCAATAGCAATTCGCGTTCCTGCAATGGCGTCATGGCCGGTATGAACGAGCGGCCTGTTATTGAGCGGCGCTTGATTCCTCTGGGTGGGCACGTGCATTGCCCCGGTTGCATGACCCCCGTTCGACCTAGAGGGCGGGTTCAGAAACCTTCCCTAACCTTGACAGGAATACACACCATGAACCGTTTCATCATTCGCGGCACCGCCGTCGCTGCTTCACTCGCCTTGGTTGCCGGTATCAGTTTTGCTCAGTCCAACGTGCCGGGCGCGCCGGGAACGCCAGGGACGACCAAGCAGCCGGATACGCGCGGCAACCAGAACCAGGCCACCGATCGTTCCACGACCAACTCGTCGGGCATGAGCAATAACAACAGCACCAACAGCACCAACAGCACCAATAGCACCGGCAGCACGACAACCAACAGCAGCACCTCCGGTGTGCCCAACCGGGACACCACCCCGTCCACCACCAATCGCGACACGATGGGTTCGGGCAGCACGTCTGGCACGATGAGCAACCGCAATGCCGATGGCACGATGCGCAGCGACTCAATGAACAACAGCACCAGCGGCAGCACGACGGGTAACACAACCGGCGGCATGTCCAACAGCCGCAACGCTGATGGCACGATGCGCAGCGATTCGATGAACAACAGCACCAGCGGCACGGGCAGCACGACCAGCGGCATGTCCACTGATCGCAATGCTGACGGCACCCTGCGCAACCAGCAACGCAACGGCAGCACGATGAATCGCAACACCGATGGCTCGATGTCCACCGACTCGAACAACTCCGGCACCCGCGCACCGCGCGCTGACCGCGGGTAAATCGCCTCTCGCTGCCAGGCCAACCGCTTCGCTCTGAAAAGAGGAAGCGGTTTTTTCGGTGTGGACCGCGTCAGCGCCTAGCCTGCCAAACTGCTTGAGCACTTTCAGGGAAGTAGTCGCATGCACAGCACGGATGCGGTTTCTGTCGACGAGGCCCACAGCGATCAAGCGATTGAGCGCTTGCGCAAGAGCGAAGCAGCGCTTCGGCAAGCCCAGGGTCTGGCACAGACGGGCAGTTGGCATTGGGAGATAGGCCCCGACATCACGACCTGGTCTGAAGAGCTTTACCGCATCTTCGGCCGCGACCCGGCGCGGCTGCCGCCCTCTTACGCGGAGTACGGGAAGATCTACAGCGCGAATGGCCGGGCAGTCCTGCAAAGCGCCGTCTCGCGAACGCTCGAGGCTGGCGTTCCTTATCAAGTCGAGTTGGAATATGTCCGCCCGGACGGCGCCCGCGGCTGGATCGAAGCTCGTGGTGCGGCCGAGCGCGACGAACACGGCACCATCGTTGGCCTTAACGGCACTGCGCAGGAGATCACGGCACGCCGCCACGCAGACGAAGCACTGCGCGCCGCGGTGGTGCTGCAGGAAAGCCAACAATTCACCCGGCGGGTTCTGGACAACTTGTTCGCATTCGTTGGCGTGCTGGGGGTCGACGGGTCATTGGTCGATGCCAATCGGGCGCCTTTGGAGGCGGCGGGCATCTCGCCAGATCAGGTCGTTGGCAAGAAGTTCTGGGAAACACACTGGTTCAGCCACTCGTCCGCGTTGCAGGAGCAGGTGCGCGATTGGTGCGGACGCGCTGCCGCTGGCGAAACAACACGCTGCGACATTGCCGTGCGCATGGCCGAAGTCACGCCGGTGTGGATCGACTTCCAACTCGCGCCGCTGCGAGATGTGGCGGGCTGCATCACGCACCTGATCCCGTCGGCCATGGACATCACCGCGCGCCGCGAAACTGAAGCAGCCCTGCGCGCGAGCGAGGAGTTCAATCGCACCGTGCTCGAGAGCAGCCCCGACTGCGTGACCGTGCTGGACAGCGCTGGCCACCTGCAGTTCATGAACGCGAATGGCTGCGCCTTGCTGGAGATCGACGACCTCGCGGCGCTGCGCGACCAGCCGTGGTCCAAGCTCTGGCCAGCGGCAGAAGAATTCCTGGTGCGTGATGCCTTGGCCCAGGCCAGCAGCGGCCAGAGCGTGCGCTTTCAGGCGTTTGCACCAACGGCCAAGGGCACGCCGAAGTGGTGGGACGTGATCGTGGCGCCGGCTGCAGGCAGGCCCGGCGGCGCGGCTGCCATGCGGCTGATAGCGGTGGCCCGCGACATCACAGCCCGCATGGCGGCTGAGCAAGCCTTGAGCCAGAACGCGGCGTTGTTCGCGCGGCTGATCGACCAGGCGCCGATGGGGGTGTACGTGGTCGATGCCGGGTTCCGCATCCAGCAAGTCAATGCCTTGGCCGCACCGGCCTTCGGCGCGATCAACCCGTTGATCGGTCGCGATTTTGCCGAGATCATCGAGATCGTCTGGGGGCCCGAGGTGGGCGGCCAGGTGGTGCAGATCTTCCGCCGCACGCTGGCCAGTGGTAATCGCTATATCTCGCCGCGGTTTTCCCACCAGCGGTTTGACCTCGCCATTGAACAGGCCTACGAGTGGGAGGCGCAACGTGTCAGCTTGCCCGATGGGCAGCACGGCGTGGTCTGTTACTTCTACGACACGACGGAGCGGCAGCGGGCGGAAGAAAGATTGCGCACGAGCGAGGAGCGCTTGCGGCAGTTCGCCGCTGAGCTGTCCGATGCGAACCGCCGCAAAGACGAATTTCTGGCGACCCTGGCGCACGAGCTGCGCAACCCGCTGGCGCCGGTCAGAAACTCCCTGGAGTTGATGAAGCGGGCCAATGGCAACGACGACCTGATCGAGCAGGCGCGCGGAACGATGGAGCGGCAAGTCGCACAGCTGGTGCGTTTGATTGACGATTTGCTGGACGTGAGCCGCATCACCACTGACAAGCTCACGCTGAGCCTGGCGCGTGTTGAACTGGCCTCGCTGGTTCACGATGCTGTCGAGACCTGCCAGCCGCACATCGAGCGCGAAGGCCAGACGCTGCGGGTCGAACTGCCGTCCGCGCCCATCCATCTGCATGCCGATGCGGTGCGACTGGCACAGGTGTTGGGCAACCTGCTGAACAACGCATCCAAGTACACCCCGGCGGGTGGGCACATCGAACTCACCGCCGAAGCGCAAGGCGAACATATCGCGGTCACGGTCTGCGACACCGGCATAGGTATCTCCGCTGAAATGCAGTCCCAGGTGTTCGACCTGTTCGCGCAGGTCGACAACGCTCGCAGTCTCTCGAAAGGCGGTCTGGGCATCGGTCTGGCGTTGGCCAAACGACTGACCGAAATGCATGGCGGCTCCATCGCTGTCCGCAGCGAAGGTTTGGACAGAGGCAGTGCGTTTGTGCTGCAACTGCCTGTCATGAAAGCAGAGAAAGAGCCCACGCCTGTGGCGGCAACAGCGGGCGCACCGAAGCGTGCCGCCGCCCGCCGCATCCTGGTGGTCGACGACAACCGGGACGGTGCCGAGAGCCTGGCGGCGCTGCTGGCGCAGGACGGCCACGAGACGCTCATGGCTTACGACGGATTGGAGGCCGTCGAAAAGGCGGCGTCGTTCCGACCCCATGCCATCCTGCTCGACATCGGCTTGCCGATCCTGGATGGTCATGAAGCCTGCCGCCGCATCCGTCAGCAGCCCTGGAGCAAGAACACGGTGATCGTGGCGCTGACGGGCTGGGGGCAGGCAGACGATCGCCGTAAATCGAAAGACGCCGGCTTCGACAGCCACTGCGTGAAGCCTATCGACCACGCGATGTTGCTGAACATGTTGACCCAGCCGCGAGCGGGGTACGGATGACCGCAGCGCGAGGGTGGGGGCGAATGACCAAAAATTTCGCCCTGGTTGCACTGACCGCGCTGGCCACCTTGGCTGCGGTGTTGCTGGTGCAGAACTGGACTGGCGCAGAGAAGAAGCTGAAACAGCAAGTGCCGCGCCTGTATGAAAGCGACGACGGCGAGTTCAGGCGCTCGCTCAGCTCCTTGCTGGGGCCGCAGATCGTCGAGGGCAACAAAGTCCAGACGCTGCTCAACGGCGAGCAGATCTTCCCGTCGATGCTGGCGGCGATCCGTGGGGCGCAGTCCACGATCACCTTCGAGACCTACATCTACTGGTCAGGCAGCATCGGCCGCGAGTTTGTCGATGCCCTGACAGAGCGTGCCCGCGCCGGCGTGCGCGCGCACGTGCTTCTCGACTGGGTCGGCAGCCTGAAGATGGAACAGGCCCTGGTAGACGAGATGAAGCAGGCCGGTATCGAGGTCGTTCGCTTCCACAAGCCGCACTGGAGCAATTTGAACAAGCTCAACAACCGCACCCACCGCAGGCTGCTGGTGGTCGACGGCCGCATCGGCTTCACCGGTGGCGTTGGCATCGCCGACCAGTGGCGCGGGCAGGCCCGCAACCCAGAAGAGTGGCGCGACAGCCACTTCCGTGTCGAGGGCCCGGTGGTGGCACAGATGCAGGCGGTGTTTCTCGACAACTGGATGCGCGCAACCGGTCGGGTGCTGCATGGCGACGCGTACTTCCCGGCGCTGAAACCTGCCGGCGACCTGGCCGCGCAGATGTTCAGCAGTTCACCGAGCGGCGGCAGCGAGAGCATGCAGCTGATGTACCAGCTTGCAATCACCGCAGCGAAGCACCGCATTGAACTGGCAAATTCTTACTTTGTGCCCGATGAGATGACCATCCAGATCCTGGCGGATGCCGCGCGACGGGGCGTCAAGGTGCGCGTCATCGTGCCCAATGGCCACATCGATTCTGAAGTCGTGCGCAAGGCGTCGCGCGGCAGCTGGGGCCCGATGCTGCAGGCCGGTATCGAGATTGCCGAGTTCCAACCGACGATGTTCCACGTCAAGAGTCTGGTCGTCGATGGTCTGTTCTCCTCGGTCGGTTCGACGAATTTTGACAATCGCTCGTTCCGTCTGAATGACGAGGCCAATCTGAACGTGCTGAGCCGGGAGTTCGGGGCCATTCAGCAGCGTGTGTTCGACCAGGACTGGACTTGGGCCCGGCGCATTTCGCTGGCCGAATGGCAAGCCCGTCCGTGGAGCGAACGGTTGCAGGAGCGACTGGCAGGGGTGCTGCGCAGCCAGCTCTAGCTTGGTGACAACGGTGGGGTGGCGTGGTGCGGTGGGCGTGTAGCGTGCACGCGCAGCCGGTGGCGGCGAAGGGCCAGCGGCAAGCCGAGTGGGCGGCGCAGCTCAGTGGCGTCGGTGGTGTCGGTGGTGTCGGTGGCGTCAGTGGCGTCAGTGGCGTCAGTGGCGTAGGGCGTCGATGGCAGCGTACGCCGCTTCGGTTGCGTTTCGGCGCGCTTCGTTGGAAGTTGCCCAGCGCGGGACCATTGACTTCCACTGGTGCCGGCCAAGCTCGGCGGCCTGGCTCGCCAACTGCGGGTCAATGTCGAGCAGGCGGAAGCTCCCGGCCCAGACCAGGCCGGTCTGGTGCGCCTCGACCACAAAGGCGTGGCCGCGATAGTCACTCAGCTGATCTTCGTCATCGTTTGTCTTCATTCCGTGATCCTTTCAAGTCGAGGTGTTTTTAAGGCAGACGGCCAAGCGCCGAGCGCGGCCCGCAGGTAGGGGGCGGTCGCGCCTGCCTTGCTCTGCGCGACCGACGCAGGCGAGCCTTCAGCGACGAGGAGGCCACCCTTCTCACCCGCGCCGGGGCCCATGTCGACGACCCAGTCGCAGGCGGCGACGACGCGCATGTCGTGCTCGACCACCACGACGGTGTTGCCGGCGCCGACCAGCGCCTGCAGATGCGCCATCAACCGATCGACGTCGGCCGGGTGGAGGCCGGTGGTGGGCTCATCCAGCAAGTACAAGGTTCGGCCGTGCTGCGCGCGTTGCAGTTCTGTCGCCAACTTGATGCGCTGCGCTTCGCCGCCGGAAAGTTCCGTGGCGGGCTGGCCCAGCCGCAGGTAGCCAAGGCCGATGCCCTGCAACAGTTCAAGCGGCCTTTGCAAGGCGGTTTCGCCTGCAAAGAATGCGGCTGCCTCGTCCACGCTCATCGCCAGCACATCGGCAATCGTCCTGTCGCGCAGCCGTATGCCCAGAGTTTCGGCGTTGTAGCGGCCGCCATGGCACGTCGGGCACGGCGCATAGACACTGGGCATGAACAGCAGCTCCACACTCACGAAGCCTTCGCCGTCGCAGGTGGCGCAGCGCCCCTTGCTGACATTGAATGAGAAGCGGCCGGCGTCGTAGTGCCGGGCTCGGGCTGCGGGCGTTGCCGCGAAAAGCCTGCGCACGGGGTCGAACAATCCCGTATAGGTCGCCAGGTTCGAGCGCGGCGTGCGGCCGATGGGCTTCTGGTCAACCTGAACCAGGCGACGGATGCCTTGCAAACCACCTTCAAGGCGCCCTGCGATGAGGCCGGGCATGGCCAATTCCAGGGGATCACCGTTTTCTTCGACAGAGGCAGCAGCTGAGTCACCTTCGGTATCGAGTGCCCCATTGACCAGACTGAGCAACGCCAGGGTGATGAGGCTGGACTTGCCCGAACCAGAGACCCCCGTGACGGCTGTCATCACACCCAGTGGAATGCGCGCGTCGAGCCCCAGCAGGTTGTTGCATCGCAGACCCTTCAATTGCAGCCAGGCCGTAGGGTGTCGCGGCTGGCCTTGCGGCAAGGGCGCAGCAAAGAGGTAGCGCGCGGTCTGCGACTCTTTCACTACTTCCAGCCCGGCCGGCGGGCCGCTGTACAGCACGCGCCCGCCTTGCAGTCCCGCCGCCGGGCCGACATCGACGATCCAGTCGGCGCGGCGCATCGTGTCGACATCGTGTTCGACGACGAACAATGAATTGCCAGCGTCCTTCAGGCGCTGCAGCGTGGACACGAGCGCGTCGCCGTCGGCGGGATGCAACCCGGCCGTCGGCTCGTCCAGCACGTAGACCACGCCAAACAGGTTGGAGCGGATCTGCGTGGCCAGGCGCAACCGCTGCAATTCGCCGGGTGACAGCGTCGGCGCGCTGCGCTCCAGCGTCAGGTAGCCCAGCCCAAGGCCGTGCAAGGTGTGCAGTCGCTCCACCACGTCACGGGCCAGACGCTGCGCGGCGATGCGCTTCTCTGCCGACAGGTACGGCGTGCGGCGCACGTCGGGCGCGGCCAGGTGCGCAGACTGGCCGGCGGACACGCGCTCTGACCGGTGGGCGTCAGACCTGGCGCGGCTCAACGATGAACCGTCATCAGAGCCGGCCAGTCGGCCTTCGGCGGCTTCTTGCAACACCTCTGCCAAGCGAGTCAGCGACAACCGCCCCATCTCGACAATGTCCAGACCCGCAAACGTGACCGTCAGTGCGGGTGCTTGCAAGCGCTTGCCATGGCAGCCTGGGCAATCAGCGCCGACCATGTAGCGGGCCGCGCGCCTCTTCATCAAGGCGCTCTGCGTCGTGGCGAAGGTCTGCAAGACGTACTTGCGTGCGCCGGTGAACGTGCCCTGGTAGCTGGGCTCGGCCTTGCGGCGCAACGCGGCGCGGGTCTGCGCAGGCGTCATCCCGGCATAGACGGGCACCGTCGGCTGCTCATCGGTGAACAGGATCCAGTCCCTGTCTTTCCTGGGCAGCTCGCGCCAGGGCGTGTCGACGTCGTAACCCAGCGTGACCAGGATGTCGCGCAGGTTCTGGCCATGCCAGGCCGTCGGCCAGGCCGCCACAGCACGTTGGCGGATGCTGAGCGAGTCGTCTGGCACCAGCGTCCGCTCGGTCACGTCATGAACGCGGCCCAGCCCCTGGCAGGTGGGGCAGGCCCCTTGCGGCGTGTTCGGGGAAAAGTCTTCCGCGTACAGCATCGGCTGCTCAGGCGCGTAATTGCCGGTGCGCGAAAACAGCATGCGCAGCAGGTTGGATATGGCGGTGATGCTGCCGACTGAGGAGCGCGTGCTGGTGGCGCCGCGCTGCTGCTGCAGCGCCACGGCCGGCGGCAGGCCCTCGATGGAGTCGACATCAGGCACGCCAACCTGATCGATCAAACGCCGGGCATAAGGTGAAACAGATTCAAAGAAGCGGCGCTGGGATTCCGCATACAGCGTACTGAACGCCAGCGACGACTTGCCAGATCCCGACACGCCGCTGAACACCACCAGGGCGTTGCGCGGGATGTCGACATCGACATCTTTAAGGTTGTGCTCGCGTGCACCGCGCACACGCACAAAGCCTGCTGGCGGCGCCCAGGTGGACCGGCTCGACATCGGCGCTGCGCTCTCGCCCTGGGCCCCCTGCGCCTACCCGTAGCCCTCACGCACGTTCTCCAGCGCCGTCTGGCTGGTGTTGGCCTGCTCACTGGCCGTATCGCTTTTCCTGGTTGACGCATTGCCAGCCGAGTCGACGTCACCGTCTGCGGGCTGTCGGCCCTGGCCGCTCCAGGGTTTGTCGGGCTGCAGCGGCTGTGCCCGGCGCGGGGTCTTGCGTCCGGGCACGGGTTGTGGGTCGGTCATGATCGGTTTCCTCCATTGAACTGGGGTGTGCCACAGCCTGCCTGCACAACAGCACAACTGCGGCACAAGCGAAGAGCCCTATTTCTTCTTGCTGGGCGCCGACACGGGGGCCGCAGGCTTCGCGTTGACGCTGCTGCCCTGGCCTTTGCCGGTACTGCTGCCGTTGCTGGCTGAGTCTTTCGGCGCTTTCGCTGGGCGTTGGCCGCCCTGGTCGGCCTTGGTGGCTGGCTGTCCTGATTTGCTCATGATGAACTCCGCGTCGCGGCACATGCCGCCCTTGCGGCGGGCAAACCGCATTCCCATGTCGCGGCTCTTGTCTTGAGCTTGCAGCTTGCCTTCGACCGCACGAAGACTTTGCGGCAAGTTTTTCGCAATGGGGTGTGGCGCAGGGCTCAGTCCCGCAACAATCCTGACGCGATCCCCGAGCGACAACAGACCATATGGCGCGGCGCGCCTGCATGCACGCAGTCAATCAAGAGCAAGCTCACCAAGCGTTATCGCGAGGAATTCACGCAGTCTGCGTGGCAGGCCAATCGGTCGCCTGCGGTAGTGCCGGCAGGACACGATGCCCCAACCAGCGACTCAGCCCCTCGACTTCAACTCGTCAGCCAGCAAGGTGGCACGCTCGCTGATCGGTGCGCTGCTGCGGGTCGACGGCGTTGGCGGTCGCATTGTTGAGACCGAGGCCTACGACTCCGACGACCCGGCTTCGCACAGCCATCGCGGTCCCAGCGCGCGCAATGCGTCAATGTTCGGTCCGCCCGGGCACGCTTACGTGTATCGCTCTTACGGCATCCATTGGTGCCTCAACTTTGTCTGCCGCGAGCCCGGCCACGGTGCTGCGGTGCTGATTCGTGCGCTCGAGCCCATTCACGGCCTGGAACTGATGCGTGAACGCCGCGGACGGGTGGATCTGCGGCAAATGTGTTCCGGCCCGGGGCGCGTCGGGCAAGCGCTGGGAATCACTGGTTCGCATGACGGGCTGTCGCTCAACGGTGCACCGTTCGAACTGCTGCCGGCCCCTGCGACAGTGGAAGTGCTGGTTGGCGTCCGCATCGGCCTATCGAAAGCCCAGGACACCCCGTGGCGCTTCGGACTGTCCGGGTCGTGCTACCTCAGCCGGCGGTTCGTGAACCCACCCTGACAGTGGACAAGCGGACGTTTGGCATCGCAGGCTTCAACGGGCGGGAACGCTGTTTGCTGGCATTCGGTCGGCTTAATTCGGAGAACCCCATGCCAAAGACCACGACGCCGGCTCCGCGCCGGGACTCAGACAAGAACAGCGCCGTCAAAGCAGCCGCTCGCAACACGGACAGCGCGCCGTCGCAGCTTGCGGCTGATGATTCGACCGATCCGGCAGTGGCCAAGGCCGCCCAGACGGGTGCCTTGGCAGCGGCAATGCCGTTCAATCCCACCAAGCCTTTCGAACATGGATTTGCCAGTGGGCTGGCCCCGCAGCCTGGCGCGACGGCGATGCCAGCGTCGAGGCTGCCCACCGGAAGCACCCTGTCCGAAGACAACACGTCGGAGAAGGTCG
>Ga0105047_10005019_pt1 | contig 22891 bp, 24 predicted proteins | sample MAT04_FD_78384 | JGI IMG/M metagenome (GOLD analysis project Ga0105047, IMG submission 78384) | Freshwater microbial communities from Lake Fryxell liftoff mats and glacier meltwater in Antarctica - MAT-04 (megahit assembly) | ecosystem: Environmental > Aquatic > Freshwater > Ice > Liftoff... | reverse complement strand
GCCCTGTCACCCCAAGGCCGGCTCGGTGTGCTTGCCTACGTGGCTGATCAGCCGATACCCCCGGGCCGCTCACCGGAGGGGAACCACTTTCCCACGTCGGACGGGCTGGTGGAGCAGCTCGCCGACGCCGATTTCATGGTGGTCGACCAGGCCCCCGGCGATGCCCTCCCGGACGCGCCACTCGACTGGCGATTGCGGCAGGATCGGCTCGATCGCATTCTGGATGACCTCCATGGAGAAGACGCTCGGTGGGACCACGCCAAAGCGCAGGAGGCGGCCTTCGGCTCGCTTCTCGCCGACGGGTTTGTTGTCCCGCTGCTGCTGCACGCCGTGTGCATCTGAACGCCTCCATCTGCCGCCTTCGCATCGGCGCAACCACCCGCCCGACACGACAGGGAAGGGTGCTGGCGGCTCCTTGCGCCGCGTGGGTGCCAATTCGGCCTTCGCAGTCTTCCGCACGACGGGAACGGGTAGGGAACCATCAGCCACCCCAAGGAGAAAAGATGATGCGCCAAACGACCGCAACGGAACCTCTGGACCGATCACATCTCGATGATTGTCGTGCGAGTTGGGGTGGTGGGTCGCGCCGACGGTGCGCGGCCATGCTGGCAGGGTCCATCGCTCTCGCAACGCTGTTCGCCGGTTGTTCAGAGGAGACGAAGCAGGACGCGCGCCAAACGGTGACCCAGGTGAGCAGCGACGCTGCGGTGAAGGCCGACGAAACCGCCGCGAGGACGCAGGCCGAGGCAGTGCGAGCGGCCATGAAGGCGGGAAAGGGGCCGAACCAGTCGCTTCGTTCGATGGATCTGATCAACGGCTCCGGTCGTGATCTGCCCGGAAACGTCAAGGTTGTCGGTGCCACCGACGGTGACGCCGACGGCCTCGACGATGACGGTCTCGTCGAGATACGCGTCGACGCCTCGATTGCTTGCATCGCGCTCCCGGCGACCGGCGACAACACCACGGTCCGCGGCGGGTCCTGTGCGGCAGGAAGCTGAGACGGCGCGTTCCGGGAGCCGTTACGCGGTTGAGCATCGCCGATCCACGGCGGCATCGGTGTGAACCCGACCCATCAATCCAGGCAGAACGGTCGCTCAACCGGGTGGTGCTCTCGCAATTGATGACTGCGACGTCGTGGCCATCCCCGACCAGCCCGCGGGACACCTGATCGACCACGGATTCCGTGCTGCCGACCACAGTGTCCACGCCACGGCACGCGTCTCATAGGGGGTCTACTTGGGGATCTCGACGGATAGGTATGGGCTTCCGCCGCAAACCGATGCTCACAACGACAGTGGTCCCGAAGCAGGCGCCGACGAAGTCCTCGGAGCCGTTCAGCTCCTCCAGGGCCAGATCAACGTCGCCGCCCGGACCCCGCACACCCGAGAAGTCCATTCGCCCAAAACGCGCACGACACGTGCGTGGCCGAACGGACGAGCCCACCTACGACCAGGAGATTGCCATGGCCAAGAAGACAAACAACGCCAAGAAGACGAACGCGTTCAAGAACACAAACGATGACAAGACCACGGCTACCACCGGGCAGGCCTCAGCCAAGAAGGCTGCCCCGCCCCCGTCGAGACGCCGGCTGACCGCACGGACAACGTCCACGGAGGATCAGCCGACCGGGGGCTCACCTGTTGGCGTCATCGCCACCGATCCAACCGCTCCCGCAACTGGCCCGGCGACACCATCGTCGCGAGTGGGCTCGCCTCGCGACGCAGCGGTGGCTGCGAGCTGGGCGCAATCAGGCCGAGCGATCACCACGGCCCAGGGGCTGCGGGTGGAGGACACGGACAACTCGCTGCGCGCCGGTTCGCGGGGCCCGACGCTGCTCGAGGACCACCATCTGCGCGAGAAGATCACCCATTTCGACCACGAACGCATCCCTGAACGTGTCGTCCATGCCCGCGGTGCGGCGGCGCACGGTCGCTTCGAGCTGTATGACTCACTCGCAGAGTTCACCACTGCGTCGATACTCACCGACACGAGCGCAACTACCCCGGTGTTCGTGCGGTTCTCCACCGTCGCCGGGTCTCGCGGCTCGGCGGACACGGCCCGCGACGTCCGTGGCTTCGCCGTCAAGTTCTACACGGACGAAGGCAACTGGGACCTCGTCGGCAACAACATGCCGGTGTTCTTCATCCAGGACGGGATCAAGTTCCCCGACTTCGTGCATGCGGTGAAACCGGAGCCTGACCGCGAGATCCCCCAAGCCCAATCGGCGCACGACACGTTCTGGGACTTCGTCTCGTTGCAGCCCGAGAGCACCCACATGTTGATGTGGGTCATGTCGGATCGAGCGATTCCCCGGTCGTACCGCACGATGGAAGGTTTCGGCGTCCACACGTTCCGGCTCGTGAACGCCGAAGGCCGTTCCACCCTCGTCAAGTTCCACTGGAAACCCGCGGCGGGCATCCACAGCCTCGTGTGGGAAGAATCCCAGAAGCTCGGAGGCATCGACCCCGACTTCCACCGCCGCGACCTCTGGAACGTCGTCGAGTCCGGCGGGCAACCCCAATGGGACTTCGGGGTGCAGATCATGCCGGACACCGACGACCAGACCTTCGAAGGCATCGACCTGCTCGATCCCACCAAACTCGTCCCCGAAGAGCTCTGTCCAGTCCGCCTCGTGGGGCGGCTCACCCTCGACGCCAACCCCGCGAACTACTTCGCCGAGACCGAGCAGGTCGCCTTCCATGTCGGCAACCTCGTCCCCGGCATCGACGTCACGGACGACCCCTTGATGCACGCCCGCCTTTTCTCCTACCTCGACACCCAACTCACCCGCCTCGGTGGCCCGAACTTCGCGCAGCTCCCCATCAACCGGCCCGCCGCCCCCGTCAACGACAACCTCCGCGACGGCGTCGGCCAACACGCCGTCCACACTGGCCGAACGGCGTACTCACCCAACACCATCGGCGCCGGCTGCCCCTTCGCCGTCGGCGACGCCGGCTATGTGCACTTCGCCCAGCCCGTGGAAGGCGCCAAGGTCCGCCGCCGCGCCCAATCGTTCGACGACCACTACAGCCAGGCCACCCTCTTCTGGAACAGCCTCACCCCAACTGAACGGGACCACGAAGTCGCCGCGTTTGCATTCGAGCTCTCCAAAGTCGCCGACCCGAGCATCGTGGCGCGCATGGTGTCCAACCTCGGCCACGTCGACCCGGACTTGGCCGCCCGGGTCGCGGCACCCCTCGGAGTCGCCGCCCCCCACCCGAAACCCGCCGAGGACATCGGCAGCTCCGCAGCGCTGTCGATGGCTCCCGTCGCGTCCGGTCCGATCGGCGGTCGTGTCGTGGGAGTACTCGTCACCGCCGGGGCAGACGCCTCCGGCGTCAACTCGCTACGTAAAGCGCTCGAGAAGGCCGGTGCGTCCCTCCACGTGATCGCCCCCCACGGCGGCTCCGTCCGCGGCCGCAACCGCACGCCAATCGCCGTCGACGCCACCGTCTTCAACACCGATGCTGTGGTCTACGACGGGCTTGTCGTGGCCGACGACGTCGGCGAGCTTGATCCTCGTTCGGTGATGATGCTCCAAGAGGCGTTCCGGCACCACAAGACCCTTGCCGCGTGGGGCACCGGCGCCGACACTCTTGTCGCCGCCGGTCTTGGCGGTCCAGGCGTCGTCACTGGTGCCCGGGTCGTCAGAACATTCACCGACGAACTGATCAATGCCCTCGGCTGGCATCGACACTGGGACCGCTGACCGCTCCTCCCGCAACCAGCGCCTTCGCTGACACGCCCAATGCGATCTCGCCTACCAACTCCGGCGGGCGATCGCAGCGCGGGCCGATCCGATGCCTGCCCCTGCGCCGGGCCAACGCGCGCCAGCCAGGCTGGTGACATCGTTTTGCGAGCCGAACGACCCCGTTTGGCCGACCGGGAGATGCCCGGGTCGGCGATCGGTCTCGAGAGAACCGACCAGCGTTGCTAGCCGATCGGGGACGTCAGCTCGGACTCAGCGACGAGCGATTCCGGGTCCACGGTGCCATCGATGAGCGCTCTCGCAGAAGATGCGACCGTTTGGTCGTGCCGGCGACTGAAGGCGTCAAGGATCGTTGACGCTTCCTCGATTCGAACGCCGAAATGCTGCGCGATGACCCCCATGGCTTGGTCGATCGCGATTCTGCCACGGTTCCCACCTACGAGCTGGCCCGCCAGCTCGATCGCAGGGACTGATCCCCGTGCCGGTTGGGTTGATCCGGCCGCTATGCCGGTCCCCGGAGCGCGGATTCTGGAGCGGTAGTTCAACATGCGTTGGTCGGCGAGGTCGAGGAGATAGCGCGCGTGTTCGAGGTCGGTTCCCGATTCATCATCGCCAAGTACCCAGGCGCAACCCCAGGTGAACGAGTCCCGAGCGCCAACCACGGTGCGTTGCATCACGGCGTCGACATCTTCGGGGAACAGGTCGGGGAGTACGAGCACGAACTCGTCGCCGCCGATGCGGTAGGCGTTGTCTCCTGCGCGCATGGCAGTCACCAAGTTGTCGGCGACGCTCCGCAGTGTGGTGTCGCCCGCAGCGTGCCCGAACTGGTCGTTGGTGGCTTTGAGACCTTCGACGTCGATCATGACCACACTGAGGCACTGGCCGTGCCGCCGCGCGGCCGCGAGAACCTGAACGAGGTCACGGTCGAGGGCTCGCCGATTCAGTAACCCGGTCAGCGGATCCAACAGTCCGGCTGCTTCGAGGTCGACGAGCAACTCCGACACCAATGCGCCGATCGCGGCCTGAAGGTGTGCTTCGAAGCGAGGGCGCTCATGGTGATCGTCGGAGTTGGCGTTCGTATCGAACCGCGCGTGCAGCACCGCGTTCAAGGCCATCAACTGCATCACCGCGACTGCCGGATCCGTACCGTCGGGCAGGAGGGCAGCGGCGACGAGATCCGCGAGCACGGCGGGTGACAGCGAGGGTGACGGGTTGTCGAGGAGCCGCGTAATGCTCGACACCAGTCCGAAAGGACTCTTGAACACGACCGCTTCTGATCGGAACGCACTCGTTTCGCATGCTGTCTTCCAGGATGCGAGGACCTCGAAGACCCGTTGGTGGTCGGGTTCGGTGTCGTGGGTCCCGGGTCGAAAGAACGCCGGCGGCGCGTCAGTCTCGAGGTCGGCGAGCCCGACGATCTCGAGTACTCGACGGCCGAAGGCAGTGGGTGACCACAGCGCCAGATCCCGACCGGAGGCCCGCATGGCGGTGCGGGCGTCGACGAAGGCACCGATCGCGCTGCAATCGAAGAAGGACACGCCGCTGAGATCCACCACCACTCGGTCCGGTGCTTGATCCATAGCTTCCGTGAGTGCCCGACGCAACATGGTGAGCGAGCCGACGTCGATCTCGCCTTCGCAGATGACCGTGGCCTCCTTCGTCAATCGGTTGACGAAGGTACAGACGTCCGGCGGAGCGATGGCGTCGCGCTGCGTGTTGTCGGTGGGGGTGTTAGAGGACACGTCTTTGGCCTCGGGTTGCGAGCGAGCAGGCACGCCGGGTCGTGGGTGTCGACGACCAGCCGAGCCTGCTCCCGGGCCGAACGGAGTGCCACGAAAAGCCATTCCCCGAACGCCACCCGTGCGCCGAGCATGACTCCGACGTCGCCCACTGGGCCGTGCGTCGCCGCGGTCCTGTGGGAGCCGTCGCACCTTCGATCGTTGAGGATCCAGTTGTGGGAGGGGGTGGTCCCGCACTGGACGCTGGCCGCGATGACCAGGCGAAGTCGTTCATCGGTTTCCTGATTGCTGAGTCAGGTCGCCGAGGGCCGGAGCGACGAATTCGAAAGGAGGACCCGATTCGTACCAGGTCCGACATTTCACAGTGTACCCATCCCGGACGCATATCGCGTTCCCGCCACCGAGGATCCGGCCACTCCTACGACCCGGTGCCTCCGGCACCGGGTCGCCCCGGGTCTCGAATCCCGAGCGACGGGAAGGAATTCACCGGGAACCCCCCCCGACTTCGAACGCCCGAAACCACGACGATGATGGAGACAACGATGGATGATGACCGAGCCGCCCCGCCTGACGACGACGACCTGGTTCGATCGGGCTTCACCACCGGGACCACCGCGACTGAAGGTGGAACAGAGACGTTGAGCGCCACCTCTGGGGCTGCCGACGTCGCCGAAGGCGTGGTCGGCGGCATCAAGGCAGGGGCGGCTGCGGTCCCCGGGCTCGCAGGGGGAACAAGCCGCCAGTTCGAGTTGCCCGTGCTGTTGACTGGCGTGGGAGTCCTGGCCGGAGCGTGGATCGCTCTCCGCCGTCTCCCGTTCGTGGCGCAAGCCTCGCTCGCCGTGCTCGCCGCTGGCGCAGCGGCGGGCGCGTTGGATGTGGTCCTGCAGCGGTCGCACTCCGCGGACTGACCTGCGGGTTCTCGGAACATCGGCGGTGGGTACGTGCAGGAAAGATCGTCACGGCAACCAACCCCGGTGCTGTGGGAATTACGAAAGGCATGCAACATGGCACTCATTCTGTGGATCATTGCGGTTCTCCTCGTCGTCGCTGGCGTTGTGCAGCTCATCCAAGGTCAGCTCATCTTCGGCCTCGTCCTCATCGTCCTCGCGTGTGCGGTCGGTCCCGGCGGTTGGTCCGTCTTCCGGTCACGCGCCGCCTAAAGGCGAACCAGTCCCCCACCCCGTCGACCTGAATGGCGTTTTGTTCCGGTCTTCGGGGGTGTGGGTAGGAGCGACACATGCACGCATATGCCTTGAACTGCACACTGAAACCCGGCCCGGAACCGTCGAGCACGGATGCTCTCCTCGATCAGATCGAGGCGGAGTTCGCGGCGTTGGGAGTCGACCTCACTCGTGATCGCCTCGCCGACTTCGACGTGCCGCCTGGCGTCGTGAGCAAGACCGGCGACGGTGACCGATGGCCGACGATCCTTGAACGCATCCTCGAGGCCGACATCTTCATCCTCGGAACCCCGATCTGGTTGGGGCACCCGAGTAGCTTGGCGCAGCGCGCGCTGGAGCGCCTCGACGCGATGATCAGCGAGACCGATGAGCGGGGTCAGATGCGCATCGCCAACCGCGTGGCGCTCGTGGCGGTGGTGGGAAACGAGGATGGCGCTCATCACGTTGGCGCGGAGCTTTTCCAAGGTCTCAACGATGTGGGGTTCACGGTTCCCGCCAACGGCATGACGTACTGGGTGGGCGAGGCCATGGGTCGGGTCGACTATCTCGATCTCCCGTCGCCGCCAGAGAAGACTGCGTCGACCACGAGAGCGATGGCGATCAACGCCGCGCACCTCGCGAACCTCCTCGCGGGCAGCCCCTATCCCGCGTTCGGGGGGTGAACCGTGCCCGTCTTTTCGCACCTCGACCTCTCGTTTCCGGCTGCTTTCTGGGAAGAGGCGCACCGGACACCGATGCGAGTGGCCTACGACACCCTGCGGACAGAAGCGGTGTGGTTCGATGGGATCGACCCAGCGGTCGGCTGGGCGATCACGTCGCTGCTCGAAGCGGTGGAATGGCCGAGCGACATTGAGGGTGGTGTGCGCCACGCCGTCGGAATCGGCTATCGGATGGCCCGAATCCTTTTGGGGGACGGTCCTCATCCGTCGTTCGATCGGCCGGAGCTCACCGACCTCTTCGGCGCGGCGGTCTCTCTGATGGCCACCGAGGTGCTGGACCGCGAAACGAACTGGATGCACCCGCATGGGGAACCAGAAGCGCCGCCGACAGCGGGTTCGGCTGCCTTGCACCGGTTGCGCGATGCCACCGACATCGTGGGAGGCGTGTTGGCGCTGGCCTGGGGTGAGCCTTCCCATTCCACGGCAATCGATGCGGCCGAAGCGGCGTGTTCGGTTCTCCTCCCCGTGGGCCAGGCGGTGGCGCTCGTCGAGGATTGCCTCGCCCGGTCACGAGCCTGATCTGGGGCCATTGCCTGCAGAGGAGCCCTCGGGGCGAGAGCCGCTCCGTCAGTTCGGCTGCGTGTGCAACACCGCCGAGACTTCGGCGGTGGGAGGTTCCCCGGGATCGCCGGGCGGCACATCCGGAGGGGAAGATGGCATGGGGAAGGGTGAGGGCTCGGGCACGATCACGGTGTCGGGAACGGGACCCGGGTGTACATCGGGCGTACCGTCCGGAGTGGTGACCGGCGGAGGGGTGGGCGAGGCGGAGTTCGTCATGCAGATGCTCTACCCGCTCCCCGGCCTACATAGTCCCACCGCTCCGGCAACCCGAGATTCCCACCCCTCCGGCAAACCGGATCACGCGGGTCAGTTGCTACTCCGGACAGGCTTGCGAAAGAGCACGCTGGTAGGCCTCGATCAGCGCCGAGCGGCCGGAGATGCTGGGATGCACCGTGTCGAGCGTCATCGGGAAGAGCGAATCGCCCGCATGGTCGTGGACACCCACCAAGGCTGCCCAGTCGACCACACCGGCCGATGCGTCCGCCGCAGTCCAACGGAGCTGGCGGTTGACCGCGGCAGCATCGACCGCCAGTTGCGGCCGATCAGGGTGCACCATCCGCTCGTTGAGGGTAACGACCACCACGCATGTGCCACGAGAGAACCGTCTGATGATCCAGGCCAGGTCGTCGTTGGTCTCCGCCGCCGAGCGACCGGACAGCAAATCATTGGTGCCAAGGTTCACCACCACTCGTTCCGGTCGCTTGTCTGCCAACTCGTCCACCGTTGCTCGCATCTGCTGCGCAGTACGTCCGGGGACCGCGACCACCTCGACGCCGTCCGGGTCGATCGCCGGCGGCGCGCCGTCCACCAGGAGAAGTGCGGTGATGGAATCGCCGACCAACACCGTTCCGGGAGTCGTGCGCAGTGCTCCCGAAAGCCGAACGAGCCCAACAACAAGCCCGAGGAGGGCAACGCCCACCAGTACGGATCGCAGGGCGTTTTCAGGGGGTTTTGCCATGGTGGTTTCCGTTTCGGTGAGCACGACGGGTGCTATCGCTACTTACCCGTCACCCGCGCGGCCGAGACGTGGGTCGTCACGCAGACTTCTGCGATTTCGTACGCGGCCGCGTCGTTTGCGACCCCACCCGACCGAGGGCGTCGACGAGCTCGGAACGTTTCATCTTCGACCGACCCGGTACTTGTGCTCGGCTGGCGGCCTCCCGGAGTTCGGTGAGGGTCAACTCATCCAAGGCTGACGACCTTGTTGATCGTTTGCGAGGTTTCGGTTTCGACTTCGGGGGTGAACTCGGAGGCTGCAGGCGTTTGCTCACCACGATCCGAGTGGACGCCGCGGCGGTTCTGGCCGGTTTCGCGCGGCGAACGGAAACTGCGTCGTTCCCCTCGGACTCGGTAGCAGCAGTCGGTCGGAGCGCTCGAACTGACGCCGCCAGCGCGTCGGCAATGTTCGGCGAGTCGTTTGCTTGTGCGGGCTCGGACTCCGCGGTGATCGCCTTTCCCGTGGCTTTCGCCTCGATGAGGTCGAGCACCCGGTGGCGGTACTCGTCGCGATAGTGGAGTGGATCCCAAGGCGCGCGCAGTGCGGTAAGCAACTGATTGGCGAGGTCGAGTTCGCGATCGGCCAACGTGACGTGGTCGGGCCGACGGCCGACTGAGGCCCCGGGCCGCACTTCGTCGGCGAAGAACATGGTGTGGAGCACGAGACCCTCCTCGTGGGCACGAATGGCGGCGACGTGCTCTTTGGTGTGCATGACGAATGTGCCCAACCCAACGAGTTTCGCGTCGGTCAGGGCTCGGCGCAGCAGCTCAAACGGATACTCCGCCCCTTCTGTCGGCGATGGTCCGAGCCAGTAGGAGCGCTCGAAGTAGAGCGGGTCAATCTCCTCCACGGCGCAAAACTGCGCCACCTCGAGCACCTTCGACTTCTCTGCGGACACCGATGCCAGGTCGTCGTCGGAGAGCACCACCACCTCCCCGTCGTCGCGTTCATATCCCTTGACCGTGTCGCCGTAGGCGATCTCCGAGCCCGACACCGCGCCGACGCGGCGGTTCTTCACCCGTTCGGCCCCTCCTTTGGCATACAGATGGAACGACAGGTCCCGTGACTCGGTGGCCGAGTAGAGCCGCACCGGAATGTGCACGAGACCAAAACGGATGTGTCCGGACCAGATCGATTGGGGCATGACGGGCTTCTACCCGCCACCACCAGAAAGTGGTCCACTCGCTGCCGCGCCTCAGACAATCGGGCCATCCAGGCTCCGACATGGTTTCCGAGATTTTGTCATCGGCACTACGGCAGCGGCGGGCCGTGGGGTCCGCAGGTTTCGTTTCCCGATCACCGGCGCCGAGCCCCCGGGTGTCGCTCAAAGGGTTGACGGGCGAAGGAGCTCCGCTCCCTGGCACGGCAGGAGGGATGTTCGGAAACTCCCTTCACACTCGCGGTGGTGGCGAAGGATGGTGTAAACACGGCACTTGATGGCTCAAATCCCGCCGCGGGGTCACGCGCAGTGCTGTATCCACGGGACCCCAGCGCCGTGACCCCCAACCCGGACGATCGTATGGGCGATGCCACCGATCCCGATGTGGTCGCGCTGCTCCAAGCGGCAGCCGAGTTCCCGCCGAACGCATTGGCGGCGATCGTCGGCATTGTCGGTGATCTTGTAGGAGCGAGCGCGGCACGCCTGCTCGTGGTCGACTACGCGCTCGATTGCTTGCACGAGGTTGGTGACCAGGGTCCCACCGGACGGGTCGAAGCGCTCGTCGGGACCATGGCCGGCCGCGCGTTCACGCATCTGGACATTGTTGAGGGCAGTGGCGATCCCTCCACCATATGGGTGGCAGTGGCTGAAGGCAGTGAACGAATAGGAGTGCTCGAACTCGAAGATCTCGTGTGGTCGCCGGAAGTCGCTGCGCAGTTGGCCCCACTCCTACGGGCACTGGTGCTCATCCTGGCCACCAGACGCCGGTACACCGACGTGTTGCTCCGGAGCCGTCGGCGCCGGCCGCTTTCATTGGCGGCGGAGATGCAGTGGGATCTCCTGCCCCCTTTGGCATGCTCCACCGAGCACGTCTCCGTCTGCGGCGTCCTTGAGCCGGCGTATTCGAATGGGGGTGACTCGTTCGACTACGCCGTCAACCCCGGCGGGGTCGACTTCGCCATCATCGACGCCGTGGGTCATGGCACCTCAGCGGTACTGATGTCCGTTGTGGCGGTCACGAGTCTCCGCAACTCCCGCCGAGAGGGGGCTTCGCTCGATGTGGCGTACAACGACGCCGGCCGGGCCATGGCAACGCAGTTCGGTCGTTCGGCGTTCGTCACGGGGCAAATGGGATCCCTCGCCGTGGATACCGGGCGTCTGCGGTGGATCAACGCCGGGCATCCGCTGCCGCTGCTTGTCCGCGACGGCACGTTCGTGGGTGAGCTCGGGTGCCGACCTTCGCTTCCGATGGGCCTCGGTGGGACGGTGGTCGAGGAAGCGGTGGAGATTCTGCAGAAGGGCGATCGGGTGTTGTTCTTCACCGACGGTGTTATCGAACGTCGGTCGGCCGATGCCGGTTCGTTTGGGCTGGATCGCCTCGCCGACCTGCTGGTTCGGGCCACCCTCGACGGCGTGCCGCCACCGGAGACCGTGAGGCGACTCGCGGCACTGATCGTGGATTTCGACGGTAACGAACTGACCGACGATGCCACCCTGCTGCTCCTCGAGTACCACGGATCACACGATCGCACGGGCACCTCACCCGGTGGCTGAGTAACCGCCCGCACGCCAGGCGTCGCGCTGCACGATTGGCCTTCCCGACGCAGCGAACGTCCACGCACGCGCGAATGCGCAGCAGCTCGACCCCGAGTTCGGACCCGAACTGCTGCGAACTTGCCTCAGAGGGAGGCGCGCCGACCGCTGACGGCGGCCAGAATGAGGCCGACGATGCCCACGGCCGCCACGATCATGCCGATCGTCGAGTTAAAGAACGCGGCGATCAGAAGACCGACCACGATTACCACAAGTGCAGCTCCGAGCGTCATGACATCTCTCCTTGTAACCGAGCGGGTTGCTCTGGGTTGATGGGCGATACCTACCCGCCCAGGCGGGCCCTATGCCTCCCCGACGCATTTTCCTGGATTGGATGTCGAGGCGCTCTGACCGGATCCCGGTCCCCGTGAAGACCCTCGCACTACCTCCTGGGACCAGCGACCGTGTTTCGCACGACGGTCGCCCGGGTTGTGGCGCACAGAGGCGGAGGTCTGGAAACCGTCGAACGTGGATAGGACGTTGCCGAGGGTAACGACCGCCCGAGCGGTCGTTACGCCACGCCACGTACCGCCCCGGAGGCCCCATGGTCACACGAACGATCACCACTCGAATCACCGCCCAACGGGACCTCACGCGGGCCAATGGCGTGGACGTGCTCTCGTGGCCGGCCGTGCTCGCCGCGGCCGCGGTGGGGATCGCGTCGCTCTTCCTTCTTTCCCTGTTCATCAATGCCTTGGCGTACAACAGCGATGTGCGTTGGTTCTTCGACAACCTGAGCTGGCTGTACGCCGGGGCGTCCGTGGTTTCGCTCTTCTTGGCGGGGATGTTGGCGGGATGGCTCGGCCAACCGTCCGGTCGAGCGGGTGTCGTCAACGGCCTCACCGTATGGGGGCTCCTCGTGGCTGGCACGGTGGTGTTCGGCGTGGACTCGGCCGGTCCACTCATCACGCTCTCGGAGGCCGGGAGCGACGTTGCGAGCGCTGCCCCCGGATCATTCTGGCCCAGAGTGGTCTCGTATTCCGTGGGGTTGGTGCTGGCCACGGGCGGCGGGTTCGTCGGGGGCATGCTGTCGGTGGCCGACACCTCCTCGGCCCTCGCCGATGACATCGTCGATCTGCGCAACCAAGCGGTTGTGTTGGAAGGAGATTCACTCGCCGCCGAACTACCGACCCGGGACACACGCTCTGGCCTCGCTTGACGCCGGTCGCCCCGGACACGGATGACCGCCACGCGTTGGAAGGACCTCTGCGCAGCAGCTACCACCCTCATACAGTGTTCCGAGTGCACCAAGACGCAACCGCAGAATCGTGCATGGCGACTCCGAGCGAACCCCGATGAGCGGGGAATGGTTCCGTGCCTCACGGGTCGTGGTGGGAACGTTGGCAGCTGCGCTGCTATTGACCCTTGCCGCACTCCTCTCGGTCGCCCCGGCGACACGGTCGGTGCCCCCGTCCCTCGCGGTGATCGCCCCGCTGGTAGCCGCCGGCCTGCTGTCCGTACGCCGCACGACCGTCGTCGCGCTCATCGCCGTCGTTGAGATGCATCTGCTGGCGGCGTGGGCCGACGGCTACGAGGGATTGGCGCTGTATTCACGAACGGCGCTCGGGGTGTTCGGTGGGATCATCGCGGTGGCCCTTTCGGCGATTCGGGTGGACCGGGAGCGAGCATTGACTGCCGCGCGTGATGACCTGCTTTCCGAGACGCTCTTCCGTACGGTCACGGAAACCTCCGACGATCCGATCTACGCCAAGGACCTGGACGGCCGCTACATCCTCGCCAATGGGGCAGCGGCGCGATCGCTCGGCTGCGAGTCTGCCGACGACCTCATCGGCCGAACAGATGCCGAGTTGGCGGATCCAGTGACGGCCGAGTGGATCAAGGCCGACGATGGGCGGGTGCGCGAGGGAGGGGGGCTCGTTCGATTCGAGGACGTCCTCGTGGTTGATGGGGAGGAGCGAACCTTCCTTACCCACAAGAATGTGATCCGCAATGCGGAAGGAGACGTCACGGGGATCGCCGGTGTGTCGAGGGACGTCACCACTTGGAAGCGGGCCCAACGGGAACTCGAACGCTCCGAGGCAAGGTTCCGGTCGTTGGTCGAGGCCACGTCGGCGATCGTCTGGCGCGCCGACGCCGTCGGATGTTTCGCGGAAACCCAGCGGACGTGGGAGTTGTTCACGGGGCAACCGTGGGAGCGTCACCGCGACCGCGGGTGGCTCGACGCAGTTCACCTCGACGATCGCGAGAGGTTTCATGCACGTTGGCAGGAGCGGGTGGAGGACGGCGGACTGTTCGAAGAAACGGGCCGACTCTGGAACGCAAACATGGCCCAGTACCGGTACGTTTCCGCTCGGGCCGTTGCCCTGAACGACGGAGACGGTCGGGTGACGGAGTGGCTTGGCACGTGTACCGACATCAACGACCGCATGGAAGCTGAGCGCGAGTTACGTCGCGTAGCGAGGGTGCGTGAACTGGTTGCGGAGGTCGCGTCGCGTGTAGCCGTGGCCAACGGCACCACCGCCGTGTTGGGATCCGCGCTCGGCGTTCTCGGAAACAGATTGCCGGCGGTGTGCGTGGGAGTCACCTTCGTCCGTCACCGACACGAGGCCGTCGGCACCACCTACAGCGTTGAGGTCGACTGCACGTCAGGTACACCCGTGGTGGGCTCACTTCGTCGGTCGGCCGTCGGGATCGGCACCGGATCGCATCCGATCGACGCAGACCCACCCCTGGGTCGTGAGCCAGACCTCTTCGCCAACGTGGCCGATGCGGCGGTTCGGCATCCGCTGCTCGCTGCGGCGGTCGCCGACGCAGGTGGCGCCGACCTCTTGGATCTGGGCGATCTGGGACCGTTGATCGCCGTCGACCTCATGGCATCCACCCTCGTCGGGGTGTTCTGGATCCGATGTCAAGCCGGCATCGAACCGGCAACGGTTGCCATTACCCGGCTCGCCTTGTCCGACCTTGCCCCGGTCCTGGCCCACAGCCTCACGCAAGCGGCGTACCAAGAGCAGGAGGCGGAGATCGCCTCGTCGTTTCAGGAGTCGATGCTCGAGCTGTCGTGGTCGCCCGATCCTCGGCTCGACGTGGCGGTGCACTACCAGGCCGGAACCGAGCAACTCGATGCGGGCGGCGACTGGTACGACATCGTGGCGCTCGACGACGGACGGATCGGTCTGATGATCGGCGATGTGGTCGGAAGGAGCCTGACCGCCGCAACCGTCATGGGCCGCCTGCGCGCCGCTGGACGAGCGCTGCTCCTTGCCGATCCACATCCCGCCCGCGTCCTCGAACGCCTTGATCAACTCGCCCGGACAATCGACAGCGCGCCCTACACCACCTGCTGTTGTGTGGTGGTGGACCCGGTCAACGAGGAGCTGACCTACAGCACCGCCGGACATCCGCCGGCGCTGGTGGTGGACGCGGGCGGAGGGACTCACTTCCTGTGGGATGCACAGGGTCCCCCGCTGGCGTTGCCGATGCACGGGAAGTCCCGTCCCTACGCCTCCACCCCCTTCACGGTCGGCGATCGGATCGTTCTCTATACCGATGGGCTGGTGGAGCGACGCCGCGAGTCGATCGATGCCGGCCTCGACCGGCTGGCTGCTGCTGCCGCAACCGACTCGAGGTCCGATGTCGCCCGGCTTTGTCGCCGGCTCGTCGACGGGCTCTTCGACGACTTCACCCAACGGGATGATGTGGCCGTGTTGTGTGCGCACCTGGTGAGCCCGTCGGCGGTCGAGTTCGCGCGTTCGATTCCCCCCGACGCCGCGTATCTCCGTATGGTGCGTCACGAGCTGACTCCTTGGTTGACGGCGATCGGCGCGACGCCGGAACTGGCACTTGACGTGGCGCTGGCCGCCACCGAGGCGATGTCGAACGCCATTGACCATGCCGGTGATCCAGCCGGAGAGATCGCCCTCGAGGTTCGGCGCACCACCGAGGCCGTCGTGCTCACCGTGCGCGATCGGGGAAAGTGGGACGACAGCCCCCCGGACCCTTCTCGGGGTCGGGGCCTGGAGATCATGCGGTCGCTTGCCGGCGAGGTGGCGATCGAACGAAACGAACGGGGCAGCGCCGTGACTGTGTTGTTCCCGCTGGCTGGTTAGCCGAAGCATGTGCCTTGGAACAGGTTGCGAAGGAACGGATTATCGCTCGGCAGGCATTTCGAACCAGACGCACTTGCCATCGTTTCGGGGCTCGACGCCCCAGTTGTCGCTCAATCCTTCGACGATCTGGAGGCCACGCCCGTCGATAGTCAGGAGCCCGTGGGAAGACGACGTCGGGAGGCCAGGAGCGTGATCGTCGACCTCCACCCGAATCACCGATCCACGCACCGTGACGTTCACCGAGAACTCGGTGCGGGCGTGGAGCACCGCGTTGGTAGCGAGTTCAGAGACACAAAGGGCGGCGGCATGGCCGACGTCGACCCCGGCGAGTTTCTGCACGTGCAACCGAGCTTGCCGCACGCTCGAGGCATCCGGGGGAAAGTGCTCGAGGGGGTTGCGCGGCTTTTCGGCCATCAGGTCGCCGTCCGGTCGGTCACGGCTACGGGACGCGCAGAGAGACAACGGTGCAACGAGATCTCTGTTCGCATCATCGTCCCACGTAGTTCGCTCACATCGCTTCTCGCTCGTCCCATCGCGCCTGCCAGTACTCCCTGGTATGAAACAAGGTGCCCATCAGACCGCAGCCGGTTGATCGTCCTCCTGCGCCAATAGCTCCTCGGGCAGGCCCTCGCCGAGTTCCGCTCGAAGCCGGGCCAACGTTTTGCGGAGAATGCGAGAAAGGTAGCTCTGGCTCACGCCGATTTGCTGGGCGATCTCCGGCTGCGAGAGTCCACGGAAGAACCGAAGCTCGATCACGAGCCGTTCGCGGTCGGGCAGCCCTTCGAGCAATTCGGTGAGCACCAGCCGATGGTCCACCGCGGCAAAGCTGTCTTCGGCCCGTTCGGAAACGATGCGTTCAGCTCCGACGGCGACGCCGGCATCGCCCCCCGGGCTGTGGTCGATGCTCGTGGCCTGGTGCGCGCCACCAGCCTCGAGCGCCTCGAGCACATGGTCGACGGTGGCCCCTACCTCCTGCGCCAGCTCCTCCACCGTGGGCGGCCGACCGAGGGCTTGCGCGAGCAGCTCGTCACTTCGACGCAACTGCAGGTGGAGCTCCTGCGAGCGGCGAGGCGGGCGAACCGTCCAGGTTCGATCCCGGAAATATCGCTTGACCTCGCCTTCGATCGTGCGCGAAGCGAACGTGCGAAAAGCGATGCCAAGGTCGGGGTCGAATCGCTCGACGGCAGCGAGGATGGCGATGAGCGCCACTTGCCGGACATCGTCGGCGGGCACGCCCCGTCCCCGGTAGCGCTTCACGTAGAACTCGGCGAGATCCAAATGGAGCTCTACCAGTTCGTTTCGGAGACGGCGGCTTTTCGTGGCCCGTAACTCTCGGAACTGGTCCAGCACATCGGAGGTGTGGTCGGTGACAGCCATCCTCAGGCGTCGGTCGTGTCGGGAGCCCCGTGTTTCACGAGGTGAAACTCGAGGTGGCCGTCAGCGACGTTGATCGAGTAGTCGTCAGCCATGAGGTCGAGCAGTTCTTGTGCCACTCGGTGCAATGCGGGCGCGGCCGCAGCCGCAGAGGCAACCCGACCGGTGACGGTCACCGTCCCACTCGCTCCGGCATAGCGAATCGACAGCCGCTGGTGCGGGTCGGATTCGTCGATGGCCACTGCGGCGAGCTCGTCGACGGCGATGCGCAGTTCTTCCAGCCGGTCGAGCCCGAAGCCGACCGTGGAGGCAACACCTGCGGCGGCGAGACGTACGAGGCGCAGGTGTTCGGTTCGGGCCGGAACCACAAGTTCCACCACTTCGTCCTGCGCGAATGGGGCCGGGACGGTGTCGCTCGGCCCCCGCTCGACGCCGGCACCAGGCGCACCGGTGTGGGCTGGGATCTCGTTGGTGTCGAGCGCGCTGTCGACCATTTCAGTCCTCCACCCGGAGGTGGGAGCGGAGGTTGGTGACGTCAAGCAGGCGACCGATGGTGGCGGTGGGGTTCCGGAGGGTGAGCGTTGCCCCCGCGGCCTCGAAATCCTTGTGAGCGGAGATGATCACTCGCAGGCCCGACGAGTCCATGAACTCGAGCCCGGAAAGATCGAGCGTCACGTCACGGCTTCCTCTGCTCGTAAGGTCGTTGAGCGCCTGCTCCAGGAGCGGAGCCGTGTGGGGATCGAGTTCGCCCTCCAACAGGATCGTGGGCGGTTCGTCGGCTGCGCGGACGATCACGCGAAGCGGCTCCTCGATGTCTGTGGTCATTGGTGCCCTCCCAGGAGCAGGCGGCCGTGTGCTGCTCGGCCGTTGTTGGCGATGAACGGGACATTCTTACCCCGTCGGGCCCCAAGCTAGAACCACGATGTGCGACTCGCCGTTTCCGGCGTTGGCGGCCACGAACGCGACGAGTGGCCGCCTCGGAAGAGGCAGCCACTCGTTGCGTTCGGGACGGGTTGAGCGTCTTCTCTACAGCCCCGCCTCGCGTCGTTGCGCTCGGGGCGGGCGACGATCAATCCTTGTGGCGAATGTCGTTGACCTTGTCCTTCACGGCGTCGACGGCATCGCCGACCTTCTCCTTGATGTCGCCGCCGATGCGCTCGGCCTTGCCCTCGCGCTCGAGGCTCTCGTTGTCGGTCAGGTCGCCAGCGGTTTCTTTGACGTGGCCGGTGATCTTGTCTGCAGTGGATCCCATGGGATGACTCCTCGTGCGGGTTGAAAATGGGGGGAATCGCGATGACCGGCGGTTTCCGCTGCACCGCCGAAGGGCGGACCAGCGGGAAGACACCGGGTGCGGACGAACCACACCTTGTGTCTGGTCACCGTGACCACCAACACGTACCCGACGGCGGCCGACACAGAACCGGCGTCTACGTGACCCTCGGCACACGACGCCGGGCGGGCGAGAGACCCTGTGCTCCTCACTGCCCCCGTTGGTCGCTGGTCTGTGAGGGAGCATGCGAGGGTACGAGCAGACCGCCACTCGAACACCGGAGCTTCTCATGACGAACGACCCATCCTCCAGCGACCCATCCTCCAGCGAGAACGCTCTCAGGCCGGTCATCGGTTCGGTGGCGGACGTCGATCCGTCCACGGTCTGGCCCGACGACTATGTCGACGACGCCACACGCGCCGCCGACGAGCGGGATGCGTCAGCAACGGCGCGGGGCGATGCCCCGCCGACTGAATCGGAGGCCGCCGCCGCCGACCGAGCGCTTTCGACGATGTCGACGGAGGAGCGGGCAACGGTGTCGGCTGCCCACGAAGACATGGCTCGGCGCGGCTCCGAAGCCCAGGGCGAGGGTCGTATCGACGTGTAGCCAGCGCATCGCCGGATGTGGTCGACTCGGCGCGGCGTCCACCACACGGAAGATACGACGACAAGGGGGAACAATGAACAGTTCGAGTATCTCGGCACTACGACGCCAACTCCAGCACAAGATCCGTGCCCATGTTCGGCTTCTTGTTCTGCGCCCGCCGGCACGGCCCGGCGAGTGGGACGAGGTGGTGCACGAGATCGACCTGCTGCGTCGAATCGAAGACACTCCGACGGCAACCGAGGTCGCACACGACCCCGCCGTTCCTCCGGCCGGCTTCCCGGGTCACGACTCGGGGTCGGCCACACCGGGAAGTCAGGCTTCGGCTCCTGAGAGTCGGTGACGGTCAGATAGGGTTCCCGCGACCCAGAGTCGGCCGTCTCTGTGACCGAGGTCGGCCGAACGGAAAGGGATTTCGTGTCCGAGCCGATCGTGGTTCACCCGCCGTCCGAAATCGACCCACTCACCGCCCCACAACTCGACGCCGCGCTCGCAGCGTGTGATCCCGCTGGCGACACCCGGGTCGCCTTTGGCGACGTCACCTTCTGCGATTCGTCGGGTCTGAGGGTTTTGGTCACCCACAGCCTCCGCCATCTCGATGCGGGCGGCACCTTCAGCCTCACCGACGTGTTGCCGGCGGTGCGACGGGTATTCGAGATCACGGGCACGGTCGACACACTCGGCATCGGCCCGCCACCCGAGTAGCCGCACAGGTTCGTCGCTTCGGCGAGCTCAGGAAGTTTCGGGGTCAGAACTCGTATTCTCGGGTAGGGACTCGGCCATGCCGAACGATGCACCACCGATCACACCCCCCTTCTCCCCGCCGGCTCCACCAAAGAACCCGCCGGAGCCGCCGCCGGGAACGCCGACGCTGCTGCACCAGCAACCGGAGCCCCTTCCCGTGGATCCGTTGACCGTCACTTCTGATCGCGGCGCGTCGCTCCCGCCAACGAATCCTCCGTCGCCACGCTTCGGGCTCACGCTGTCGTCAGAAGAGCATGCGCCGAGCCGACTGGTGGCGATGGGCCGGCAAGCGGAAGACGCGGGATTTCACTTCGTGAGCGTGTCCGATCATTTTCACCCGTGGACCGGAGCGCAGGGGCACAGCCCGTTCGTGTGGTCGGTGCTCGGTGCCTTGGCCGTCACCACAAACTCGCTCGACCTGGCGGTCGGTGTCTCGTGCCCCACGATCCGGATTCATCCTGCGATCGTCGCACAGGCGGCGGCCACCACGAGCCTGCTGGCCGACGGCCGGTTCACGCTTGGCGTTGGGACCGGTGAGGCGTTGAATGAGCACATCTTTGGTGATCGGTGGCCGCCACCGGAGATTCGGCGCAGTCAGCTTCGAGAGGCGGTGGAAGTGATCCGCTCACTGTGGTCAGGTGACACGGTCGACCACCACGGTCCGCACTACACGGTTGAGAACGCCCGCCTGTTCGATCCGCCGGAGGTGAACCCGCCGATCGTTGTATCCGGCTTCGGTGACGATGCCGTCGATCTCGCCGCCGAGATCGGCGATGGCTACTGGGGCCACACCCCCGACGCCGGCGTGGTGACACGCTTCCACGATCGGGGCGGTCGAGGCCCCCGTTTCGCTCAGGTGAACGTGTGCGTCGGACCCGAGGAGGAGGCGTGCCGTAAGGTGGTCGAGCGGGTGTGGCCGCTCGGTGGCATCCCTGGGCAACTCCATCAGGACCTCCCCACCTGGTCACACTTCGAAATGGCGGCGGAGATGGTGACCACCGATCAAGCCACCGAAAACATTCCCTGTGGACCCAACCTCGAGGCCGTCGCAGAACGCGTAGAAACGTTCGTTGGCGCCGGCTACGACCATGTCTACCTCCACCAGATCGGACCGGATCAGGGCGCATTGTTCAATGCGTGGCACTCCGGGCTACGGGATCTGCTCTTGTCCGCAGCCCGCTGACTGCGTCCGCCGTCCTCACAAGTGATTGCCGTTTGTTGATAGGGGCGACTAGCTCCCCAGGTTGACCTTTCGATTCCGAGTCCTCATCGGCCTATCGGCTTCCTCTCACCGTCGAGCGGCAGTCCTGGGCGGCGGGATCGAGTCCTCCTCCCATGCGCGGAGGAGCGAGCGGGCGAACCGGTCTTCGGTGCGCAGGAGGGCGTGGGCGCCCCACACCACTTCGGCCGGATCGAGCCCGTCGGGATCAACCCCGATGGCACTGTCGCCCAAGAGGATGTCGCGGGCGAGGCGCCCGTGATGCTCGTCGGCCACCACGTGCACGTCGTAGAAGTGGGCGACCGCCGGTGGGAATCCGAGGAGCCGAGCGGCCGCGGCATACCGGCCCATCGGTTCCACCGAGGTCATCTCGAACAGCGCCAAGTGGCCCATAAGCGGTGCAAGCAGGTCCCTGCGGCATGCGAGCAAGCTGAGCAGGTTGCCCGTGGCCAGCGTTTCCCCCGGAAGGCGATCGGTGTAGTACCCATAGCGGGTATCGAGGCCGGCGCCGGCCATCGCCGCGGCAAACAACTCGGCGTGGGACTGCCCCGGTTCGCCGTTGCCGTATTCGTCGAACTGGATCTGCACGAAGGCGGACTTTCTCCGCCCCGGCCACAGCCGCGCCAGACCGAGGGTGTGGGGATCGGCTTCCTTCAGCTGGTACGCACTTCGGTGCACCATGAACTCTCGGAAGTGGGCGGCCGTGCCCTCCGACGCCATGAACCGGGAGAGCGATGGTCCGTCGAATCGGTCGAGCAGGTGTTCCACCGCCCAACCCGCCCCTGCGACGCGCGCCAACTCCGTCCACGAGTCTCCGGAATCGGCTTCGATGTCGGCTCGTAGGGCGTCGAGAAACTCTTCTTCGAGGGTGCGGCGCAGTTCGCGCAGCAGAGGGTCGTCGACCTGGCTCGACGACACGTCGGAGAAGCCTCGGAACTCGAGTTCGAAGAGGCAGTGAAGGGCCAAGTGGAGATCGCCGTCCACGAGCGGGTCACCCACGACGGAGGGTGGCGGGACCACGGTGGGCTGACCGGCCAGACGTGCGGCGACCCACCGGGAGATCGGGCCCCGAGGATTCGGGATGGGGGGTGCTGCAGCCGGACTCACCGGCTCGACCAGGACTGCGGTAACGGGAGAGCTCATGGCACGCCACCTACCCGGAGAGGATCGGCCCAGACGTGAAATCGTTCACGATTCCCGCGCCCGGGCGAACTCGGCCTCGTCCATCTTCGACCGGCCGGGAATGTCGCATCGACCGGCTTCGGGGGCGAGCTGATGTCACGCGTCCGACGGCACGTCGAACCAAATCGTCTTCCCCTCGTCGCCCGACTCGATGCCCCAGCGAGTGGCCAGTGCAGCGACGATCTGCAGGCCGCGGCCGTCCGGGGTGAACGAGGTGAAGGTCGACGGGGCCGACCGCAACGTAGCCGGGAGCGAGGACGCCTGATCCGCCACCTCTACGTGCACAAAGTGGGCGCGATGGTTGACCGTCACGGTGAACGGCGTCGCGGCATGAAGCACGGCGTTGGCGGCGAGTTCGGAAACGCAGAGGGCAGCAGGATGCGTGGCATCGATGCCGGCCACATCCTGCACGTGGAGCCGGGCCCGACGCACGCTGGCCACTTCGGGCGGGAAAAGCCGGAGCCGTGGGGTCACGCCAGCCGGCATGATGCCGCACCTGTGCAGGTCGGGATTACGCGCGCACCCGGTGGTGACACCGGCGCTGCGCCGCAGCAGCATCTTTGTCTCATGCAGGAAAATAGGACCATGAAGGCCCTCCGGATTCGGGCCGCTCAGGCGACGCTGTGAGTGGCGTCGGAGTGAGTGGCGTCGGAGTGAGTGGCGTCGGAGTGAGCGGCGTCGGACGAGCGGGCCGATGGGGACGGCTCAGCATCCCGAGAGATCTCTTCACGGTAGGCCCCTGTTTCGTACCGCCGGTTCTCGATGAACTC